>ENA-UERG01001679-UERG01001679.1-human-gut-metagenome-genome-assembly--contig:-NODE-1679-length-17670-cov-5.879611_pt1 | contig 17670 bp, 12 predicted proteins | sample MGYA00242954_ERZ507954 | MGnify/ENA primary metagenome ERZ507954 (study PRJEB26167, sample SAMN06115478) | human gut metagenome | host: Homo sapiens | place: China:Sichuan | collected 2015-01-21... | reverse complement strand
TTCTTTTATCGGTTTTTCGGCTTCTTTTATCGGTTTTTCAGCTTCTTTTATCGGTTTTTCGGCTTCTTTTATCGGTTCTTTATTTGCTATATTTTCCACTACAAGGAAAGCCGTGCCGAGGTGAAGCTTGAAGTCAGCCTCTCCATTACCATTGGTGCTGAGTTCATCCTGGACGGCCTGAACTCCTCGGCTATAACGGTTCACGAACCCAAGAACCTTCATGCCTTCAGCCACAACGCCGTTGCGGTAATCGTTGACATAGGGAAAGTTCTCGGGTGTGGCTGTCCCGTATAAGCCACCAGGGTTCATTATCTCGATACGGTCGTCGTACTGATAGAATTGCACCGGGCCATTGCCCTCGTAATCTCTGTGGCAGATGGCGTTCATTAATAGCTCTCGGGTAGCCCAGTGGGGATAATCCACTACCATTTCTTCACGTAGCGCCGATACCGGTACAGGGCGGCGATTTGTGATTGTAGCATCCACGAATGTATCAAGCTGGGAGAGAATCTTCACAAGATTTCCGGCAAATTTGTATTCGCTTTTGATTTCTCCGGCACGGTCGGTGCCACTGAAACGGACATACTGCACATAACTTCCCGGCAGGAACTGTTCGGGCCGCTTGCCAAACATAATTACCCCTGCGAATGTAGGACAGTTATATTTCACGTTAAAATAGCCGAGGGCCTGCATCTGCTGTTCTACTGTGCGCGTATCGGTTCTCAGAATTTCTTCAGGAAATGCCTTTGGAAGATAAATCTGACGGAATGCAGCGATGTCAATATCATCAATGGTTGCATCGAAACAGGGCAGTGCGTCAAACGTCAACATCTGACTCGTGCGTTTTTCAAGAAGCAATTTTTCATCTGATTAACTTGCAATACACTTACGTGGACCATTACGCACCCATATTCGGCCCTCGTATCGAACGGGCGTGAATTTACATGGCTGAACTGTAACAACCGCGACATTTCCTTCAGGAAGCGAAACTTTTTCTACAGTAAGACTTACTTGCGGCTGAAGGTTCCCATCGGTCTTTATTGCAGCAAGGTTTTGTAGCAACTGGTCGGTTATTCTGACGGTATCGATTACCTTGCCGGTTTTGTCATCAGCTCCTATAATCAGATACCCCGGAAGATTATGATTTGGCAGATCATTGGCAAACGCACAAATCGCTTTGTCGAATTTATCGGTATTTGTAGTTGAAGTCGTCCTCTCAATGCGATCGCTTTCTATGTCGGAGAGTAATGTCTTTACAAATTCCGGATCCAACATGGCTTATACGTTTATAATGGCGCGTTTGCCGGTTACTACTTAATTTATCAATGAGCGTTTGAGTTATTTCAGATGCGCTCTAAGGCAAAGTTAATAAAAATCCGGGATATGGCAATCGGACTTGCCTTAAAATAAAAGTTTTAGCTTATGCAGCCGCGGAAGGTGAGGCGGTGGAGGGGGGTGAGGCCGAGGCGGAGGATGGCGGCCTTGTGCTCGGCGGTGGGATAGCCCATGTTGCGCTCCCAGCCGTAGCCGGGGTATTGCCGGGACAGCTCGGTCATCAGGTCGTCGCGGTGGGTCTTGGCCAGAATCGATGCTGCGGCGATGCTGAGGTATTTGCCGTCTCCCTTAACCACGGTGTGGGCCGGTATGTCCATCATCGTGACGGGATCAAGGTAGGGCTTGAATTTGTTGCCGTCCACTATGATATGTGCCGGGCGCACCTTGAGGGCGTCAAGAGCGCGGTGCATTCCGAAGATGGAGGCGTTCAGGATATTTATACGGTCAATCTCGTCGTGCGGCACCATATACACGGCCCATGCCAGGGCCTGCTCCTCGATGATGGCGCGCAGTCGCTGACGCTCGGCGGCGTCGAGCTGCTTGGAGTCGTTCAGTCCGGGGTCCTTGAAGTCGGCGGGGAGTATTACTGCCGCACAGCTGACAGGCCCGCACAGGCATCCGCGTCCGGCCTCGTCGCAGCCGGCTTCGGCTATGTCGGGAATCATGAACGGCAGCAGAGGCATGATAGGTCAGAAGTCAGAGGTCAGAGTGATGAGTGACGAGGCCTTAGCGGTCGCGGCTGATGATGTAGTCGAAGATTTCGCGGAAAGATTCCTTGCTTTCCGAGTCGGGGAGCGGCGCGATGATTTCGTCAGCTTCCTTCTGCATCCTCCGCATTTCGGTAAAGGCGTCGTCGATGCCGCCGTGCTCCTTGGCGAACTCAACGAGTGATTCTATTTCGGAGGCAGTCAGGTCACCGCGACGAATCAGGTCCTTCATGCGGTCGGATTCCTCCCGGGGAGCGTTCTGCAGGGCATAGAGCAGCGGGAGCGTCACCTTGCCTTCGCGCAGGTCGTTACCGGTGGGTTTGCCTATCTGCGGGTTGGGGAAATAGTCGAAGATGTCGTCCTTGATCTGGAAGCAGAGGCCGAGCAGTTCGGCGTATCGGCCCATCGGCGTGACGTATTGTTCCGGTGCGTGGCTTACGTCCAGTCCGACGTTGACGCAGCTGCGGAACAGCGAGGCCGTCTTCTGCCGTATCACCGTGAAATAGCTGTCGGTGTCGAAGCTGTGCTCGCGGGCAGTGGTGATCTGGTCTATCTCGCCGAGCGAGAGTTCCTGACCCAAGGCGCACAGGGCCGACACGACCTTGACGCTGCCGCTGCGGAGTCCCACTGACAGGGCGTTGGAGACGAAATAGTCGCCCACCAGGACGGCTATATGGTTGCCCCACGAGGCGTTGATGGTGTCGCGGCCGCGCCGCAGGAAGGTCTCGTCCACGATGTCGTCGTGAATCAGCGAGGCGTTGTGCAGCATCTCCAGCGACGCGCCGGCATACAGCACCTCGTCGCTGACCCGGCCGAACATTTTGGCGGCCAGAATCACCAGCATGGGGCGTATCTGCTTCCCTTTCACCTCCAGGTAATGGTCCACGATGCCGTTCATCATACGGTTGGGGGTATGCAACGAATCGGCAATGATGCCGTTCATCGCTTCAAGTTCGGGAGCCAAACGCTTTACAATGTTTTCCATCCGGGCCATAATGGGGACAAAATTACAAAAAAATTGTCAATATTCAATCCCGAAAGCTAAAAATCGCCAGCGAATCGGGCTGCAACGCTCCGCAAGGACATACACAAGGTGTGTAAGGGGCGGAAAAGGCGTAATTTTATGATGAAAACCACGTTTAAATATCATAATGAACAGAAGGATAATGATATTACTGGCCCTCGCAGGCGTAGCGGCGTGCGGTGCGGCCATGAGCGTTCAGGCGCAGACCGAGGATGTCCCGGCGCAATCGGACGCGACATGGAAGACGCATACCGCGTTCGACGGCCAGATCAGCAAGATAATAGAAGGAAACCGTTACGTGTACGTGTTCGCACACCAGGCTTTCTACCATGACGATACGGATTATAAGCTGTTTAAGACACCGCGCGGCACGGTGCTGTATATCGACAAACAAAATCCAGGCAAAGGCGTGCATGGTCTTTTCGACACATACCGCCCGACGGGCAATGACGTGCGCGTATTGAATTATAATCCCCGCACCGGCACCCTGTGGATTTGTTACAGCGACGGAGGCATCGACGTGCTTGAGGATTCCGGCACGATGCATTCCATCAAGGCGCTCCGGAGCCCGTCTATGGCCAAGATGGGACAGACGGGTACAGTCAGTTTTGACCTGAACGACGATGCCTGGATTGCCATGGACAGGGGGTATGTCAGGATTGACGGCGCTACATACGAGGTGAAGGAATGCGTGTACGTCGACAGTCCTGTGGAATCGATATGCCTGGTGGGCGATAAGGTCGTGGCCATTGTGGGCGATGCGTTTTACGACGCCCCCGAGTCAGGCGACAGGACGAGAATGGAATCGTTCAGGAAGCACACGGAACTGAGTATGACGTCGGCCAACCGCATTCTGCCGGTTTCGGCCACATCGTTCGCCACATTGATAGACGGGTCGAAGCTGAGTGTCGTGACATGGAAAAACGGCAACATGACCGCCGAGACCAAGGTGACGGACGCGACATTCTCCAATCAGCTGTGTTCCTCCACGGCAAGTATATGGGAAAGCAGCACCATGCCGTGCCTGAGGCATATCGTGGCCAACCGGTACGAAAACAATTTCATCCCGGCCAGGAACGGCTATCTGGCTTTCTCATCGACCACGGCTTATTTCGTGCCCATGGGTTCGGCGACAGGGCAGAAGGTGGCAAGCTATAAGTTCCCCGTATCGACGCCACGATACGTAGGGACGCTGGACTTCGACGATTTCTGGTTTTACGAAAGGCGTAAGGGATTCTATAGCCGTGCGGGCTCGACGTCCAACGGCGCATGGAGCCAGCCCGGCGCCATGATACAATGGCACGGCCCCGTCGGAATGGAATTGACCTACATGGAGTATTCGCCTGTAACGGGAGTGACGGTGATGAACCGGAACTCCACCCCGCGGCATTACACACGCGTGTACGGCCTCAATCCGATGTTGCTGAGCGGTTATAAAGGAGGAACATGGACTAACTATTCGCCCATATACGGCACTCCGCGCAGTCTGAACGGAAACAGCAACCTGACCGAGAAATTCAACAACCAGCGTTCGTATCCCTATCCTTCGGCCCATCTGACGGGGTTTATAATTGATCCGCTGCACCCTGAATATGCTGTGGTATCATCGATAGACGCCGGTATAATCGCCATGAATATGACCGATATAGAGGGGCAGATATTGAGATTCACGGACGCGCGGGACGGATATAAGGATTTTCCCGGGTACATGGAAAATTTCGAGACAAAGGATGGCGCCCGGTATTCATGGACACGTATCATCGGAGCGGATGCCGACAATGTAATCTGGGTATGTATGATGGATGCCCTGGACTACAAGGGGGAGGGCCCCCGGGTCGACCTGATGTATTGGACACCCGAAAGCCGGAATGCGGCCATGACGGCTCAGGATATATCCAAAGCGGGGAAATGGAAGTATCTGACTTTCCCGCTGCCGGATCTTCAATCCACTCTGACTTTGCGCGGAGGGGGCGGCGCGGTCCTGAAACATCCCAAAAACAAAAACAAGATTGTAGTCATATCCAATAACTGGGGCAGACAGGGCATTGTGGTGTGCGACCATAACGGTACGCTTGGAGATGCCTCGGACGATAAGGCGGATATGATATATCAGATCAAGACGCCGGACGGCCTACTCTACCACAAGGAATACATCATGGCGGTTGCCGAGGATCCTGTCACAGGGAATGTCTGGCTGTCGTTCGACGGCAAACTTATGTCGGTGGACCTTACCAAGCCGGTTAAAGACGGAATCATAGAAGGAACGGAGTTTAAGGCCGTATACGCGGACGGGAGCCGGGAGCCGGCGGTCATGTCTGATTTCGTATACAGCATTGCTTTTGACGAATATAACCGTATGTGGGTCGGCACGGCTACAAGCGGCGTATACGGCATATCGGCCGACCGCAGGAAGGTGATAGCCCATTACGACATGACCAATTCGCCTATGCTGTCCAATCAGGTGGACGGCCTGTGCTGGGATCCGGATGGCAACGAACTGATGATAGGCACGAACATGGGCCTGCATTCCGTCAAGCCCGATCAGGTTCAGGCTGTGGCCACGGGAACAGGCACACCCATGGCATACCCCACCAATGTGCTTCCCGAATACAAGGGCAACGTGAAATTCGTCAACCTTCCGGCGCAGACGGTGCTTAGCGTGACAGATGCAGGGGGCAGACAGATAAAGCAACTGCCCGCTGTTGACAACGGGCAGACTGTATGGGATGTATGTGATTCCCAAGGGCAACCGGTGCCTCAGGGAGACTATATGGTTCGGGATGTGACTAAGCAGGTGCCGGATTTCCGCATCATAGTGTCTCGCTGACGCGCTCTATAGCCTCGACGCACATACGTCCGTTGTGATACGGACATTTCCAGAAGCCGGCATGGTCGTCGTCAAGATTGACCGTCTGCCGGCCTTCTTCGTTACGGCAGCTCCAGTACCATTCGCCTTGCTCGCGGTCTATCAGATGGCTCTTGATATAGTCCCAGGTCTGCATGGCGCGTTCCATCTGCTCCGGCTCGCCGTGATAGCGCGCCAGATATATTTGGCCCAGCACGGTCTCGGCCTGAACCCACCAGTGGCGGTCGTTGTCGTATGCACCGGATTCGTGACGCTCGTAAAGTAAGGCTCCGTCCACGGTGCGTCCCTCCAGGGCCGCGTGTGCTAAGTGATACGTCTTGTCGAGTGTTTCCTCATACAGCGCCGGGTCGCCTATCACCTCGGCGGTCTCCAGCATCAGCCAGCTGCCTTCTATGTCGTGGCCATAGCTGATTATGCCGTCCTGACGCTGCCAGTCGTCGTTGAAGAACAGTCCCAGGTGGTGCGTTTCCGGGTCGAGGATGGTGTCGAGGAATATGCGCAGACAACGCTTGGTGGCTTCGAGCACGGCGGGATCGCGCCATACACGCAGCAGGGCAGTGTAGCCCTCCATGATGTGCAGATGGGTGTTCATGGTCTTCGACGCGTTGGCGTCCTTCTCGCTGAGACGCATGTCGGCGATGGGCGACCAGTCGCGTTGCGAAGCCTCGATATACCCGCCCTTCCCGTAGTCCAGACTGTGGTTCTCGATGTCGTGGAACAGCCGCTTGGCCATCTCCAGCGATGCCTCGTCGCCGGTGGCGCGGTAATGCTCGGCCAGACCGTAGATTACGAACGCTATGGCGTAGTATTGCTTCTTCGTGTCGAGGGGTTCGCCTTCGGCGGTTACGCTCCAGTACACGCCGCCGTATTCCGGATCGATGAAATGCCGTGCGATATAGTCGCGGGCGCGGAGTGCGGCCTCGGCATAACGCTCGTCCTTGGTCAGACGGTAGGCCGTTGAGAATGTCCAGAGTATGCGGCCGTTCAGGATGGCGCCCTTCTCGGCGTCGGGATGCAGACGGTCGTGACCGTCGCGACGGCCGTAATAGCCGCCGCGAGGGTCAGTCATCTTGTCAATCCAATAATTCAGTATGTTGTTGTCGAGCGTGTCGCGCAGCTCGGCCACGAATTCCTGTTTTGTCATAGAATGAATATCAAGAGTTGGTGTTGGCGAAGTCGGTGGCCTCGTCCACTGCTGGAATATCCGTAGGATTGGATATGCCGCGCTGCAGTGCTAACTGGCTTACGATGTCGTCCACGCGCTTGGTGGTGAGGGGATAGAAGTAGACTATCACCACGGCCAATGCAGCCACGATGGCGGGGATGAAGCTCATGAGCCACCACAGACAGGAGATGGCCGAGTCAGGCTGTGCGATGACGGCGTTGGCCTGGTCGGTGGAGCGGACTATGTATCCGAATCCGTCAAGCAGCCACATCACGGCCGCGCCACCGATGGCGCCGCCGAACTTCATGGCCATGGAGCTGGAGGAGAAGATCAGGCCGGTGGAGGCTGTCTTGAACTTCAGCTCGGCATAGTCGCTGACGTCGGCGTACATGGACCATACCAACGGCGACATTATGCCCGTCAGAGTCGAGATCAGAATCTGGAACAGCAGCATCAGCCAGTATCCGGCATTGGTGAGCGGCAGGAAGAAGAAGCCCACGCTCAGCACTATCAGCGACATGTTGACGAGCATGAATGTTGTCTTCTTGCCCAGACGGTTGGCGATAGGCACGCACAGCGCCACGCCCACCATGTTGGCAATCTCGCCGATGCTGAGGAACAGGCCGGCATAGAACAGGACGCTGAGTCCGAACAGCATGATGTTGGCGTCGGCGCCTATGACGTCAGCGAAGAAGTAGGCCACCGAAGCGCCGCGGATGGTGTTGAACAGGTTGAAGCAGAGGGCCGCGCCTATCAGCAGCCACCACGGATTGTTATGTATCAGGCTCTTGAAGTCCTTGCCCACCGAGGCGGTGGAGACGGTCTTGATCTTCTCGCGGGTCATGGCGAAGCAGCAGATGAACAGCACGAAGCAGCATATCGCAATCACTATCATGGCTCCCTGCCACGAGCTTTGCAGGCTGTAGCCGCGGTCGCTGAACAGGTTTACCAGAGGCTGCCACAGCGCCAGCGCGATGAACGAGCCGCCGTAGGCGAAGAACATGCGGAAGGAGGAGAATACGGTTTTCTGTTTGGGATTATCCGTTATCACGCCCAGCATCGCGCCGTAAGGCACGTTGATGCCCGTGTACACGGTCATCATCAGGATGTACGTGACGTAAGCCCAGACCAGTTTGGCGGCATATCCCCAGTCGGGGGTGGTGAACAGCAGGATGCCGCAGATGGAGAACGGAGCCGCGATCCAGAGCAGATAGGGGCGGTACTTGCCCCAGCGCGTGTGGGTGCGGTCGGCAATGATGCCCATCATCGGGTCGGACACGGCGTCCCAGATGCGCGTGATCAGCACCAGGAAGGCGGCGTCCACCAGCGACAGTCCGAACACGTTGGAATAAAAGAAGGGAAGGTAGTAGCTGAACACCTTCCAGAACATCGACGATGCCATGTCGCCGAAACCGTATCCTATTTTCTCTTTCAATAGAGCCATGGTGGTTTTTTAAGATATGATTGGACGCACCCATGAAAATTCATGGATGCGTCCGGTGTGAATGATTTTATTTCAGGAAAGGAAGATTGCCGTCTATCAGACGGTTGATGGCCTCTACGGACTTGCCGGTGAACAGGCCGTCCTGCGGTGTGTTGAAGCAATAGTCCACGAGCTGGTCGATGGTGGATGTGGCCACGTGCATGCGGGTGTCGGAGCTGGCGTAGTAGATGAACACCTTGCCGTCCTCGTCGGCGATCCAGCCGTTGGAGAACACCACGTTCATCACGTCGCCGATGTATTCCTCGCCCACCGGAGCCATGAAGTATCCGCCGGGGCTGGCTATCTTCTCCCAGGGCTTCTCCAGGCTGGTCATGTACATATACAGCACATAGCGGAGTCCGGAAGCGCAGGCGCGTACGCCGTGAGCTAAGTGCAGCCATCCTTTGGGAGTCTTGATGGGATGGGGACCCTCGCCGTTCTTCACCTCCTTGATGGTGTGGTAATAGCGGGGGTCGATGATGGTTTCGGGACCGAGCACCGCGTTGGTCATGTCCTCGACGAGTCCCCAGCCGATGCCGCCGCCGCTGCCCGTGTCGATGAATCCGTCCTGCGGGCGGGTGTATAGGGCATACTTGCTGTCGACGAATTCGGGATGGAGCACTACGTTGCGCTGCTGGCTGGCGCACTTCAGGTCGGGCAGGCGTTCCCAGGTCACCAGGTCCTTGGTGCGGGCGATGCCGCAGGCTGCCGTGGCCGCGCTCAGGTCGCCGGGATGCGCGTCGTCGTGACGCTCGGCGCAGAACAGACCGTAGATCCAGCCGTCCTCATGCTGCGTAAGGCGCATGTCGTAGATGTTGGTGGTGGGGTTGCCGTCGATGTCGGGCATGGTGATGGGACGCTCGCGGAAACGGAAATTGTCGATGCCGTTGGGGCTTTCGGCCACGGCGAAGAACGACTTGCGGTCCATTCCCTCCACACGTACCACCAGCACGTATTTGCCGTCGATTTTCATCGCACCGGAGTTCAGCGTGGCGTTCACGCCGATGCGCTCCATGAAGTAGGGGTTGCGTTCGGGATCATAGTCGTATTTCCAGAACGGGGGCACCATGTCGGCTGTGATCACGGGATGAGCGTAGCGGGTGTAGATGCCGTTGCCCTCCAACGGAATGTTGGCACGGGTCACCAGTTCTTCGTATCGTGTCTCTATCAGTGCCTTGCGGCGTTCGAATGTTGTCATCAGATGAGAAATTATCGTATGTTATATGAGAAATTATCCTCGGTTATAGTTGTATTATCCGTGTTTGGGAAAGCTTATCGGCGTACGGGCTTTGCGTTGGGAGCCTTCTTGACGCGAGCGCCGCTTTGGGCCTTGGCCTTTATGCCCATGGGCTTGCCGGCCATGACGATGAGGTCGTCCTCGGTAAATGCCTTGAAGTCGTCCGTTGCCGGATGGCCCTTGAAGGGAGTGTAGTAGTGCTTCTTGTTGTCCTCGGCGTTGCGCCATACCACAACGTATGCCACGGGGTTGGCCTTAAGCAGCGGAAGCAGCTGGCCGGTGTACCATTTGGGATCGGATATGCCCTCCAGGCCGGTCTCGGTGAATGCCGGAATCTTGTTGTGTTTGCGTGCCAGAGAGGTCACAATGCCGAGCGATCGGCCGGCATCCTGACGATATGTTGCGTCGCCGCCCTCGCCGGCAAACTGGTACACGTCCGTGCCTAAAATGTCAACGTATTCATCGCCGGGATAAGTCAGCATATACTGTTCCTCACTCTTGACGCGGTCGGGGCTGAACGCCCACACCACGTTGTTGACGTTCTCCTCGTCGAATATGCGGCGCATCTCGGTCCACAGGAACTTGTAATCCTCGGGCGAGCTGTTCTCGCCGCCCCAGAAGAACCACGAACCTGTCTGCTCGTGCCACGGGCGGAATATCACGCCGAACGGACGGCCGTTCTCGTCGGTCATCTGCTTCAGGTAACGTGCCACGAGGCGCACGGTCTCCTGATATCTGGCCAGCTGTTCGGGGTCGGTGCGCATCTTGTGTACGGCCTGCTTGTCCGACACGTCCCAGCTGTCGCCGCCGGTCACCTGGTTGCGAAGGTGCCAGCTGAAGGTGTTTACGCCTCCGCGCGCGTTCTGGGCGCGGGCCTCGCGAAGTATCAGGCTGAACGGCACGCCGTCAAGGTTCACCGTGTCCTGAAGTTCCAGACCGCCCAGGTCCCACGACATGACGCCGGGGTAATAACCCGCCACGTCCTTGACGTCGCTGCGGCCGGCGGTGCCCGGAGCGAACCTGACGCCCGTCCACTCGTGACCGTAGGCCGTGTCGTCGTGATGGCCGAACGCCGTCTTACCCGCTTTGGTCAGGCTGTTCAGCTTATATTTCAGCCGGGCGGCAGGCGTCTGATTCTGACAGCACGCGTTTGTGCCGCAATCCTGCGCATTCATTCCCAGCGAAGCTCCCGTTACGAGGGCGGTAGCCAGTATCCCTTTTATGAATTTAGAGTTCATGATTGAAAAGTGTGTTATCGTCAGTCTTTATGGACCGGTTCATAACGAACGCAATCCTGAACGCTAAATTATAAAAAAATGAGGCGCATTGCAACTCTTGTCGTCGCTTTGATATTATTGCGCAACTAATTGCAAATAAAGTGTTAATTTATGGCGTGTCAGAGGTGCTGCATGTCCACCAGGCGCTTGTAGTGACCTCCGAGGGCTATCAGCTCGTCGTGGGTGCCGCTTTCCACAATCTCGCCGCGGTGCAGCACACAGATGCGGTCGGCGTTGACGATGGTGGAGAGCCGGTGGGCTATGACGATGGTGGTGCGTCCTTTCATCAGGGCTTCCAGGGCTTCCTGCACCAGTCGCTCGGATTCGGTGTCGAGGGCCGATGTGGCCTCGTCGAGAATCAGGACGGCGGGATTCTTCAGGATGGCGCGCGCTATGGATATGCGCTGGCGCTGGCCTCCGGACAGGCGGCAGCCGCGGTCGCCTATCATGGTCTGGTAGCCGTGTTCGGTCTCCATGATGAAGTCGTGGGCGTTGGCCACGCGGGCGGCTTCCTCCACCTGCTGCTGTGTGGCCGTGTCGCAGCCGAACGCGATGTTGTTGAATATGGTGTCGTTGAACAGTATGGCCTCCTGGTTCACGTTGCCCATCAGGCCGCGCAGGTCGTGTACACGGAGGTCCTTGACGTCGATGCCGTCCACCTTGACATGCCCGTGTTCTACGTCCCAGAGGCGAGGTATAAGGTCTACCAAGGTGGACTTGCCCGAGCCGGATTCGCCGACAATGGCCACGGTCTGGCCTGCCTTGACGTCAAGGTTCACGTCCTTCAGCACATCGCGCGAGTCGGGGTCGTCGGAATAGCGGAATGTCACGTCCTCGAAGCGCACTCCTACGGGGGCGTTGCCGTTGGTGAGTTCACGCGGGGATTCGGGATCCTGAATGGGATTCTGAGCGTCCAAAATCTTGTCGATGCGCTCCTTGGCTCCCATACCCTTGCGGATGGTGTACGACACCTTGCTCAGTTCCTTGGCCGGGTTGATGATGGAATAGAACATCACCATATAATAGATGAATCCGGCGGCGTCTATGTCGGAATTGCCCGACAGGATCAGCGAGCCTCCGAACCAGAGGATGATGGCCACGGCCGTGGTGCCCAAGAACTCGCTCATGGGGTGGGCCAGGGCCGTGCGGCGTCCCACGGCATTGTTTATCTTATAGAACTGCTCGGTCTCCGAAGCGAAATGACGCTCCATGAATCCCTCGGCGTTGAATGCCTTGATGACGCGGAGACCGCCGATGGTTTCCTCGGCGCTGGACAGGATGTCGCCCCATTTCTGCTGTGCGGCCAGCGACTTGGCCTTCAGCTTCTTGCCTACGGCTCCCATCAGCGACCCCATTATGGGCAGCATTATGAACACAAAGACAGTGAGTTTCCAGCTGATGAAAAGCATCATTCCCAGACAGGCTATGATCATGACAGGGTATTTCACCAGCGAGAACAGCGACGCCATCACGGAATTCTGCACCTCCTGCACGTCGCCTGACAGACGCGCCATGATGTCGCCCTTGCGCTCGTTGGTGAAGAAGCCTACGGGCAGCGACACTATCTTATTGTACATCTGGCGCCTGATGTCGCGCACCACGCCGTTCTGCATCGGGATGGTGAAATACTCCGAAAAGTAGGCCGTCAGCACCTTCAGCAGGGTCATCACCACAAGTATCAGGCCCAGACAGGCCAGCGTGGCCGACGGGCCGTAATTCGCTATCATTTCGGCGACGTAGTAGTAGAAGTTGTTGACCACCACGTCCTTGAACGATGCGGAACCGATTTCCATGTAGAAGTACTGGGTGGTGCTGATGCCGAACAGCATCTGCAGTATCGGGATTATGAACGCGAAGGAGAACAGTGTGAAGAAAGCCGTCAGCAGGTTGAACAGGATGCTGAGCAGTATGTTGGCCTTGTAGGGAGTGGCGTATTTCTTTAGAAATAAAAAAAGTTCCTTCATGACTTGATGTCGGGTATTGTCCGGAAACGGGATGAAATGAAAAAACCTCCTCAGCTCCGAGCTGAAGAGGTTTGTAGGAGCCGCGAGTGGGACTCGAACCCACGACCTTTTCGTTACGAATGAAATGCTCTACCAACTGAGCTATTGCGGCAGGTGACCTTGTGTTACTGCATTATTGCGGTGGCATAGGCCTGATGCGTCTGCAAAATTACAAATAATTTCCCAAATTGCAAAATTTCAGCGAAAATCAGCGGAAAATAAATAAAGTAATTATGCGATAAATAGCTTAAAGGAATGCTATTTATCTGTTAGTCCCTTTAGGTATTTCTCGATGAAAACCACTATGAGAACACATAATAATAATCCGGCAAGTGCAAATAGAAGTCCGCGTACAGGTCCTTCTGTCATAGCTGACGGCTGTATATGGAAAATAAAATACCCGATTCCTTTAATCAAGGAGAATATCATTAAATGGAATCCGCAAATCAAAAGTGTGCCAATGGATATTGTCCTTATCATCTTAAGATTGCCGAGCCGTTTCCCAATTCTTATGCATAACGTAATGATACCCATAATGCCAAAGAGTGCCCCCGAGATAAACAAGAAAAAATACCATATTGGCAGATATAGAAATTCACTTCGGAGTTGATTTCAGAAATGAAAACGAAAATGCCAAGAATTACGACAATCGCAATAGTGTTAAGATGAGTCGAGAGCTTAGTCAATAGATTCTTCGATTTGAAGGATTGACCTAATGAGTAAAAAAACAGTCCCGACATGACGGGTCCTAATGTCAATGGCAAAGCAGATGTATATTCGTGATAGACACCCATTAGCCATGAGATTATAAGAAAAGAGCTAATCCATACTCCATTACGAGGTAATATTCTGTAAGATTACGAGGTAATATTCTGTAAGCCCCATAGTAAATCATTTCCACCACAAAGAAACTCAGCAGTGACCATAGAGGAATGTCATGTGTTAATTTAGGCCCGATACCTAATGCGATGCCGACGAGTGGCTCGTGCCATGCTAATCCGGAGGTCGCGTCCTCGCCGAAAGGTCTGCCGATTATAATCCAAAGCAGATACGCCTCTACATTTATCTACAGATATGGAATTATTAACTGTCTGAAACGCTTATATAAAAACGGGCGAAAAGTCTTATGGTGTTCAAAAGAAAAAAGATAACCTGAAATGAAGAAAAACAATGGGAGCGCAATTGCATTGCATATTTTGGTTACGCTGACATCACAATGTGTGTGAATGACCAATACGGCATAAATTGCAAACGCCTTGGCATAATCAATCCAATTAATCCTTCTCATGATTTAAGAAACTCTTTTTGGGATTGTGAACAGGTGTCTGTATCTGTCCGGCGTCAAGAACACTGTGAAATATTTCGTCAGTGGTGTGGGGTCCGGAGAAATTAGTTCGTAATGCATCGATAATATGGGGGTAATGATGTTCATACTTGTCGCTCCACCACACGAATGCTGCCGGATTGTGCAGTTCTGGATAATCTTCTCCATGCAGATAAGCTCCATTCTCTCCCAAAGCTTCTCCATGGTCGGAAATAAAGATAAGAATAGCATTCCGACCTCGGATTGTATCAATCAGCTCCGACAGGAAACGATCAGTCTCGACGATGGTGTTATCATACGAATTAATCATTTGTTCTCTGCTCAATTCAGATACAATCCTGCTGTCTGCAGTCGGATGAAATGGTGCGTATTCTGTATTATAATGAGCATTGTACCACCAATGTGAGCCAATGGAATGAATCACTATGAGATTCAATTTATGCTTTAATGCCTTTCGATTGAAATGAGGGAGCATGTCGATATCCATCCATCGATCATAGTCATAGAAGGACTTCCCGGAATTGACATATATCAGACTGTCGGCTTCATGCATGAAGTAAGCATAAGAAGTGGACATGTCTTGATTGGACAGCCATAATGTATAATATCCCACTTTGCGGAATAATGTTATAAATGATTGTTCTTCGTATGCGCAATCGGGATTCTCAGCATCGGCCCGGGTCAATATCCGTGGAACACTGGTATGCGTGAAATAAGGTTCGGTATACATCTCGGGAATGGTAATAAGGTTTCTCTCTTTGGCCAGCCTTGGTGTAGTGCTCCGAGAGTATCCGTTAAGCTGTAAGTGGTCGCTGCGTAGCGATTCGCCGATCACCACTATTACATCAATGGAATCCGTCGGTACAGTTATTGAAACAGGGACCTTATCGAAGGTGTCTCTATGTTGGGTTATGTGTTGATGGTTGTCAAGGTGTTGGGCCACAGAAGAATAAAACACATACGGCATTCGAGCCATGACAGCTGGTTTGATTCGCGGTATGATGCCGATGGGTAATGCGATGATTAAAATTGATAATGTGGCATAATCCAGAGGTTTATGAGGATCGACATATCGCCATCTCCATATCACGGGCGGAAGGGAAATTATAGTGGCTATTATGGCAACGACAATTAGTTTCCAGCTGATAACCGTGGCCCATGTAGCCATATTGTTCACTATGGCAAGCTCTATTGCCATTGGTGTCAGCCCAATTCCCATGGTCAGTCGGAAATATGACAATATGGTAGAGCACAGGATTAAAATTGGAAATGTAATGGCGAAAATTAATCGCCATGCACCGATAAGACCTATTACACCTGCGCTACATAGGGCCACTATACTCCATTGCGAGGCCAGTATGAAAAATCCTTTAACGCTCGATATCGGATTGCCGCTGAAATCTATGGTGATAAATACAACTGCGTATACGCATGAGATTATTATCCAGAATACAGGATAGTATCCCAGCCATTTTTTGATAGTATTCAAGTCCATTTGTGATGCCGCAGGCTAAGTCCGTATTAGAAACAGTGCAAAGTTAGTTGTTTTTATCGACACCTACAAATGCATATTTTATGGTTAGCTGGCCTTATGAGTTGAGGTCGGGCTTGAGGCGGTAGGTGAAGAAGGAGCAGACGAGGACCAGGGCGAGCAGCACCAGGAACACGATGGCGGTGCTGTGCATCACGTTGCCGATGCCGGCCAGCGGGGCCACTGTGGCGCCGACGATGTAGCCGGACACGCCGAGCAATGCCGAGGCTTCGCCGGCCTTGGCGCGTCCTTCGTTCATGGCCAGCGTGTTGGACACGCTGAATATCATGCCGCCGGCAAACAGCATCGTCACCATGCAGACCTCGAACCAGACGAAGCTGTGTATGTGCCACAGGGCGTAGGCTCCGAATCCGATGGCGGGAATCAGTATCAGCGCCGCCACGGGCACCGCCTTCTTGAACGGATGGAATCTGAGCGACAGCATCGAGCCCAACGCCACGGCTATGGAATTGAGGCCGATTATGACGCCGTACATGGTCTGCGAGAATCCGTAATGGTCCTCTAAGATGAACGGTGCGGCCGAGATATAGGTGAACAGGAGTCCGAGCGAGCAGCCTTTAAGACAGATATGTGTCACGAACGCCTTGTTGCGCAGCAGGACCATATATCCGGGCAAGGTCTTGTACCACGGGAGTTTCGATCTGTCCTGAGGATAGAGCGATTCCTTGAGCTTGCCTATGAATGCCAGAATCAGCACCGTGAAGGCGGCCAGGAAAATGAACACGGCCTTCCAGCTGATGTAGTCGGCTATTACGCCGCCCAATACAGGCGCGGATGCGGGTGCAAGTCCGTTGACGGCGCCGATTATGGCCATGAACCTGGCCAGCCCGCGGCCATGGAATATGTCGGCGGGAATGGTGCGCGCCAGGAAATAGCCGCCCGATGCGCCCATGCCCTGCACGAGACGGCACATCAGAAAGAATATCATGGATTTGGAAAAAACGGATATCACGGCCCCGGCTATGAATACGAGCATGGATATGACCAGCACTGGTTTACGCCCGTAGCGGTCGGAGATGGGGCCGAGCAGCAGCTGACCGATGGCCAGTCCGATCATGCCCATTGTCAGAGAGAGCTGCGACTGCGAGGGAGAGCTGTGGAAGTCGCGGGCTATCTGAGGCAGCGACGGCGTGTACATGTCGTTGACAAACGAGCCCAGGGCGCTTAACAGCACCAGATATATGATAAGGAACCAGTAGTACCTGCGGTCGGTCTGCGCCGGCCGGAGTTCGGGGGTGGGTGCGGGAGAATTGGGGGAGGTGGGATTATTGGGATTATCCGGAGTGGCGGCCATAGTGTATTGTTTTAGGACCGCGCCCGTAATGATGCGGGTTGGCGGCGGGGTCTGAAATATTAACAATCCGGAGGCCGTCAAAGTTAGCGGGTGACGATGCCTGGGCGGCAAAATGAAAAGGTGTATCAGAACCTGATGTCTGACACACCTTTTTGAGACGTCTGATAAACTGCCTACTGTAAAGCCGAAAGTGCTGCCGAGATTAAGGAAGTGTGTTTCGTCAATAGTGTCTATAGCCGTGGGGAGGATCAGCGGTAGTCCTTCAGGATTTCGCGCAGTCGCTTGCGGGTGAAGAATATGCGGCTTTTGACGGTGCCTAAGGGCATCTTGAGGGCTGCGGCAATCTCCTCGTACTTGTAGCCTGCCACGTGCATTGAGAAGGGCTGACGGTAATCCGCGGGGA
>ENA-UERG01001668-UERG01001668.1-human-gut-metagenome-genome-assembly--contig:-NODE-1668-length-17820-cov-5.926450_pt1 | contig 17820 bp, 10 predicted proteins | sample MGYA00242954_ERZ507954 | MGnify/ENA primary metagenome ERZ507954 (study PRJEB26167, sample SAMN06115478) | human gut metagenome | host: Homo sapiens | place: China:Sichuan | collected 2015-01-21... | reverse complement strand
ATCCGGCAGACATCCGTGCACCGCAAGGTTCGCTAACCGGTGTTTCCGGTTTTCAGGTACACATCGGTGCAGAAAAAGTTTATACTCCGGGAGACAAATGCGACGTATTGGTAGCTATGAATGCCGCCGCATTGAAAACACAATATAAATTCGCAAAATCCACCGCCTGTATCATCATCGACACAGACGCCTTTCAAAAATCAGATTTAGATAAAGCGGCATTCACCACCGATAATCCTATTGAAGAAATGGGTATCAAGCAGGACGTGATTGCAGCACCTATCTCGCAGATGGTAAAAGACTGTTTGGCAGATACGGGAATGGATAATAAGTCCATGCTGAAATGCCGTAATATGTTTGCCGTAGGACTGGTATGCTGGTTGTTCAACCGCGACCTTAACATAGCGGAAGACTTTATCCGCGAGAAATTCTCCAAGAAACCGGAAATAGCGGAAGCAAATATCAAAGTTGTTCGTGCCGGATATGATTACGGACACAACACACACGCTTCCGTAGCACATACATATAAGATTGAAAGTAAAGCAGCCGTTCCCGGAAAATATATGGATATCACCGGAAATAAAGCGACTGCATACGGATTCATCGCAGCTGCAGAGAAAGCCGGACTGAAACTCTATTTAGGGTCTTACCCTATCACTCCTGCAACAGATGTACTGCATGAACTCTCAAAACATAAATCATTGGGCGTAACCACCGTGCAATGTGAAGATGAGATTGCCGGTTGTGCTTCTGCTATCGGTGCTTCATACGCCGGTGCATTAGCTGTTACTTCCACTTCAGGACCTGGTATCTGTTTGAAATCAGAAGCCATGAACTTGGCCGTTATCATGGAATTGCCATTGGTCGTATTGGATGTACAACGTGGCGGTCCCGCTACCGGTCTACCGACCAAATCGGAACAAACAGACCTGTTGCAAGTTCTCTTCGGTCGTAACGGTGAAAGCCCTATGCCTGTCATTGCTGCGACATCCCCTACAGACTGTTTTGACTCAGCCTATATGGCTGCTAAGATCGCTTTGGAACACATGACTCCGGTCGTGTTGTTGACAGACGCATTTGTTGCCAATGGTTCTGGTGCATGGAAATTGCCTAAATTGGCTGATTATCCTGCTATCAATCCTCCTTACGTACGCCCGGAAATGTCTGAAACCTGGACACCGTATCAACGGGACCCGCAGACAGGCGTTCGTTATTGGGCAGTTCCGGGTACAGAAGGATTCACTCATGTATTAGGAGGTCTTGAAAAAGACAACAAGACAGGAGCTATCTCAACTGATCCGGAAAACCATGACTTGATGACGCGATTACGCCAGCAGAAAATTTCCAATATCGAAGTACCTGACGTAGAAGTTGAAGGCGACAAGGAAGATGCCGAATTGCTGATTGTAGGTTTCGGAGGTACTTATGGACATTTACACGCCGCTATGGACGAACTCCGTGCTAATGGTAAAAAAGTAGCATCAGCACACTTTAAGTTCATCAATCCTCTTCCAAAGAATACGGCAGCCTTGATGAAGAAATACAAAAAAGTGGTGGTAGCCGAGCAAAATATGGGACAGTTTGCCGGATATCTCCGTATGAAGGTGGACGGTTTCGTTCCTTATCAGTTCAACCAAGTGAAAGGACAGCCCTTTGTTGTCAATGAACTAGTCAATGCATTCACTGAGATTATCAACAAGTAAAATCAAGAAATTATGAGCGAATATACAGCTAAAGACTTTAAAAAAGGACAGCCACGCTGGTGTCCGGGATGTGGTGACCACTTTTTCCTGGCTTCGTTACACAAGGCTATGGCAGAAATCGGTGTCGCTCCATGGGATACGGCAGTAATTTCCGGTATCGGTTGTTCCAGCCGCCTTCCTCACTATATGAATACATACGGCATGAATACAATTCACGGTCGTGCTGCCGCTATCGCGACAGGGTGCAAAGTCGCCAATCCCAAACTAACCGTATGGCAGGTAAGCGGTGACGGTGACGGTCTTGCTATCGGAGGTAACCATTTCATTCATGCCAACCGACGCAATATCGACATCAACATGATCTTGCTCAACAACCGTATCTATGGTCTGACTAAAGGACAATACTCACCCACTTCACCGCGTGGTTTTATCAGCAAGTCTTCTCCCTACGGCACCGTAGAAGACCCGTTCAATCCGGCTGAACTATGTTTTGGCGCACGCGGACATTTTTTCGCACGTGCTGTTGCCACAGACGCTCCCGGTACAATAGATATATTGAAAGCTGCCTATAATCATAAGGGCACTGCTGTCTGCGAGATTTTACAGAACTGCGTCATCTTCAATGATGGTACACACAACTCCGTATATAACAAGGAAGGGCGTGCAAAAAATGCAATTTATTTGGAACATGGCAAACCGATGTTATTCGGTGAAAACAAGGAGTTCGGATTAATACAGGAAGGTTTTGGGCTGAAAGTTGTGAAACTAGGCGAGAACGGTATCACAGAAAGAGATATTCTGATACATGATGCACACTGCCTGGACAACACACTCCAGTTAAAACTCGCCTTGATGGAAGGCCCTGACTTCCCCATCGCACTTGGTGTCATCCGCGATGTAGACGCCCCGACTTATAATGATGCGGTAGAAGCACAAATCGAAGAAGTAAAAAGCAAAAAGAAATACCATAATTTCGAGGAGCTTTTGATGATTAATGACATTTGGGAAGTAAAATAATCACACTATCCGTAAAAAGATAAAGGCGTAGATTGAGAAGTAATTCTCTTTCTACGCCTTTGTCATTTTCCAAGATAACCCATCTTTTTGGGGAGATGAGGTTCTATTACTGTCCTCTTTTGTTTTTCTTATCAAATAAGCCTGTTTTAAGACAGATCAAATGTGACTTTACGAGGAAATTAGAACGAGTATGAACCGGAAAGTTCAACCGTAGCTTTCAAAGGTAATTGATTAGAAGCCGGGCCTACAAGAATCTCAAACTCGCCTTTTTCCACTACAAAGCGGTGCTGATTCATATCGTAATAAGCGAATGCATCCTCATTCAGCACAACAGAAATCCGCTTCTTCTCCCCTTTCTGCAAGAAAACCTTTTCATATCCTTTCAATTCTTTCAAGGGACGGGGGACAGAGGACTGTACATCATGTACATACACTTGTGCCACTTCCGAGGCATCCATCTTCCCTGTATTCTCGAGATCAAAGCTAACGGTAACCTGATGCTCACCCGTTTTCTCCGCAGCTATATTACTATAAGCGAAAGTAGTATAGGACAAACCGTAGCCAAACGGATAGAAAGGTTCTTTTCCCGAACGGTCGTATCCACGATAACCGACAAAAACACCTTCGGAATAATCTACACGTTTAATCTCTGCCTTTAAGTTCTCGTAATAACTACCATGCACCGGATTATCTTCCCATTTCTTTTCGATAGAAATCGGTAGCTTTCCGCTTGGAGAAATCTTGCCGGTCAGGATTTCAGCTATCGCTTGTCCGCCTTCCTGTCCAGGATACCAAGCCATAAGAATAGCTTTTGCGGCATCATACCAACCGGTGAAATCCACACCGCCACCGGCGTTCAGCACAACCACGACATTAGGGTGCATAGAGGCAATCTTTTTGATAAACAATTCCTGATACCGAAGCAAAGCAAACGGACGGTCAAAGCCTTCGCCTTCGGTATTACTATTGAAACCTGTGCAGAACACAACATTATCCACCTTTGCTAATCCTTGACGAAGTTTCATCTCATTAAGGCTATAAGCATTAAAACGAATGATGCCCGAAGAAATATTATCAAAGAATTCAATCCGGAAACGGTATTCCTTACCACCCTCAACCGGCAGTTCAACTTCACGGCTAGAGTATGAATGATTTCCCCAATCTCCCGTAATATGCTTGTCATTCACAAACAGACGATAACCGTCATCACCACCGATATGAAGTTTCAACTGACCGTCAGTTTGTGGCATGTAGCAGGCTGTCCAACGGACAGAGAATCCATCTGTCGGAAAGCCGTCCAAAGGTGCTCCATATCCCCAGTCATAATCAACAGAGGATTCCGTGCGTATTACTTCAGGCTGGCCCGAAAGGGTCTTGTTTTTAAAGTATTCAGCTTTGAAGCCTTTCATCTGACGATTAGCATCAGTATAAAACTCATGGACAATATCTTCATAAATCACATCATCCGTCAATAATACCAGATTCTTTTTCTTCAGTTCTTTCAAGCCTTGAGCCACTGAAATGGTAGAAAAAGGAGTGACAAAACCACTGCCGCCACCGGTAGGTATCAAATCTGCATTAGGACCCATTACGGCTGTTTTTCCTTTCAACGGGAGCAAGTTTGCTTCATTCTTCAACAATACTACTCCCTCGCGTGCCAGTTCTAAAGCTGTCTGGCGAGAGAATGGATTATCCAACGGAATTTTACTGTCTTTCTGTTCCTTATCCAACATTCCATAAGCTATTAAAGTCTGCAAGATATGTTGTACTTTCAGGTTAATGGTTTCTTCGGTCACCGTGCCCGTTTTGATAGCGGGGATAAGATTGTCGGCATTCATGAAACGCCCTTTGGGCATTTCGAGGTCAAGTCCGGCGTTAGCTGCTCCGATAGCGGAATATACCGAAGTCCAGTCCGACATCAGAATACCTTTGAAGCCCCAAAGATTGCGCAAGACATCAATATTCAGCCATTTGTGTTCAGTGGCATGGACACCGTTCAGGAGATTGTAGCTGTTCATCACAGCACTCACGTTCGCTTCCTGTACAGCCTTGCGGAAAGCCGGGAAATAAATCTCATGCAAAGTACGCTCGTCTATGTCCGAACTCGCATGATGGCGGCTCCACTCCTGGTTGTTGGCGGCAAAGTGCTTGATGGCCGCAATGACTCCTTCCGATTGCACGCCAAGAATATATTGCTTGGCTGTCTCACCCGTCAAGTAAGGGTCTTCACCGAAGTATTCAAAGTTACGGCCGCACAACGGAGCGCGATAAATATTCACGCCCGGCCCAAGCAGGATATTAACGCCTCTTGCCTTGGCGTCCTGCCCCAAACCTTGCCCTAACTTATAAAGCAAGTCACGGTTCCAGGTAGAAGCGGAAAGGATACCGGACGGATAAAGGGTGCTTTTAGGAGCATGGTTACGGATTCCCTGCGGGCCGTCGGCAAGACGTATTTCAGGAATTCCCAAACGGGGGATGGCACGCAGGGAAAAGCTGGTATATCCGGAGATATACTCTATTTTCTCTTGCAAAGTCATTTTGGATACAATCTCCTTCGCGCGTTGTTCTACTTGAGGAGTAATTGTCTGTGCATGGGTCAAGATGCTGCATGCGAGCATACATAAACCGATAATGCCTGTTTTCTTTTTCATGGTGATCATGTGTTTTAGTCTATCAATTCTATTTTAACGGTCTGTCCCAGTACGTGAATATTGTATTCTCCGGTTTCGAGGAATCGTTTACCGTCCTCATTGACAAATCCGAAATCACGTTCCAGGTCTATGTCGAAACGGAAAGTTTTCGTTTCTCCGGCTTTGATAAGCTGCTTTTCAAAGTGTTTCAGTTCTTTTACAGGACGGGTAATCGAGCAATACGGGTCGGAAATAAACCAGTGGACAGTTTCTGCTCCGTCACGGGCACCGATATTGGTGACAGTCACTTCCGCCGAGAGCTTCTCGCCACGCTTCACTTTAGTGGCAGAAGGGGTAACAGTGCCATACTTGAATTCTGTGTAGCTCAGTCCGTGACCGAAAGGATATAACGGGTCACTTGTGATATCTTTATAAAATCCCTGATGTCCACGTCCGCTCTTACGGCGGTTATAATAAATAGGAATCTGCCCCGTCGAATAAGGGAAGGTCATGGCAAGTTTACCGGAAGGATTAATACGTCCGGACAATATCCCCGCCATCGGCAGTGCGCCATTCACACCCGGCTGCCAGATTTCCAGTATGGCATCAGAAACCGGTTCCAGACGGTTCAATTCCAACGGACGACCGTTGACCAATATCAGTACGACAGGCTTGCCGACTTTCTTCAGTTCTTTTGCCAGTTCTTCCTGCATCTGTGGTAGTGCGATGGAAGAACGGGAAGCATTCTCTCCGCTCCAAGTCATCATCTCGCCCAAGCAAAGAACAACAACATCAGACCAGCGTGCAGCTTCCAATGCTTCTGCAAATCCTTCGCGGTTATCTCCTTGTGTATTGCAACCTAATGCGTAACGCAGTTCGGCTTTTCCTGCAAATTCAGCAGCCAGACCATCATAAAGCATTACCACATCGGTATCCTTTCCGTGACCACGCCAGGAGCCTAACAAGTCCCAGCCATTTTTTGCCATAGGACCTATCACGGCAATCTTCTTTTTATCTGTCAGCGGTAAAACGTTGTTTTCGTTTTTCAGCAATACCATGGATTCGGCCGCAAGACGGGCGGCAATATCCATGCTTTGCGGACGTAAGAAACGTTCTTTCTCAGTTGTAACCGGAGTATAAGGACGCTCAAACAAGCCGAGACGGAATTTCAGAAGTAAGACACGGCGGACAGCTTCATCCACTTGAGCCATTGATACCTTGCCTTCTTCTACCAACTCCTGCAAATGACGGTCATAAGCATGAGACATCATATCCATTTCAAGACCGGCGGTAAACGCATGCCGGGCTGCTTCCTTTTTGGTTGCTGCCAATCCCTGATTTTTTAGCTGTTCTATAGCTCCCCAGTCGGAAACGATAAAACCGTCATGTCTCCAACGGTTCTTTAATATCTCGGTCATAGTATAAGGGTTTGCCGAACCTGGTACACCGCTGATATCATTAAAAGAACTCATCAGAGTTGCCGCACCGGCTTTCACCCCCATTTTATAAGGGAGCAGATAAGTATCCCAAAGAGTTTGTTTGGAGATTTCGGTATAAACATAATCACGTCCGGCTTCGGATGCCCCGTAGCCTACATAATGTTTCAGACAAGCTGCCACACGGTTTTCTGCCGACATATTATCACCTTGATACCCTCTGACAGAAGCTGCGCCGAACACTCCGTTCGCATAAGGGTCTTCGCCATAGCCTTCCGCCACACGTCCCCAACGAGGATCACGTGCTACGTCAATCATCGGCGAGAACGTCCAGTCCACTCCCGACATACGGGCTTCCTGCGCAGATACGGCACACGCCTGTTCCACCAAATCCGGGTTCCAGGAACAAGCCTGCGCCAACGAAATAGGATACACGGTACGGAATCCATGAATCGCGTCATAACCGAAAATAATAGGAATACCCAAGCGGGATTCCTCCATCGCTTTCTTCTGCATATTATTACGCAGTTCGGGATTTGTCTCGAAGTAAATCAGAGAACCGATTTCCGCCGGCACTTTCTTTACCTCTTCGCCTACATTATTCACGTTGTTGTTCCGTCCCAAGGTATATTGGTTCAACTGCATCACTTTCTCTTCCAGAGTCATGCGGGATAACAAGTCGTCTACGCGTTTCTCAATCGGAGCCTTTGCGTCTTTATATAATGCATCCCCTTTTTTATCCTTTGCTGAAAGGGTACATACCGTACCCAGCAAACAGATTCCGTAAACTAATGCTTTTTTTCTCATTTGCATCTTCGTCGGTTAGTTAGTAATAAACAAGTCAGTCACTTTATACGGATGCTTTACTGCTGCATGGGCAGCTTTCTGGGCAACAGCTTTCCGCGCCTCATCCAGCCCTTCCGGAGCATAAGGATTCCCGACTACATTGTGTTTGAAGATTCGTTCGAACCAGGTGCAGGCAGCGGTATAACGTCCAACCTTCACATCCAGATGATAGCCGTCCCTGTTCAGATGGTCGCCGATAAAAGAAGTACGGGCATTCTGTATGGCAGTGACCGAAGGGATGACAATCTTTATCTTATTCACCTTAGCCGCCTTCTTCACTGCATCGGCAATGGCCTGATACATGGTCAGTTGATTGCAGTTGTAGTTTTTAAATCCACTATGCTTGGAAGTAGACGCATATGCCCAGGTTTGGTGCAGCATCAGCTTTGTTTTCTTTGGAAGGCGTGCTTTTACATATTCTATAAGTTCCGGCAAAGAGGCTTCATACGTCTCGTACATTCCCGAAAAAGGACTTGCCTGTTGCAGGCTGACGTAATCCCAGTCTTCATCTGCCAGCACCGTTTCCAAAGACATCTTGCCCTTTTCCCGTTTCTTTCCATCCGTACCGATTTTCCGGTAGGCATAGGCAGGAGCATTGTCACGGGCATTTTTCACATGACGTTCTAGAGAACAGCCGCCAATAAACATATTGCCGATTATGGTTGAAATGCCTTCGGCTTCGGCAAGTTCATGCAGATATTGCTCCACGGCATCTTGGGAGAAGCTGTTGCCGATGGCAAGTATCCTGACCGTCTTTTGCTGCGCATACGCTCCTCCGGCAAGAAGGAGCAGTATGCACATACAAATCGCTACAATCTTATATTGCTTCATCACATTCAAATATAGCTAAACTTATCGGTTATTTCTCTTTTTCATGTAATAATCTCTCATCAGATACCACGCTTTCTTACGCATACCCTGGTCGGATATGAGTCCTTTGCGGTTCCAGCCATCTTGATTGGTGGGGTGGAAACGGAACGGCGAACGGAAGTCGAACAGAATCCAGGGAGATACGCCACGCAGGTTCGGGATATTGTCGAACATACGGATATTATCCCTATACAGACGTGCCTGGTATTCCTCACTCCAAGAACTGACTACATTCTCATCACCGGACTGACCGTACAATGCTTCGCCGCCAAATTCCGAGATAATCAACGGTTTGTCCGTCACTACTTCCCATATAGCGTCTTTTGGTTCCACAGGCCACGGATGATACCAGCCCATATATTTATTGATAGCTACGACGTCCAGTTGGGAAGTAAAAGAATCTTCCATTACAAAACGCTGTTTTTCGCTATTGAAGTGCACAAGGTCGAAAGCGGCAACATACAAGCGGGTAGTGTCCAGCTGTTTTCCCGTTTCGAGCAGGGAAGTAAGGAATTCATTCCGTTCTTTGGAAGGCTGTGTTTCATTGGCAACACCCCAATAACCTACCGCGCAGCGATTCTGGTCGCGCTTAATCATTTCAGAAAGCATCCTTTGCGCTTTCTGACGGGTATCATTGTCTGTAAAGTCAATGCCTTGCCAAATAGGAATCTCCTGCCAGAGAAGGAAGCCCATCTTTTCCGCCAGGCGTACTGTGTATTCATTCTGCGGATAATGTGCCAGGCGAATCATGTTCACGCCAAGCGCTTTCGCTTCATTCAGCAACATGGCTGCATCGGCTTCCGAGAAAGCACGCCCCATACGTTGCGGAATTTCTTCGTGAAAAGAGATACAGCACATAAATGTCGGCTTCCCGTTCAGGTAGATATCTGTTCCTTTCACGGTGATATTGCGGAAGCCGATTTGTTCTTCCACGCGGTCGGTATTTGAAGATACAGTCACGCCATAGAGTTTCGGTTCTTCCGGCGACCAGCGTTGCAGCTTCTTCGCGTTCAATACGGTTTCCGCCTTTCCTTCTGCGTCGGTGGTGAGCTCCGCGTTGATTTTGAGTTCGGGGATGGCAACTGTTACTTTCTCACCTGCTTTTTTATCAGAAAGACGCACGCGGGCAATTATCCGGTCGGAAGCATTTTTATCCAATTGGACGAAATAATCTTCTATAAATGTCCGGGGAGTTTTCACTAACAGCACATCTCTTGTGATGCCGCCATAGTTCCACCAATCGAATGCCATAGCGGGAATGGCGTCTTTGGTACGACGGTTGTTCACTTCTACCGCCAGGAAGTTGTCACCGTCTTTCAACAGGTCTGTCACTTCCACTTGGAAAGGAGTAAAACCGCCTTCGTGCTCCGCTATTTCTTTTCCATTCAGGTAGACTTTACAACGATAGCTGACAGCGCCGAAATAAAGAAACTGGCGTTTGTCTGCCAAGCGTTTGGCGTCAAAGTGACGGGCATACCATACAGTTCCTTCGTAATATTTCAGTTCGGGCGACTGGGAGTTCCAATCTCCCGGAACGTTAAGACGCAACCCGCCTTCGAATGCGTATTCGTAGAAATCAATATTTCCTTCCGGTTGCCGGTTCTCATAGATTTTCATCCGTTGCCCCTGGTCGTACAGGTCGATGATAGCATTCCATTTACCATTCAGCGAATGGATGTTGCGACCATATACATTCGTTATCAGCTCCTGTGCCGCAACGCTTCCAGCAAAAGCAATCAGCAACAATAAACATAGGTTTAATTTCTTACCTGTTTTCATTTATCTATTAGTTTATGGTATTAGTATATTATTCGTTTTTCGATTTATTTTTCAAGAAATTCATTACCCAGTTCCAAGCTGCGCTCCACTGTTCGGCATAGGCATAATGGGCGGTCGTCTCAGCTACAAACAGTTCTTTCGGAGCATTAATCACGTTGTAAGCGGAGTAAGTAGTAGTAGGCGGACAAACCATATCATTATAACCAAAAGTATAGAATCCCGGCACTTTAACCTGACGGGCAAAGTTGACTACATCAAAATACTGAATGGTTTTCATCTTTCCCGGTGTCCGGTTCTTCTCATCCTTCAACATATGCGGCCAACCGCCTGCACGACCGTGGGCATAACCCGCCATATCACACAAGGCTGGATAGAAAGAAACCAATCCTTTGACACGAGCGTCCAGTCCGGCAATTACAATGGAAAGCGCACCGCCCTGGCTTCCTCCAAAGGTCGCCAGATTGCCATTGAACTCGGGAAGTGTGTAAATGAAATCAATGGCTCTCACGCAGCCTGTATAAACCCGCTTGTAATAGTATTTGTCCCGATTGTCCATATTGAACGAGTGGTAGTTCTTCAAAGCTCCGTTATAAAGGCGGTGATAGACATCCCCCTCTATATTGACCGGGATGCCGTGAATACCGATTTCCAGAATGATAAAACCTTTTCCGGCACGTTCGGCTTCTCCGTTATAGGCACGGATACCTGCCCCCGGCACTTTCAGAATCGCCGGATATTTCCCGGAAGCCTTCGGAACACAAAGGATGCCGTACATACGGGACGCATAGTCATTGTTCGCGAAGGAAACATGATATACGTTCACCTTATCTGTGCACCTTTCCGGCAGTAAAGTCATTATCGGTTCCAGTGCCCACTTTTCAGCGGCTTCTTTGGTGCTTTTCCAAAACTCCAGAAAGTCGGCGGGCAACGGAGTGGTCGGTTGCAATTTCTCAGGAGAGAAGCCGACGGTAGCCACGCCTTCATACTCACGCCCTTGGCAAGTGACAAAAGCACGGCAACGCAGGAACCCTTCTTTTTTCATAGTCCCTGCGTTAATTTCAAGCTTTTCATTCTTCAAAGGCTGTTTGCCTGTCTGATGAGGTTTCATCATGTCTTCCGAAATCTCATAGCGCACTTCCAGATTATCCTGTGGGATATTGCATTTCAATACCGTCACTTTGAATTTCACTTTTTCTCCCGGTTTATACAGCCAATTGGTGTGGTCGGGAGTGACCTGCACTTGAATCAGTCTTTCTGCCGGTTGCCCGTATGCAACAAATTGCAGGACGACAAACAAAGCAAGAAAAACAAAACGCAAACTTTTTATCATAATTCCGTTATTGTTAATAGTCTTTTCATGGTTTCACTTCGTATTGATAAAGCGCGAAAGAGTTCTTATCATTCAGTTCGAAACTGACTTTACCCTGTGCGCCGACTTTTGCGGCAAACTTCTTACCACTTCCCATTACAGGGGTAAAAGTAACTTTCTTACCCTCTGGAAGCCAAGTGTCAATAGTCCCTCTGGCTTGTTCGTTGTCTTCGCGATAAACAACAAGATAGCCTTGCGTGCCGGAGACGGTCGATTGGAATCCTGTCCACGAGCGTCCCGAAGGTTCTTCACCAATAGGCAGTATAACGCCTTGATGAAACCGGAGTTGCAAAGGTTGGTATTTCTTGAGTAGAGATGCCGTAATATAAGCCTCTTCGGGCAAGTTCGAAGCCTCCATCCAAGCCAACGGCTGTGCCGCCAAGGTGATAGCAAAGAGGTAATCGAAACTGTAACGGGTGGGGGCAAAAGGATCGGCAGCGTCATACTTGTCGGCATTGCGCCATTTATTAAGAAACTCTATCTGCATCTTCTCCGCCGGTACATAGCGAGACAGCATCCAGAGGTTGCGCAAGGTGCGATAAGGGTAATAGTTGCCCCAATCGGTATAGCGGTTTTCCAGAAAGATGTTGCCGTACTCGTTCATATAGTGATACCCGCCGCGACGACCGGCAGTGGCATCGAGGTTGAAAATCACTTCATAGTTGGTTTGCTCCAACACGGTATCAAACAGTCGGCGCAGATTCTGTTCGGCTGTCTTGGTAGGTATCTGCAAGCCGTCTATCTTGAAACAGCAGATGCCGTACTTCTTATAAAGTCCGATAATGGCTTGCGCATCTTTTTGCCAATCGGCAAAATCATTCTGTATGCTGGGGTTGAACCATAATCCGATGCGAATACCCAATTTCTTGCCTTTCTCTACAATAGGTTTCAGCCCATGAGGGAACTTTGTGGGGTTGGGCGTCCAGTAATCGCCACTTTTCCAGATATCCTTAAAACTACCTCCGGCAGTCTTCGAGTTAGGGCTTTTTCCGCTCTGCCAGCCATCGTCCAGTTGAAAGAGGGTGATGCCCATGCGTGCGGCACGGTCCAGTTCTGCCAGGCAGAAAGCCTCATCTATTTTGGCATCCTGGCTACGGTCGCCCCAGGTATTGAGCATAATCATCTCATCCTGTGCGGCGGTATGATGGCGCAGTTGTTTCTGATAGAGGCGCAAGGCAGTAAGCGCTTCTTGCTCGCCGCCGGTATAGATGCCGGTAACGCATCCATAAACGCGGGTCCAGCTATCCGGCTTTACATCATGAGACGCAATACCCAGCCCCACTACCATAAAATCGCTAAAGTCCGCCACGAAGTCAGAACCCGGATAATGTAATTGGGTACTGCTGCTAGGAGCCTCTTTCAAAAAAAAGAAGCCTTGACGCGTAACTACGTCATGAGCAAAAAGCAAATTACCACGATACGTATTGCGACGGTAAGGAAGCCAGGTACGCCCGGTCACCAGATTGTCGTTCCAATCGGTGTAGTCGAAAAACTCTATTGTGCGGGCACTCCAATGATTGCCGGATAGTTGCAGCCTGTCGAGCGTGGGAGTTTTCACCCCCGTAGCCATATCCGCCGTGTGCTCTATATTTTTGCGGTCAGCGTTAGAGCGGTTATCCTCCTTATTCTGATAAAGTTCCACTTGCCCTTTCAGATAGGTGTCGCAAGCAATGGCGGGACAGTCTGCATAAATGCGATAGCGACGCTCTATATTCAGCGAACCGATAGTGCAAGCCACGGTAGCCTGCAGATAACTGGCGTGGATGCCGTTCGTCGGTATCTCGTTCACGGTGAGCGTGGCATCCGTAGGGATACCTTTCACAATCGAGAAATCGGGTTGTTTGCCCTGTACCGGAATGTTTTTTCCGTGTTGCTTGTCAGTAAGGCTGATGGTAACGGGTGCACCGTTATTCCACAGCATGGCGCGTTCCATATAGTTATTGCCTATACGTAGCGTGTCACCTTTCAGAAAAGCGTAATACTGTTGTCCTCCCCAAAGCGGCAAGGTACATATTGCCGATAGAAATATCGTAATAATATTTTTTTTGCTCATAGTTTGTCTACGGTTTGATGTAAGCTCCCGGAACTTCCAACAATTTGTTGGGTTCGTTGAAGCGTTGGTTATCGGGCACATCGCGTTTGCCCAGACCCGCTTGCATAAGTTGCTTCAGTTCCGGCAGGTGATGATGATAGATGTCGCGCGGCTCTACACTATACTTGTGGCAGAGTCCGGCTGCCATACCTACTACTTCACCCATCATGCCGGTAGTACGCATCACACGTACCGTACCCAAAGCTACATGGGTGCAGCTCATATTGCGGCCTGCCATAAAGAGGTTGTCCACATTGCGAGAATAGAGACAGCGATAGGGAACGGCATAAGGATGAATCCAACGATGCACCGTAGCCGACTTGAATTCATTGCCGGGAAAGCGGACACTGTTCACGCTGTCGGGGAAGTGAAGGTCGATGCTCCAAGTTGTGGTAAACGAAGCATCCTCGTGCGCCACATTCTTATCAATATCGTCCTGTGACAGTACGTAGTCGCCCAAGAGACGGCGTGATTCACGTTTGCCTGAAACATACGCCACCCAGTCGAGGGAACGGTTGGCATACTTCTTATGGTCTTTATAGTGATTCTTCAGATAGCTCCAGTTGGAATATATCACCAAAAGTCCATAGTCGCGTACACGTTCAGCTTCGCTGACTTGATTGCGGTTCATACCTGTTTCCCATTTCCACTCGCCCATGGTTACAGGCTCACAGTTTTCAGCGTCAAAGCGCACGCCATATTCAAAATGAGGGAATGAGGTTTTCTTCTTCATGTCCTTGCTATACCATTGTATAGAGGCGCCCATGACCAATGAGTCGGGCTGTTCGGGAGCAAGGCTCTCGCCATATTCATCGCGACCTTCACGTCCCATAGCCCAATCGGCACCGGCTAAATAGCCTATGGTAGCGTCGCCTGTGCAGTCGCTAAAGAGAGGAGCGGTAAGTTCGGTTTGTTCGCCCGTCTCGATATGCTGGATAGTGACTGACGCAATGCGGTCTCCTTGCATCTTCACGGCTACCGCACGCTGAGAGGCATAAAGAGTAATGTTCTTTTCGGCATCTATAAAGTCTTCTTTCTTCTGGTCTTCGTAGTAGTCACCCGGTTGTGCATTGCCGGAACGCTCATGGCCAAACTCACGTATCATACGACCCAATCCCTGATTAGGCCCCATTTCGATGATACCGCCGAGATGTACACGAATCTCTGACGAGTTATTGCCGCCCAATACAGGACGGTCGTTCACTAATGCCACCTTACAGCCTAACCGGGCAGCAGATGCGGCAGCACACATTCCGGCTATCCCCCCTCCTACTACCACAAAGTCGTATTGATGAGCGGACACCGTCTGTTGTTGTCGCAAGCGGGCACGAAGTGCGGCTGTCTCTGCCGTATCCCAGGTAGCGGGTTGCGTGTTCGCATCGGTCGTAAGGTAAATGGCATCGCAACGACCATCGAAACCGGTGAGGTCTTTCAGGGCAAGGGTAGTAGTCCCTGCTTTCAATACTGTCTTTCCGGCAAATTGCCATTGCCAAGAATTACCAGTATGTCCTAATGTAGCTTTCAGCAATTTGCCGCCTAAAGCCAGGCGGAACTTTCCGGGGCCCTCGGCATCGGTCCAAGGTGAAATCCAGTTGTAAGTACGGGCATATACGTAGTAAGTGTCCGCCTGGGGAATGTTGATTTCTGCCGTAGCATCCGCCACAGGGATGCCCATGCCATGTGCCATGAGATAGGGCGAACCCATTTGATCCATGAACTGCTGGTCGAGCACCCAGCCGCCTCGCTGGCTGAAGCTTTCTGCTTCGATGAGCAGTTCTTCGGCTACAGCCACAAGGCTACAGGCTACGGCTATGCATGTCAATAAGATTTTTTTCATCACAGTACAGCGTTTTTATGATTATTGTCTACTATCTTCACAGAGGGAACAGATTATCTCGCCATTTTGTAAATTTCATTGCCTGCCATCAAAAAAGCACCAACTCCATAAACTTCCGTCATGTCACGAGTCACTTTCTTCGGGTCGGCACCGATTTGCTGCACATAACCCAGTTTCCCATTCGGTTCCACAGCCGAGACTAATGCATTCCAGCCTTTTATCATTACAGGAAGATAAATTTCCTTATCCAATAAACCTTCGTTTATTCCATAAGCAATGGAATAGACAATGAAAGTAGTGCAACTTGTTTCCGGTGATGGATAAGAGGCAGGATCCAAGAGACTGGCATGCCAGAAACCGTCCGGATGCTGTAATCCGGCAACACGGGTAGCCAGTTTTACAAATAATTCCTCATAGAATTTGCGGTTCTTATCTTTCTTGGGCAGTTCCTTTAATATTTCAACCAGACCACCAAGCACCCAACCGTTGCCACGTCCCCAAAAGACTTTCTTACCATTGGCTTCGCGCTTATCAAAATAACGCCAGTCACGGTAGAACAAGTTTTCTTCTTTATCGAACAGGTAATCATAAGTCGCTTTATACTCACGATTCATAAATTTGATATACTTTTTCTCTCCGGTCAGCATATACAGTTTGGCATATACAGGGGGAGCCATAAAGAGAGCGTCACACCAAGTCCAACGTTCCAAGGTCTTTAAGTCTCCCTCCACCAACTTGAAACTACCTTCGGACGGATGATTGACAATCCATTTCGTACGGGCGAGCGTAGGGATAATCATTGCTTCGTCTTTGTACTTGCGGTATAAATCCAAAAAGGACTGTGACACAGCGATGTCATCAGCATGGTAAAACCGTTTATCCGGCTGCCAGCAATTCCGTCGACCTATACGGGTAAGCCACTTATAATATGTATCATCATTGTCTTCTTTTTCAGCTAATTCCGCCCAATCCACCATGCCGACATAAAGAGCGCCTTGCGGCCAGTTCAAGTCGTCATGTTCAGGAGCGGGGTGTGGATTGGCAATCTGCCAATCCGCCACCTTTCGCATGATAGACTTAATTTCTGCTTTTTGAAAAGGAACTTCTGTTGCTTGTATAAAAGTTACACATAACAGAAACACTCCTAGTAAAAGTATTTTCTTCATTATATATTCATTTATTGATCACTAGGCAATTCAAATCAACCGTATTTTTCTTAACCGGTTGACAACCGAGCCTGTAAAAGATTCAAATTAATCCGTTAATTCTATCTTCACTTTCTGGTCTTTTACCTGAATATAGTACTCTCCAGCTTCCAGAAAACGTTTTCCATTTCCGTCTACAAAGCCCAAATCACGTTCCAAATCTATGTCGAAACGAAAGATTTTCGTTTCTCCGGCTTTAATAGATTGTTTTTCAAAATACTTCAACTCTTTTACAGGACGTGTAATTGAGCAATATGGATCGGAGATGAACCAATGTACCGTTTCCAAACCATCACGTTTCCCCGTATTAGTAACAGTTACCTCGGCCGACAATTTCTCGCCGCGCTTTACTTTAGAAGCGGAAAGAGTAACAACGCCATATTTGAATTCAGTATAGCTCAGACCGTGCCCGAAAGGATACAAAGGATCACTTGTTATATCTTTATAGAATCCTTGATGACCACGTCCGCTTTTACGACGATTATAATAGATAGGAATCTGCCCATTTGAATAAGGGAAAGTCATAGCCAGTTTACCGGAAGGGTTGATACGTCCAGACAATATTCCAGCCATTGGAAGCGCACCATTCACACCCGGCTGCCAAATTTCCAATATAGCATCCGAAATCGGTTCCAACCGGTTCAATTCCAACGGGCGTCCGTTCACCAATACCAGCACGATGGGTTTGCCGACTTTCTTCAGCTCTTTTGCCAGTTCTTCCTGAATTTGAGGCAATGCAATAGAGGAACGAGAAGCATTCTCACCACTCCAAGTCATCATTTCGCCCAGACAAAGAACAACGACATCAGACCAACGGGCTGCTTCTAATGCTTCTTCAAAACCTTTTCGATTATCCCCTTGTGTTCTACAACCTAATGCATAACGCAGTTCAGCTTTTCCCACAAACTCGGTTGCCATTCCGTTATAGAGCATTACTACATCCGTATCTTTCCCATGTCCACACCAGAGAAGAAGAAATAAGGATTTACCGAATTGTATTCCTCCTCAGTTACCTTAGGTAGATTCTTACCAGCAC
>ENA-UERG01001662-UERG01001662.1-human-gut-metagenome-genome-assembly--contig:-NODE-1662-length-17854-cov-4.985431_pt1 | contig 17854 bp, 18 predicted proteins | sample MGYA00242954_ERZ507954 | MGnify/ENA primary metagenome ERZ507954 (study PRJEB26167, sample SAMN06115478) | human gut metagenome | host: Homo sapiens | place: China:Sichuan | collected 2015-01-21... | reverse complement strand
ATCCGGTAGCGGAGAGAGACGATAGTCGTCCGCATTTCGCTGGCGGAATGCGGCTCGGGAGCAGCCGGAATTCGTAGCACGGAATATGGCTACATCAGCATCCGCACAACAAAAAAAGAGGATCAAAAATCCCCTTAGTTAAAGTTCTTGAAAGTCCTTAGGAAACTTCTTTCAAGAAGTTTCCTAAGTGGGTTTGGGCAAAGCCCAAGGTCTTACAGTTTGTGCAAAGCCCCGAGGTCTTACCCTTCCCCCCAGATCCTGTCGCACAGACGGCGCAGGGGCGGGATTTTGAGAAAGAGGAAGAAAAGGAACGCGCCGCCCGCATTTAGGATCACGTCGTCTATATCGCAAGAACCGACCATCAGGAGAAGCTGAGTCCCCTCCACCGCGGCAACCAGAAGCGTGACCGTCGGCAAAAAAACGTACCAATGCCGTTGCGCGCGCCAAAGATGGGGAAGAAAAAACGCCATGGGCATGAACGCGCAAAGATTGCCGAGCAGATTCAATATCATGTAACCGAAATTGATGCGCCCGTCCAGAAACCCCTGAATGTAAACGATCCGGATGCTGTAAAAAGGACGGAAATTCACAAACCACTTCATGTAGTACGCCCGACGGCTCATCCCCGCGCTTTCAAGGCGCGCAGGATCAAGACGTAACGTCTCATCCATCAGAGTCAGCGACAGAAGCAGATACACGTAGAGAATGAAGTACGCGGTCAGAAGCCAGCCGATCATGCGCCCGTCCCCCGTCCGCCCGCGGTAAAGAATCCCGCCGAGATAGGAGATCAGACAGATCAGAACCAACAGCAGACATCGCAGAGCGAGGGATCCGGGCAAAGCCGCGTCGTCCAGTTTCGGGTATAACTCCGACACCGCGAACAGCACCAGCAGCACACCCGACAGAAACAGAACAGCAATGTCCGCGTGCAGGAAATCCTTCCACCGTTTCTTCATATCCACCTGTCCACCTCATGAAATGCGATATTTTCCGAAAAATACATCGGCTGACTTTGCCGTCGCGGTTCATACTAACAAAAAACCTATGAAAGGAAGTCCGCCATGAACGCGACCGCTCAAAAAAATGACCGTATGCTGACCGCCGCGCCGCCGCGGCTGATCCTCTCGCTGTCCCTGCCCGCCACCGCCGCCCTGCTGATCTCCGCCGCCTGCGGAATTCTGGACGCATGGTTCATCTCCCGCCTCGGTAATGCCGCAAGCGGCGCGGTCGGAATCGCGTTTGCGGTCATGGCGCTGATCCAGGCAATCGGCTATACCCTCGGAACGGGTGCGGGAAGCCTGATCTCCCGTGCGCTCGGAGCGGGAGACCGAAGGAGCGCGGGCTTTTTCGCCGCCCTTGCCTTTTACCTGTCTCTCGCCCTCGGCGGACTTGTGGCGCTGGGCGGGCTGTGCTTTACAGGACCGATCATCCGCTTCCTCGGCGCTTCCGAAGGCATCTACCCATATGCCCGCGCCTATGCCGCGTTCCTCTTCCCTGCCGCGCCGCTGATGTGCGGCGTGTTTGTACTGAACAATCTGCTCCGCGCCGAGGGGCAGGTTCGTTTTGCCATGCTCGGCACGGTTGCGGGAAACCTCGTCAACGTCGCGCTCGACCCGCTCCTGCTCTTCCGCGCGGAAATGGGCGTCGGCGGCGCGGCGCTCGCGCTCCTCATCTCGCAGGCGGTCAGCTTTCTCCTGCTTCTCGGACGTTACCTGTGCGGCAAAACCCGCGTCTCTCTGCGCCCGCGCAAGAGCGAACGCCCCATGCGCCGGCTTCTCTCCCTGCTCGCAATCGGCTCGCCGTCCCTCTTCCGCCAAGGACTTGCAGGGGTTGCTTCGGCGCTCCTGCTCCGTCAGGCGCGGGAGTGGGGCGACCCAACCGCGGCGGCAGTGTCGGTCAACGCGCGCATGTTCCTGCTGCTCTACAGCTTCTGCCTCGGGGTCGGACAGGGGCTGATGCCCGCCGCAGGCTTCAACAAGGGCGCAAACCGCCCCGACCGCGTGCTGTCGCTTTCCCGCTTTGCGCTGATTCTCGCAACCGCGCTGATGGCGGCGCTGTCTGTTCCGACCGCAATCTTTGCGCCCCGCCTGATCGGGCTGTTCCGTCCCGACCCCGAAGTCATCCGCGTAGGCGCTGTGATGCTCCGCGCGCAGTGCGCAGTCTTTTTCCTACACGGCATCATCGCAGTGACCAATATGCTTCTGCAGGCGCTCGGCAAAGCCTTTCCCGCCGCGCTGATCGCCGCCGCACGGCAGGGACTGTGCTTCATTCCCGTTGTCCTGCTTCTCCCCCGCGTGTGGGGGCTGACCGGACTTTGCGTCTCACAGGCGGTTGCCGATATTCTGACCTTTTTTCTCACCCTGCCGTTTCTCTTCCGCACCCTGCGCGATCTGCGCGCCGCGGAGCAGAGAAAAGCATAGCACCCGCAAACAACTGTCCAACGGGTGCTACCGCTATGCGTCTCAATCAATAAAAGTATTCGATATGCTTGACAACGTAGTTGACCATTCTGCTCCGCAGATAGGGCAGATTCTTCCGCAGGAATTCCTTGACCCTTGCGTAATCGTCGTCCGTCCGTTCCAGAATCAGGCGGAATGCGTCCACCATCTTCTTCTCGCCCGCCTTTTCCAAAGCCTCGTAGATCGCGTTCAGATTTTCCTGCGGCGCGGTTTTGAGATAGTTCCAATAGCCCGAATCGGGTCCTTGCTCGCCGAGATCATACAGCATCTTGTACGCCACCAACGGCTTGTAAACGCTCTGGTAGCCGAACACGTCGTTCTCGTGCAGAAGCACGTCGCCCTTCCAGAGTTGCTCGGGGGATTCGGAAATCCGCGTGAAGAGGAAGGTCATGCGCTCGCTGACCACAGAGAACTTCAGCTTCTCAACAGGGATATTCTTTTTCTTTTTCCGATCGTAGAGAAAGAAATTCGGATAGGTGTCGCGCGAGAGCAACTGGTATGCGCCGATGAGAAGCGCCAGAAGCAGCATCAGAACCGCGCAGATCACCGACAGAACCTTCTGATAGTTCGCCGTTGCCCGCGGAACTGCCACGGCAAGCAACAGAATCGCTCCCACCGCAAAAACAACCAATCCGACCCACAGAACGATCGGCAGAATTTTTTTCCAGTTGATCTTACCCGTCGACCCGGCAGTTTCCGTTCCTTTTGTTGTTTTCGTCACTTCCATTTTCAACATCCCCTCCGACTTGACACATAGTACAGGGCGGAGCGCTCTGCGAACCGCCTACTGATATTATAGCATATTGTTGCCCTCTTTGCAAGGCTTTTTTTCTGTTTTTTTCGGGTTTGCGCAATTATTTTCCTGCGCGGCGCAACGCGTTGAGAAGAATGTACAGTCCAACCAGCAAAAGGGTTGCGCCCGTGAGGATCAGATACATTGCGGGAAGCGTCACCTGCGTTCCGAAGAACGAAAGATTGCAGTCGATCGAGTCGCGGATTCCCTCCAGAACTTCGTCCGGAAATCCCGCCGTATCCCGCATTTCGCGGAGGACTCCCGCCATGGCATGATTGCGGATCAGGCAGGTTCCGTAAGTTCCGGGCAGGAAGGACAGCACCCGCTGCAGTCCCGTTCCGAAGCCTGACATCGGCATATACGCGCCGCAGATAAAGCCGTAGCCCGCGCTGACGATCGTTCCGACCGCAGAAGCCTGCCCGTTTGTCGACAGCCCGAAATTGACGCAGGAAGAAAGCGCCGTGCCGAAGAGCGTAAGCAGCAGAACATCCAGAAGAAGCAGAAATACATCCGCAACGCTCATATACCAACCGATAAACGCCAGATAGATCAGGCAGACGGCAAACGTGGTCAGCGTAACGATCAGAGTCACAATCGCAGCCGCAGCAAAGTAACCGACGGCAAGAGCCGAGCGCCGCACGGGAGTAACGGTCAAATCTCGGATTGCGCCGCTCGCCTTGTCATTGATGGAGATCAGATTGGCGCAGAAGGCAACCGTAACGCAGATGACCGCCAGAAGCGAGGAAATCAGCTGTGCGGCAACTGTTGCGTCAATCAGCGAGTCGGACACAAGTCCCGGGGGAACAGCGCTTACAAAGCTGTCGCGGTAGATCTTGGCAAGGAACGTTGCGTACAGCACCAGAAGGATGATCGGCGTGATCAGCGAGGAGAAAAACATCCCCTTGTCCTTGAAGAACAGTCTGCAGTTGCGCCGCGTCAGAAAGTATACCGTTTTCATGCCTTCACACCTCCCGCAGGCTCATCGCCCGTCTGCAGCTTTTTCCCGGTCACGGCAAGGAACACGTCGTCCATTTTCCCCTTTGTGATTTCATAATCGCGGAACAGCCCGGGCTCCCGCAGAATCCACCCGGTTGCCTCGGCCGTGTCGGTCACACCGACGCGCACCGCGTCGCGCAAACGCTCAAACGGGCGACCGAGCCCCGCAATCTGCCCGTCGGTCAGTCCGTAAAAGGTGATGAAGTCGCCCGTATACCGGTTCTTCAGGTCAAGCGGCGTTCCTTCCGCCGTGATTCTGCCGTTGTCGAGAATCACCACATAGTCCGCGTCCGCCGCTTCCTCCATGTAATGCGTGGTCAGAAAGACCGTCATCCGATCATCGCGGCGCAGATCCTGCACCACGTGCCAGAGCAGTTGGCGGGTCTGCGGATCGAGTCCCGTCGTCGGTTCGTCGAGAATCAGAATCTGCGGACGGTGCACCAGCGCCCGCGCAATGTCAACCCGCCGCCGCTGTCCGCCCGAGAGCTTTCCGACCGTTCTGCCGAGCAGGTCGCCGAAGTCAAGCAGTTCCGCCAGTTCCGCCATGCGACTGCGGAACGCCGCGCCCGTGATGCCGTAAAGCGCCGCGCGGCTCTCCAGATTGTCGCGCACCGTCAGCGAACGGTCCAGAACCGAATTCTGGAATACCACGCCAAGGTGACGGGTGATCTCCCCCACGCCGCCGTCAATGCGCTTGCCGCAAACGCGGACTTCCCCGCTGTCGCGCCGCAATTGTCCGCAGAGAATGGAAATAGTGGTCGACTTTCCCGCACCGTTCACGCCGAGAAAAGCAAACAGTTCCCCTTCCCGCACATGAAACGACAGGTCGTTGACTGCGTGCACGTCTCCGAAAGCTTTGTTCAGATGTTCGATCTCAATGATATGCTCCATTGCAGGATTCCTCATTTCACCGTAATGCTTCCGCTCGTGGTTCCGAGACTGACGGTGCAGGCACCGTCGCCCCAGATATATTTGCCGTTTTCGGAACGGTAGCCGCTCCCGTTGAAACTACCGCTTGTACTGCTTGCGCGCACCGTTGCGCCAAGGCTCTGCGAAAGGTTCAGCCGCACACTGCCGCTCGTCGTTCCGATCGTTGCGTCCCGGCATTCGTTCAGTCCGACCGTCACGCTTCCGGAGGTCGTTCCCGCCGTCAGCGTTCCCGTCCGCACGGTGTCAAGACGGATGTTGCCCGAATTGCTCTCTGCCGCAATCAGCCCGCCGTTTGCGTTCAGGTTCTCCGCGCGGATGCCGCCGCTGGTACTCCCGAGGCGGATGCTGTCGGTCACGCTCACATCCAGCACCCGAACAGACCCCGAAGTGGTGTCCGCCGAAAGGCTCTCCGCAGTCAGATGCTCCACACCGATCGCTCCCGAGGTCGTACCGAGGCAGAGCGCTTCCGCTTCGGTCTCGCCGCTCACCTCAATCGTGCCCGAGGTGGTCTGAAGGGTCACGTTTTTCTGCTTCCCGAGCTCCGCCGCAATTCCCGCGCTCGTGGTGGTGACCTCAATGTCCAATCCTGCGGGAATTTCCACGGTCAGCTTCTTGTCCTGCCCCGAGAACCGCCCCGCATAGCCCGAGGCACAGAATTCCACGCGCAAAACTCCGTCTGTCAGAAGCCAGTGCACCGCCTGTTCCGTCTGCAGACCCGTGCCGCTTTCGGTGACCCGGAGCATATCGCCCTCGGCGCGTTTCAGAATCACGCCGCCGCAATACCAGTTGACCTCCAGCTTCTTCACGTCCTCCGCGCGGTATTCAAAGTCCCCCGCGTGATACGCCTCCGCGTTTGCGTAAGAGTCCGTCATCACCGTGCTTCCGAGAAAGCACGCCGTCAGCGACAGCGCCAACACACAGCCGAGTATCGCACCAACCACAGCTTTCATTTTCTTCTTTCCTCTCCTCATGTTTCCGATTTTTCAAAAATACCGACCAGTGCCATGACCCCCGCATACAGGATTCCGCCGATTGCCCAGACCATCCAACTGTATCCCGGATGACCGTTTCCGTTCGGTCCCCATGTCAGAAAGAGAAACACCGCCGTTACAATGACCCAATAAATCACGCTGATTGCGCCCTTGACGCTTTTGTGCGCCTTGGCCTGCCGCCGGAAGTCCCCTTCCTCCAAAAGGCGATCCATCGCCCCGCAGACCGTTCCGCACCAGACAAACGCAACGCAAGCCACCGCGACCGCCGCAAGCAGGATGCAAAGTGCCGCCACGCAAATCAGATCCGACGCGCCGACGCACCCCACCGTGATGAGCGGAATTGCCGCCAACACGCACAGCACGACTCCGATGATGTTCAGTTTGGTATAGACCGGAGCAAACCGTGCCTTCTTTTCGCGCACCATGCCGCTTACGCCGTATTCGGTTTCAAACGGTTCGCGGTCAAGATATTCGTATTCCTTCGTCTGCGCGCCGCAGTAGAGGAAGATTGCCACCGCGACCGCGACAAGTCCCAGAAGAACCGCCAGTCCCACGCCCGCCGCAACGCCCTCGGAAATCCCGAATGCAGTCTCCGACAGCGCGCCGAGCAGAATCAGCGCGATCGGAGAGAGGATGCACAGCGCGGTTGCAAGCGCCAGTTTCGGCGCTGCCTGCCGCCGCAGGGTCAGGTAGCGGTTTGCGTCCTCCATGCTGACCCGCCTGCGCTTTTCCTCCGTTGACGTGTCCTGCGCGGGGCAGGGCACGTCCTCGATCTCATCCTTTAACAGGTAGTCGGTCGACACGCCGAAAATGCGGCTGAGCGCCAGAATCTTATCCAGATCCGGCATGGACTGCGCGCCCTCCCATTTTGACACGGACTGCCGCGACACGCCCATTTTTTCCGCAAGTTCCTCCTGCGACCATCCTGCGCGCTTTCTCAGCGCAATCATTTTGTCTGCCAATATCATGGTTCTATGCCTCCTCGGGATTCCGCCCGCTTGTGATGCTTACAGGATAGCATTTTTTGCGGTTGCGCGCAAGCAAGCCGGGCTGAAAATTTGTCAACCTACGGTTGCATTTTCCGTTTTCAGGCATTTCTCATCAAAGTTTCTATTTACGCGAGGTGTTGGCAGATCCCAATTGCCGTGTTTCATCAACGCGAGCATTCCCATAAATTCGCGCCCCAGCATCACACCGATGGTCTCCTCGTCGAAATGGCACATCCCCGTGGCGCACAGGACGGACAGCCCGTAGGTATAGACCCACATATGCTCGAAGAACTGCTTTGCCTCGGATTGGGTCAGGCTATAGTCTCGGACAATGGCGCTGATGCAGAGATCACGCGTAGATCCCAAGTGTTCGGCAACGGCGGAAAGCCCCTCCTCGTCCCGATTCCCGCTCATAAACAGGAGCTGAAACAGCTTCGGTTCTTCGGTTGCGAACAGAACCATGCGGACTCCGAACGCCTTGAAGATCGGTTTATAATGCTCCGCCACTCCGACATACGCGTCATACTTCCGCATAGCGGCTTCGCGCACGGCTTCGGTCAGTTCCTCCATATTCCGGAAAACGGTAAAGATCGGTCTCGCCGAGCTTCCCAGTCTCTCTCCCAGTTCTCTCGCGGTCAGCGCCGCCATGCCGTGCTCCCCGACCAGTGTCAGGGCGACCTCCACCACTTTTTCTCTTGTAAATTTCGGTTTCGGCGGCATCTTCTTGTTCTCCCATCTTTATGAATCAATCGTTTTACATCGTATGTTTTTATTATATCGCTTTTTCACCGTTTTGTCAAGGGGCGGGTAAAAAAAAGACCTCGGGGCGTTGCCCCGAACCCTACTTGAAAACTTCTTGAAAGAAGTTTTCAAGACTTTCAAGAACTTTAACCAAGGGGATTTTTACCCCTTTCTTTTTGTGGTTCAGATTTTGATGTAGCCATTTGCCGTGCTACGAATTCCGGCTGCTCCGCGTCCAATCCCGTCCAGCGGGATTGGCAAAGCGGCTTCCGCCGCTCGCTCCGCTACCGGATAGAAAAAGTTCAGGTTCGTTAATAAATGGAACGGAACGACACGCGGGTCGTTCCGCCCGATTCAAATGTAACTTCCCTACCACTTCTATCCGGTAGCGGGAGAGAGGCGAGGCGGGAAACCGCCGCCGTCAAAATCCCGCTTGACGGGATTTTGCTCGGGAGCAGCCGGAATTCGTAGAGCGTATACGGCTACACAGGAATTTGACCAACAAAAAACAGGAGGAAAATCCCCCTTGTTTAAGGTCTTGAGGGTACATAGGGGACTTCTCCTGAAGAAGTCCCCTAAGCAGGGTTCGGGGCAGAGCCCCGAGGTCTTAGGGTTTGGGACAGAGTCCCAAGGTCTTCCTTACTGATTCTTTCTCGCGTTCTTCATCATTGTGAGAATGTCGTCGAAATCGTCATCCTCAACCGCCGAACTCTGCGCGGGAGCAGGCTTGCGGACGGGCGCCTGCGGAGCGGGCGCGGGTCTCTGCTGCGGCGCAGCAGGTCTCTGTCCTGCGGGCGCGGCAGGTCTCTGTGCGGGAGCAGGTCTCTGCATATTCGCCCCCTGCGCGGGTCTCTGCCCTGCGGGCGTCTGCGAACGGAAGGGAGACTCGGGATTCGGCTTTACCTTGTTCACCGTTCTCTGCGCGTCCTCGTCCTTCTTCGCAAAGCCCGTTGCAATAATGGTGATGTGCATCTCGTCCTCGAGAGTCGGGTCGAAAGACACACCCCAGATGATGTTCGCGTCGGGGTTCGCTTCCTTTGCAATCAGAGTGGAAGCATAGTCCACATCCTCCAGACCGACGTCGGGAGAAACCGCCATGCTGATCAGAATGCCCTTTGCACCCTTGATGGAAGTTTCAAGCAACGGACTGGAAATCGCCTCCATTGCCGCCTGCTCCGCCTTGTCCTTGCCGGTTGCAGAGCCAACGCCCATGTGCGCGTAGCCCGCATTCGCCATGACACTGGTCACGTCGGCAAAGTCGAGGTTGATGAAGCCCGGAACGTTAATCAGGTCGGAAATGCTCTGCACGCCGCGGCGCAAAACGTCGTCCGCCGTGCTGAACGCGTTGGAAAGCGAAATTTTCGCAGTGGAAATAAGCTTGAGACGCTCGTTCGGAATCACCACCAGAGAGTCGACATACTGCGCCAACTCCGCAATGCCCTTCTCCGCCTGCTCCATTCTTCTCGCGCCCTCAAAGTTGAAAGGCTTGGTCACAATACCGATGGTCAGAATGTCCATCTCCCGCGCCATTCTCGCCACAACGGGAGCTGCACCCGTTCCGGTGCCGCCGCCCATACCTGCGGTGATGAACAGCATATCCGTCCCTTCGAGAATGTCCTTGATCTCGTCGATGGACTCCTCCGCCGCGCGCGCGCCGATCTGCGGATTCGCGCCCGCACCGAAGCCTTTGGTAATCTTTTCGCCGATGATAATCTTGTTTGCAACCTCGGACTTCCGGAATGCCAGCTTGTCCGTGTTCAGTGCGTAGATGTCCACGCCCTGCACATTCGCGGCAACCATCCGGTTCACCGCGTTTCCGCCGCCGCCGCCTACGCCGATAATCTTAATCTTTACGCCGCAATCGGTTGCGGTATCGTCATGTTCAAAAATCATGGTATTCTTTCCTCCGAGTTGTATCAGTTCTTTCTTCTGTTGCCGTTGACCATATTGAAGAGGTCGTCGAAATCGTCATCCGCCGCAGGTGCGGGAGCAGGACGGGAAGCAGGTCTTTGCGGGGGCTGTGCAGGACGGGAAGCAGGTCTTTGCGGCTGTGCGGGTCTTGCGCCTGTCGGCGCTGCCGGTCTTGCCGCCGCGGGGGCTGCGGGCTGTGCCGCTTCCCGACGGAAAGGAGATCCGGGATTGGTCTTGACCGTCGTGCCCGTGCGGTTCGCGTCCTCGGGCTTCTTCTGGAAGCCGGTTGCGATGATGGTGATCTTCATCTCGTCCTCGAGTTCGGGATCAAAGGACACACCCCAGATGACGTTCGCATCGGGGCTTGCTTCCTGCGAGATCAGAGAAGCGGCAAGGTCGACATCCTCCAGTCCCACATCCTCGGACACCGCCATGCTGATGACAATGCCCTTCGCACCGCGAATGGAGGTTTCCAACAGCGGACTGGAAACCGCTTCCTTTGCGGCTTCCTCCGCCTTGTCCTTGCCCGTTGCAGAGCCGACGCCCATGTGCGCGTAGCCCGCGTTTGCCATAACGCTGGTCACGTCGGCAAAGTCAAGGTTGATAAAGCCGGGAACATTGATGAGGTCGGAAATGCTCTGCACACCGTGGCGCAGAACATCGTCGGCAATGCCGAACGCATTGGAGAGCGAAATTTTCGCATTGGAAACCTGCTTGAGACGCTCGTTCGGAATGACAACAAGCGAATCGACAAACTGCGCAAGTTCTGCAATCCCCGCCTCTGCCTGCGCCATCCGCTTGCTTCCCTCAAACACGAACGGTTTGGTCACGATACCGATGGTCAGAATATCCATCTCTCTTGCAACCCGCGCCAATACGGGAGCTGCGCCCGTTCCGGTGCCGCCGCCCATTCCCGCCGTGATAAAGACCATATCAGTCCCCTCCAACAGCGCGCGGATTTCCTCAATGGATTCTTCCGCCGCACGCGCGCCGATCGTCGGGTTTGCGCCTGCGCCGAAGCCCTTTGTGATCTTCTCGCCGATCACAAGCTGATTGGGCGCCTCCGACTTGCGGAGCGCCTGACGGTCAGTATTCACGGATATGAAGCTGACCCCTTGGATGTTTGCGGAGATCATGCGGTTCACGGCATTGTTTCCGCCGCCGCCGACACCGATAACCTTGATATTCACACCGCACTCGAGGCTATCGTCGTGTTCAAAGGTCATGTTTTTTTCCTCCCGGACTTCTGCTTTTCCCATCCCGCGCTTCTGGAGCGGGATGTTCCTTCGGCTTTTTCGCATCACGCAGGGTGTTGCTGAATCTACTCATATAATATCTTACTATTTTTTTGCGCTTTTTTCAAGTCTTTTTTCAATTTTTTTTTTGAAATTCCCGTTATTTTTTTATTTTTCTTCCCATCGTCTCGATTTTCACCGATATTCAGTATCGTTTTCCGTCAAAACACGAAAAAAGCCCCGAGAAAAAGGCAAAAATCATCCTCTGTTTTTCTGTGCAGCTCCACCTCAAAAAATCCCCCTCGCAAACTGACAAAAACTTCCCCGCAGAATCCCGCCATCACAAAAAAGCGAAACCAATCTGCGCTTTGTAAACGGCGGGATTCTGTGGGGAAGTTCGGGGAGAAGAGGGAGGTTTGGAGGGAGAGAAGCCCCATTCAAAGGGGACTCCTCTCCCTCCAAGGTCTTACTTCAGCATCGAAACCGCGTCGGAAATGGTCTTTTCGAGCGCCTGCTTGCCGTATTTGTCAACCTCGGCTTTGTTCTTTTCGCCGTGCGTCAGACAGCCCGCACCGCCAATGCAACCGCCGACACAAGCCATACCTTCAATGAAGTTCGCGTCCAGTTTTCCCTTGCTCTTTTGCAGCAACGCAATCTTACATTGCTCGATACCGTCGCAGGAGCAGGGCTTCAGCAGGAAGTCAATCCCCTGCTCTTTCAGACCTTCCGCAACCGCATCGGACAGTCCGCCGCAACGCGCAAAGATTCTGCCGAAATAAGACGCATTGTCCAGTACACCTTCTTCCATCGAGGTGATGTCAAGGTCGCGGCTGTCAAAGAGTGCCTGCAGTTCCTCAAAGGTCATTGCCGTATCAACATACGGGCTGACGCTCTCCTTCTGTACCTCCATCTTCTTTGCGGTGCAAGGACCGATAAAGACCGTTTTGCAGCCCGACTCATGCTCTTTGAGGTACTTTGCAATGGTCGCCATCGGGGAGAGGTTGTGCGAAACAAACGGCTCCAGATCCGGGAAGTTCTTGTGGATGTAGTCAACAAAAGCGGGACAGCAGGAGCTGGTCAGGAATCCCTTTTCGGCAAGCTCACGGGACTCCGCCTGCGCAACCATATCGGCTCCCAGTGCCGCCTCGATCACGGTGTGGAATCCGAGCGCCCGCAAGCCCGTAATCACCTGCCCGAGCTTTGCATAGGTGAACTGGCTCGAAATCGACGGCGCAACAATGGCATAAACCTTATAGTCCTTGCCCTCGTGGCTGTTTTTCAGAATGTCGATCACCTTGAGAATGAAGGATTTGTCCGTAATTGCTCCGAACGGGCACTGATATACGCACGCGCCGCAGGAAATGCACTTGCTGTTGTCAATGCAAGCCTGCTTTTCCTCACCCATCGAGATCGCTTTGACCTTGCAGGCGGTTTCGCAGGGGCGCTTGTAGTTGTGGATTGCGCTGTAAGGACAGACCTTCGCGCACGCACCGCATTCCTTGCATTTTGTTTTATCAATGTGCGCAACATGATTCTGGTCAAAGGTGATTGCGCCGAAACGGCAGGCATCCTCGCAACGGTGCGCCAGACATCCGCGGCAGGCGTTGGTGACCTCATAACCGCCCATCGGGCATTCGTCGCAGGCAATGTCAATCACCTCGATCACATTCGGGTTGTTCCGGTCTCCGCCCATTGCAATCTTGACCCGTTCCGCCAGAATTGCGCGCTCTTTGTAGACGCAGCAACGCATGGTGGGAATCTTGCCCGGCACAATGGTTTTCGGAATATCGATCGCGGTCTGTGCCAAACGATCCGCCCACGCCTCTCTTGCCACTTCCCTGAGTACCTTGTACTTCAGATGTTGGACTTTTGTATCGAATTTTCTCATATGTTTTCCTCCGTGGGCTCAGAAATAGCTGACCTTGATCCGCTTCCCCATCTTGCGCAGGCAGGCGGACAGTTCTTCAACCAGATTCATTTTGATATTGAAATTGATCGGCAGATCCGGGTTCTGGTGCGCCGGTTTGATGGCTCTGCCAACAAAGAAGTTGATATCTGTGGCTTCTTCAAACAGCATCCGGCAGATCAGAGACGCGCCGTCGTGCCCGAAGCTCCATTTTTCGTAAAGGCGGTTCTCCCCAACCGAATCCTTGGCGTATTCCACAACGCGGTTGATGGTGATGACCCCTTCGGTTACGAGGTCGACCCCTTCGATCTCCGCAATCGGCGGAATGTCGCTCTTGACAAAATTCAGACTCGCCTTGATCGGTTTTCCGAGATACTTTGCCGCGATGGACGAAGTTGTTCCGCCGCAGACGATATGCTTGCCCTCCTTTGAGAAGAAGAGCGACATCATGCGGTTACAGTCATCGCGGTTGGACGGCGGACCGAACAGGATGTTCATCGGTTCGCGCCGACGGATGCGAACCACACAGGCGGTGGCATCGTCTCCGGGTTTTCGCTCATAAAGCTTGTTGACTTCATCAATCAGAATGGTGGACAGTGTTTTTGCGGTGTAGCCCGCAATGGCAATTGTCTCCATAAAACTGATGATGTCCTCCCGTTTCCAACCGAAATTGTAGGCAAGACCGATTCCCGCGTGCGGGCAACCGTCGCTCATGGCAACGAAAATGTCGTTTTCCAACAGCTTGACCACCGATTTATAGATCTTTTTTCCGCCGATGTTCATCTCGGTTTTGGGGTAGTCATAGTTCTTGCCGTCCCGCAACAGAATCACCAACGGATTGTCATACTGGATCAGTTCCATTTCGCGGTTATCCACCAGATGCAGGATGGTAAAGGTGGAATACGCCACGCCGCGAACGCTACAGATCGGCAGAGTCTGCGCAATGGTCTCCACGCAGTCCTCAAGCGTCAGCCCTTCCGCCATCATAGTGGAGATGATCTTGGAAGTCAGCGTGGAAAGAATGCTCGCCTTCACGCCGCTTCCGAGACCGTCCGCCAATACAATGACCGTGGAATTTTCCCCCTGCTCCACCACGTCCACATGGTCTCCGCAGAGCTGTTCCCCGATATGGTTAATGCTTCTGTAGCCGATATCGGCGCAAAGGTCATTCATCGGAAATACTCTCCTTCAGCTTGGTCAGCGCGATCTTGGTTTCCGCCGCCGTTTCTCCGAGCAGAGAGGCGATCTCCTGCACAATCCGCATCTGCTTGTCAACCACCTTGTCGGCAATTTCCACCGTGCGGCGGCTGATGTCCTCTTTCTTTTCACGCTCGGTTTCCTCGTCGGTCACGTCACGCATGATGCAGACAAGCAACTGATAGGTGCTGTCGTACACCACGGTCTGCTCCACATACTTCTTGTATTCGGCGAGGTACACGCGTTGGTCGCGGATGCTCCGTTTGGTTTCCAGAACCTTGAGAAAAACGGTGGGGTCGAGAATCCGAACCACCTGATCTCCCAGAATATCCGAAGCGGAGCGGATGTTCATAATCTTTCTTGCCGCCGCGTTGATCTGCTGAACTTCCAATGCGTCGTTGACAACGATCAGACCGTTCGGCGTGTTGTTGACGATGCAATCGGAAAAGCTTTCGGCTTTTTCCTTGAGATACGGCAGACACATGGAGATTTCCGCCTTGCCGTGATAGATGGCAATTGCCTTTTCCCGACAGGTATCATACCCGCAGGAACCGCAGTTCAATTCGTCCTCGGGTTTGGTTTTTCCCATTTTGCGCAGGATCTCGGCGATCTCGTCCTCGCTCGGCGTTCCGTACCGACGTTCGATCGGCTCAAACTGCTTGCGCAGCGTATCGCTTTCGGGCTGAGCGACATTGAAGTCGCGCGACCCCGCATACTGTGCAACCGCCATGTAATCCGCAACCGGGGCGCGGTGGTATTTCTCCATCACAGGACCGCCGACACAACTGCCGATACACGCCGACATTTCGATGAAACACCTGTGGATCTTCCCGCTTTCGATGTCGCGCAGTGCGGCAATGCAATTCTCTACGCCGTCGATTGCCATGTAGGTGTATCCCGGGGCGTTCTGCGCCATCGTTTTGAGGATTCCGCCCGTTGTCGGGAAGAAGCGCGCGCGGCTTTCCTCTGTGTGATCCATATCCGGCTCCAACCGCACATGCGCCGCGTCAAACCATGCGGTGAGTTCCTCGTAAGTCAGAACCGCGTCCACAATGCCGCTGTAATACTCCGCCTCGTCCTTTTTTGCCACGCACGGACCGATGAAAACGGTCTTTGCGTTGGGAACACGCCGCTTGATGTCGCGACAGTGCGCCTGCATCGGGGACAGAACGTCTGCCAGCATTTCCAATTCGCGCGGGAAGTACTTCTGGATCAGCAGATTAACCGAGTGACAGCATGAGGAAATCACAACATCACGGTCGCCCCCGGCAAGAAGCTTTTCGTATTCGGTTTTGACGATGTTTGCTCCGATTGCCGTTTCCTCCGCATCCGCGAAGCCGAGCTTTTTCAGCGCCTTCCGCATCCCTTCGATGCCGATTCCCGCATAGTTGGCGATAAAGGACGGCGCCAGACTGACATAAACGGGGTCGCCGGACTGGATCAGAACCTTAACCTTTTCGGTCTCGTCCACGATCTGCTTGGCATTCTGCGGGCAAACCACAAAGCACTGACCGCAAAGAATGCATTCGTTTCCGATGATATGCGCCTGATTGCCGGAAAAGCGGATGGACTTAACAGGGCAATGCCGGATGCATTTATAGCAGTTTTTGCAATTGGATTTTTTCAGTGTCAGACAGTTTGCCACGTTTATCCCTCCTTTGCCTTCTCCACTGCGGGCAGAATCCGGTCGTTCCAGAAATCGCGGAAGCCATCGGGAGTGATTCCCGTGTACACGTCGTCTCCGACGGTGACCGTCACGCCTGTACGGTTGCATCTGCCCGAGCAGAAGCTGCCCGAGAGCACGATTTCATCCTCCAGTTTCGCGTCCGCAATGTATTTCTGCATCAGTTCCACAATCTCGGGCGCGCCTTTGATATGGCAGGAACTTCCGACGCAAACCTCAACGAAAATCATGCCGTGACCTTTCCTTTAACCTCTTTTTCAAAGAATTCCTTGACATTGTCGGGGCTGACCGAATGGAATTCCCCGTCCACCGTTACACAAACCCCCTCCTGACATCTTCCCATACAGAAGGTACCGCCCAACTCGACTTTGTCCTCCAACCCCGCGTCGGCGATCAGATGCTGCAACTCTTCTACGACCTGTCTGGATCCTTTGATGTGGCAGGAAGACCCGATGCAAACTGTAACTTTCATGATGAATTCTCTCTTTCTATATTAAAATAATTTTGGGATTCAATTGATTTGGAATTCGGCTTGGCAGGCTATTCAAAGTCAACTACGTTGACCCATGAGTGAAGAAATTCGCGTTGCTTTTCGTTGCCTTTGAGCGATTGAGCGGCAGCAACGATCGGCATCCATTTCTGAACATATTGCTTTGCGGTGTCGCTCTTGATGCAGAACAGTTTGAGGTAGCGTTCTGCGCCGTCGATATCTCCCGCAAGCCAGAACTGCAGATAGGTTTCGGCGACGTCCGCCGAGGCGTTCCCCTGCGATGCGTGCGCCCAGTCCAGAATGTAGGGCGTTCCGTCTTCCGAGATTATGATATTGGAGGGGTTGAAATCTCCGTGGCAAAGTTTTGCGTGCTTGGGGCAGGAGTCCAACCTCGTGTGCAGTTCGTAGCGCGTGGTCGCGTCGAAGTCGGTCAGGCTGATCTTGCGATCCATTTTGTCGCGCAGCTTCGGCAGAAGCGGGCAGGTCTTGGACTGTACCTCCAGTTGAAGGTCGACAAACAGATTCAGCCAGTCGTTTTTCTTTTCGGGATGCTCTTCCATCAGTTGTGCCAGCGTTTTTCCTTTGATGTAATCGGTCATGATGGTCCACTTTCCGTCAATGACCGTTACCTCGCGAACCTGTGGAATATGCAACCCTGTTTCTTCGACCCGTGCCTGATTCATTGCCTCGGCGAGAATGTCTGCTTTGGAATAGGTTTCGTCAAAGACCTTCATGCAAAGCTCGCCGTCACGGTAAACGGTTTTGTGGTTTCTGACCGCAATGATTCTGTCCAGCTTCATCCTCTGTCCCCCCTTAGCCCTTTCTCTTTGTTGCAGCTTTCACCTTCTGATGCAGATGCGCCAACGACAGCGCCAGATTCTCATACTGAACCGTGATCTCCTGCGGCAGATTCAGCCGCACCGGCGCAAAGCACCAGATTGCCTGCACACCGCATTTGACCAACAGATCCGCAACGCCCTGCGCCGCTTCCGGCGGAACGGTAATGATTCCGATTTCCACCTGATGCAGGCTACAATAGGTCGGAAGTTCTTCAACGGGATGTACCTCCGGATTGCCGTTCGGCAACAGGTCAAACGCGTGCGTGACCGTCAGACCGTATTCCGAAAATCCGCCGAAGCCGAGCAGAGCTCTCCCGAGTCTGCCCGCACCGACGATGACCGCCTCGCACCCCGCAGGCTCACCGATGGTTGCCTCAAGCGCGCGGGTCAGTTCTGTGACCTCGTATCCGATCTTCGGTCTGCCGAGTCCGCAAGCCGCCGAAAGATCTTTGCGCACCTGCACATCGCCCAGATTTAACGCTTTGGCAATCGATGTTGCCGAAATGGTTTTGGTTTCTGTCGGTAAATGCTTCAGATAGTCCAGATAGATCGGCAATCTGCCGATCGTTGCGCGTGAAAGCTCCATCATTGCCTCCGGTTCTTGCAATTCCGCACCTTACGCGGAATTACAGTAATACAATCTTATTGTATCACAGAACTCTCTGTTTTGCAATTGCCGATTTCACATATCT
>ENA-UERG01001658-UERG01001658.1-human-gut-metagenome-genome-assembly--contig:-NODE-1658-length-17884-cov-58.028135_pt1 | contig 17884 bp, 14 predicted proteins | sample MGYA00242954_ERZ507954 | MGnify/ENA primary metagenome ERZ507954 (study PRJEB26167, sample SAMN06115478) | human gut metagenome | host: Homo sapiens | place: China:Sichuan | collected 2015-01-21... | reverse complement strand
GCAAAGCCCTGGCTTGTGAAAGTCAGGGCTTTGTGATTTTTTTAGAATAAGGGAGTTTTGACACACCTCCCTCCTATTTACGATTTACAACCAAAATCACGATAAAACTTACACATCGAAACCGCAACAAACCCAATCAAAAACAATATTTTCAGTGTGCACGAACACACACTATTTGATTTATATCAATAAAAGCGCAATTCCCGACACATTTATACATAATAAGTTTGCAGATTGAGCTAAAGTGCGTACCTTTGCATCGTCAAAAGGTTAATAGATTGTTTAGGTTAGTAGTAATAGATTTAGGTTTTTAGTTATTAGGTTTAAGGTAAATTGTTTAACAGGTAGCTATGAAGGATCGTGAGACTCTTCATTAATTACGAAAAAGGATTTTTAGTTAAACATAGGATTACGGCGCTGCTCGATGAGAGTAGCGCCGTATTTCTTTTATATACTAACATCAAGAATAATATCCTAATCAGCGTACCACAACCTTCATGCCTTTCACTATGTAGACACCAGCAGGTAGGGTAATATGCTTTACTACACCTGCCTCTACGCTCTCGCGACTAACCATTCTTCCGTCAATGCCGAATACAGCAAGCTGCTCTGACTTGTCGGAGCCAACGACAAGTTCTCCAATGCCTCCAAAAACATTGAAGCCATCGGTTGCTTTGCAAGCGTCCAAGCCTGTAGACTTACCTGCTACATAGAGGAATTGTATATTAGCCGGAACAGTAAGACCTTTAGTCTCATCCTCTACCAAAGCCAAATGGTACATATAGTTTTTTATCGTCACAAATCCCCAAGGAGACGCTTCCGAATCTAAATATTGCACATCAAAACTAATATGCATCGCCCTGTATCCCAAATTGGCAGGATAGAACTTCTCCTCAAGATAGAAAGTACTCTTATCGCCAGGCACATCGAACGACGGATAATCTCTGCTGATAAAGCTTTCGTTATACGAAGCGGGATCGGCACACGAGATAGTAAAATGCAACTTACCGGCACTACCGATATTTCTAAAAGCATAGCGCACCAAGGCAAAGTCGTCGTTCACCTTAGGAAATCTGCAGTAACTATCACCGACATAAGCGTTTTCAAACTCGTTTGGAGTGGCGTTATTCTCCACACCAACAAGCACCAAATACGGCTTAGGATCTTTGTCGATAGCCACTTTTACAGCAGATGCCATATCGTTTCCATCTTTGTCTTTAACCCAGAAATAGAAGTATGGGCAATCCTCAAAAGGATCCTTGGTATAAAGAGAAACATCAAGGTTGAGCGTAGCGTCAGAATGAGGTGCGACCGTGATATTGTCACCTTCGCCATTCGTATATCTAACTTCAGCCTCGTTTTCAGGATATTCCGGTTTATAATAGCCGACAATCTTTATAACACCGTTGTATTCTTCGTCGCCATTGTTAGTGACCACAACCTGCAATTTGCATGGAGTCAGATGGTTCACCATCAACAATCCCGATGGCTTTAAGGTAGCACTAAGCGTAGATGCAACTTGCGCTTTTGACGACGACTGGGATGTTGGTGTATAGACAACCGTTTCTGCAAAGGCAAACAGTGTAGATAAGAACATCAGCATCAGAACAAAGGGTAAAATAATCTTCTTCATAATCATGATGTTTTAAAGGGTTGGAACATTAGTTAATATCTGTTGCCCAAATTTAGGCATAATATCAATACAATGAGCCAATTTAACAGAAAATGTAGATTATATTTTACATTTTTTAACTCTATCGTCATTCATACCTCGTTAAATCGGGACACGATAGCAACGATAAAAATAGTACTACAATGTTGCCGTAGCAGGACAACGATATTGCCGTAGCAGGACAACGATATTGCCGTAGCAGGACAACAATGTTGCCGTAGCGGGACAACGATGTTGTCGTAGCGTGGTAATCGGATGGAAGATAAGACTGGGAGATGGGCTGGAAGATACTTGCATTTTTCAGATATCTACCAGCCTATTCGAGTTTCGCTTACCATTCATAATCAGCAAGTTAGAACGATAGATATCCGAAAATGGGAGATATGGGAGATTTTTTACGCAACTGATATTATTTAAACCAAATCTGAAACATACAGAGGAATATTGGGGAAAGTGCATAAAAAAACGACTAAGTGTTGAAATCAACTCTTAGTCGTCTACAGTACCCAGACCCGGGCTCGAACCGGGATGGGTTGCCCCACTGGTGTTTGAGACCAGCGCGTCTACCGATTCCGCCATCTGGGCATTGGCGTTTTGCGAGTGCAAAGGTACGCTTTTTATTTCGTTCCGCAAAACTTTTGAAGCAAAAGTTTTGCGGAAGCGGTTGTTTTGAGAGCTTTTTTACTCTTTTACTTTTAAAAGCTTTGTGGCAGCGTGGTATGGGCAAGATGCCCATACCTCCTACTTTTTACTTTTTTACTTTTAATAGTTTTCTGCTTTCAGCTCGAAGTACGCCTGCGGATGCTTGCACACCGGGCAAAGCTTTGGAGCCTGCTTGCCTACAACGATGTGACCGCAGTTGCGGCACTGCCAGATGCAATCGCCGTCGCGAGAGAACACTACGCCGTCCTCGATGTTCTGCAAGAGCTTGCGATAGCGCTCCTCGTGATGCTTCTCAATAGCACCTACGCCACGCATAGCGGCAGCAATCTCTGCGAAGCCTTCCTCGTCAGCCTCCTTAGCCATGCGGTCATACATGTCAGTCCACTCGTAGTTTTCGCCTGCAGCAGCATCCTTCAGGTTCTCTACGGTGTCCTTGATGGCACCACCCTGCAGATACTTGAACCACATCTTTGCGTGTTCCTTCTCGTTCTGCGCCGTCTCCTCGAAGAGAGCTGCAATCTGCTCATAACCCTCCTTGCGAGCCTTTGATGCGTAGTATGTGTACTTGTTGCGTGCCTGCGACTCACCTGCGAATGCCTCCTGCAGGTTGCGCTCTGTCTTTGTTCCTTTCAGTTCCTTCATAATGATTATTTTTAGCCAATTATACTTTATGTTTGCAAAGATACAGATTAACTTTGAAACAGCAAAGGAATAGTTGTAATTTTTACAAATTAAATTGTTTAATCCACTCCGCGACCTCCTTTGCACAGCGTTCGTCGTTGAACATCTGCTCGGCAAGAGCGCGACCGCGCTCCCCCATCAGGCGTGCCTCGTCGGGGTGAGTGGCTATGTATTCGACGGCTCGCTGCCAACCTTCAACATCGCCATAGTCTACGGAGATGCCACAGCCAAGACGGTCGAAGTCGACGGGTATCTGCGGATTGCGACTGCAGATGATGGGGAGTCCGAGGGCGAGTGCTTCCACCACGGTGGTGAGTCCGGCGGTGTAGCGTGTGCGGTGGCAGCAGATGACAACGCAGTCGGCTTTCGCCACCTCGCGCGCTATCTCGTAAGGCAGCAGTCCGCAAATCTTCACCACGTCGATGTTGTCGGCTGGCTCGCAACGCTCCACGGCTTCGAGGTTGGGGTTGGGCACGTTAGGGTTCGGATTGATACCTATATATAATATAAGGTGGCGACCGGTGCGGTTGAACGCTTCGATGAGCGTGGGCTGGTCGCGCTGCTCCTTACCCGTGGCGATGAAAGATGGTGAGGGGGTGTTGTGGTGAGAGGGTGAGATTTGCTCTGCCTTGAGTTCCGCTTTTATCTTATCATAAAAGGCGAGGTCGGCACCCCAATGCCCAACGACGAGTTTCCGGGGGTCGGCTTTCGGCGCCTTCAGCGAGTCGTCGACGAGTTTCTGCGAGAAGAAAATCAGGCGGTCGAAGCCTTTGTAGAAGAAGCGACCGAGCAGTTCGCGCAGACGGCTCTTCGACTTCACGATGGGCTGATGGTGCCACACGATGATGGGCTTGCGGAACAAGCCGAGGGCACGCAGCAGCACCACAAGTTCGAGTCCTTTGTAGTGGGTGGCGTAGAGAGCGTCGTAGTGCTCGCGACACGTGAGCACACGCCACGCTGTATAGAGCGCAGTCTTCAGTCGGGAGAGTTCGTGCTTCGGCGAACGGTGGTAGACCACGTCGATGCCGTTGTCGACAAGGTGGCACGCTCCGTAGAGAAAATGCGACGGGAACTCGCCCTCCGCCATGCGACGTAGGCAATACTGTATGTTCTGCGTATGGTAGAAATAAACCTTCATAGATAGCGGTAGTTGTATATCTGCATGAACGGATGGAGCAACGCACGCAGAAGTGCCACGGGGTCGGTTTCGTGTGTGTAGAAGATGCGGTGACGATAGCGCACATACATGCGTTGCAATCCGAAGAACGCACGGATGCCACGGTGTGTCTCATAGTCGAGGAGGCGCAAACCGTCGCGAAAGATTGCATTGTCGGTGGTGGGGACTGAGGGAGTTGCCTTCGACTTGCGTTCCACCCACAGAAGGAAGTCGCGGCGAGCAGCGAAGTGGGCGTTCATCCGGGGCTTCACCTTCGAATAATTGCGCACGCCGTACCACACCATGTAGGCAGCATTGTCGGCAGAGCGCACACGATGGGTGTCGACACCCACGTATGTGGCAGCCTCGGCGTAGCGACGCTGGCGCACAAGAACACGGTCGATGAGCACGATGCTGTCGAGAGCCGCTGCGGCTGTAGCGGTCATCACGTCGTAGCACGTGCGGCGGTATATCTCGGGACATTCCTCCTCGGTGGGTATCACGTCGAGCAACTCGCGACGCAACACCTGGCAGTGACCCATCATCGAGGCATAGAACAGACGGATGAGGTTGCAGTTGGGTCGGCGACTGTCGTAGCGCACCTCAGCACCGGTCTCGGTGAACGGCACCGAACGGCAGACACACATCATGTTCTGACCGATGGCGGTGCACTGCTCTTCGAGCTTCGTAGGCAGCCAGATGTCGTCCTGATCGCAGACGGCGATGAGGTTGGCGGTGGAACGGCGCATGGCTGAGAAGAAGTTGCGGTTGATGCCCTGCTGCTGCGCGTTCTGATAGACACGCATCTGCACCCCATCGGGCGCACGGCGGGCATAGTCGGCGAGCAACTCCATAGTGTTGTCGGTAGAACAGTCGTCCTGCACGATTATCTCCTTCGGCTTCAGTGTCTGCGCAAAGAGCGAGTCGAGCTGCTCTGCAAGGTGTCGACTCGCTCCGTTGTATGTACACATCACCACCGCTACGGTTTCGGTCTGATTCATTCTTTATAAAATAATTTAAGTTTCGCAGATGAAAGTAGTTAAGAAGTTAAGGAGTTGTCGCGCCCTACGGTCGCTAAGGAGTTAAGCCATTAGTTTTTTTGCTTGATATAGCATTATAAGCATTTGGCTTAACTTCTTAACTCCTTAACTACTGAATTCTCTGAACTTGCGAAAGTTCAGCAAAATAATTATGTCACTTCTTGACTTCCGTTTCCTCAATCAGCTCAGGCATGATAAACACGGCGTGCACCTTCTGTTTCTCCTTCGGCGGCACCTCCATATAGTTGCGGTAGAGGTCGCGCAGATAAGCGTCGGGGTCGGCAGGCGCAGCGAAACGCTTGCCTTCGAACTCGATAGTGGAGAGTGGGAAGAGGCAGTCGCGGCGGTGCATGATGCCGTAGCCGTTGTTGATGAGCACGTTGGAGATGTAGGTGTCGCGCTTGCGCAGAGCGAAAGCCGCTGCCCACATCGCCTTGCATAAGATATACTTCGCACCGAAATAGAACAACTCGAACGTGGCACGCCACGAGTACTGATGCGAGTGGTGCAGTATGGAGTAGCACTTCGACATCGCCTTGCCGTAACGCTTGCAGAAGCTGCGCGAGACGTTAGGGTAAGGAATGAACGGGAAGATGTCGACGAAGAGTCCCTTCGAGTAGTCAAGCGAGAAGTCCTCCATACCCTCGACATAGAACGAATTGAGGTCGCGCACCTTCATAATAGGTTCGCGGGTGTGCTCCGTCTCGGGCGTTTGCAGCACCAGTCCGCTGCGCAGCTCCTTGGGAGCCACCTCGGCAAAGCGGCGCGAGTCGTCGAGTGTCATCGCTATATCTATGTCGTCATCCCACGGGATGAAGCCACCATGGCGCACGGCACCAAGCAGAGAGCCTCCGTCGAGCCAGTACTTGATGTCGTGTTTGCGACAGATGCGGTCTATCTCCTCAAGAATGGAGAGTTGCTTGAGCTGCGCACGACGGAGGTTGCGCTGTTTGAATTCGTTTATATAATTCATTTTTTTAGTTGACGAGTAAACGAGTTGACGAGTTGACAAGCCGATTAGTTGGCTACCGGTCGACGCACGTCTATCACCTGACCCGTGCAGTCGGTGAGCAGGGTGCGCAGCGTAGCCTCAGCCACACGCTCCGGCATGAGCAGCGTCTCGTCGGGCTCCACGCCGAAGTTCTGCTGGCGCATCGGTGTCTTGGTGCGCTCTGGGTTGATGCAGTTGATGCTGATGCCGTCGGCATCCCACTCCTGCGCAACAGCCTGCACAAAGTTGACGATGGCAGCCTTTGTCGACGAGTAGATGCTATAGAAGGCGCGACCGCGGGTGTACGAGCTGGATGTGAAGAAGATGAGCTTGCCACGAGTGCGCTGCAGGTAAGGACGTGAGCGCAGAGCCACATTCACCGTACCCATATAGTTGGTCTGCACCGCCTTCAGGATGGTGTCGTACTCCATCGAAGCGAGCGGCTCGCGGTTGAGCACGCCGGCGGTGTTGATGACATAGTCGATGTGTCCTTCCTTCTGCTCCACCGCAGACAGAGCGAGTGCCACCTGGTTGTCGTCGCCCACATCGGTATGCGTTGCGCTGCGCGAGAACGAGTGCACATGAGCACCGCTCTGCTCGAGCATCTCCACGATGTTCTTGCCGATGCCGTAGCTTCCGCCGAACACCACAGCCACCTTTCCGCGGAACGACTCAGCACCGATCTGCACGTCGTTTGGCTCGGTGCTCTTCAGCTGGAACAGCTTGTCCATCATGTAGGTGTCCTCGCGATAGGTGAGCTTCATGTTGCTCTCCTCGCCACGTACCACGAAGATAGGCTCTTCGGGCAGGTATGTGCGCACCACGCCGCAGTCGTCGGTAGTGCGGAAGTTGGGGTCCTTGAGCGCCTTGTCGTAAGCATCGGATATCAGCTGGCGGTCGAACGCCTGCGGAGTCTGTCCGCGGCGCAGACGGGAGCGGTCGGGGATGTTCGTGATGAAGTCGCCGTCGACCTCAATGATTGTGTCGGCAGACGGTACGGCTACGTTCACGGCACGATGTGTGTCGAGTGCCTTCACCACGTCGTCGATGATGCGCTGGCTGACGAGCGGGCGCACCGCGTCGTGGAAGATGAGGTTGGCATCCTCGTTCTGGTAGGCGGTGATGGCAGAGAGCGACGAGTAGTAGCGTTCGGCTCCACCCTTCAGTATCTTCTTCACCTTGCGCCACTTGTTGCGCAGCACGATGTTCTCGAAGTCGGCAACGAGTGCCGGGTTCGACACGATGGCTATCTCGTCGATGTGCTGGTTGCGCTCGAACACGTCGATGGTGTGCTCCACGACCATCTTGCCTGCCACCTTAAAGAACTGTTTCGGTGTGGACATACCCAAGCGTGAGCCTACTCCACCGGCAAGGATAATGGCGATGTTTCTCTTCATATTGCAGGGTTTGGGGGTGTTACAGTTTCTTGAACTCGGTGTATATCTTATCGGCTATCTCGCGGAACTCCTCTTCCGAGAGCTTCAGCTTCGGATTAGAGAAGAGCATGTCCTTCTCCGACTGCATCGGGATGAGATGGATATGTGCGTGCGGCACTTCGAGTCCGAGCACTGCCTCGCCCACCTTGATGCACGGGAAGGCACGCTTGATGGCTACAGCCACCTTCTTTGCGAACACCTGGAACTCGGCAATCTCCTCATCCTCCATGTCGAAGATGTAGTCTACTTCGCGGCGCGGAATGACGAGTGTGTGACCCTTCACCAACGGGTTGATATCGAGGAAAGCGTAGAACTGTTCGCTCTCAGCACACTTATAGCTGGGAATCTCGCCTGCGGCGATTTTTGAGAATATATCCATAACAATAGGTTTTAAATGTTTATTTCTACAAAATTAGTAAAAATAACGGATAAGCGCACGCATTCACACATATTTTTATATACGCAAAAGCCAGAAACCTCAGACTCCGAGTCTGCGACTTCTGGCTTTTAACGTATTATGGTGCGCCCAATCGGCTGCTTCTTACGCTCTCTGCGATGGGCGGACAAGCCACACTCAGGTGTTATGCGAATGTGATGTTCTCGATGCGCAGACGGATTGTGCCACGCGGAATCTTAATCTCCACTTCGTCGCCCACCTTCTTGTTGAGCAGACCCTGTGCGATAGGTGTAGTGACAGAGATCTTGCCCTCGCGCAGGTTAGCCTCACTCTCGCTCACGATGGTGTAGGCCATCTTAGCGTTGTTGGCGAGGTTGACCATCTCCACCTTCGAGAGAATCTGAACACAGTCGGTGCTCAGACGCGATGTATCAATAATCTTTGCTTCAGAGATAGCAACCTTCAAACGATTGATCTTCTCCTCAAGATGAGCCTGCGCCTCCTTAGCGGCGTCGTACTCAGCATTCTCGCTCAAATCGCCCTTGTCGCGAGCCTCTGCAATGGCTGCAGAAGCCTTCGGACGCTCTATTGTTTCGAGCTGCTTTAAATCGGCAACGAGCTTGTCGTAGCCTTCTTGTGACATGTAAGCCATGATTCTTTTGTTTGTTAATTAATATTTTACATTACAATAACAAAAAAACAAGAACCCCGACACTGTTCCTGCTGCCGGAATTCTCATTCATCTGTCTTTTTATACTATTTTCGCTAATTACACCATTCTTGCCACTACCTGATTTAACAAAAATGGTTTGATAGTTTTGCAAAGTTAGGCATTTAAATCCATATAAACAAACGTTTTAGTGGATTTTATTTTACAGACCACAACACCACGCCACCTACTTCACACGTCTTAATATATGTCAAAATAGTTGTCGGTCTGCTGAGTTTTGCTTAAATTTGTAGGAAAAAGAAAACTACTTTTATGACTATTATTCCCGCAACACCAGCGCACGCAGCCGACATCGCACAGCTCATTATGACGGCGATGACGGAAGAGTGCTGCCAGTATCTGGCTGGCAAGGAGCACACGCTCGACGATTTCTATCACATGATGCTCGACCTCGTACTCATGGACGACTCGCAGTACAGTTGGCGCAACGCCTTCGTAGCTGTCGACGAGGAAGCCACAGAGGGCAACGTGGAGTATGCACCGGTAGCCGGTGCCATCGTAGGCTACAACGGAGCCGACCTGCACCGCCTGCGCCGCCGCTTCCAGGAGGAGGCACTCAGACAGCTCCAGATGGACTACTCGCAGATGGACGACGAGACTGAAGCCGGCGAGTTCTATCTCGACTCGCTGGCAATCTACCCCGAATACCGTCGTCGCGGCATTGCTCGCCAACTATTGAAACGTGCCTCGGAACACGCTGCAAGCCTCAACCTGCCCGCAGCACTGCTCGTAGACAAAGGCAACCCCAACGCCGAACGCCTCTACCGCTCGGTAGGCTTCGAGTACTGCAACGATGCCATGTGGGGCGGACACGAAATGCGCCACCTACGCTGTCCTATTAACAAGTAGGGCAATAATAAAAACAAAAATCCACCGCAACGAACGCTGCGGTGGACCAAACTTTATTTATTAACTTTTTTATTTTCTCGACTATTTAACAAGACTCCCGTCTCATCTTGAGTGGCGAGAAAGACTATTTATTGTTGTCTTCTCCCCACATTCCTATTGCAGCAGTCGCTGCAAATAGGCTCATCATTACCGTCATCAACATAACCTTTCTACTTATTAACCTTTAAAACTACCAAACTATATACCTTTTATTGACAATCTTTACCTAAAAACTTCTTTACCTTTCAAAACTTAAGACCTTTACCAAAGTTACCCTTTACTTTTCACCTTTTATAATACCTTATCAGAAGTCATCCTCTCTTGTTCAATCTTTTACCTTTACCTAATACCCTTTCGGTGTTGTTATCCTTCTATCTTTTACCTTTTTCTAATACCTTCCTATTGAAGTTATCCTAATCTTTTACCTTCTGATGTCGTCCTGAATCTTCTTTACCCTTAAGACTTTCCTATTGAATTATCCTTTCAATACCTTTTACCTAATGTTGTTAATCAAGCGGTTGCCTCACGGTTCCCTTGTTTTGACGATGCAAAGTTACAATTGTTTGCGTACACAAACAAGTATTTACACTCTTTTTTCGTATAAAAATGCCTATTTTTGACCTACATCAACCCTTAATGTGTTCGCACACACTTACAATCGTTTGCAACTTGCCCAACTCTTCCCCACCCCGTCCGCCGCTTCTCTATACATTATTAATAACAAAGAAAGCGCCTTGCAGATGTTTTTGCATTGCAAGGCGCTCAACGGCAATCAAAAATTATAATGTATTAGCTATATAGAATTTAGAATTCATAATCTCCACCATCCTCTTCTTCCTGGACGCTGAATCCATTCTTTTCGTCACCGTCGGGACTCCAGCCACGGTCATTTTCAAGGCTTCCAGCCATTATCTGTAAAGGATCCATTTCGATAACGCTAATCTCCGGAGCTACGTATTTCTTCTTTTTCATAATGCAGTTATAATATTATTTCTTTACCACTACCTTGTTGTTAACAACATACACACCCTTCGGCAACTTATCGACATTGTTGGTGTTCATGCGCACACCGCCAAGGTTGTAGATGCCGGTGTTTGTATTCTGCCTGTTCTCCTCAATCACGTGGATGCCGGTTGTTCCGTCTATGCCGTTACCATTAATCGAGAACATCAACATTTTGCCCGTGTGCATATCCTCCTTAAGCCAGCAACGATAAGCCTTTACAGTATGGTCTTTATTTGTGTGAACCAAGTCACCCTTGCTGAACATATATGAGTCGGCGGACACAACGGTCTTACTGTCGTACGAACCAGTGTAGGTCATGCCTCCGCCATTTACTATGTGTGTCAGATTAGATGTCTGGTCATCGTAGTTGATGCCATTGGCTACATATACATGACCGTCGAGAATCTTCGTAACACCGTCGATAGTGTATGAATAGTTGCCGAGCGGCTCCTTAGTAGGATATATTATATAAGGTGTATTCTTATGCAGCACTACACCATCAGCGGCTACGTTTACTGTAGAGAACTTTATCCAGTTGTTCTCCAAACGGTCGAACTCTGCCATCTGTACGCCCTCGCCGAAGGCTTCCTTAACCTGAGCTGCTGTCATATCGACGGGAAGAATGATAGAGTTCCATCCCTTCTTGTCGTTGGTAGCACTCTTGGTGAATGTACGGTGCAACAGCATCTTGGCTCCAGTGTATGACTTCTTCACGTCAAGAGTCTTGTCCTCATCAAGAACCAGAAGGTCATCGTATCCGTTGAGGGTTCCGTCGTCGTTCATGTCAGTACGCAGAGCGAAGCCCTTAATCTGAAGATTCTCAAGAGCAGAGAGTGCCTTAACAGGTGTGATACGAACCTGATCGAACGACTTGGTAGGATTAAGCACGGCATAGCTGTCGCCCTTACTGCCAATAATATCAGCACCAAGAACCTTCCAGCTTGTCAGTTCTTCCTGCTTCTCATCATCAAGATAGGTGGTCAACTTTAGACCTTCGCCCAGACTTGCACCCAATCCTAAAGCCAGATTCTGGGTTACCATAACAAGCTGCTGTCCCTTATCAACTACTTTACCCATATTGACTGAGATTGTAGAGCCTCCCAAGTCTACGCCCAAAGGTAGAGTCAGGTATGTATCCATCGAGTCGTCAATCAAATTGCTCAACTCGTTGTAGCCATTGCCAATGTTGGCAACTTGGACCATCTGAGTGTTTGCAAAGTCGATTGATGCGTTGGTATTGTTTGTAGATACCACCTGAGCGCCGTAAACGGGATTGATTGTAGCATTGTCGGCATCTGCATCGGCTACATACGCATAGTAGATATTGAGCTGTGAGAGGTCGGCAGAAAGAACGCCTGTTTTATAAAGTACAATCTCATCAAACACAGAGCCCGCGGGCACTTCAACGTTCAGACACATTTTACGTGTTTCCTCTTTACCGATAAGTCCGGCTGAGATGGCATCCCAATTGGTTGTTACATCTCCAGTCACTTCCTTGCCTTTATTGTAGAGCTTGATGTTATAGAGATTAAGCACATCAGCATCGAGTCCGGTAGCCTTGACAGATACCACAAAACCAACCTTCATCTTGCCATTGAAAGCTCTTGCATTGCCATTCAAGCCATCAGCAAAGTTAGAGCCATCAGCAGTCTTGATGCCAACGAGACCTGTGTTGGCAGCCAATGAAACGCTTGGCTGACGATAGGCGAAATCGTTGAGAGAAGTAGTAAGTATGGCTGAGCGATTCATCATTCTATCGGATATCTGTATCAAACCACCGCCAAACTTATCGCTCAACACGTATTTAGGCTCCTCACCCTCCTTATTGACAAGGATATCCACTCCGTGTTCCTCCGCAACATATGTGGGAGCATAGTTGAGGGTTGTCTCTTCATAGCAACCATCAGCAGCTGTTGCACGGAAAACATACTTGCCGGGAAGAGACAAATTGCTTACCAAGCCTGTGGCATCTACAGAAACAGCAGCACCATCTGGATAGCTCTGGACAGACCATGTCACATCAACATCCTTATTGTGCTGCAACTGGAACTGATTGACACTTCCAGACACATCGCGGCTCGATGTGGCGTTGATTGGGCAATGATGAGAAGCTGCATCGGGAGCCATGCGGACAAAGGCGTAGTTGACTTTGTCTGCGCCCAATTTGAGATCTAGAACACCAGGAAATACCAGTTTTACAGCCGAGAAATCTTTAGGTGCCCTCAAAACGACTTCACCATCCTTACTAGCTTTTATTACATTAAGCCCTAAAACTTTACCAGAGATGGGGTAAGAATCAATTTCTTTGTTGTCCTTGTCAAATAAAACAAGCGTTGCTCCATCACCAACAGCAAGATCTAAAACTGTAGTACTATTATATTTAAAGCCCACTTCAGTTCCTGCGGGGAAAGCTTCTTTTCCGTCCGAAGGTTTTGCTACCACTGTAACAGGCAAAGAGCTACCAACCTTAAGTACAGCGCTTACTGTGAAAGAGTTTTTCAAATCTTCATCAATAAGGTTATCGTAGTTCAACAAATCTCCAAATGTATGAGTTGGCTTTAGCCCTTGCGCATCCAAAGTAAACGTCGTTCTTCCCTGCTCTTCAGCGTATTTAGAAATACCATTCTCCTTATTATTGGTAATAGTATACTCACGAGCCTTGCCTACAAATGCATACTTGATATTTATAGCAGAGAGCACTTTGGCATCAACTCCACACTGAACGAGCTTGATTTCATCGAAATTACCGGGAGCTTTAGCCGTGTACAATTTGTTTACCTGATCAGAACCGGGAATTGTCAGCAACGACAAGCCAAGTCCGGTGACAGACTTACCGGTAGAGATCAACTGAGGCTTGTCTACTTTTTCTCCGTCCTTAAGGAACTGAATCTTATAGAACTGTGCTAAATCGAGAGCAAGGATGCTTGCATCTGATTTTGCACAAATAACAAAACCTGCCTCTGTACCACCAGCATAATAATGCTGATTGTCCTTAACGCTGATAATAGGACTTGCTACTACGGTAGCTCCAACAAGCGCCGGAATCGTAGCATAATCATCCATATTCTCGTTGCAAAGGTTCTGAAGATTAGCTGTTCCTGAAACCACCTGAACACCATCACCAATACTATTGATTGTACATCCCGGTCCTACGAGAGCACGACGGTTGTTAAAATAATTCTCCTTAGACGGATCTGAATCTTGCCAAACCTTCTTTTCGCTTTTGTCAACACCATTTGCGGTTGCGGCAACCATTGGCATAGACAAAAGCAAGAGAGTTACGACAAAACAAATTTTCCTGAAAAATCTCATTGACATCATTAAAAAAGTTTTTTTGATTTTATCGTATTATACGTATTACTATTTCAATCAAAACGTTTCTTCTAAATTCGGAATTTGCGCCTCTCAAAATTTTCGGTGCAAAGGTATATACATTCTGGAGGTTAAAGTGCATTGAGTAAACTTCAAGTAAGTATGAGTAATATGATAAATTCACAACTACCAGATAAACAGCAACTTACACAACGTGAAATGGGGGGGGTAAGTAAGAATCTAAAAAAAACGATTAAAAAAAAGTAGAAAATACATATAATATATCTAATAAAAAATCTATAAATTTGTAGATAAAAAAGGAAGATCTAAATATTCAAAGACCTATGAGGACATTGATATTGACCATAACTATCTGTCTGTCGATCATTAATGCTCGCGCAGACAATAACAAACTTTACGAAAGATTAGACTCAGTAATAGCCCATAGTGCGGATTATGATGTCATAAAAGAAAAAAGGCTAAAAGACATTAAGCTTGGAGCTAAATTCGTGACCGCTGCAACAGACAAGCTACGCATATATGAACAGTTGGCAAACGAGTATAGCCCATACGTTTACGACTCGGCAATGGTGTATGTCCAAAGGGGAATAAGCCTTGCCAAACAGACTGGCAATTCTGATTATTGCAACCGATTCCTGATTACAAAGGCAAGTCTGCTGATTGAACGAGGCTTCTATATTGAGGCGAAGGAAAGTCTGGACAAAATCGAGATATCACAATCCGATCCAAAGCAAAATTTCCTTTTCTACTGCGCCCAGAGTTCACTCTATTACGATCTGAATGCCTGTTGTCAGAAAATGGAGTTCAGCCAACATTATAACGAACTGTTCAAGGAATATATTGGCAAGGCACTATACTACTGTCCGAAGAATAGTGCAATGTATTATTATATGAAAGGTATAAATCTCTTTTCCTCAGGCAAGAGTATCAATGAGATTAGCACTTCATTGAATAAGGCAATGCAAATGTTCGGACCCGAAAACCGCATGTACGGCAGGGCGGCATACGCTCTGTCAAAGGCTTACGGCAACAATAAACTGTGGGAGCAGCAGAGGCGTTATCTGCTGCTTGCTGCCATTAGCGATGTAATGTCGGCTAACAATGAGAGTCTGGCATTGCAGGATGTTGCTCTGTTGCTTTATAAAAACAAAAATGATCTTGACAAAGCCCGGAAATATATCAATCAAACATTGAAAGACGCACATGCATACAATAGTCGTCTGCAACGGGTAGAGCTGTATACCAACCTGCATGTAATATTGTCAGCTTACAATGAAAAGCTCCAAAAGGAAGCCATCTGGAAAAACGTGACGATAATATGTATACTTGTGCTGTTGGTTGTCATTGCAGCAGCAGTAGTGTACGTCAACCGGAAAAAAGATTTGTTGAAACTGTCGGAGAAGGAACTGAAAGCCTTGACTGAAGAGTTGAGCGCTACCAACAAACAACAGCTAAAGGACAACAAAGCTCTTCAAGACTCAAACGATGAACTGATAAGCTCTAACAAAGCGTTTCAGGACTCAAATGACAAACTGACGAGCTCAAACAAAACTCTTCGGGACTATAATGATGAACTTAAGGGCTCAAACAAAGCGCTTCAAGACTCTAACGATGAACTTAAGGGCTCAAACAAAGCACTTCAAAACTCTAACGATGAACTTAAGGGCTCAAACAAAGCACTTCAAAACTCTAACGATGAGCTAATGAGTTCAAACAAAGCTCTTCGGGACTCTAATGATGAACTTAAGGGCTCAAACAAAGCGCTTCAGGACTCTAACGATGAACTTAAGGGCTCAAACAAAGCGCTTCAAGACTCTAATGATGAGCTAATGAGTTCAAACAAAGCACTTCAAGACTCTAACGATGAGCTTAAATACAACAACAATGAACTTAAGTACAATAACAATGAACTTAAGAACTTTAACAACGAGCTCAAAGACTCCAACAAAGCACTTAAAGACTCTAACAACGAGCTTAAGGACTCAAACGATGAGCTTAAGGACTCAAACAAAGCACTTCGGGACGCAAATGATGAGCTTGAAAACACCAACACAAAGCGTGAGTTGATGGCTAATGCCTTTATCATGCTCTGCTATCAATATATTGAGCGGTTGGATAGTCAGCGCAAACTGGTAATACGTAAAATTAAAGCCAATCAGCAGAACGAACTGCTGAGCATTCTCTCATCTTCAAAGCGAGGCACAGAGGAGAGCCAGAGCTTCTTCTCGCAGTTCGACAAAATCTTCCTCTCGCTCTATCCCTCGTTTGTAAATGAACTGAACTCACTGCTGATACCCGAGGCACAAATCGAGCTTAAGGAAGACAATGAGCTGACTCCAAGCTTGCGTGTAGCAGCCTTGGTAAGACTGGGCGTAACGGAAAGTCCTAAGATTGCCGGCATCCTCTCATACTCGCTACAAACAATATACAACTATCGCTCTACACTAAAGAACAGCGCCATCGACAAAGAACACTTCGAAGAGAATCTGCAAAAGCTGTGCTCAGTTTATTAAGGGGTTGTTGTAGTGTTGGGGAGAACTATTGCGTAATGACAAATTATAAATTATTGCTGTCCGGTAAACAATCCGCTACGCGTAGCGCAGGCGCAGCGAGTTGAGCACTACGCTTACGCTTGAGAACGCCATCAGGGCGCTTGCCCACATCGGCGTTATCTGAAAGTCGACACCGAAGATGTGTAGGGCGCCGGCGGCGAGGGGTATGCAGACGATGTTGTAGACGAACGCCCAGAAGAGGTTCTGCCATATCATGCGCACGGTACGTCCACTGAGCTTTACGGCTTCGGGCAGCGCCATGAGGTCGTCGCCCATCAACGTTATCTGCGCCACGTCCATCGCCACATCTGTGCCACGACCGATAGCAATGCCAACATCGGCGAGGGCGAGTGCCTGCGTGTCGTTGATGCCGTCGCCCACCATAGCCACACACTTGCCTTCGCCCTGCAACTGCTGCACGAGCGCCTGCTTGTCGCCTGGCAACACCTTGCTGCGATAGTTGCGTATGCCAGCCTCAGCAGCCCAATAGTGCGCTGCCTCCTCCTTGTCGCCACTCATCATGTACACCTCGATGCCAGCCGACTGCAGCTGCGCTATCGCCTCCTTGGCGTTAGGCTTCAGTGTTTCGCGCTCTTCGAGCGGTATGTCAGTCGGGCGTGTGAAGTCAATGTTCGGGTTCGGAATGGTCAGCGTGCCCGTCTTGTCGATGACGAGTGCCTGAATCTTATGCAGGTTCTCCAGCGCCGACGCGTCCTTTATGAGAATCTGCTTCTGCGCCGCCTTACCGATGCCCACCATGAGCGCCGTCGGCGTAGCCAATCCCATTGCGCAGGGGCAGGCTATGACGAGCACTGCCACTGCCGAGAGAATAGCATGCGGCAGTGCGGCGTTGCCGCCTACCGTCCACCACACGCAGAACGTGAGCAGAGCGATCGCAGCCACCGTCGGCACGAACACCCGTGCGGCTCGGTCTACGATGCGCTGCACGGGTGCCTTGCTGCCCTGCGCCTCCTGCACCATGCGTATGATGTGCGCAAGAGCTGTGTTCTCGCCAATCTGACGCGCACGCATACGCAGTTTGCCCTGGCTCGGTATGGTTCCGGCGAGCACGCTGTCGCCTGCTTTCTTCATAGCCGGTGTAGGTTCGCCACTTATCATAGCCTCGTCTACATACGCCGCATCGACAGTCATAAAACTCTCTGCCGCACACACCACGCCGTCCACCGGAATCTTCTCTCCGGCGCGCACCTCTATCGTGTCGCCTATCTGAATCGTCGAGATAGGCACCTCCTCCATGCGATAGTCGTCGGTGCCTTCCATCTTCTCGTGCGTCACGATGCGCGCTGTCTTGGGCTGCATGCCCATGAGCTGGCGTATGC
>ENA-UERG01001646-UERG01001646.1-human-gut-metagenome-genome-assembly--contig:-NODE-1646-length-17954-cov-5.198020_pt1 | contig 17954 bp, 18 predicted proteins | sample MGYA00242954_ERZ507954 | MGnify/ENA primary metagenome ERZ507954 (study PRJEB26167, sample SAMN06115478) | human gut metagenome | host: Homo sapiens | place: China:Sichuan | collected 2015-01-21... | reverse complement strand
GCACAGCGGCGTAACGTATTGCGGGTGAGATTATTCCGCAAACAGCGGGGTGGACAGGTAGCGGTCGCCGGTATCGGGCAGCAGGACAACGATGTTCTTGCCGGCGTTCTCCGGGCGCTTTGCCAACTGGATGGCAGCCCAGACGGCAGCACCGGAGGAGATGCCCACCAGCACGCCCTCCTTGTGGCCGATCAGACGGCCGGTGGCAAAGGCGTCGTCGTTCTCCACGGCGATGATCTCGTCATAGACGGTGGTGTCCAGCACGTCCGGCACAAAGCCTGCGCCGATGCCCTGGATCTTATGTGCACCGGCAGTGCCCTTGCTCAGCACGGGGGAGGAGGCGGGCTCAACAGCCACCACCTTGACATCGGGATTCTTGCTCTTGAGGTACTTGCCAACGCCGGTCACGGTGCCGCCGGTGCCAACGCCTGCCACAAAGATATCCACCTTACCATCGGTATCCTCCCAGATCTCGGGGCCGGTGGTCTCGATGTGTGCCTGCGGGTTGGCGGGGTTCACGAACTGGCCGGGGATAAAGGAATTGGGAATCTCCTTTGCCAGCTCATCGGCCTTGGCAATGGCACCCTTCATGCCTTTGGCACCCTCGCTCAGCACCAGCTCTGCACCGTAGGCCTTCATCAGCTGACGGCGCTCCACGCTCATGGTTTCGGGCATCACGATGATGATGCGGTAGCCCTTGGCAGCTGCCACAGCAGCCAGACCGATGCCGGTGTTGCCGGAGGTGGGCTCGATGATGACGGAGCCTTCCTTCAGCAGACCCTTGGCCTCGGCGTCGTCGATCATCTTCTTGGCAATGCGGTCCTTCACGGAACCGGCCGGGTTGAAGTACTCCAGCTTGGCGATAATGTGGGCGGGCAGCTGCTCTTCCTTTTCAATATGGCTGAGCTCCAGCAGCGGGGTGTGACCGATCAACTGATCTGCGGCGGTATAGATCTTGCTCATAATACTTGTCCCTCTTTCTGATATCGTTACGGGGTGCATGACCCTGTCTTGTGCCGGGGTGCCCGGCTGTGATTCCCTCTAAACCTTTTAACCAACATTGTTTGTGGGTTTGATGGCATTATAGCCCTGTTTTCCATGCTTGTCAAGGGGTTTTTTGAAAAAAGTGGGATTGAAAAGTGACTTACCCTGTTGTATAATGGGTTATAATAAAATTTAACCGGAAGGAAGTACGGATCATGATCGTTTCGACCAAAGGACGCTATGCGCTGCGGGTGATGATCGACCTCGCGGAGCATCAGTCTGAAAAATATGTTCCCTTAAAGGAAGTTGCCGCCCGGCAGGAGATCTCGGAAAAGTATCTGGAGAACATCCTCAAGGTACTGGTGCAGAACGGCTTTCTGGAGGGGCTGCGCGGCAAGGGCGGCGGCTACCGGCTGACCCGCAGCCCGGATCAGTACACGGTAAGCGAGATTTTGATGCTCACCGAGGGCAGCCTTGCCCCGGTAAGCTGCCTGACCCCCGGGGCTTCTGCCTGCGCCCGGATGGCCAACTGCCGCACCTACGAGATGTGGAAGGGGCTCAACGATCTGATCTCGAACTACTTCGGCAAGATCACGCTGGCAGACCTTGCCCTGCCGGATCAGGCCGGGAATGACTATGTGATCTGATATGACAATAATCGAGTGGACTATAATTGCCATGATTTCATTGATTGCTCTATGCATCCTTGGTGCCTTTGTGGCTGCTATCTTTGCAGCTGTTTGGGGAAAAGACAAGGGACAAGCAGGCGAAATGCAAATTTACAATGTACTGGAACAACTTGAAGGGCAAAAAGCAATTATATCCAACTGTTATCTGCCGCTAAAAGATAGCGGAACCACAGAAGTTGATTTAATCTTAATTCATGAATCAGGCATCTATGTGATTGAATCAAAAAACTATAGCGGTTGGATTTTTGGCAGTGAGAATCATAAGTATTGGACGCAAAGTTTGCCAAACCATAGCGGACAAGCCGAAAAGTATCAGTTTTATAACCCGCTTTGGCAAAACGAAACGCACGTACGATGCTTGAAAAGCTTATTGCAGAACAATGAAGTTCCATACTATTCTTATGTGGTCTTCGGCAACAACTGTGAGATAAAGAACTTACATTTAGTGAGCAACCGGCATCGCGTAACTTATTATAGATACCTTTTAGGGGAATTATCTGAGAACGCAAGAAGCGTTGGCAGGTGTTTGACTGACGAACAGATAAATGCTTTTTATGCACTACTTCTTAAGTTTACAGACGCATCAGATGAACAGAAAGCAAGACATATAGAAGAGGTTCGCGCAAAACACTACCCCATTATCCAACCAGATGGAACATGGACATGTCCGCAATGCGGAGGACGGTTGGTTCCTCGGGTGGCCAGACAGGGTTCTGGAGCCGGAAAAACATTTTGGGGCTGTTCGAATTATCCAAAGTGCCATTTCATCTATAATGAATAGTCTTTTGACGCACCGGAACTGCACCGGTGCGTTTTTTTGTACAGTTCTGCGCAAAAGGTGCAGAACTTCTTGGCAAGATTTACGGTTGATGGAGCGGGCAGTCCGCGGTATACTTTTACTTTGTGTGAGACAGAAAATTCCGGGCAAAAAGCCCGTTGTCTGTTCGTTATAAGACCATAAGACCAGAAAGGGGAGTTCTGACACGAAGTATATTTTTCAGTTCGGGCGCATTCTTGCGTTCTGTTTTCTGGGCGAGGTGCTGCACGCGGTGCTGCCGCTGCCGGTGCCTGCCAGTGTGTACGGCTTGGTGCTGCTGCTGGCAGCTTTGACCGCCGGTGTTGTAAAGCTGGAGCAGGTCAAGGAAACCGGCACCTACCTGACCGGTATTTTTCCGCTGCTGTTCGTGCCCGCCGCTGCGGGCATCATGGAGCTGTGGGCAGAGATGGGACAGCTGCTGCTGCCCATCCTGATCGCCATTCTGCCGGTGACGGTGCTGGTAATGGCGGCCGCAGGCCGCACCACGCAGGCGCTGACCGCCCGCAATAAAAAAGAGGAGGCCGACCATGACTGAGCTGCTGAACGACTTTCTGACCGGCTCTGTGGCATGGGGCGTGCTGCTTACGCTGGCAGCCTTTGGGCTGGGTGTGCTCATCAACCGGGTGACCGGCAAGGCCGTCTTTAACCCGCTGCTGCTGGGCAGTATTTTTGTCATCATTTTTCTGTCGGTGTGCAATATCCCCTACGGGGACTACAAAACCAGCGCCGCGCCGGTAAGCTATCTGCTGCTGCCCGCTACGGTGGCGCTGGCCATCCCGCTGTATGAAAAGCTGGATCTGCTCAAGGAGAACGCGCCCGCCATCATTGCGGGCATCTCGGTGGGCACGCTGGTCAGTCTGGGCAGCGCCTTTGCACTGGCGCTGGCAATGGACCTGACCCAGGAGCAGTACGCTACTCTGCTGCCGAAGTCGGTGACCACCGCCATCAGCATGGACGTGGCAGCTGAGCTGGGCGGCATTGCCGCCCTGACCGGTGCCATCGTCATCGTGACCGGCATCGTGGGTGCACTGCTGGCCGAGACCGTGTGCAAGCTGTTCCACATCACCGACCCCATCGCCAAGGGCGTGGGCATCGGCACGGCAGCCCATGCCGTGGGCACCAGCAAGGCGCTGCAGATGGGTGATGTGGAAGGTGCCATGAGCGGCCTTTCCATTGCCGTAGCCGGTGTGCTGACCGCCGTGCTCTGCCCGGTGTTCGTGGGCTTTGTCCACTAAAGCCGAGTGCAAATCTAAAGATACAGAAACACCCCCGGCAGCCATTGCGGCTGCCGGGGGTGTTTCTCTGTGGGTGGAAAACAAAAAAGAGGTGAAAAGAAGAATGGTTGGTAGAGATCAGTATTGCGCCTTATTTTTGTCGATAAGGCTGAACACGGCGGGAGGACATATCACTTTTTGAAAAAGGAGAACAGCCCCTTTTTTTCATACGGTGCGCTGTGGATGGTGCCCACATGGTACCCGGTGGCTTCAATGGCGGCGCGGAGCGCGTTTTCGTCCAGCGGCTCCTTGGAAAGGATTACGGTCTTGCCCTTGGCGTGGGAGGACGAGACCTTCTCCACAGGAAACGCATTGCGCACGGTATCGTTGATATGGGCTTCGCACATGGAACACGCCATGCCGCCTACTTCTACGGTCGTCTGGATCATAATTATACCTTCTTTCAGGAATATCTTATAAAATAATAGTTTGAATTGACTAACTTTTCGCTCCGGGAAAAGCCGCCCGAAAGCGGCTCTTCTGCCCAAATAATACGCCATACAGCCACAGCTGTCAAGCGCTTTGCTTATTTTTTCCGGTAGTCCCGGGGGGTCATGCCGAAATGCGCCTTGAACGCCCGGTTAAAATAGGAAAGGTTTTCAAACCCGCACCGGGAGGCGATGGTCAGCACGGTTTCATCGGTGGTTTGCAGCGCCTCGGCGGCGGTGTTCAGCCGATACTCGTTCAGAAAGGCAATAAAGCTCTGCCCGGTCATCTGCCGGAACCAGCGCATAAAATGGCTGGCGCTGAAGGAGCAGACCCCGGCGGCATCGGCTACCCGGAGCGGCTCGGCATAATGGGCGGAGAGCCATTGCAGCACGGTTTTCAGCCGCTGGGTGTCGGCAGTTTCGGTGGAGAGACACTGCCTGCCCTGCGCAATGAGCAGGGCAAGAAACCGCAGCAACGCTCCCTTTACCAGCAGCTCATAGCCGGGGCGCTTGGCGCGGTTGGCATCTTCCAGCTCCCGCAGGCAGGCGGCGGCTTGCAGATAGCACAAATCGTTTGGGGTCAGCCGCACCGGCAGCGAAAGCCGCCCGCTTTGCAGCGGCAGCAGATATTTTTCGGCGCAAAGGTCCTCTGCGCCGCCCAGCAACTCCGGCTCAAAGATGATATTTTCGTATTCCATGCGCTGTCCCTCTGCCTGCCGCAGCGCGTGGAGCGTGCCCGGGGCAAAAATAAAGATATCCCCCCGGTAGGCCGGGTAGGTCACCACGCCCACCTGTACCAGCCCCATGCCCTGCTTGACAAAGACCAGCTCCATGCTCTCGTGCCAGTGCAGTGCCACCTGCTGAAAATCCCCCGGAATGGTGCAGGGGTACAGATTGAACGGAAAGCGCACGGCTCCGTGCTGTTTTGTCTCCTGCAAAGAAGCCTGATTTTGCATTGTTCCACCCCCTGATGATAGGATTGTACCATAGTTTGCACTTTTTAGGCAAGATTTTGAACGTTTTATGTGGTATATCTTGAGGTACAGATGTCAAACCTGTTTTCCGTAAGGTGTATCTGAAAACAAAGAAATAGACTGAATTTTCTACTTTTCAGATACACCCTAGCAAAGGAGGATGCTTTTATGAGCTTTACCGAGACGTTACAGAGTATCACCGGCAAGCTGCTGGCGGACTGCACCGATCAGGAGCTGTATCTGGCACTGCTGGAACTGGTGCGGCAGAAGAGTGCCGACCGCGTGCAACCGGTCACCGGACGCAAGCTGTACTATATCAGCGCCGAATTCCTTATTGGCAAGCTGCTGTCCAACAACCTCATCAATCTGGGGCTGTACGATGAAGCCCGGTCTGCGCTGGCTGCTGCCGGAAAGCGCCTTTCCGATATTGAAGAGGTAGAGCCGGAGCCTTCTCTGGGCAACGGCGGCTTGGGGCGTCTGGCTGCCTGCTTCCTCGACTCTCTGGCAACGCTGAACCTGCCCGGCGACGGCGTAGGTCTGCGGTACCATTTTGGTCTGTTCCATCAGTCCTTTGAGGATGGCGTGCAGAACGAAAAGCCCGACCCGTGGCTGACTGCCCACAGCTGGGCGGAAAAGACCGACACCACCTACCCGGTGGAACTGGCGGGCAAGGAGTACACCGCCCGGCTGTACAAGCTGGCGGTTACCGGCTACGAGGGGCGCACCAACACCCTGAACCTGTTCGATCTGGACACCATCGACGAGAGCATCGTCCATGACGGCATTGCCTTCGACAAGACTGCCATCGACAAGAACCTGACCCTCTTCCTCTACCCGGACGATTCCGACGAGGCAGGCCGCCGTCTGCGGGTGTACCAGCAGTACCTGATGGTTTCTGCCGGTGCACAGCTCATTCTGGCCGAGTGCGCCGCCCGGGGCTGCAACTTCCATGATCTGGCGGACTACGCCGCTATCCAGATCAACGACACCCACCCCAGCATGGTCATCCCGGAGCTGATCCGGCTGCTGGGCGAGCGCGGCATCGAGTTTGAGGAGGCCGTGGAGATCGTCACCAAGACCTGCGCCTACACCAACCACACCATTCTGGCCGAGGCACTGGAAAAGTGGCCCCGCGCCTATCTGGATGCCGTAGTGCCGCAGCTGATGCCCATCATTGAAAAGCTGGATGCGCTGGCACGCACCCGCACCGAGGACGAGAGCCTTGCCATCATTGACAAGGACGACCGGGTGCACATGGCACACATGGATATCCACTTTACCCACTCTACCAACGGCGTGGCAGCGCTGCACACCGAGATTTTGAAAAACTCCGAGCTGCACGGCTTCTACGAGCTGTACCCGGAGAAGTTCAATAACAAGACCAACGGCATCACCTTCCGCCGTTGGCTGCTGGAATGCGACCCGCGCCTGACTGCAACGCTGGAAAAGCACATCGGCTCCGGCTTCCGCAAGGACGCCGCCGAGCTGGAAAAGCTGCTGGCCTTTGTCGATGACGAGACGGTGCTCAGCGAGCTGACCGCCGTGAAAAAGGCCAACAAGGAAGCGCTGGCAGACTGGCTGCTGCACACCCAGAAGGTGACTGTGAACACCGATGCAGTGTTCGATATCCAGTCCAAGCGCCTGCATGAGTATAAGCGCCAGCAGCTCAACCTGTTGTACCTCATCCACCAGTACTACGAGATCAAGGCAGGACACCTGCCCGCTGTGCCGCTGGTGAGCATCTTCGGCGCAAAAGCCGCTCCCGCCTACACCATTGCAAAAGACATCATCCATGCGCTGCTGACCCTCTCCAAGGTCATTGCCGCAGACCCGGAGGTGTCCAAGTGGCTGCAGGTGGTGTTTGTGGAAAACTACAACGTCACCGCCGCCGAAAAGCTGATCCCGGCCTGCGACCTGTCCGAGCAGATCAGCCTTGCCTCCAAGGAGGCCTCCGGCACCGGCAACATGAAGTTTATGCTGAACGGTGCGCTGACGCTGGGCACCATGGATGGTGCCAACGTGGAGATCAGCCAGCAGGTGGGCGAGGAGAACATCTATATCTTCGGCCAGACCTCCGATCAGGTCATCCACCGCTACGCCGTGGGCGATTACGACCCCGCCCAGTGGGTGGAGGGCGATGCCAACATCCGCCGCGCCATCAGCTTCCTGACCGGGCCGGAGATGCTGGCCGCCGGTCATGCCGAAAACATGACCCGCCTGCACGACGAGCTGATCCACAAGGACTGGTTCCAGACCCTGCCGGACTTCAATGCCTACGTTGTGCGCAAGGGACAGGCCCTCAGCGATTACGCCTGCGACCCCACGGGCTGGCGGCGTAAGTGCCTTGTGAACATTGCCAAGGCTGGCATGTTCTCCTCTGACCGCACCATTGCCGAGTACGACCGCGATATCTGGCATCTGGGCAAATAATCTTTTTTGAACCTGCGTTTCTCCTTTATTTTCTCATAGGCTGCTGCACAAAGCTGTTGTGCGGCAGCTTTTTTGTTTCCGTGCCAACAAGAAACGCCGCTGCACAGCCGTGCAGCGGCGTTTGATTCAGTTGATGAAAACCGGAACAGAAGCGGGATCAGTCCTCGCTCTCCTCTTCTTCCTCGTCATCCTCATCCGTATCGCGCGGCTTATAGAAGATGCCGCTCAGGAAGATGCTGACGAAATACAGCAGCACCATGGGGAAAGCCACCATGCACTGGGACACGATGTCCGGCGGGGTGACCACAGCAGCGATGAAGAAGATGACCACGATGGCCACGCCGCGCACCTGCTTGAGGATCTGCGGGTTGATGATGCCCATCTTGGAAAGGATGATGGTAATCAGCGGCATCTCGAACACGCAGCCAAAGATGATGAACATGGTCAGGCAGAGGTTGACGTAGCTCTCGATACTGGTGGTGGTCTGGATGTACTCTGCACCCTCGATGCCGGTGCTGAGGAACCGCAGCATGAACGGCATCATGAGCTTATAGGCAAACAGCACGCCCACGCAGAACAGGATCAGACCCAGCAGCATGACCAGCTTGAAAAAGGTGCTCTCGCTCTTTTTCAGACCCGGCTTTGCAAAGGCGTAGATGTTGTAAAAGGCCACAGGCACCGTTACCACCACACCGGCCAGAATGGACACCCGGAAATACTGCATCAGCTTTTCCTGCGGGGCAATGGACACGAACTGGTAATAGTCGCGGCCCATGGCAGTGAGCAGATCGATCAGACGGTCTGCATACGCCAGCGAGACCACCACGCCCACCACAAACACCACCGCGCAGATGATGAGCCGGTTCCGCAGTTCTTTCAGATGGCCGGTCAGCGTCATGCTGCCGTCCTCTGCCATGACTTCGGCTTTCTTTTTGCGCTTTTTGTTTGTAGCCACAATTACTCCTCGTCTTCGTCCTTCTTATCAGCCTTCTTTACAGTCTCCTCGGACTGCTCGGCGTCCTCGTCCTCCATGCCCTTCTTGAAGCCATTGATGGTCTTACCGAACATCTTGCCCAGCTTCGGCAGGTTCTTGGGTCCAAAGATCAGCAGAACGACAACCAGAATGATCAGCAGCTCATTAGTACCAATACGCATAATAAATATCTCCTTTTTCTTGCCGCGCCGCGTGGCGGGCGTATTACAGAATGTATCTGGCAACCGCGGGCGCGGGTGCATCCATAAATAAGTAGGGGCGCTTACACCTTTGCTTCCTCAGCGGGTGCAGCTTCGGCGGCTTCTTCGGCTGCGGCAGGGGCTTCCTGCACATGCTCATCCACCGGCTCGGCGGCAGGCTGTGCGGCCTCGGCAGCGGCCTGCTCCGGCTTTTCAGCGGGAGCCTCCACAGTTTCAGCCGGGGCTTCGGCGGGCTGCTCGGGCAGTTCCTCCACAGCATCCTCGGTCAGGTCGGTGACCTCCTCGGTCTCAGCCAGCTTCTTGGCGGCTTCCTCTTTGCTGGTCTTGCCAATGCCGGTAAAGCTCCCGCATGCTGCTGTCGATATCTTTTTTGATATCAGTCAGGGGGGCAACAGCCTCTTTCAGGGGAGCCTGAATCTCGTTCAGCGGCTCCACCACGTTCTTCTGAATCTCCTCAGAAGCAGCGCCGGTGTATTTCTTCAGCTCGCGGAGCATCTTGCCGATCTTCTTTGCGTAGACAGGCAGCTGGTCCGGGCCGATGAACACAAACGCCACGATGACGATGACGATAAGTTCCCAAAAACCAATTTTCATAAGTAACGTTTCCTTTCCTGTACCAAGGGCATTTCCAAGACCCACTGCACACCACAGCAGTCTGCGCGTTTTTGCCCTTTTTGGCGGGGGTTCGGCGCACTGCGCGCCTTTGTTGCCCTATGTATACCGAAAAGTGGTGTACTGAATGTTAATATATTATTAATATTTTGTGAACGAGTACCCGCTCAGCCTGTTTTAATCAACAAAACGAATTTTCACTGTTCGTTATTACAGACTGGATAGGATACAACAGTCCTCTCAGGTCTGCACGCCCTCGAACTGGCTGTTGTAGAGCTTGGCGTAGAAGCCGCCCTGCGCCAGCAGCTGGTCGTGGCTGCCCTGCTCCACGATGTGGCCGTCCTTCATGACAAGGATGACATCTGCCTCCCGGATGGTGGAAAGGCGGTGCGCCACGATAAAGCTGGTGCGCCCCTGCATCATGCGGGCAAAGGCTTTCTGGATGCGCACCTCGGTGCGGGTATCAATGGAGGAGGTAGCCTCGTCCAAAATCAGCATGGGCGGCAGGCAGAGCATCACGCGGGCGATGCAGAGCAGCTGCTTTTGTCCCTGACTGATGTTGCCGCCGTCCTCTGCAATGACGGTGTCGTAGCCCTCGGGCAGGCGGCGGATAAAGCTGTGGGCGTGGGCAGCCTTGGCGGCGGCGATCACCTCGTCCATGGTGGCGTCCGGTTTGCCGTAGGCAATGTTCTCCCGCACCGTACCGGCGCGCAGCCAAGTGTCCTGCAATACCATGCCGTAGCTGCCGCGCAGGGAAGCGCGGGTCACATCCCGGATATCTGTGCCGGATACCTTGATGCTGCCGCTGTTTACATCATAGAACCGCATCAGCAGGTTGATGAGGGTGGTCTTGCCGCAGCCGGTGGGGCCTACGATGGCGATGCGCTGGCCGGGCTGTACGTCCAGCGAGAGCCCCTCAATGAGCGGGCGGTCGGGCAGGTAACGGAAAGAAACATCCTGTAACTGCACATGGCCGTCCGGCTGCAACGCGGCGGCGTTTTCAGCCTCCGGTACCTGATCCTCGGCGTCCAGCAGTTCAAACACCCGGGCGGCGCAGGCCAGTGCGTTTTGCAGCTCGGTGACAACGCCCGAGATCTCGTTGAAGGGTTTGGTGTACTGGTTGGCGTAGCTCAGAAAAACGCTGAGCTGGCCGATGGTGATGCCGCCGCGCACGGCGTACAGCGCACCCACAAGACCCACGCCCGCGTACACGATGTTGTTCACAAAGCGGGTGGCGGGGTTGGTCAGGCTGGAGAAGAAGATGGCCTTCAGGCTCACGTCCTGCAATTGTCCGTTCACTTCGTCAAAGGCGGCAAGGCTTTCGGCTTCGTGGCCAAAGGCCTGCACCACCTTCTGGCCTTCGATCATCTCGTTGACCAGCGCGGTCTGCTTGCCGCGAACGGTACTCTGGCTCTGGAAGTAGCCGTAACTGCGCTTTGCCAGAAAGCCCGCCACCACAAGGCTCAGCGGGGTGATGCACACCACCACCAGCGTGATAGGCACGTTCTCCCGCAGCATGAACAGCAACGTGCCAAAAATGGTCAGGATACCGGAGAACAGCTGGGTAAAGCCCATCAGCAGGCCGTCCGCAAAGGTGTCCACATCCGCCACCATGCGGCTGACGATATCGCCGGAGGGGTGGCTGTCCAGATAGGACAGCGGCAGTGTCTGGATCTTGCGCAGCGCCTCGTTGCGCAGATCACGGCTGACCGAGAAGGTGATGCGGTTGTTGCACACGCTCAAAAGCCACTGCGCAAGGGCGGCTACGGCAGCCACCACCAGAATGCTCACTGCAATGCGCAGCACCCCGGCAAGGTCTACATTGCCCTTGCCCAGCATCTTATCAATGGCATCGCCGCACAGGATAGGGATATACAGCTGAGCGGCTACGCTGACCGCCGCCACCAGCAGGCTGCACACCACAAAGGCGCTGTACGGACGGATCTTGTGCAGTACCCGATTCAGGGTGGCCTTGTGCTGCTGCGGGGTCAGCTTATTTTTTGCTTTTGCACTCATGCTTCTGCCTCCCCTTTCTTGAACTGGCTCTCGTAGATCTCCTCGTACACCGGGCAGCTGCTGCGCAGGGCGCTGTGGGTGCCGATGCCCACCAGATGGCCGTCATCCAGCACCAGAATCTGGTCGGCGTGCTGCAAACTGGCGGCACGCTGGCTGACGATGAACACGGTCAGTGCCCCGGGCAGCGCCGCCAGTGCCTTGCGCAGGGCGGCGTCGGTGGCGTAGTCCAGCGCGCTGGCGCTGTCATCCAAAATCAAAATGTCCGGCTTGCCCACCAGCGCACGGGCGATGGTGAGCCGCTGCTTCTGTCCGCCGGAAAGATTGCGTCCGCCCTGCTCCACCGGCTCGTCCAGCCCAAGGGGCTTTGCACGCACAAAGTCTGCGGCCTGCGCCGTTTCCAGCGCCGCCCACAGGTCGGCGTCGGTGGCATCTTTGTTGCCCCACAAAAGGTTGGAGCGGATGGTGCCGCCGAAGAGCTGCGCCTTCTGCATGACCACCGCCACCCTGCCGCGCAAAGCGTCCCGGGGGTAGCTGGCCACCGGGCGGCCAAAGATCTCCACGCTGCCCTCGGTGGCATCGTAAAAGCGCGGGATGAGGTTTACTAAGCTGGATTTACCGCTGCCGGTGCCGCCGATGACGCCGATGGTCTGGCCCTTTTTGGCGGTAAAGCTGATATCGGTCAGGCTGGGTGCGCCCGCCCCGGCGTAGGTCAGACCCACATGGTCAAAGCGCACGGCATCGCCGGTCTTGTCGGCGGGCACTTCGCCCAGAAGCTTTGCCGGGAAGGTCATGCCGGGCTTGGTATCCAGCACCGCCTGCACACGGCCTGCACAGGCCAGCGCCTTGCTGATCTGTACGATGAGGTTGGCAAGTTTTACCAGCTCCACAAGGATCTGGTTCATGTAGTTCACCAGCGCAATCACATCACCGGAGGCCATGCCGCCCACGTTGATCTCGATGCTGCCTACGTACAGCAGCGCCACGATGGCAAGGTTGATGAGCACATAGGTCAGCGGGTTCATCAACGCCGAAAGGTGGCCGACATGCAGCTGCATCCCGGTCAGCAGGGCGTTGGCGTCCTCAAAGCGGTCGATCTCGCTCTGCTCCTTATCAAAGGCGCGCACCACGCGCACGCCGGTCAGATTCTCGCGGGTCAGGCCCAGCACCCGATCCAGCCGGGTCTGCACGGTCTTGTACAGCGGTCGGGTGATCACCATCACGCCGAACACCACCACGCTGAGCAGCGGGATGGTGACTACAAAGATCATCGCCGCCCGGGCGTTGACCGTAAAGGCCATGACCATGGCGCCCAGCACCACAAAGGGGCTGCGCAGGAACAGGCGCAAAAACAGGTTGAGCCCGCTTTGCACCTGATTGATATCGCTGGTCATGCGGGTGATGAGGGTGCTGGTGCCCAGCGTATCCATCTCTGAAAAGCTCAGGCTCTGGATATGGGCAAACAGGGCGTGCCGCAGCGCGGTGGAGTAGCCCACCGCCGCCTTGGCGGAAAAATACTGCGCGGTCAGGCTGCAGGTAAGGCCGATGAAAGCCAGCAGCAGCAAAAGGCCGCACCGCACCAGAATATAATGCAGGTCATGTGCTGCAATGCCCACATTGACGATATCCGCCATGACCAGCGGCACAAACAGGTCAAAGGTGGCTTCCAGCATCTTAAAGAGCGGTGCAAGCACACTTTCGCGCTCGTAGCCCTTCAGGTAGCCAAGCATCCGGTTCAAAAAAATTCCTCCTTCGGGGTCAAAATACACCTTATTATAACGCGATGTATACTGAAAATCCAGTGCCGCAGCTGCGTTTTGCATTGTACAAGCTGCCAAATCCTGTTATACTAGAGCTGAGATTGATAGGGAAGTATGGTGAACACAATGGCAAGACGAACAGACGGCGGGGTACGCTTCCGCCCGGTGGGCAGCCGCCGCAGCCGCACCGCACCGGTGTACAGCCCGCGCGGCACCGGCTGCCCGGCCATCGAGCAGGCGGTGCAGGGGCTGTACAAGGGGCAGAACGAGGAGAGCTTCTGGACCCTGATGAGCGCTTTGAATTACGCGCTGGAGCTGGAAACCCATGTGCTGGTGCCGCTGCAGACGGCGCTTTCGGCGCAGGGTGCGCCCGCCCCGTGGATGGAGCATCCCATCCCGGCGGAAAAGGCCGACGGCCTTGCCTTGTGGACGCTGCGCAACGATAAAGGGCGCTGCTGGCTGCCGCTGTTCACCTCGGTGGCAGCTGCCGGTGCAGACCGCAGTACCGGCAGCCGCCCCATGGCTGACCGCACCTTGGAACAGGCCATGCAGCTGGCGTTGGACACCCCGGGCATCGACGGTGTGGTGCTGGACCCGTGGAGCAATTCCGCCTCGCTGGACGGTGCGCTGCTCAACGGTCTGCTGCACGCAGGCCACACCCCGGAGGGCCCCGGCGCAGAGGAGGCCGAGGCCGGAAAGGAAGCCGCCCGCGCCGGACACTGGGCGGCAGCGGCAGAGTGCTACCAGAAAGCCGCCGAGCAGGGAAATTCTGCCGGGCTCTCGCTGCTGGGCGAGTGCCTGTATCAGGGGCGCGGCGTGCCCAAAAGTGCTGCGCAGGCGCGCAAGATGTGGAAGGCTGCTGCCGAAAGCGGAGAGCCCATCGCCCTTTTGAACCTTGGCGATGACTGCGCCGCCCGGGGCGACAACGGCAAGGCGCTGTTGTGGTACCGCCGGGCGTGGCAGAACGCGGCAGCGGTGCCGGATATCGAGTATACGCCCCGGGTCTGCCTGCGGCTGGCGCAGTACGAGACCCGCTACACCTCCCGCAAAAAGGCGCTGGCGCAGGCAGCAGAGGCAAAGCAGGCCTTTACCATTTTGCAGCGGGAGCACGAGCCGGACGCCGACCGCTGGTTACAGGAGGCCGAGCAGCTGCTCTATGCGTTGACCCACGAGCCGCCCACGGCTCCGGCAGCATATAACATAGAATCTTTACAATTGGACTAAAAAATGGTCACAGCCGTCCGGTAAGATAGACTGGAGAAAAATCAGCCCGCAGACACGGCGGACAAGAAACAGAGGAAACAGTATGAGCAAAGTGATCGGCATTGATCTTGGTACGACCAATTCCTGTGTGGCAGTGGTGGAGGGCGGCAAGCCCGTGGTCATCACCAACGCAGAGGGCGAGCGCACCACCCCCAGCGTGGTGGCCTTTACCAAGGACGGCGAGCGTCTGGTGGGCGGCGCGGCCAAGCGCCAGATCGCCACGAATTCCGGGCGCACGATCTCCAGCATCAAGCGGTACATGGGCTCGGACTACCGGGCGCATATTGACGGCAAGGACCTTGCCCCGCAGGAGATCAGCGCCATGATCCTTGCCAAGATCCGCCGGGACGCCGAGAGCTATCTGGGTGAGCCTGTCACCGAAGCCGTCATCACCGTGCCCGCTTATTTTGACGACAGCCAGCGCAAGGCCACGCAGGATGCAGGCCGCATTGCGGGGCTGAACGTGCTGCGCATCATCAACGAGCCTACCGCCGCCGCGGTAGCCTACGGTCTGGACAACGAAGCCGCGCAGAAAATTCTGGTCTACGACCTTGGCGGCGGCACCTTTGACGTGTCCATCATCGAGATCGAGGACGGCACCTTTACGGTGCTGGCCACCGGCGGCGACACCCATCTGGGCGGCGACGACTTTGACCAGCGCATCGTGGAGTACGCGGTGGCAGAGTTCAAAAAGTCTGACCGCATCGACCTGACCCGCGACCCCGCTGCCATGGGACGGCTGAAGGAGGAAGCGGAAAAGGCCAAGAAGGAGCTTTCCAGTGCGCCCTCTGCCCAGCTGAACCTGCCCTTTATCGCGGTGGGCAAGGACGGGCCGCACCACTTGGATATCGCGTTGTCCCGCCCGCAATTCGAGATGATGACCGGCGATCTGCTGTCCCGCACCGTGCCCCCGGTGCAGAACGCCTTGCGGGATGCCGGCATCTCTGCCAGCCAGCTGGGCAAGGTGCTGCTGGTGGGCGGCAGCACCCGGATGCCCGCCGTGGAGCGGCAGGTGCGGGAGCTGCTGGGTAAGGAGCCTAGCCACAGCCTGAACCCGGACGAGTGCGTCGCCATGGGTGCAGCGGTGCAGGGTGCACTGCTGCAGGGCGGCGGCAAGTTGGCGGGTGCCACCGGCGCGGCAGCGCAGGGGCTGGTGTTGATGGATGTGACCCCGCTGACCTTGTCCATCGAGACGCTGGGCGGGGTCGCCACCCCGCTGATCACCCGCAACAGCATGATCCCCACCCGCAAGAGCCAGATCTTTACCACCGCCCGTCCCATGCAGACCAGCGTGGAGATCAACGTTCTGCAGGGTGAGCGCCATTTTGCGCGGGACAATAAGTCCCTTGGTAAGTTCAAGCTGAACGGCATCCGGGCAAGCTTTTCGTCTAAGCCGCAGATCGAGGTCACCTTTGATATCGATGTGAACGGCGTGGTGAAGGTATCTGCAAAAGACCTTGCCACCGGGCGGGAGCAGAACATCACCATCACCGGCAGCACCAACCTTTCCGAAAACGAGATCCAGCGCGCCATGGCAGATGCCGCCGCTTACGAGGCTGAGGACAGCCGCCGCAAGGAGCGTCTGGACCTGCACAATCAGGCCGAGGTGCTGGCCTACAAGGTGGATGAAGCGCTTTCCAAGTGCAAAAAGGAGTTGGACAAGGACGAAAAGGCCCGCGTGAAGGCCGACCTTGCCAACCTGCGCCACTGCCTGCGCAAGGATAAGCCCGAAAAGATGAACGAGACCGAGGAAGCCGCCCTGCGGCAGGCCAAGAGCCAGCTGGAAGCCTCGGCCAACCACCTGATGCTGCTGTACTCTGCCGAGCAGACCCCCGGCGATGGAACGGACAGCACGCTGTAATATTTATAATATAATGTTTGTGGGCTGCTGCACCCGCCCGGCGCAGCAGCCCTTTTTTGAAGAAAGAGAAGGAAACAGTTATGAAGGAACTGCAATATCCGGTGCGCCCCGGGCGCTACCGCCACTTTAAAGGCAACGAATATCAGGTGCTGGGCGTGGCACGCCACAGCGAGACCGAGGAGGAAATGGTGGTGTATCGCGCCCTGTACGGCGAGGGCGGGCTGTGGGTGCGCCCCGCCGCCATGTGGCTGGAAACCGTGACCCGGGACGGCGTTACCCAGCCCCGCTTTACCTATATCGGGGAGTGATGCGCCCGGCTTGAATCCCGTTATTGACCCTAGGATTATTTTGCGGTAAAATGTGAGTATGATACCAAATAACAAAGGAGGTTTTCGTATGAAGGCCAAACGATGGATCTCGCTCCTGCTCGCAGTCAGCATGATGCTTGGTGTACTGGCAATGCCTGCTTCGGCGGCAGCGCAGCAGCCGGAAAGCACCGCTGTTGTCAGCGAGGAACTGCCCGATGCCGCAGCGCTGAGCGCGGCAGAGGATGAAAATGATATCGTCAACATCCGCATCCGGGCGACCGGAAACCTTGTCTATGGTTCCGATTATAAGCTGGAGGTGGAGACCCGGCCCGAAAACACCCAGTATATTGCCGTGGTGCTGGGCACCAGCGGCGAAGCCTACGGCTATGTGACCCTGATGATCTCGGATAAGCTGCGCACTTTGCTCAAGCTGATCCCCCTGCCCAAAAAGATGTCCCAGACCCCGGACCAGGCCGAGGAATTCAACGTATACAGCTACCTCAAGCAGCTGATCGACGGCAACGATGTCGGCGTGCTGCTGCGGGTGGCGGACGAAGTAGTGTCGGTGATGGACACCGTCAGCTTCTTTGTCCCGGCCAGCTACCTGACCACGGTGAAGAATGTTTCCAACGGCATGAAGCTGGCGCTGAGCCTGATCCGCAAGTATCTGCCCGAGGGTGCGCTGAGCCGCATCTATCTGGACGAGCAGCCCAAGGACAGCGGCAAGTACTTTGCCGGTGCCATTGCGCTGGAAAGCAGCGATATCAACGCCGCCGGGTTTGCCATGTTCAAGATCAAGCCCAAGACCGAAAACGTCAGCCTGAGCTGGACAGCGGATGCCCCGGCCAGCATGACCGTCTCTCAGCTGCAAAACGCCGATCTGACCGCTAAGGTGATCTCGGACGGACAGGTGGCTGAAAACGGCAAGGTGAGCTACACCTATAAGAAAAAGACCTTCCTGTGGTTCAGCAGCAAAATGAGCGGCGTGCCCACCGAGCCCGGCACCTACACCCAGACCGCCAAGGCGGGGGGGAACTACTCCTGCAGTACCATCAGCCGCACCATTACGGTGACTGCTGACCCGCAGCCTGCTGCCGCAGAGCAGCCCGCGGCATAAGCATCTTTATAGCACATAAACTGGCGGAAAATTATTTTTGAATTGGACGATCCCGGAAAGTCTGCGGACTTTCCGGGATCGTTTTTTCACGGGAGAGGATACTTTTTATTTCCTATAAAAGAGGCTGCTTTACGCTTGCAAATCGCTGCATAATACGCTATTATAAAAATAAATAACCCCTTGCGGTAAAAAATGGGAAGAAGGAGCAGTTTATCTATGGAAGAGAAAAA
>ENA-UERG01001642-UERG01001642.1-human-gut-metagenome-genome-assembly--contig:-NODE-1642-length-17973-cov-5.194848_pt1 | contig 17973 bp, 15 predicted proteins | sample MGYA00242954_ERZ507954 | MGnify/ENA primary metagenome ERZ507954 (study PRJEB26167, sample SAMN06115478) | human gut metagenome | host: Homo sapiens | place: China:Sichuan | collected 2015-01-21... | reverse complement strand
CGGGAAATCTTTGTTGATGGATATACGGCACAGCCCGACAGCGGAGAAAACGAGAACGAGATCAAGAATTGGACTAAATTCTATTGACCAAAAAGCAGAGGCACAACAGCCTCTGCTTTTTCTGTTCCTTATTATATCACGGCATATCCTCCCCCTGCGGCGGGTCAGTGTGGAGAAGATGGCGCTTGCGGTATTCGGTTGGGGAAAGCCCGCCGCTGAAGCGCTGAAAAACGCAACAGAAATAATTGGGGTCAATAAAGCCCGTTGCCTCCGCAATTTTGGTTACGGTCAGGTTTTCTTCCAACAGCAGGCGTTGGGCACATTGAATGCGGTATTGGTTCAGGTAACGGATCGGGGGAATCCCCATTTCCTTGGCAAATCTCTTGTGCATATAGGGAACGGAGAAATGAACCAGATCAGCCAGCGCGCGCTCCGTGAGGGTATCGGTATAATGTTCGTGAATGTAGTCGCAGATGCGGAGAACGCTTTGACTGATGTGCTGTACGCCGTTGTCTGTCCCGCGCTGCCCGGCGGCGTGGAGCGCAAACAGTCGGCTGAGAACACCGAGCATGCAGTAGCCCTCGTCCATGTTCCGATAAAAGGAGAGCGACAGCGCCTCGCGGAGCAGAGCAACCGCTTTATGGATATAGTCGCAAGAAAAAACGCCCGCATCGGTCGGCATACCCGCTTCCGAGAGGTAGGCGGGCGCGGCGGAACCCGAAAATTTGATCCAGTACTGCTCGAAAAAACCGCTGTCGGCGTCAACGGTGTAGCGCTGAACGGTTTCGGGCGTAAAAAGAAAGGCACCGGGGGCGGAAAACGGAATGCCGCAAACCACGCCGCTTCCGCTCACGATATAGTGCAGAACCCAGACGGGCATATTGCCGGAGTCATAGCCTGCGGGCGGGTTGCTTCTGCCGATTTCCAGAACGCGGAGCGGTGCCTGACTGACAATTTTCGGAAAAAAGATTTTGGTTGTGTTTTCCCGAATGTGGGTGATAACCATAGCGGACCTCCTTTGACGCGGGGATCGGGGAGAGAATGTGCTTTGTAAAGCGAAGCTCATGATTTTGCAGATTCAAGGTTATTATAGCATTTCAATCCTTTTTTGTCAAGCAAAAAGATTGAAAATCAAAGATTTTTGGATTGAAAAGGCAATGGATAAACAAGGGTGGGTATGCTATAATAGAGCTGTAACATCGCAACTGTTTGGTCGAATTCTACAAAACCGTCACGATAAAGGTTCGTAAAATTCGTTTTTCATCCTGTTTCTGTCCGGACGGGAAGAGAATGGAAAAGCAAAGAACAAAGCCGCGATGAAAAAAAGACAAAGGAGAAATGCAATGAAAACGAAACTGTTATCCGTGTTTTTAGTCCTTGCAATGCTCATGACCTCTGTCCTGTGTGTCCTGCCTGCTTCCGCCGTGGAAGCGGATTACGATGCACTCGCAAAAGCGGAGGGATATGTCTGCCGTGTCGGAGAGCCGAACGCCGATTTTACCGGCTACTACAAATTCTTCTCTGCGGCTGACACCGGATACACCGAGGATCAGCCCAATGCCTTGGTTGCTGCGTTCGGCGCAGGCAATGAGGCAACCATTACGCTGATTGATACAATCCATGTCAGCCAGCAGGTATCCTCTTCCGAATCCACCAAATATTTGCACGGCTCTGTTGTGGTTCGATCCGGCAAAAAGCTGATTGTTGACGGAAACGGACAGACCTATAATACGAAGTGGAGTTTCCGTGCAGACGGCGGCGAAATCACCGTTAAGAACTGCAACATTGTGCTGGCGAACGGCGCTACCGAATCCTACGGCGATGTTCGAGGCAACGGTGCTCTGACATATGAAAATTGTACATTCTCTGCCGTAAGCAATACGGGACGCGACGGCTCCGGTTACTTTATCGCACCGAATCTGTCTGCGAAGGCGACGATGACGCTGAAGAACTGCACCGTAAACATCAAAGATGATACGAGCAAAGGCGGAGCGATCTTCTGGTGCAATGCCGGAAGTTTCTTCACCCTGAATCTTGACAATGTAAAGGTTGACGCATCTGCTTACGGTTCTAAGGCAGGCTTCGTGATGGACGGCGGCAACCTGAGCATTACAGGCGGCTCGGACATCAAGGTTGGCGGAAATGCAATCAATGCCGCGAATGTGACAATTGCGGATTCCTCGCTGACAACCGTTACCGCTTCTTTCGGAAATGTATTCAACTACGGAAGCAAGTCCTTTGTAATCAATGTGAATCTGTTGAACGCAACGCTGACCTCCGCGAAGAATATCTTTGAAATTTCCGGATGCAAGGCGGGCGTAAATGCTTCTCTCGATGGCACAACTGTTTTGAACGCCAAGGGTCGCGCCCTCAGTGTTACCAATAACACCTGCGCGGTAAAGGTTACGGCAAGCGGAAGCACCGAGCTTCGCGGAAACGGCGGCGAAGGCAACGCAATTTATGCTTGCGGGAATAATGCCAATGCAAGTTTCACGCTGATTATGCGGGACAATGCAAAACTGATTTCTGCAAAAGACGGTATTTCGTTTGAGCATGGTTCGAGCCCGATTACAAAGGCAACGATTGCGCTGTTGGATTGTGCATCGGTTCAGACCGCTTCGGGCAACGATTTCATGAAAGCCGGCACAAATGTACCAGACGGTACGATTACCTATATTCGTTCCGACCGTGCAACGGTTACGACGAGAAACGAAATGGTAGCCCCCGGTCAGCAGTTCAGCAAATCCACCGTTTACACCCCCGAAATGAAATTCGGCGCTTCCGTCCGTATCGTGCCTGACGCGGAAAACTCGAACGGTCTGCGGTTTACCTCCACGCTGGTCAACAACGCAACGCCTACCCGCTACGGCACACTGATTGTCAAGGCGGCTGACCTCGGCGACACCGAGTTCACCATCGCGGCGCTGACGGCGGCAAATATCAGGTTTGCAAACATCGCGGCGACCGAGCAAGGCACGGTTAAGGGCGATGACAAGACCACCTACAATGCGGCTCTGGTCAATCTGCCCGATGCGGAGTTTACCACCGAGTTTGCGGCAAGAGCCTATGCGGTTTACACCGTTAACGGCGAGGAGTACATCGTTTACTCCGATTTCACCGCGAAGGACAACGTCCGGAGTCTGGTCAATGTTGCGGAAGCGGCGCTCAACGACACCAAATCCACGCAGAGCGAGGAGTACTGCTACAAGATTGCAGAAGATGTTTACAGTCCCTACACTCCGACGCAGTATGAGGTGCTGAAGGCTTACGCCGCAAAAAAAAACTGATGCTCGAAACCTCGGAACTCACGACCCCGACCGCACTTGCAAACGGTCTGAAAACACGGGATTTTACGATTAGAGCCGGGGAAACCGGGCATAGCGTAACAGTTGTTCAGCTGACTGACCTGCATATCGGTTATTGCAACGAAGAGGATCTGAATAATCCGACTCTTGCAAGCACGGCGCAAAACCGCGGCGAATCGGCAACCCCGCCGACATGGCCCAACAGGAACAGCGTTCTGCGCAATCTGGGCTATGCGCTCGACTATGCCGACGGGCTTGACGCGAACCAGATTGTGATTACGGGCGACGCGTTGGACTATCTGTCCATGGGCGGTCTGAATCTTTTGAAAGAAAAGATCTGGAGTCGCTATCCGGGCAAGGTTCTGATCGCCACCGGAAACCACGAGATGGTTCAGAAAATGAACGGCAAGGTTGACGAAACGGTCAGCGAAGAAGACCGTTTCAAAATGCTGAAAGACAACTGGGAGCACGATCCGATTTACACCTCCCGCGTTCTGCGGGATAAGGTCATGGTCATTCAGATGGACAACGGTCTGAATGACCGCGACGAGGTCGCACAGCCGCACTCCGGCAACCTCTTCCATGCGGAACAGGTTGAGCTGCTGAAAAAAGACCTCGAGCTGGCAAAGAAAAACCGCTATGTCGTGCTTCTGTTCTTCCACGAACCCATCGGGACAGGCAGTTCCGACGATAGGGTCGTGAACGCAACCTATACCCCTGACAGCAGTGTCAATCCGACCCAAAACCTTTACGAAAATGTCGCGGCGGGAACAAACCACGATTCCGAAGCGAGCGCGGCAATCTGGAATCTCATCCGTGAGAATTCCGACAACATCGCGGCGGTGTTCGCGGGACATGTTCACGGGGATTTCTACAGCGAAATTCTCGGAAAAACCCGCAACATTCCGCAGATTCTTCTGACCGGCATGGCTTACGAAAACGGTCACGCACTGAAAATCACGGTCGAATATTGAATGATAGGGGGATTTATCTGATGAAAAAGCAGTATCTGAAACCCGAAATGACAGCGATGGCATCCGACACGCTTGATATTATTGCAACATCCTACGGTGTGCCGCACGACGACACCGCCGATTACACAAAAATCTGGGATGTTGGTTCTGCCGGTTAAAGGCAAAAGGAAACCGAAATGAAAAACGCAAAAACACTGTTGGAACGGCTTGGGCTCGGCTCTCTGGCGCTTGTTATGGCGCTGGGGCTTGCCGCCTGCGGCAAGAAGAACCCGACTCCCCCGGATCGGACCGACTCCGAAACCAAGGAAGAGACCAAAGAAGAGATCACAACGGGCGGTGACGGCGAACTGACCCCCAACTACTCGGGCAACACCTACGATTACGACAAATTCTGGATTCTCATGCGCGATCAGTCCGACTACGTCAACGAAATGGCGGTTGAAAAGCTCAACGACAATGAGTTGGATCAGAAGGTCTATTACCGCAACCTTGCGGCGGAAAAGCAGTTGCATGTGACCCTACAATTCGAGAAAAAAAGCGAGGATGAGGTTCATCAGCGGGTAAAAGAATCGAACATGACCGAAACAAACGCTTACGGTCTGGTTCTCAACCACGGCATGAAGATCTTCCATGAAGCCATTGAAGGCTACTATCTGGATTGGAACACCGTGTCCGCCATCAATCCGGATGCGCCGTGGTGGAGTCAGAACATCAAAAACGCATGGACAACGCCGAGCGGCGCGCTTTATGCGGCAAACGGCGATATCTCCTATCTCAGCATCGGCTCTACCAACGGTCTGTTCTTCAACAAGGATCTTGTCAACGCCGCACAGGGAACTGATCCGTATGAGTTGGTTGCGAAAGACGAATGGACCTTTGAGAATTTCTTCAAGGTGGTGGAGGAAGTCGGCACAACCCTGCAGAGTTCGGGCGGCTACGGCTACCAGAGCGAGAAGAGCCGCGGACCGATGGACGCGATGTATGCAACCGGATATTCCACAATCGTCATCAACAAGGACGGCGATACGGCATCCTTCCGCATCGGCGTTGACAACGAGCGCGCCATTACGGCAATCGACAGATTCACAACCTTTGTCAAGGGCGAATATGCCAAGTGGGAAACCGACCTCGGCTCGGCGCGGAATGCCTTCAAAAGCGGAACGGTTGCATACTTTGACGATAACATCAAGGTTGCGGCAACCGATTACCGCGATATGAACTTCGGCATCCTCCCCTTCCCGCGCTACGACAAGGAAGCAAGCTATCAGTCTCTGGTCGGCTCGGGAACGGATACCTTCGCGCTCCCCGCCAACACGACCGACGCGTTCCGCGGTTGCATGGGCGACGTTGTGGAATGCCTTGCTTACAACGGCTATACCTCTGTCGTTCCCTTCTATTACGATGTTCTGCTGAAGGGACAGGCGATGAAAGATCCGCAGTCGCTGAAGTCGCTGCAGATCATCCACGATTCGCTCTGCTTTGACCTCGGTCATTATCTGAATCCGGGCGGAATCGCGTTTATCGCGTCCGCCGCTATGGACGGAACTTACCCGTCTTTCTCCGGCGCGCTGGAGCAGTTCAAGCAGAACGGTAAAGTTGCGGCAGATCTGGCAGACTGGCTGACAAAATAAAGAATCAAACATCCGGGAGCGGACTTGCCGTCTGCTCCCCGTATGTGCTTATGGGAGAACCTATGAAACCGATGAAAAAAAGACGGACGCTGTTCCTTTCCGGACTTCTGGCGCTGGCTCTGGTCGGGTGCGCGGGCGGCGGAACCGAACTGCCGACAACAACCGACGGCACTGCGCCAAGCAGCAGCGCAACGACTCCGGCAACCACCGCAAAGCCGACCGAACCGGACACTCCGAAGGATCCGTGGCACTACGGAATGTGGAACGATGTCAAAATCCGCGAGGTCACAATCGACAGCGGCAAGGGCGGCGACGCTGTGACGGTGATCTGGATGACCGACCTGCACATCGGCACCTGCACGGCGGAGGATTTGAAGAATCCCACACTGAAAAGCACCTTTGAGAACCGGAAATGGGGTGCGAACGGCGCGTTTGTCCCGAATGCGAAAGCGTCCTTGGACTATGCCGACAGCCAGAACCCCGACCGGATTGTCATCACGGGAGACGCGATCGACTACCTCTCCGAAGGAAGCATGAACCTGTTGAAGGAAACGGTATGGGATCGCTATCGCGACGGGGACGGCAAGGTCAGCCGCGTGTTGATCGCGCTCGGAAACCATGAACGCGAGCAGAAAATGGAAGGCAGGGTAGACGAAATATACACGCTTGAAGAGCGCGAACAGATGGTGAAGGAAAAGTGGGAGCATGATATTCTGTATACCGCTGTCGTTGTGAAGGATCAGGTTATGGTCATCCAGATGGACAACGGCACGGGCAGCTTCCGCAACGAGCAGGTGCCGCTCCTGCGCGCCGACCTTGCACTGGCGCGCGAAAAGGGCTATACGGTGCTCCTGTTCTTCCATGAGCCGATCAGCACCGGCAATCCGAAAGACCGCGATGTCAATGCAAGCTATGTGGGAAAAGGCGCGGGAACCTCCTTCAATTTCTACACCGGTTCGACCGTTGCAAACCCGTTTACCGATCCCGACAGCACGAACGGTGCGATTTACCGAATGATCGTGAACAGCGCGGATGTTGTGGGCGGCGTTTTCTGCGGGCATCTCCATGCGGATTACTACACCGAGATTCAGGCAAAGACCCCGGACGGGCAGGCGAAGGTCATCCCGCAGTATGTCCTGACAGGAACCCCCTATGATAAAGGTCACGCGCTGAAAATAACGGTTCAATGAACGAAGTCCCAACCGCACGGTTGGGGCTTCGCTGACTGTAGACAAAGCAGTGAAAGTTTTCGCCCGCTTTTGGGGGAGGCGGCGCAGGGCGGGGCGCGAAGCCCTCGTCGCCGTCCGCAGACGGCGAAACCCTCTTATCGGCGCTTTCTTTTTGCTGTCATTTGTTTGTGCATTTGTTCTTCCCTGCCTCACACTTCCCGAAGCCGGAGGGTGTCCGGGTCGAGTTCCTCATAGGAATCCAGACAGCAGTCAGCCACGCCGCCAAGCTCCGCGCGGTTTCCGACGCCAACCGTTTGCATCCCTGCGGCAATTGCCCCCCGAATGCCCGCCAGGGAATCCTCAAAGACCACGCAGGAAGACGGCGGGACTCCAAGCCGGGTTGCGGCGGTGAGAAAGATTTCGGGGTTCGGCTTTGCCTGCCGGATATCATTGCCTGTGACGGTTGCGTCAAACAGATCCCGGACACCCAGCTTTTCCAGCACGAGACGGGCATTCTTACTCGAGGAGCAAAGCGCAATCCGGATGCCCCTGTTTCGGAGCGTCCGAATCAGGGCAAAGGCGCCCGGATAGACATCGTTCTCTCCGATCCCCTGCAGCATCTGCACATAGCGGGTATTTTTCAGGTCTGCCAGACGAGCCTTTTCGGCATCCGCAAGCTCAACATGATTGTATTTCAGAATTTCGTTCAGGGATTCCGGGCGCGGAATGCCGCGAAGCCGGAGGTTAACCGTTTCATTGAAATCCCAGCCGTTCTCATCCGCAACGGATTTCCACGCCAGATAGTGATAGCGGTCGGTGAATACCAGCACGCCGTCCAGATCGAACAGACACGCCCGGATGGGGTTCTTATTTTCCGTTTGTTTCATAGCGCCGTCAGATATGCAGTCCTTTCGCGTGCAGGTATGGCTTCCGCCATGCCGGGTTGTTGGATGGGAACAGCCTCTCCGACTCTCTGCAGAAGATTCATAAACCGCTCCCTTCCCGTTGCCCGACTCCGGCATCTTTCAGTGCCTGCTTCTTCCGCTCGGTCGCATCCGCCAGATAGCGCGCAACCGACGCCATATAGTTCAGCGTTGGCTGCAACAGCCCGGCGGGAATCCTGCCGTGAAAGTTATCCGCCTCCAGGGTCAGCTCCCCTTCATAACCGATCTCTGCCAGCGCGTCCGTCACCGCCTCCCAATCGGTTGCGGTCGACTGGAACGGCAGCGTGTGCAGGTCAGCCTTTCCGTCCGTATCATGTATATGGAGCACATGCAGATGCTTTTTCCCCAGCGTGCGGATCAGATCCTCGGGGCGGTGGTTGGTCACCGTGCAATGCCCGATATCCAGGCAGGCGACAAACCACTCGCTGTCCAGCATTTCCATATAGTCAAGAAATTCACGCGGGGTCGAGCAGACCGAATCCACAATCGAGCGCCCGAAACGGTTGCGCTGCCACATATTTTCAACCGCAACCCGAATGTTGTAGGCACGGCACAGCGGCAGAAGCGACTCGTAAAACGCAAGGTTCTGTTCCTTCAGTTCTGCGGCGCAGTCAGCCCATCTCAGATGCTGCCAAGGGTGAACCACAATTGCCTTTGCGCCAACGATGGCGGCGATCTCCATTGCGCTCCGCAGTTTTTCCGGGAGCACCCGATTCATTTCGATGTGCTCCGGGGTGTCATCCCGATAGGAGGTCGGGTAAGGCGCGTGGGATTGGTTGCAGACCATGCCGCAGGCATCGGCAATCCGTCGCACCTCCTTTGCCCGCGCCTCCCCTTCTGCGCCCTCAAAATATCCGTCCGTATCGATCTGGCAGCAGATCGACAAATCAAAGCAGTCAAAGCCTGCCTGCCTCAGCATCGGAATGCCGTGTGCGTAATCCGTCAATGCCGGAACAAAGCCCGTGTTGGTTGCGATCTTCATTTATCCTCTTTTCCCTTTCTCATCGGTGTCGCCGCAGGGTCTGCCGGTCAGTACGGCTTGGTCCATTTATTGTCGGTGTCCATTTCATCGTAGTCCGTGCGGGACTCGGTCGGCGCTTCGGTAACATCACCGGAGTCGGTTGCGGTGAGCTGCGCGGGCTGCTTGGTCCCCGTCGGAGTCGATGTGCCGGGCTTATTCTCTCCCGCATCGGTGCAGGAAACCGCGGTAAGCAGAAACGCAAGCAGGAACAGGATCAACAGGGTCGGTTTGATGTATTTCATAAGATACCCTTCTTTCCGCTCCGGTTCAGGTTGCACCGGAGACAAGCGATTTCAGATAGTCGTTACCGGCATATTCTGCGTCCCCGAGAGCCATGGCTGCAATGCCCCGGACCGAGCGCACATGGTCTGTCTCCACGATTTCGGAATGGTACAGCATCTCCTCCTCGCCGAACAGGAAGGTCACGGCGGCTACCATTACATATTCCTCCTCTGCGTCCAGACCGTAAACACAGCCCCGGAACAGGAGCGTCTTGCCGTCCTCACTCTCGCTCCAATAGATCCGGTTGACCTGCTTTTTGTCCCGCCCGCCGAGCAGCTGCAGATTGTAGACCTCGCCGCCGAGTTTGGTTGCTTCCAGATCGGCCTTTTTCACCAGAAACAGTTCATAGGTGACATTATGCCCGACCTCCGCAAGGTAATCGGAAAGCGTTTTCGCAATCGCGCCGGAAATCTGCATCGCATTGGGCGCCTCGGTGCGGATGGCGGCACCGGCATTCATCACGAAATCCTCCTGCCGATAGGCGTAGGTCGAAAAGCAGCACAAAACCGTCTCCGAGGTCGCCTCGTAGCGGAAGGAAGACTCCGCGCCTGCCGAAACGAGCCGATCGCCGTCCTTCAGGCTCCAGCAGATTGTTGTTTCACCGTTGTAGCTGTCAAAATCCGGCTTCAGGATGCCCTCTGCCGCAACGGCACGGGTGGCGCTCCAGACCGCGCCCGCATCGTTCACTGCCGCGGTCCCGCTCCCGTCCCTGTAAAGAAATCCGTGCTTTGCCGTTGCGTTTTTCGATTCCGCGAGATGCAGCCGCACCGTATTCTCAAGATTCACCGTCACCGTTGCAGAGCCGATGACCGCCAGTGCCTGCACGGAATCCGCTTTTCCGAGCGGCGTATAGTTCAGGGTGCTGTTGCCCTTCACATTCAGCGTCACATTGCCCTTTTGATAGAAGAAGAGCATCGACTTGTTTCCCGTGTGGGCGTTTGTCTGTCCGCCGTTCTGGTTCAGCACGCTGTCCTCTATGTTGATCGTAATATCACTGCCGCCCTTGTTGTAAGTTGCAATGATGGGGTCCCCCGCGACCGCCGTTTTGGTAATGGTCGAGCGGATCAGGTTCAGCGTTTGCGGAATGCCCGACTTTTCGCCCTGCAGGTTGACAAACAGCCCTTTGCCGACCGTCCATTCCACATTCTCCAGCGTTCCGACGACCGCTTCCCGCCCGTTCCGGCTGGTGTTCCAGAAGCGGAACCCTGCCTGCGTATCCAGCTTCAGATTCTTCAGCGTGAAGCTGTCGCAGAACTGAAAGGTATACTTGTTGTCGGTCGCGGTGACCGTATACTTGGATTCGCCGCCGTCGATGGTGATATTCTTATAGATTTCCTTGTTGGTTGCGGTCAGAGTCAGATCCCGCAGGATCGTGATGGTGTCCCCATCCTTCGAGGCATCAATCGCCTCACCCAGCGTTGCATACTCGGTCTCACCGATCTTTGCCTCATTTTCGGCAGCATCGGCACCTGCCCCCGGTACCAAAGCGCAGATCAACACCATGCAGAAGGCAAGAAACCAAGATACGCACCGTTTATTCTTCCGTTTCATTGCGTCGCACTCCTTTCCGTTTCGGAATTCAGATAATCGGAATCGGTATCGTACAAACGGGAATCCGCAACCTGCCCGTTGCGGAAGGTCAGAATCAGAACATCGTCGTTGGCAACATACACACGATCCCTGCACTTTTCGGAGGTAAAGAAGAAGCGGTTGTGCGCGGCATTGACAAATTTGATACAGTCCTCCGCGTACTCACACACCGAGAGCGGACCGGTCCCCAGCGGTATCAGCGCCCATGCGGGATTCACTTTCGGATAGAGGGTGCTCGGCGAGGATCTGATTCCGTGATGCGCCACCTGGAGCACATCGGCGGCAAACACATCATCGCTGTAAATCGCCTCCATCACCGATGCCACCTCTGCGCCGAGGTCCCCCATCATCATGGTCTTTACACCGCCCGCTTCCACGGTCCAGCACATACTGGCGGTGTTGCCGTAGGAAATCTCCTGCGGCACAAACAGGTCCGCCGTGTAGAGAATCCGGATTTTCGCGCCGTGAATCAGCATCACCTGCCCCGGGTGTGCATTGGTGACGACTGCATCCCGGTAGTGCCCGACCTGATTGGTTATCCTGCTGTTTCCTCCGGCGGTATTGTCCCCGGTAATCTGTCGGGCGGTCGGTAAATTGTAGATAAACCGCTCAACCGATACGCGGTCGGCATAGGAAGCGGTGAAATACGGGAACATTCCGCTGTGGTCTCCGTGCGAATGCGAGAAGATCCACGCCGCAATCACAATGTTGTCGGGATCAGGTGCCTGCTTACGCAGAATCCGATAAAGCCGATCTGCGTTCTTCTGCAGGGCATGACCGCCATCGGTGACGATGAAACTACCGTCCTCCAGTCGCATCACGTAGCACATACCGTTGAAACTGCCGACATCGTAAAGCAGGCCGACCTGCGTCAACGTGACGTCGCAGACCTTCTCCACCGGGGTCTGATCCTCTGCCCGCCAACCGAGCGCCGAGGAGTCGGTGGTCTCGATCAGCACGCGCAGAATGCGGTCACTCGGCGTGTAGAGAAGCGTCAGAATATAGCGGTCGCGCCGGAAGGTCAGAAACCGGTTCTTGGCGCTCTTCGTTTTTCCGGTTGTCTGATCGCCGGAATAGAGACTGTACCCGTCAGAAAGGACCTTGGATTGATAGCCGTCCGCTTCCGCCTCGCTCACATCCCGGAACAGGACCTGCATCGCATTTGCGGTGCATTCATAGGACCCGACAGGCGTTTTCCCTTTGAACTCCGGAACCATTGCAAGCAGGTCGGTCCCCTCAATCTCGACCGACAGATTCCCGTCAATCAGAATTTCCTTTGTGTTCTTGTCGCAGGCGGAAGTCAGCGTTGCCAGCAGTTTGAGCGTGGCTTTTCCGAGAAGATCCGGGTCCATTGCCAGCACGCAGAGCTTGTGTCCTTCAACCGCAACCAGCGCGCCTCCGTAAGGAATACGCCCCCGAAGCGTTTCGCAGACCGGATTGTCAACGGCACCGATGAAAATTTCGTAGCTTTCGGTGTCTGCCTCTTCATCCACACGGCGGCTGTCCTCGCGGAATTCCGCATCGACACCGGTCAGGCTTTTGATCTTATTCGCGACCGTTTTTGCATAGCCCATCGCGTCCAGATCATCCATCGGATAGACGATCGGAACCGCTTTCCCGCCCTTTACGACAGGAAAACGGGTGTCCGCGGTCGGCTCAGCCGTTCCGGAATCCGGGGGAGCGGATTCCGGGCCGGAGGACTCCTCCGACCGTGCCGGAGCAGGCGGATTGCCCGCGCAGGCAGAGAACGGCAGCGCCATGGAAAGCATCAACAGCCAGAGCACTGCATATTTGATTTTGTTCATATCCATCCGTACCCACTTACTGCGCCAGGAACCATGCGTCCAGGTCCTGCAGCTTCTTGGTCAGCACCTTTTCGTTGGCCGCCCAGGCACCGGTGACGGTTTCCTCATTTTTGGCAACATTTCTCCAAAGCAGCTTCTTTGCACTTTCCAGCACAATCGAATACTGTTCGCCGAAGTCAAAGTCCGCATGGTCGAGAATGATATCAAAAACCTGCGAAGCCTTTGCCGTGCCGAGGTACTGCGCCTTCATGATCTTCTCGAAGTAGTAAGGGCGGGAGTTCTGGTAGCTGAGGTAGTTTGCATACTCCAGATAAGCGCAGCGCCTTGCGTTCAGCGCCTCGCTCCCCTTCATGATGCTGGTCATTCCGTAGGAATCCTGTGCGCCCGAGCCGTAGTTCTCCTGTTCCTCGTCATATTTCGGCAGCGGGAGCAGACCGTATTTGTCCTTCATTGCGCGAAAAGCCTTGTTCTGCGCGGCAGAGCGGTAAATGACATCAATGTCAAAGAGCGCATGACTCCCTGAGAACATCTTGTATTGGTCCTCGGCGGTGGAGCCGGAATTGGGCGTTTTTCCGACCATCCAGACGCCTTCCTGACGCCACAGACTGATCAGCTTTTCCATTGCGTCAGACATCTTCTTGTTGCCGCTCACATTCCATTCGTGCGTGCCGTCATCGTTGGTCACGGTCAGGTCCAGATTGAATGCGTAAAGAAATCCATCATAGCCCTCACAGCCCGCATTGGAAAGCAGACCGTAAACATCTTCCGCGTCCTTCTCTCCGTTTCCGTTGGGGTCAAGCCAGATCCTTGCATATTCAAACAGCTGACTATAGGTCCATTTCTCTTGCTGAACCAGATCGTACAGCGCGTCTCCGCTGTCGTCCGGAATCAGCCCGTTCGACCAGCAAAGCGAGCGGTTGAAGTAGGTTGCCATCAGTCGGTTGTAAGCACAGAGGTTGTAGTCCCCGATGATGTAGTACAGATGCCCGAACGCCTGGGTGTTCTCGATAAAGTTTTGGTTGTACCATGGCTTATCCAGCTGCAGATACGGCGTTTCGGCGGCGAGCAGGTCAATATAATAACCGCGCAGGTATTCCGCAACGCCGTATGCCGCATAGTTGACCACGATGTCGTATTCGTTCAGCCCCGATTTTGCGTCGGTCTCAACCGTCTTGTTGAGCTTGCTGTCGGCGCCGCCGTTTGCAGGCTGATATGCCACTTTGAGCGACAGCCCCAGATCCTGCTCGATTTGCGCATTGCGCTTGTAGAGCGCCATTTCAAGGGCATCCGACGGCTTCTTGTAAAGTCCGGGATCCATAGCCCAATAGCCGTTCTCATCGTGTCCGGCACAAAGCACGGTCAGCTTTTCTCCGCCGAAATCCAGCTCGGAAACGGGAAAATCGGTCGGCTCAATCACTCTGCCCCATTCATCGGTCTCAGGCTCGGCGTTGGCAGAGCCTTGCGTGCCGGAAGCGGTGGTTTCCGCTGTGGGAGGGGTCTGCTTGCCGCAGGCAGCCAGCAAGGGGAATACGGTCAGGCAGGCAAGCAGCAGGATCAGAAATTTTTTCATGTTTTTTCTCCTTCTTGTTTTAAGACGGTTCAGAATTCCATTTCGGTATTGCCCATGCAGGCGCAGACAACGCTCAGCGCGCGCTCCTGGATATACCGGTTGAAATAGTTGCAGCCGGTTTCGGGAGCTTTGATAAACTTTGCGCCGCCAAGCGAGCAGGGAATCAGCACGGTCGAGGGGTCAACCAGACGGTAAAAGCCGATATTGCCGCCGTCCAGCCCATGGTGCGCCAGCTGCAGAAAGTCGCTTTTCAGGAGCGCCGGATCTGTGCCGTCGCGCACGACCGTAGGTCCTGTCGGTGTGGAGTCGCCGACAAACATCGCCCGGTGCGCCGCGCCCGTGACCGTAAAGATCAGCGAAAGGCGGTTGAACGATTTCGCGTCGGCGAGTTTGGGGTCGTTTTCCCAGGTGTACAGAATCCGGATCTCCAGACCGTCCACCGTCAGCACGTCCCCTGCGTGCGGTGTCAGCCATTCACAGCCGAGCCGGGCGGGAATTTCCGCAATTTTTGCCTGGTCGGTCTCCGGGAACGAAACCGGAATCGCCGCGCAGGCGCAAAGGCGGGAAACGGTCAGCCGCTCCCGAAGCGCAGGCGTTCGGGAAATGATCTCCAGCGCGCCATAGTGATCCGCATGTGCGTGCGTCAGAATCCAGAGGTCCACAACCGGATGCCCGCCGGATTTCCGTTCCAGAAGAGAGACAAGCGCCTCCGCGTCCCCCTCAGTCTCGCCGCCGTCAATGACCAGCAGCCGCCCGCCGTCCGTGACAAAGACATATCCCATCCCGGCGGCAGGCCATGACCCTTTGGTAAACGGCTCATCTTTCCGCGATGCCTCTGTGCAAAGCTGTATCAAATTTCCCATTGGTTTCGATTTCTCCTTTATCAGATGCTTAGTTTTCAAACAGTCTGCTGACATCCAGAATGTTTTCGATCTCCCCGGAAGAGCAGATGACATCATCCGCCCCGATGGAAAGCAGGTCTGCCAACGGCTTTGTGTATATGTGTTTCATGATCTTCTCCTCCTCGGCTCAATTACCTTGTTCAGCAGGGCTTTTTCCGCTTCGGTCCATTCCACGGTCGTATCTGCCAGCGCGCTTTGTGCGACCTGCGCCAGCGACCGACAGTTGTCCGTTTCTGTCCAGTCTGCCCAGAAGGTCGCGGTCGTTCCGTCCGCATAGGTAACGGTCACATAGGCGTTCCAGCAAAGCGCGGTCTGATAGTTCGCTTCATTGATGTTCATCAGAACCGTGCGGAAGAACTCTCCCTCGGTCACCCAGCGGAAATCCTCTTTTGCGGAGGTGTTGGAAACCGAATTTTCATCGGTCAGCGCCGCAAAACTGCCGTTCTGCAGCACATCCTTGCGGGCAACCTTCACACCGTAAACTGCGGACGCACCAAGCGTTTCATAGAACGTCTTATCAATCTTCGTCCCGAACCGGATACCGGTCGGATCCGACAAACGAATCGAAGCGCCTGCTTCGTTCGTCACGCCCATGCAAACCGATGCAAAGGAGGTCTTGGCAGTCAGTTGTTTGATATCGGCGGTCGGGCTGTACAGCTTCCCGTCCGCAGCTTTCATGGCAACGGTCTTGCAGTTGAATGTCCAGGCATGGTTCACGAACCGATAGCCCTTCTTCGCAACCGCTTCGCTGACCGTCCAGATCGCGCCCTCGTCCACGAGATTCAAAGTTGTATTTCCGTCGGTGCGCAGGAACGCAAGCGAGGTCACTTTTTCCGGAGCAGCATTGTATTCCAGCGTTGCGCCCGGCTTCAATGTGATGTTTGCAACCGTATTCGCTTGGTTAACCGCAAAAATCTGATTTTCGGTCATGGTATTGTCCGGATTGTAGATCAATTTGGAAGTGCCGTCAACAATCACAGTACCGTTGGCTTCACCTGAAATGTTGAAGATTGCGGTATTGTTTACATTATTGGTGCTGCCTTTCCGGTAATCGATGGTGGAGTTCAGCAGCTGAATTTCGGAAACTGCCTTGTTTTGAATCAGGATAACCGGGTCGGTTGCCGTGGAAATAACCGTTGTATCCCGGAAGGTCACATTTGCGTTTTTGTCAAAGTTGACCAGTAGCCCACCGGTGACATTGACCGTGCAGTTCTCAAACAGAACCTTCGGGCCGGCGGTTCCGTCTGTTCTGACACCGTGTGTTGTATTGATTGCCAGATTGCGGAAGGTCGCATTATGTCCTGCAAGATTAAAGAAGTAGGTGCCTGCACTGAGGGCGTATTTTCCCTGTCCGTCGATGACAGCATCCTTTGCAAGCGTAATTTTTGTATCGATGTGCGGTGCATTCGCAATCAGTTTAATATCGCCTTCCGCTTTCAGCGCATCAGCCCAGGTCTGATAAGAATCGGTTCCGACCTTGAAGCTGTAACCGGAGTAGAGCCGTTCCGTTTCGCTCAGCTCGGTTTCCGCATAGTCAACCGCCGCTTTGCGATAGGTCAGCGCCGTATCTCCGTGACAACAAACACCCGCTTTTACAACGGCTTTGCCCGTCTCATTGACATCATAGCTGCCGGGTGCAGGAAGATAGAAGCCGCGCTTCGCAATCGCTGCGCTGATGTTCCATGCGGCTCCGCTATCGTTTACGGTCACTGTGCCGTCCTTGGTGCTGTATGTAAAGTAGTTTTTGGCGGTTTCTGCTCCGGAATCCAGCAGATTCAAACTGACCGAAGAATCTGCGTTTACCGTCACCTTTGCATCTTTCGTACAGAGGAACGCATGAACCGCATTTGCACACCCCTGCGGGTTATAGTTGAGGGTGCTGTTTCCTTTCAGATTCAGCACAACATTGGATTTATAGTGAAAATAGAAGATCGCGCGGTTTCCGATTTTGGCGGAATCCGTACTCCCTCCCGCCTGCGTAAGCGTAGAATTTTCAACGGTTATCGTGATGTCATTGAGACCCTTCTCGTTATAGGTTGCAATCAGCGAATCCCCTTTCCCGGAAGGCTTGATGATTGTGGAATTGACAATATTCAGCGTTTGCGGAATGCCAGCAACCTCACCGTGAATGTTCGCCAAAAGCGAACTGCCAACCGTCCACTCCACATTTTCCAATGTGCCGATGAGCTCGGTTCTGTTATTCTTGTTTGTGTTCCAGAAATAGAGCCCGTGCGTTGTTTCCAGTTTCAGATTTTTCAGAGTGAAGCTGTCGCAAAACTGAAAAGTATACCCTCCGGATGCGGTGATTTTGTGCATGGCATCGCCGCCGTCAATGATAATGTCTTTGTAGATATAATAGTAAGCTTTGCTGTTTATCGTCATTGACAGATCCCGCAGAAGCGTGATGGTGTCCCCATCCTTAGCAGCTTTTATTGCCGCCTCCAGCGTTGCATACTCGGTCTCACCGATTTTCGCCTCATTCCCTCCGTCCTCTGCGACAGCGGGAAGCACGGCGGCAATTCCGGTTGCCAGAACCATCAGGACTGCCAGGAGCATGGATAAAGCGCGTTTGGATTGTTTCATCGTTTTTCCCCTTTTCTTGATTTATCTGCTTTCACCGTTCGGTGCAACAGTCAGAAATGAATGAAAACGGCTGAACGCCATATGCCGGGCACATGGTTGATCAGCCGTTTTTCACCTTGCACTCCGCACGAATTCCCCTTCGGGATTGCCGGATCCATTCGTCCGTTCACGAACAATCCCGCAACGGCTTACAGGAT
>ENA-UERG01001641-UERG01001641.1-human-gut-metagenome-genome-assembly--contig:-NODE-1641-length-17975-cov-5.057939_pt1 | contig 17975 bp, 13 predicted proteins | sample MGYA00242954_ERZ507954 | MGnify/ENA primary metagenome ERZ507954 (study PRJEB26167, sample SAMN06115478) | human gut metagenome | host: Homo sapiens | place: China:Sichuan | collected 2015-01-21... | reverse complement strand
GTGACCCTGCCCATCGCTTGGGGTGCGGGTGTGACCTACACTGCTACCTGCGGTGACCAGTTTGCGACCTACACCGCCTGATATCTCCCGCAACTGTTAGACGTATATAGACCATAAGGTTTGCGTTACGTCTGTTCCCCCCGGACTTCGGTCCGGGGGGACTTTTTATGTCCCGCCCTTTGCGTGGAACAGACAACGCCTCCCTGCGTTGTACAAATGCCAAGCCCCGCACCGAACGGTGCGGGGCGTTTGCGCTTGACATTTTTCTCCGATTTGCTATAATCAAGATAGAAAAGGGCGCTGCGACAAGCGGTTATGACCCTAACGAGTAAATTGGTTTATGAGCAAAGCCCATGGAAACCGTCACTTGCCAGAGTGGCGGTTTCTGCTTTTCACAATGATTGTCACCGTAAAGGCTCCAATATGTAATGTGATCCGCATAAGCAGCACCCCCTTTCGGGTGGTGTAGCCATAACCGCCTGCCGTTCGTGCAGCGCCGTGTCTATCTTATCAAGTTCTCCATATTCTGTCAAGAAAAGCCCCCACTTCGGTGCGGGGCTTTTCTGCTGTTCCGGGCGTAAACCCGCGCATTGTTCCGCTTCTGCGCCCGTCCCTGTATCCGCCGCTTCCCGCCCTCGTCCCCCATTTCTGCTGTTTTCCACCCCACCATCCATCGCCTCTCATCCCCCAAAACCACCCGTCTTTCCCCGAAAAAGCACGGGAAAAACGTTGAAAACGCTTGTATTCTCAGTCATATAGGACTATAATGAAAAATATCTATGACCAGACGGCTCTTGTGCCTGTGTCCGTTTCCATCCGCGGGGGAGCGCCCCGCCTGATTTTGAAAATTCCCCGCTTGCCCCGGGTTACAACTTTAGAACACTGCGGCGGTTGTAACAGGCCGCTTTTTTAGCGGCTTGCCCCGCTTTTGACCGTGAACTCTCATATAGGAGGCTTTGACTTTGAGCGCGAAAAAATCAAGAAGAGACAACATTTCCGCCCCGGCGGCCCAACCCTCCGCCCCGGCTGAACATACGCAAGATATCCCTGTAACGCCGCGCCCTCAGCAGGGCTGCTGCGGAGAGGGCGTGTTCTCCCGGAAAGACACCCTCATGGTGGTTCTTTATTCCGTCCTGCTCTTGCTCGCCATGACCGTCCAGACCGGCACCGTGAGCATGATCCTCTGTGTTCTGGCCCTCCTGAGTTTACTTGGCAAAAAGCCGCTGTCTCGTTTTGAGCAGCGGCTGTCCGTGCCTGTATTGGGTCTCTTGGCCTTCGCCATCGTCTACGGCGCGGCGGCTATCTATTCTCCCTTCGGTGTCAGCGCCAAGTCCGAGTTCTATAAATTTATTGCCGCCTTCTCCTTGGCGGTGATCCTGCTGGCCCGCTTTGAGCGGAAGCACGTTCCTGGCCTGTTATGGGGCAGCGCGTCCGTTTCCGCTGTCATCGCCCTGATCTCTCTGGATATGAACTGCGGTAAATTCCTGTTTGGGATCTTCAACCCCCTGATGAACCTGTTGGGCGCGGATTATACCAACGCGTTGGCCGAAAATGCCGTCTCCCGTGTCAACGGCCTGTATAACGATGCCAACGTGACGGCCTGTCTCTTTTCTCTATCGCTCTTCGCGGCGCTGTACCTCCTGCGGAATTCCACCTGCGTCTGGCGGCGTCTGGCCGCGTCTCTGCTGGCGGGCGTCCATGTTGTTAGCCTCCTGCTCACAGGCAGCCGCGGCGCTTTGCTCTGCTTTGCGGCTGCCTGTATCGTTTGGCTTATCGCGGAGCGAGTCAACCGGGTGTGCCTGTTCCTCCTGTTGGTGGAAACGGCCGTGACCATGATTACCGCCGGTGTCCCGGCCTCCTCCATGGCGAGCCGTGGCAATGAAACGGCAGTCCTGGTGTGCCTGTTCAGCGGCCTGATCCTCTTCGCGCTGGACGCTCTGGCCGGACGGCGTCTGACCGTTGTGTTGTCCGCTCACAAAAAGGCGGCATTGGCCGCAGTGGGAGCGCTCTGTGCCGTGACCGCGGCCCTCTGCGCGGCGGTGTTTCTCCATACCGGCCCCTACACCTTTGAAGCGGACGGCTCCTATGTTCTCTACATGCTGCCGGATGGGATCGTGGGGGAGACGAACATCACCGGCGATGTGGATGGAGACCCGCGGATCGAGGTTTATTCCCAATCCCGGTTGGAAGGGATTTACGGCGCCAGAACAATGCTGTATGACGGTCCGTTTTCTCAGTGCGCCTTTACCGTGCCGGAAAATAGCGGCAATCTTTATGCCGCCATCACCGGACAGGCGGGACAGTCCGTCCGGAGTCTGTCGGTTAATGGGGAGCGGTCGATCACGCCGAATTACCCTTGGCTGCCGGAGGTGCTCTCCTCACGGCTGCTGTCGGACAGTCTGCTGGAGAGTAAGAGCTTCACCCTGCGATTGGAGTTTGATAAGGACGCGTGGAAGATCTTCTCCACAGCGCCGCTGTTGGGCCGGGGACTGGGTTCTACGGAAAACGTGACCCGTTCCGTCCAGTCCTTCCAGTATGAGTCCAAGTACGCCCACAACCACCTGCTGCAAACCATGGCCGACACCGGTATCGTTGGTACGGTGTTCGCGCTGGCCTTTGTGCTGGGTTCTGCGTGGCTGTGCCTGCGGGCCGTGCGGAAGGAGAAGGACGGTCTGGCCGCTGCGCTGCTGGCGGTGTGGATCATGATGAACCTCCACAGCCTCATGGAGATCAACTTCTCCGTCCGGGGCTTCAAATGCTTCGCCTATGTGCTGCTGGTGTTGCCGGTCCTGCTCTATGCCAAACCGTTGGTAGCAGGGGAGACTGCCAAGGCACGGAAGCAGGCGAAAACGGCGGGGACAGCCCTGTTGGTTTGCTTTGCCGTGTATCTGGCCGTGTTCGGCGGCCTGCTGGAACGTGCCCGCATGACGGACCGGAAGGCGGAGCGGTTTGAGACCAGCGACGTGTATGAATATCTAAATTTCCTCCGCGGCTGCGTCCGGGGAGACGTGTTCGATCATGACAGCTATCAGCGGAGCTATGTGGCCAACGCCGTACAGCTGGATGACCGTGCCTACAACGGCGATCTGCTGAAGTATGTGAAGCAGCTGCGCGCCTCCGGCACCTATGAGAATGACAGCGCGCTGGCCCGCTATTACTATCTGCCCCGTCAGGAGTGGGACGAGCTGTTTGATTGCTCTCTGGAGGGCATCCGTCAGGTGCGCTCCAGTCCCGACTGCTGGAATCTGCAAATGGATTTCTACCGCGAGGAAGTCCTGCCCGCCATGGGCGCGGACAACGCGGAAACGTTTGTGGACGGCGTCCTGGCCTTGGGCGAGGCGCTGGACGCCATGAACGCCGAGGGCCGTCTGGAAACGGTGGAGCTGAATGAAACGAACCAGTCGTTTTTGACGCTGTGCCGCTCCGTGAAGGAGCAGGGCATCTCCGGTCCGGACGCTTACACGATTCTGACTATGCTGGCCCAAAGCGGAGAAGGGGAGGCGGAGAACGCCGCCGCCCAATAAGCAATAACACACCGGTCCGCCGGTGAAGGAGTACCTATATGAGCCGATTTCGGAGACAGCTGCTGTTCCTCTGCGACGCGTTCCTGTTCGCGGTGGCAGTGGCGGCTTACAAGTTCATCACGGTGCTGCTGCCCTATACCGCCACCGGCGCGGAGGAGAATTTCTGGGGCAACGCGGCGCTGCTGTACGGCTGTACAGTTCTCGCCCAGCTGGTGTTCAAGACCTACGACAGCTTGTGGCGGTATGCCGAGAGCCGGGAGTATCTCATGCTGATCGCCTCGGCGTTCTGCGGCTTTACCGCCTATGAGACCATCGCCCGGTTGAGCGGTATCGGCGTCATTTCCTTCGTGCTGCTGGCGGCCATCGCCAGTTTGTGGGTGCTGGAAATGCTGGTGGTGCGCTTCGGCTACCGCAGCTACCGCGCCCGGGTGCTGCGCAGCCGGCAGACGGGTACGATCCCCGTGGCCATCATCGGCGCCGGTTCCGCCGGTGTACAGCTGCTCAACGAGATCCAGCACAACCCCAGTAGCCGTTATACCGTCCAGTGCTTCTTCGATGATGACGAGGGCAAGGTCAACAAGCGGATCCGGAACGTGCCGGTCAGCGGAACGATCTCACAGGCGCTGCCCCGCATGCGGGCCATGGACATCCACGAGGCCATCTTCGCCATCCCCTCCATGGACGACCTCCACCGTAAGGAGATCCTGCGTCAGCTGACAGACCGGAGCATCAAGGTTTCCACGCTGCCCAGTACGCTGGAGCTGATCGAGCAGAAGCCCATCCGCCAGCAGCTGCGGGAGGTGCGGATCGAGGATCTGCTGGGCCGGGACGCCATTCATCTGGATACGACCGCTGTGGGAGGGCTGCTGTCCGGGCGCACCGTATTGGTCACCGGTGGCGGCGGCTCCATCGGCAGCGAGCTGTGCCGCCAGATCGTCAAGTACGGTCCCAAGCGGCTGGTCATTTTTGATATTTACGAAAACAACGCCTATGACATCCAGCAGGAGCTGCTGTACCAGTACGGCAGGGAGCTGCCCCTCAGCGTGGAGATCGGCTCCGTCCGGGACTCCCGGCGGCTGGAACTGCTGTTTGATACCTACAAGCCCGACGTGGTGTTCCACGCCGCCGCTCATAAGCACGTCCCCCTGATGGAGAGCAATCCGCAGGAGGCCATCCGCAACAACGTGTTCGGCACGCTGAACACCGTCCGGGCGGCAGACGCCCACGGCGTCAAGAAGTTCATCCTGATCTCCACGGATAAGGCCGTGAACCCCACCTCCGTTATGGGCGCCAGCAAGCGCCTGTGCGAAATGGTGGTGCAGTCCATGGCCGGCTGCTCCCAGACCACCTTCGCCGCGGTGCGCTTCGGCAATGTGCTTGACTCCAACGGCTCCGTGGTGCCCCTGTTCCGCCGGCAGATCGCGGCGGGCGGCCCTGTCACCGTGACGGACAAGCGGATCATCCGCTATTTCATGACCATTCCCGAGGCCGCCCAGCTGGTGCTGGAGGCGGGGGCCATGGCCAAGCAGAACGAGCTGTTTGTGCTGGACATGGGCCGTCCGGTCAAAATTCTGGAGCTGGCGGAGAACATGATCCGACTGTCCGGCTACGAGCCGTACCGGGACATCGAGATCGTGGAGACCGGCCTGCGCCCCGGTGAAAAGCTCTACGAGGAACTGCTGATCGCCAACCGGGAACTGGAAAAGACGGTCAACGGCATGATCTTCGTGGAGCACCAGCCCCCGGTGACGCCGGAGGAGCTGGAACGAAAGCTGACGCTGCTGAATGACGCGCTGGAAAAAACCATGCGGACGGAGGATATCTCCTGTATCCGGGAGGTGCTGCACCGGGTCGTGCCCACCTTCTGCGAGCCGGATGAGGTCAACCGGACGCAGGGCGAGGAAGTAGAGGCGCCCGCCCCTGCGGTATCCTGACTTGTCCGGCATCCGCATGATTTGAAAAAAGGAAGTGTCCGTATGTTTTCTCCCGAAAAAATTTCCTTTCCCCCCTTCGCGCAGAAGGCATTTCTCGCCACCCCCACCATGCACGGTGAGGAACTGGACTATATCCGTCTTGCCTACGATACCAACTGGATGAGCACCGTGGGCGAGAATATCAACGAGGTCGAGCGCATCGCCGCCGCACAGGCTGAGGTCGGTTATGCGGTCGGCCTCGCCTGCTGTACCGCCGCGCTGCACCTGTGCGTGAAGCTGGCAGGGGAGCGGCTCTACGGCAAGCCCGCCATCAGCCACGGCGCGCTTGAGGGGCGGCGTGTGTTCTGCTCGGACATGACCTTTGACGCCACGCTGAACCCCGTGGTCTACGAGGGCGGCATCCCCGTCTTTATCGACACCGAGGCGGACAGCTGGAACATGGATCCTGTGGCGCTGGAGCAGGCGTTCACCCTGTATCCCGAGGTGAAGCTGGTGGTCATGGCCCACCTCTACGGCTTCCCCGCCAAGGTGGACGAGATCAAGCGCATCTGCGAAAAACACGGCGCGCTGCTGATCGAGGACGCCGCCGAGGCCATGGGTGCCACGGTGAACGGCAGGCAGTGCGGCAGCTTCGGCGACTACGCCGCCATCTCCTACAACGGCAACAAGATCATCACCGGCTCTGCCGGCGGCTGCCTTCTGACCAACTCCCTTGAGGACGCCAACCGCGCCCGGAAGTGGGCGACGCAGGCCCGGGAGAACGCCGCGTGGTATCAGCACGAGGAAGTGGGCTATAACTACCGCATGAGCAACGTCGTCGCAGGCGTGGTGCGGGGGCAGTACCCCCATTTGCAGGAGCATATCGCCCAGAAAAAGGCGGTCTATGAGCGCTACCGTGAGGGTCTGCGGGATCTGCCTGTGACGATGAACCCCATCGTGGCTGGCACGGAGCCGAACTACTGGCTCTCCGCCCTCATCATCGATGAGGACGCCATGTGCCCCCAGGTGCGGAGTGATAACGAAGCCCTTTACCGCCCTGAGACGGGGAAGTCCTGCCCCACGGAAATTTTGGAGATCTTGGCGCGGTATAACGCCGAGGGCCGCCCCATCTGGAAGCCCATGCACATGCAGCCCATGTACCGCCTGCACGAGTGCGTGGGCCGGGAGGGAAGCCTCCGCTGCCGCACCAACGCCTATATCGCCGGCGGCGTGCCCGACGTGGGCGCGGACATTTTCCAGCGGGGCCTGTGCCTGCCCAGCGACAACAAGCTGACGGAGGAGCAGGTGGACGGCATCATCGCGCTGATCCACGCCTGCTTCGCGAAAAAAAGAGCATAGGAAGTTATTTTTGTGAAACAGGGAAAGCCGGGCGTCTACGCCCGATACATCAAGCGAATATTGGACGTTCTTCTCTCCGGCTGCGCCCTTGTGGCGCTGTCCCCGGTGCTGCTGATCGTGGCTGTTTGGGTGCGGACAAGACTGGGCAGCCCCGTCATTTTCTGTCAGCCGCGCCCCGGTAAGGACGAGAAGATCTTCAAAATGTATAAGTTCCGCTCCATGACGGACGCACGGGACGAAAACGGCGAACTGCTGCCCGACGAGGTCCGGCTGACGAGGTTTGGCCGTGCCCTCCGCTCCACCAGCCTTGACGAGCTGCCGGAGCTTTGGAACATCTTCAAGGGCGATATGTCCATCGTCGGCCCCCGGCCGCAGCTGGTGCGGGATATGGTGTTCATGACGCCGGAGCAGCGTCTCCGCCATACCGTGATGCCGGGTCTGACGGGACTGGCGCAGGTCAGTGGACGCAACGCGATCTCCTGGGAGGATAAACTGGCCACAGACTTGCGCTATATCCGCCGCATCACCTTTCTGGGCGATGTGAAGATCGTTCTGCTCACGGTAAAAAAGGTCTTTTGCCGGGAGAATATTTCCGCTGACGGTATGGACACCGCCGAGGATCTGGGCGATTATCTGCTCCGAACAGCGCAGGTGAGCCAGGAAGCGTATCAGAAATTGCAGGCAGAGAGCAAAGAACTGCTGACAGGAGTACGGTGAAAAATGCACGATCTGGTTTCCATCATTATGCCGTCATACAATACGGCGCAATATATTGCGGACTCCATCCGCTCGGTGCAGGCGCAGACCTATAAGAACTGGGAGCTGCTGATCGTGGATGACTGTTCCTCGGATAACAGCGACGATGTGGTCGCGCCGTTTTTGTCAGACGCGCGTATCCGTTATTTGAAAAATGAGGTGAACAGCGGCGCTGCGGTCTCCCGTAATTATGCGTTGCGGGAAGCAAAGGGGCGCTGGATCGCGTTTTTGGACAGCGATGATCTCTGGCATCCGGAAAAGCTGGAGCGGCAGATTCTCTTTATGGAAAAGGAGAACTGTCATTTTTCTTACACATACTATCAGGAGATCGATGAGGCGTCACAGCCGCTGGGCGTGACGGTGCAAGGACCGCGCCATATCACCAAAGCAGGGATGCTTCGCTTTTGCTGGCCCGGCTGCCTCACCGTCATGTATGACGCGCAGGAGATCGGGCTGCTCCAGATCCCGGATATCCGGAAGAATAATGACTATGCCATGTGGCTGCAGGTGATCAGCAAAGCAGATTGTTACCTCCTGCCGGAGATTCTGGCGAGTTATCGCCGCCGCCGCGGCTCGATCAGCAATCAGAGCTATATTAAACTCATCAAATGGCATTACAGACTCTTTCGGCAGGTGCGAAAGGAATCCGCATCTCTCAGTATCGTGCATACAGCGGGCAATCTGGTGTTCGGCGTATATAAAAAGATCCGCTATGTAAAGCATGCGTGAGATAGCAGAGAATCGATGGAGGAACAAATATGAAAATTGCGGTTGCTGGAATCGGCTATGTAGGACTGTCTCTTTCCATACTGCTCGCGCAGCACCATGAAGTTTGGTCTGTGGATGTGATTCCTGAAAAAGTGGACCTGCTGAACCGCAAGCAATCTCCGATCCGGGACGTGGAGATCGAGCGGTATTTGAAAGAGAAGCCCTTAAATCTGCGGGCTACCACTGACGCGGAATCAGCCTACCGGGATGCGGACTATGTGATCGTGGCGACGCCCACTAACTACGACGATGAAAAGGACTTCTTTGATACCTCTTATGTGGAAGAAGTGATCCGGCTGGTTCGCTCGACAGCACCGGAGGCTGTGATCGTTATCAAATCCACGATACCGGTGGGGTATACTGCGGCGATGCGAAAAAAATATGATACCGAGCGGATCCTGTTCTCCCCGGAATTTCTGCGGGAATCCCACGCTCTGTATGATAATCTTCATCCCAGCCGTATTATTGTGGGTGCGCCGGAGAGTTGCAGAATGGAGGCGGAGGGATTTGCCGCCCTGCTGCAGGAGGGCGCGCTGGAACGGGACATTCCCACGTTGATCTGTTCATCGACAGAGGCAGAGGCTGTAAAGCTCTTTGCCAATACCTTTCTTGCGTTGCGTGTCAGCTTTTTCAATGAGCTGGATACCTATGCCCAAAGCAAGGGGCTGGATACAGCAGATATCATCAACGGAGTGTGCCTTGATCCCCGCATCGGGACTTACTATAACAATCCTTCTTTCGGCTATGGCGGATATTGTCTGCCGAAAGATACAAAGCAGCTGTTGGCAAACTATCGGGATGTACCGCAGGATCTAATGGCGGCTGTTGTTCGGTCGAATCAGACGCGCAAGGAATTTATTGCGGAGGATGTTATGCGCCGTCGCCCGAAGGTAGTCGGAGTTTACCGGCTGACGATGAAATCGAACAGCGACAATTTCCGCTCCAGTGCGATTTTAGATGTAATGGAGAAGCTGCGCGGTAAAGGGATCGAAATTATGATCTATGAGCCGACGCTGCATGAAGAAAGCTTTTGCGGTTATCGCTGCATACAAGACTTAGAGACATTTAAAGCCGATGCGGATGTGATCCTTGCCAACCGCAAAACAAAGGATCTGGAGGATGTATCTGAAAAGGTATATACCCGGGATGTTTTTAACAGAGATTGAGAGAATCAGAATCCATTACAATCTCTTTGTAATGAGTCAAAGAAACCGTATTGATTCGACAAGTAACAAGAGGAGGGCAGTTTTCTGCCATGAACTTACTCCAGACGCTTAAATCGGCGGTCATCCGGCTGAACGGTCACCGCAACACGCTTTTCGATGTTCCGGTGGCGCGCCAGAAGGCCTTTTTAGAGAACCTGCCGGAGCCGGAGGATCTGCTCGATCGCTCTTATGCGCAATACCGCTGTCAAATGATGCTGGAGCGCCCCATCCTCCGTGTGATGTATCAGGCTGCGGCCATGCTGCTTCTGCCCGTTTACCGGAGACAGCTGCTGCGCCGCGCCGCTCCCCGCAAAGAGCAGGCGGCGGTTGCCGTATTTGCGTTTAGCGGCCCGGACACGATCCTCCCATGCTCGCTCCGGCAGGAGTTTCCCGGTATCCGGCAGGTGCGGGACTTCCAGAACGCGCTCTTTCTGACAGGGGAGGATTGTTCTTTCCTGCGGGAGCTGGCACGCCGCTATCCCGCTGCGTTCTACTTCCGCTTCAAGTGCATGGCGAAACTCGCCATGTACCGGAGCCTGTATGAAACGTACCGCCCTAAAGCCATCATCGTCAGCGAGGAATATTCCTACACCGCCTCGTTTCTGACGGAATACTGCCATCGTCTCGGCGTGGAGCACATCAATGTCATGCATGGAGAAAAGCTCTACTATATCCGTGATTCTTTCTTCTGCTTTGACCGCTGCTATGTCTGGGACGAATATTACCGCAAGCTCTTTTGCGCGCTGCGGACGGAGCCGACGCAGTTCCGGGTGGAGCTGCCGCCGTCCATGCAGCCGTGGGACGCGCAAGACGTGGAAAAGGCTGTGGACTACACTTATTATTTGCAGGCAGAAACGCCGCAGATGCTGGAAAAAATTGCGAAACGCCTGCAAATGCTGCGGAAAAGCGGTGTTGTGGTGGCCATACGGCCCCACCCGGTATACTCAGATATGGCAACCGTCCGGCGGCTGTTTTCCGATTTTGAAATCGAGGTGAACGCCGAAGTAGGGATCGAGACCTCTATCCTTCGCACGCGCCATGTCATCGGACTGTATTCTACCGTTTTATATCAGGCTCACATCAATCATGTTTCGGTGGTGATCGACGATTTAACGGAACCGGAGCGCTTCGCGCAGCTCAGATCGCTGCGCTATATCATGCTGGACAAGCCTCACGAGCTGCTGTCCGCGCTGTTACAGGAGGACCTCCCAACATGAAAAAAGCCTTGAAACGATTGCGGCAGAGCCGCTGCCTTCCGTATCTCGCGGCGGCGCTGAGCTTTCTTGCCGCCTGGACCGGCGAAACAGGCAGCCTCGTATGGGGGGGACTTTGTATCCTGTTCTCCCTGCCGCTGTTGGCTGCGCCGGAATATCTGCTGGCGCCGCTGCTGACTGCCATTTTGCTGGACAATAACTGTAATATTCTCCCGGGGCTGACCGCTTCCCGCTATTTTACGCTGCTGTTTTTGGCGGTTGAGGGGCTGAACGTCCTCCTGCGGGAGAAGCCGAGACAGTGGGTGCGCCGGTTTGCCTATCCGGCGCTGCTGATTCTCTATGTCTTCTTTTCCGCAGCCTGTATTGGGCATTGCGTTACTCCCGATACATTCTCCCTCGGCATGAGCGTCGCTTTAGCGGTGCTGATGGCCGCGCTCCCCAGCCAGCGCAGGGCGCGGCTCTGGCGGCTGCTCCCATGGAGCTGCGTGGCGGTGGTCTCTTATATGCTCTTCTGCCTGAATTTCCGCGAGGTCGAGGCTCCCGGCGGTCGCTATTGGTTTATGGGCGCTACCAATGTCAACGTCATTGGCATGAGCCTCGCCCAAACCGCTATCCTGTTTTTCGCAGCCATGGCTGTACGCCTCGTTGACCGTAAAGGCGAGTGGAGGTCTGTTGTCTGTTTCGTCGGCTATGTCTGCTCGCTGTACCTGCTGATCCTCACCGGCTCACGCAGTTCTCTCTTTGGCTTGGTGGGCGGCTGTGCTGTGTTGGGAGTCCTTTCGCTGCTGCGCGGCAAAAAGGGGCGGGAACGCCGCCGCCAAACGGCAGGCCTCGCCGTGCTCTGCTGCCTGTCCGCCATTCTCTGCCTGACCGCGCCGCAGATTCAGCAGCGTGTGGAGCTTTGGCGGTACGATATGGCGCACCCGGCGCCGCAGATGGAAGAGGCCCCGCCCGTTCAGCCGGAAATTCCGGAGGCCCCCCCCGAAGCCGCGCCCGTTCAGCCGGAAATTCCGGAGACCCCGCCCGAAGCCGCTCCCATTCAGCCGGAAACCCCGGAAGTCCCGCCTGAGGTCGCTCCCGCTCAGCCGGAACAGCCCAGCCGGGAGGAGACTATCCAGCAGCTTCAGGAGAACACCGCATCTTTCTGGCATCATATGAATCCTTTCAGCCCTTATTGGGGCGGAACCTCTGAACGGACCGGAATATGGCGGATCCTGATCGAACACTCCATCAAGGCTCACCCGCTGGTCGGAACCGGCTATGGCACCGCCATAGCTGTGTTGCAAGCAAACGGAGATGATCACAGCGGCGCACATAATATTCTGATCGCCATCCTTTCTGATTTAGGATTGATCGGCCTGCTTCTGTTCGGTATTCCGCTGGTGCGTCTCATCTCCCATCTGCAATGGCGGACAAACCCGGCGGCGCTGCTGCCGCTGGGGATGATCGTTACCGCCCTCGTCACCGGCGTCGGTGAGAACATCTACACCGAGCGTTTCCTCTGGTATGCGGCAGGCCTTGCCCTATGGCTGATGAACAGTCCCGCTTCCTCAGAATTTGAAAGGTTGTCCGATGATGAAAGTTCTGTTTGTGACACCGTATCTGTACAGTGAAGAGCTTCCCGGCTTTCAGAGAAACCGGACGGGCTTCGGCATCCTGCTTGAGCAGATGGCAGAGCACATCGGAAGCCGCTGCGAGCTTTCTATTTTCAGTAATGTCATCACGCCCGAAGCGCACTGCCACGAGGCGCGGGTCCTCTCACACACCTGGAGCGACGTGTTCCGCAGCGCAGGATGCAAGGGGGCGTTTGCGGGTGTCGGCGCGTTTTTCCACGCGTCCGGCCCTCTCTCCGCCCGTCTGCGCACCGGTTATTACCGGATGAACTGCGCCGCGCTGCGCCGCGCCATCGCGGAGTGGCGGCCAGACCTTATTCACTGTCACGGCATCGGTACGGATATGCGCCGGTACTACGATGTGTGCCGGGAAAGCGGCGTGCCCACGGTGATGACGCTCCACGGGCTGATTGCACGGCTGTCACAGGTTTCGAAGGCCGATGCCATGTCCGAGATCACCTTTCTTCGCGAGGCGGATGCGGCGCATTGGCCGGTATCGCTCATCAGCAGCGGCATCAAAAAGCGCCTGTACCGTGAGCCTTACAGCCTCACGGACGGCGCGTCCATTGCCGTGATCCTAAACGGCGTCGCGATGCATCCCGCCGCCGATCTGCCGGGACTGCGGGAGGAATACGGGCTTTCGGCGGACGCACTGCTTTGTGTCTGTGCCGGAAGTGTTTGCGATCGAAAAAATCAGGCGCAGATTGTCCGCGCATACGAGCTGCTTCCCGCGGAGATACGCGGCCGCCTGCACATTCTGCTGGCCGGGCCGATCGATGAAAGCTACCCGATCCGGGAGGAAATTGCCCTGCTCACCGCCCCCTCTCATGTGCATCTGCTGGGATTTGTCCCACAACCCAAACTGCTCTCCCTTTACCGCATTGCCGATATAACGGTTTTGCCCAGCAAGGACGAGGGCTTCGGTCTTTCTCTGGCGGAAAGCTTCGTACAGGGCACGCCCTGCGTGACCTTTGCGGACCTTGATGCCGCCGAGGACCTGTATGACCCCTGCGCCATGCTGCTTTGCCATGAACGCAGCGACGAGGCGCTGTCCGCCGCCATGGCGCAGGCGCTGGAAGCTGTTTGGGATCATGACGCCATCCGCCGCCACGGGCGGAAGTTTTCGCTGGACGCCATGGCGGACCGCTATCTTGCGTGGTATCAGGACTGCGTAGGCGAACAGAAGTGTTGAACGAAAGAGGATAAACGACCCGTATGGATAACCGGCACAACGGAAAATCAAATATTTTCGCCAACTTCAGCTGGGCATTCGCTGAGCGGATCATGGCGCAGATCGTTAGCTTTGTGGTGTCGATCATTCTGGCGCGGCTTCTTGCGCCGGAGGATTACGGCATCATTGCTATGGTCTCGGTGTTCACCGGCATTTCCAGCGCGTTGGCGTTGACCGGTTTCGGTTCCTCTCTCATTCAAAAGAAGGAAGCGAGCGACGTGGACTTCTCCTCGACGCTATATTTCAGCTTCGGCGTGATCTGCGTTGTCTATCTCATCCTGTTTTTCCTCGCGCCGTATCTTTCTGTATGGACAGGATACGAGGGACTGGCTCCCTACATCCGTGTCATGAGCCTGGCGCTGGTGGCTTCCTCCATCATTACCGTGCAGAACGCCTATGTCATGCGGCAGATGAAATTCCGCCTGCTTTTCCTCTCTTCGGTCTGCGCGACGGGGCTGTCCGCCTGCGTGGGTATCTTTATGGCGCTTCGCGGGTATGGCGCATGGGCATTGGTGGGGCAGTACCTGACAAAATCCGCTGCCGATGTGATCGTCATCAGCCTTCTCAGCGGATGGCGGCCCCGGCTGGTATTTTCCATGGACAGCATCCGCGCGGTCTACGGCTTTGGCTGGAAGATCGCTGTTTCCTCGGTGACAGACGCCCTATACCGCCAGCTGCGGAGCCTTGTGATCGGGGTAAAATACACCTCCGCTGACCTTGCCTTCTACGATAAAGGCAATCAGTTCCCCTCTCTGCTTATTACAAACGTTGATTCGACCATCGCCAATGTGCTGATGCCCATTCTCTCGCGGATGCAGGAGGATCGTCAGGCGGTAAAGGACACGGTGCGAAAAGCGATCCAGATCAGCTCCACCGTTCTTTTCCCGGCGCTGATCGGGCTCGCTGTCTGCGGCGAGTCGGTCATCACGCTGATCCTGACGGAGAAGTGGCTGCCCTGCGTGCCGTATCTGCGCTGCCTCTGTATCGCCCTGATGATCAAGCCGCTGCAGACCGCCAATTTTCAGGGGCTTCTTGCCATCGGCCGCAGTGATGTCTACCTGCGGGTGCAGATGGCGCAAAAGGCTGTCGGCGTATTTGTGATCCTCGTCACCGCGCTGCTGTTTGACTCCGTCCTGCTCATCGCCGCGGGCGAGATTGCCGCCTATGTGCTCTTCGAGCTTATCAATGTCCGGCCCAACCGTGTCTATCTGAACTACACGCTCTCCGAGCATATTGCCGACTTCCTTCCCCAGCTGCTGGTCGCCCTTGTCATGGGCGGTGCCGTATTCCTGATCGGTACGCTGCGAGGTCCCGGCTTTTTCACGCTGGTGCTGCAGGTGGCCATCGGCGCCGCTGTCTACATCGCGCTTTCCGCGATTCTGCGCCTGACGCCGTTTCTGTTTCTATTACGCTTCCTTCTTCAAAAGCGAAAAAAGGACGAACAACATAATTGATTTTCTGATCTGCTATGAGCATGTGAACCGGGAGGTCGAAAATGACGCTCTCATCAAATATGAACTTGAGCGCCGCGGCTATACCTGCGAGATCATTCCGTTCAGCGGTCCGGGATTTGCACGTTTCTGCCGGGAAAAGGCCCGGGTCGTTGTGACGCCGTGGCTCCGCTACGACGAAAATGTCTTTCATTATCTGCAAATGGCGGGGAAACCGAGTAAACTGGTCAATCTTCAGTGGGAACAGGTCTACTCGGATTTCGACATCCGCAATGGTTTAGTGGTCACATCAGGTTGTTCGCTCTCAGCTAAGCACCTCTGCTGGGGAGAACATGCCAGGCAGCGGCTGCTGCGCGATGGTGCTGCACCACAAAATCTCTATGTAACGGGGGCGATCCAAATGGACTATGGCCGTCCCAGATTTCATGCGTATTACCGCTCACGCAAGGCACTGGCCGAAGAATTCGGTCTTGCGCCGGAACGGCCGTGGCACCTGTTGATCTCCAGCTTTGCCTATGCCAATTACGGGGAAGAGAATATTGCCGCGCTGGAGGCGCAGTTCCATTGCTCCATGGCGGAACTGGTACAGGTTCATCGTGACTCCCAGCGGCTGACGCTGGATTGGATCGAGGAGTTTCTAAAAGCGCATCCGGACGAATTTATTTACCGGCCGCACCCGTTAGAACAGGATATTCCTCGACTGGCGGAAATGGAATCCGCCTATCCGAATTTTCATGTGATCTCCAAGTATTCCGTGAAGCAATGGGCCATCGCGGCCGACCGCAATTATCTGTGGATCAGCACATCGCTGGCGGAGATCGCCGCCATGGGCCGCGCCTGTCATATCCTCCGCCCGCTCCCGATCCCTCCCGATCTGGAGGTGGAAAATATGCATGAACTCCCCAAGATTACTACGCTGGAAGGCTTTTTAGCCGCCGCGTCCGCCGATACGGACGGCGAATGTCTGACATTGGCCTCTATGGAACCGTTTTACCATTACGATTTTGCTGTACCAGCCTATATCCGCGTTGCGGACACGTTGGAGCAGACGCTCTGCGGGGATGGTGGACAGACCTACCGGTTTACGCTTCGCCAGCGGCTTATTCTCGGTCAAAAGGAACTTCGGAAGCGCGTAGTCTCCGAGATCATGGAGCGTCAGGAGGCACAGCCTGAACGAAATCTGATCGATTCGCTGCCTCTCAAGCCTATCATTCGTGAAAACCTGCATAAAGGGATCGCGAAGCATCAAGACGGGCAAGCCGCCATGGCCCGTATGCTGACCTATATGAAGCAGACGGAGCCGTCCGGCGCGGCAGAGAAGTCCTCTTTCTGAACGCATGTATCCGGCGGCAGCGGCTTGATCGTTGACCGTCTCGGCCAATCACAAGGCCGTTATTTATCATCTACAAGTATTGGGAAGGAGGCAGCGTTATGAACGCCAGCCCTTTTTGTATTCCGGAAACGGAGAGTCTGCGTACAGCGCTGGCCCGCCTGAATCAAAACGAAAAAAAGATCCTCTTTCTCACTGACGAGGCCGGGCATCTCACCGCCGCGCTGACAGACGGCGACGTGCGGCGCTACCTGCTCGCCGGCGGCACACTGGAGGACAGCGCGGCAAACGCCGGCAACCGTCACCCCATCGCCGCCCGCAGCAGGGAGGAGGCGCTCCGTCTGCTGGCCCGGCACGGCTGCGTTGCCGTACCGGTGCTGGACGGGGCCGGGCACGTCACGGACATTGTGCTGGAAGGGAAGATCCAGCCGGAGCCGCTCCCCGCGCTGGGGCTGCCCGTGGTCATCATGGCGGGCGGCAAGGGCACGCGCCTTGAGCCGTACACCAAAATTCTGCCCAAGCCCCTGATCCCGGTGGGAGACCTGCCCATCATGGAGCACATCATGCGGCAGTTCCGGCAGTACGGCTGCACGGAGTTCCACGGTATCGTGAACTACAAAAAACAGCTGATAAAGGCCTATTTCAGTGAAAACGAGGAACATTTCAACACGATCTGGTACGATGAGGACAAGCCCTTGGGCACAGGCGGCGGACTGAGCCTGCTGAAGGGGAAGCTCTCCGGCACCTTCTTCCTCACCAACTGCGACCTGCTCATTTTCACCGACTATGAAAAGCTGCTCCGCTTCCACCGGGAGAGCGGCAGCGCCGTCACAATGGTCTGCGCGGAAAAGCGCGTCACCATCCCCTACGGCGTTGTCGAGACGGGGGAGGGGGGCGTCATCACCGCCATGCGGGAGAAGCCGGCGTTCCAGTTCCTGACCAATACCGGGCTGTATCTCGTGGAGCCGGAGGTGCTGGACGACATCGGGGAGGACGAGGTCATCGGCTTTCCCGACATCATCGAGCGGCAGCGGCGCAAGGGCCGCCGCGTGAGCGCCTACACGGTGGGCGAGGAGGACTGGCTGGACATGGGCCAGCTGGACGAGCTGGAAAAAATGCGGGAGCGGCTCTACGGGAAACCGTGAGTCGTGACCGGCAGGCAGTCAGCCTCACCAACGCTTTTGCTGATCGCGCGATGGCCGGAATCAACTCCGGCTCCCTGTTATGGGAGACAGTGGGACGTGAACGGACGTTGTTTTTGATCGAAAGCCGTGGTATTGTAAAGATAATTAAGCGAACCATGCCGCCGGGGCCGACCGCCCCGGCGAAGCTTGAAAAGGTGCGGAAAAATATGTTTCATTTAGATCAATTCATCAGTCAATACGTCACCAAGCGCCCGGTGTCCATGTTCAGCGCCGACATCGAGGCCAACCGGGACGCCCTCAGCGAAAAAATCGCCGGAAAGTCGGTGCTCGTCATCGGCGGGGCCGGTTCCATCGGCTCCAGCTTCATCAAGGCACTGTTGCCATTCAAGCCCGCGTCGCTGGTGGAGGTGGATTACAATGAAAACGCCTTAGCGGAGCTGACCCGCGATCTTCGCTCCACCAAGGG
>ENA-UERG01001623-UERG01001623.1-human-gut-metagenome-genome-assembly--contig:-NODE-1623-length-18102-cov-11.679112_pt1 | contig 18102 bp, 9 predicted proteins | sample MGYA00242954_ERZ507954 | MGnify/ENA primary metagenome ERZ507954 (study PRJEB26167, sample SAMN06115478) | human gut metagenome | host: Homo sapiens | place: China:Sichuan | collected 2015-01-21... | reverse complement strand
GAATCTTATCCTGAATGCTATCTGGACACACATTGGCTGTGGGACAATCAAGGAGTGTCGTCCCTCGTTTAAACCCATGCACCACTACGCCTTCTAAACGAACTGGATCCAATTTGGTTATACAACGTGCTATACTCATGAAAAGAAGAAAATGAAGAAACGGCGTTTCGGATTCTTCATTCTTCGGAACACATCGCATTTGATAACAAACATCTCTTACGACCACGCCTCCACCACATATCTGCCCTCCTTCTTCACCTCGTTCAGCACGTTCATCGCCTCCTCCTCGCTCTTCTCGTACACCTTCTCGATCGCCTTCAGCAGACTCTCCTCGATCGCCTCGGGCACCTTGCCAGCAGGTCCGCAGTAGAAGAAGTATCCCTTCTTCTCCACCAGAATCTCACAGGCAATCTTCGGATGCTCGTCGATCTTGTTCTGGATGTACACCTTCTTCTCCTGGTCGCGCGAGAACGCGGGCAGCAGGTACGTGATCACGCCCTCCTTCTCCAGCTCCTCGAACTCCTCCTTGAACAGGTACTCCTTGCTGCGGTACCGAAGTCCCATCAGGAATGCCACCTCGCCGATCTCCTTTCCGCTCTTCTTCTGCACCGCCTTCTCCTCCACGAACGCGCGGAACGGCGCAATGCCCGTGCCCAGACCCGCCATCAGGATCGGAGCCTTCGAGTCCGCCGGCATCGCCAGCGCGCCGCTCGTCACCGACACAGCCACCTGCACAGGTCCGTTCGACAGGTCCAGCGAGTCCAAGTAGCCCGTGCACAGACCCACCTTCTTCACGCCCTTCGCCGTCGTCCACGTGTTCTCCACGATGCACAGTTCCAGCGCCTGCGGCATCGTCTTCTGCGACGACGCGATCGAGTACAGACGCGGCTTCATCGCAGGAATCACCTCCAGCAAGTGCGCCAGGTCCATGCGGCACGCGAAGTGCTCCAGCACGTCCATCACGCTCGCCGTCTCCGCTGCGAACTCCGCCACCAACTCGCCCTCACCGCGACTCAGCGCCGCCAGCGTCTCCTTCTCCGCACCCTCCGCGAAGTAGCTCAGCGTCTTGAACAGCTTGCGGCTCGGACGACCCGCCAGGTCCAGCACCTCGCCAGCCAGCTTGCCCACCGTGCTCACGCGGGGGAACTTCTCCGCCAGCATCTCATTCGCACTGCTCACCTGCACGATCGTCTCGCTCTCCATGCCCACGTACGCACAGAAGCGCTGCACCAGCGCCTCCGTGTTCTTCGGGTAGATCGCCAGCGAGTCGCCCACCTCGTACCGAATGTCCGTCTTCTCCAGGTCGAACCGCAGGTGCATGATGTTGCGCTCGTAGTCCACGGGTGTCATACGCACCTTCTTCACCAGAGGAATTAGCTGCGCGTCTCCACTCAGAATGCGACGACGCGACACGTGCGTCGACGGATCCTTCTTCTCCACCATGTAGCTGCTCGCGGGCACGCCAACCACCTCCGCCTCCTTCACGCCCGTCTGCTCCCAGAACGCGGGCACCCAGCTCTCCCACGCCGTCATGTAGCGCTCAGGGTCCTGGTCGTTGCCCAGCGTCAGCGGCGCCAGATCCGCACCCACCTCGCCCAGACGCTTGTACAGCTTCTTCGCAGCCACGTTGTAGTTCGCGAAGCTGCTGTCGCCCAGACCGAACACCCACACCTTCACGCCCTTCAGCAGGTCCGCGGGACGCTCCTCGCTCAGCGCTCCGAAGAACACGCGCGCATTCTTCGGCAGCTCGCCGTTGCCGCATGTCGAGCACAGCACCACCACGTTCTTCTTGTTCGCCAGCTCGTTCACCTCCATCTCGTCCAGCTCGCTCACCGTCACGTTCACGCCGCGCGTCTCCGCGTCCTGCATCAGCGCGTACGCCAGCTCCTTCGCGTGGTTCGTCTCCGAACCGTACAGCACCGTCAGCTCGAACGCGTCGCTCGTGCTCGCAGCGCCCAGCTTGCTAAGAGGCATTGCACGACGCACGAAGTCGTCGTGACGCTCCTGCAGATGCGTCTTCAGCGCAGCGTGCAGACCGTCCGCCAGCTCCGGATGCGTGCGGTTCAGCTCCAGGAAACGACGCTCGTTCGCCAAGAAGTTCTTCAGGTCGTCGCTCAGATCCTTCTTGTAGTCCAGCTGGAACGCGTTCTTGCCCTGCGCGCTCAGACGCGGGTCGTAGCGGTACAGAGGCCAGTAGCCACTCTTCACCGCCAGCTCCACCTCCTTGTACGTCGCACGCATCGCGGGAACCACATTCTGCATCAGACACGGGCAGTAGCAGAAGATGATCGAAGGACCGTTGTATGCCTCCGCCTCGTTGAACGCCTTGATCGCCTGCGTCATATCCGCGTACAGAGCCACCGACGCCACGTACACGTTGCGGTACGACATCGCCATCAGACCCATCTCCTTCTTGTGCGTCAGCTTACCGCCAGCAGCGAACTGCTGCACTGCCGACATCGGGGTAGCCTTCGACTTCTGGCCTCCCGTGTTCGAGTACATTTCCGTATCCAGAACCACGATGTTCACATCCTCGCCCGTCGACAGCACGTGGTCCACACCTCCGTAACCGATATCGTACGCCCAACCGTCTCCTCCAATGATCCACTGACTGATCTTCTGGAACAGATCGCTCTTGGAAGCAATCTCCGCCAGAGCCGGACTCATCTCCTTCAGTCCCTTCAGCACATCCACGATCTTGTTCGCCACAGGCTGGCAACGACGACCGTCGCTGAAGTTCTCCAGCCACTCACTGAACAGATCCGACAGCTCGCCAGGAAGCGTCTCGCCCGACTGCAGAATCGCCTCCACCAGACCCTTCAGCACACGACGACGCTGCGCCACCGACACCGACATGCCCAGACCATACTCGGCGTTGTCCTCGAACAGCGAGTTCGCCCATGCAGGTCCCTGACCACGCGCGTTGTGCGTGTACGGGTTGAACGCAGCCGTTCCTCCCCAGATCGAAGAGCAACCCGTCGCATTCGCGATATTCATGCGCTCACCGAACAGTTGCGTGATCAGCTTCACGTACGGCGTCTCTCCGCATCCGTCGCACGCTCCGCTGAACTCCAGCAGCGGCTGGTGGAATTGCACCGAACGCACGTCGTTGCGACCCACCAGATCGCCCTTGTTCGGAATCGACATCGCGTACTCCCAGTTGCCACTCTCCTGCTCCTTCATCTTCTCGAAGTCCTTCATCACCAGCGCCTCGTCTCCGCACGCCTCCACGCACAGCTGGCATCCCGTGCAATCCATCGGCGACACCTGGATGCGGAAACGCAGATTGCTCAGCGCACCGCCGCCCGTCGCCTTCAGCGTCTTGAAGCCCTCCGGAGCCTTCTCCGCCTCCTCCTCCGTCAGCAGGATCGGACGAATGCACGCGTGCGGACATACCGTCGCACACTGGTTGCACTGAATGCACTTGTCGATCTGCCACTCGGGATTCATCACCGCAATACCACGCTTCTCGTACTTCGTCGTTCCCGAAGGCATCACGCCACCGGGAGTGAACGCCGACACGGGCAGCGAGTCGCCCTCGTAGCGCACGATCGGCAGCATCACCTTGTTCACGAACTCGGGAGCACCCTCCAACATGTGCGGCTTCTCCACCGGCGCATTCATCCACTGCTCGCGAGGATAGTTGATCTGGATCACCGCCTCCAGCGAGTTGTCCAGACAGTCCCAGTTGTTGTGGACAATGTGCTCGCCCTTCTTGATGTACGTCTTCTCGATCATCTTCTTCATGATCGGAAGCACCTCCTCCACCGGCATGCAGTTCGTCAGCTTGAAGTACACGATACCCATCGTCGTGTTCACGTACTTGCCCAGATGGTACTTGCCAGCCAGATTCGTCGCGTCCACCACGAAGAAGCGAGCGTTCTTACGAGCCAGAATACGCTTCGCCTTGCCGGGCAGTTGCGCCTCCACCTCCTCCAGCGTCGTTGCGTTCGTGTTCAGCAGGAAGATACCATTCTCCTTCAGCGCAGAGAACATGTCGAACTTGTGCAGGTACGAGCTCTTGCTGCACGACACGTAGTCAGCGCAGCGGATGTTGTACGGACAATCGATCGGGTCCTTTCCGTATCGCAGATAGTTCACCGACCATCCGTTCGACTTCTTCGCCTCGTACTCCGAGTATCCCTGCACGTTCAGCTGGTGGTAGTCTCCCAGAATCTTCATGATCGTCTTCGACACCGACACCGTTCCATCGGAGCCCATGCCCCACATGATCGCCTGGTAGATGCTGCTCGGCACCGTGTCGGGCTCAGGCAGCATGGGAAGCGAACGCATCGACACGTCGTCCTGAATGCCCACTGTGAATCCCTCCACGGGCTTCTCCGAACGCAGGTTCTCGAACACCGCCATCACCTGACCGGGCGTGAAGTCCTTCGAGCCCAGTCCGTAGCGTCCGCCGATCACCATCGGGTGGATCTCGCTCAGACGGTTGCTGAACGACGTGCACGTGTCCAGGAACAGCGGCTCGCCCTGCGCGCCAGGGTCCTTGCAGCGATCCAGCACCGCCACACGCTTCACCGTCTTCGGCAGCACCTCCAGGAAGTGCTTCACGCTCCACGGACGGAACAGACGCACCTTCAGCACGCCCACCTTGCTGCCGCGCGCGTTCAGGTAGTTCACCGTCTCATGGACCACGTTAGCACCCGAGCCCATACACACGATCACGTCCTCCGCGTCCTCCGCTCCGTAGTACTCGAACAGACGGTAGCGACGACCGAACACCGGCGCCATCTCCTCGAACACCTTGTCCACGATCTCGGGAACCGACGCGTACGTCGGGTTCGCAGCCTCCACCAGCTGCATGTAGATATCGGGACTTTGAGCGGTGCCGCGCAGGTTCGGGTGGTTCGGGTTGATTGCACGGTCACGGTGACGCTGCACGGCCTCCCAAGGCACGAACTGCTTCAGTGACTCTTCATCGATCACGCGGATGTTGCACGTCTCGTGCGACGTACGGAAACCGTCGAAGAAGTGGACAAAAGGCAGACTAGCACGAAGAGAAGCAATATGCGCGCATAATGCGATATCGTGAGCCTCCTGCACCGATTGCGAACACAGGAAATTGAATCCCGTCGAACGGCACGCCATCACGTCCGAGTGGTCTCCGTAAATGCACAGCGCCTGACCCGCCACCGCACGCGCAGACACGTGGAACACGCAAGGAAGCATCTCGCCAGCAATCTTGTACATGTTGGGAATCATAAGAAGCAGTCCCTGAGAGCACGTGAACGTCGAGCACAAGCCGCCGCCCACCAGAGCGCCGTGAACAGCGCCCGAGGCACCAGCTTCCGACTGCATCTCCACAACCGTACTATTCATTACACACACTCGCTACACCTACCCAACCTGACCAAACACATTCTTCATACCACGACTCGCATACGCATCCACATTCGTTGCCATGGGGGTGGACGGAGTGATCGGGTAAATGAAGCAGTTATCACAGAACTGATAGCTAGGGCTCACTTCATTATCCAACCACCTACGCGATGTACGACGCCGCATCGTTACCAGTCACTGTCTGAGACTTGTAATGCACTTCAGGCATCTTTCTACATCATTACGCTGCGAAAGGATCTGTCCTACAGTTCGATTTGGATAATTGTGAAACCAAAACCCAACGCTTCTGATTTCGCGTACAGTGATCGACGGGTTGATTACCAAGGAAACACGACTGTGAAGTGAATTTGTGTGGGAGAAGGCACCATCACAAGAAAAGCGAAATCGAAACAGGTGTGAGAGTGTCAACTCTGCGAAAACAAACATTTCACTAAAACAACTCATTCTCATAACAGGACGCGATTCCCGTTTGTCCCTTCTTCAGAGTCGCCGGAGCGACAGCCTCTTCCGTTTGCTGCTAGAATTAAGCATCCTTTTCGTTCCCACCAAACCATGATACTGTCTTTCGTTGATATAGTCAAGCGTTTTGCTCTCGAAGGCGATAATCTCCCCTCCCTTCTCCTCCAGTGACTCTCCCAGTTCATCAGGTTCCGTCGAGTCAGTTTCAGGTCCAATGAGTTTTCTACGCTTCATGCGGTATATTTGCCGAGACCGGTAGTCATGAATGTACAAGTCGCCCCACTGGCACTCTCCCACCGAGATTAGATACTCGTAAGGCATCACGACAGGGAAGGGATACTCCTGCATCTCATAGCCTCTTCACACTCTCACTCTCACATCGATGAAGCAACTCCGCTCGCATCCAATCAGCACAAATCCGTCCATTCCGGGGAAGTTGGCCAGTTTCGGAAGCGACAGCTTTCCCACCATAATCGGATACGCCTGTTGTCCGTTCTTCTCAGCAACACGCATCAGTCGATTCAACATCTCCTGATAGCGATCCACGGAGAGCGTTCCCAGCACCACTCCCAGCATCTTCGCATGCTCCACGCGCTCCACATTCACGTATCGCTGCATCAGGAATCGACTCGACGACTATCTCACACCGACCCATCGATCGTACCACCGTCTGCAACTGGTAGTCCGAGAAGACCGACGCCTGTGGAAGACCCGAATCGAGGAGAACCGAGAAGAGGTTTCCGTTCGCATGGTAGTCGCTAATGACACTTCCGTCCTTCGAGAGAAAGAGGAGAATGTCCGTGGGGTCGACAGAGGGCGTCTTGAAGTAGTGGTATCCCAGCTTCAGGTATTCGCTTCCGAACACCTCCTTCTGAGAGAGGTTCTGACTGTGAATCACCTCGCCCAACAGGAGTGTCGGACAGTACTCCTTTAGAGCGTTATACAGAGTCTCGATGCAGTAGCTGAAGGAAAGGTCGTATCCAAGGTACAGCGGTCTATTGAGAAACGATCCAACGCACTCACTTCTTCACTCCTCCATAACGTTCGCGGATCGCATCCACACAACAATCAATATCCAGAGGAGACCGACCGAACACATAGTACACGGGGATGTCATTCACTTGCGACATACACGCATCTCCATAGTGAATCACCAGATCTGCATGTGCGTGTTCCACTGCAACCTTTCCATCATTTCACACATGCGAAAGAACCGTATCGACACAACAAGGACAAACACTCGTATCGCCGAGAATGTAAATATCGACACCCTCTCCGAGTTTTCTCTGCGATGTATATACAATTAGCAACACTTACGCGGAGACAGGAAGCAACCGCATCCGCGTCGTGAAGCAGTTCATCAGGAAACTGTAGTGCAACCTGTCCGTTCAAATTTCAATCAAAAGAATACTCGTTTGCTGTTTTCGCGTTGGATGACTCCAACGGTTGTTTCAATTTCATATCTCTCCTCTACCGATCCGGTGCTACACATTTCCTGAAGTTTCCAATTGTACTGAAAAGGAGATGATCTCTCAACAAACAGTCATCACAACTATACTATTACAAACTCTCTTTCGTTTCCATTCTCATCACTATCTCGTTTCAAGTACACGTGCAATAACCGATTTGAGTCCATCATCGCTGAAAATACAATACCGTCCCCCTCCTTCCATCCACCCCGATTCAGTGGAACACCTCCCATTTTCTCCCGCTTTTCATCTCCACAATCGCGGTAGATGAAGAGTGGCTGCGAATAGGGTCCGATACTATCCTTATCCGCAACAACTGATACGCATCCTCTCTTTGCTCCATACGGTGTATAGGCGGGAAGTAGTTTCTCTTCTCCCCAAATCGTTTGGATGAAGATGTCTGCCTCGGTACAATCACACAGCTCCTTGGTCATTGGTCGAAGACCATTTCCAATAATATTGCTTGAGCCGTTTATCACGCCCTCCGCAATCCGCTCGGTTTCGGTCTCGAAGGAAGCCTCCTCCTTCATCATCATTGAAGCCACCACGGCACCTCGACTCACCACACAATCGGTTTTGTAGTAGTCGTGTATTTCAACTCCCGGGAAAGTATCCTGTACTCTTTGGCGGACATAAGACAAATTGGAGGATCCTCCGATCAGAATAACTCCATCTGGATTCTTCCTATTCAACACTGTAGAAACTAACTGTCGACTCACCTCAATGGTGTTCGTAACAAGACCTTCAATTGTCACGCAAGCTCTCTTTGGCTTTTCGGCATTCATCCAAAAGCAGTAACATCTTGTTTGTAAACACTGTTTCTCTGTTCCACTTCAGATATTCCAGATCCTTTCTGTTTTCGATTACCATATCATAGATTCTCAAATCGATGTTATCACCACCACAGTTCTCAAGACCATTCTTTCCGATCGTGGTAAATCTTCCCTTCTCGTATCGAATAAGCGTTGTATCAAACGTACCACCTCCCATGTCGTACACGAGATAGCAACCATCCTTGTTCTTGTTATCGCGCAAATAACTGAATCCGGCAGATACTGGCTCACTCACAAGTTGAACTTGGCTAAATCCAGCGCGTTCTGCCGCACTACGAAGAACTCTACACGACTGATAGTGGAACATCGACGGAACAGAAATCGCTACAATATCATACTTCGGACAAATCGATTCTGGTAACTTTCTTTCCTTCTTCAGTTCATCGACTTGCCTTTTCAACTCTTTATCCGCCTTCTCTCGGATGTCCTCAAGTATCTCGCAAGCCACTTTATCAACATCCATGTACTGTTCTTTCTTCGTACTGTCACTAACCACATACTGATATCCTGTAGAAGCAGGTTGCAATTTGTACAAACCATATGAAATCTCCGGATAATCGTCAATACAAAAGGGACGACGTCCCAGTAAGCGTTTGGAGCTGTATATAACCGATGAACGAGGAATCTCTTCATTCAGAGCATTGTATCCAACATGATATTCGCCATTCCAGAACGCCGCCACTGACGGCATTGGATCACCATTACCATCACCAAGTGGGATGGAAAAGATCATCGACTTTGTATTATCATCCCACACAATACATCCGTGTGCACTGCATTTGGATGTTCCCAAATCAATTCCCAGATATACTCTCATGGAATCTAAACTGAATAGCATATCATGTTCAGTGATTCCATTCCGATCATGATTTGTATAGTGCAATGAATCGCATTAATGCTCCCCTATTCTTCCCCACCCTATTCTCCCCATCACCCTCGCCCCATCGACCGTTCGTCTCCTTTTCTCTCAGAATAACTTTGCACTTTCGTCTACAAAGGTATTGTCCATCATCTCTCCCTAATCTCTAGTCATGGGTAAGGAGAAGCCTCATATTAACCTGGTCGTTATTGGTCACGTCGATTCTGGCAAGTCGACCACCACTGGTCACCTGATCTACGCTTGCGGTGGTATTGATAAGCGTACGATTGAGCGTTTTGAGAAGGAGGCCAATGATATTGGTAAGGGTTCCTTCAAGTACGCGTGGGTGCTGGACAAGATGAAGGCCGAGCGTGAGCGTGGTATCACGATCGATATTTCTCTGTGGAAGTTCCAGACGGAGAAGTACAACTTCACCATCATTGATGCCCCCGGCCATCGTGATTTCATCAAGAACATGATTACGGGAACGTCTCAGGCTGATGTTGCCATTCTGATCATTGCTGCTGGTACTGGAGAGTTCGAGGCTGGATACTCGAAGAACGGTCAGACCCGTGAGCACGCTCTTCTGGCTAATACGCTGGGAGTGAAGCAGATGATTGTGTGCATCAACAAGATGGATGACAAGTCTGTGAACTACAGCGAGGCTCGTTACAACGAGATTAAGACGGAGATGACGTCGTTCCTGAGCAAGGTGGGTTACCAGAAGGTTGAGGAGCGTATTCCCTTCATTCCCATCTCTGGCTTCAACGGAGATAACATGCTGGAGCGCTCTGCGAACATGCCTTGGTACAAGGGACCCACTCTGATCGAGGCTCTGGATGCCATCCATCCTCCTAAGAGACCTGTGGACAAGCCGCTGCGTCTGCCTCTGCAGGATGTGTACAAGATTGGCGGTATCGGCACAGTCCCTGTGGGCCGTGTGGAGACTGGAATCCTGAAGCCCGGTATGACGGTGGTGTTCGCCCCTGTGGGTGTGTCTTCTGAGGTGAAGTCGGTGGAGATGCACCACGAGTCGATTCCTCAGGCTCTTCCTGGAGACAACGTCGGTTTCAACGTGAAGAACATTGCTGTGAAGGATATTCACCGTGGAAACGTGTGCGGAGACGCGAAGAACGATCCTCCTTGCAAGACGGAGTCGTTCGAGGCTCAGGTGATTGTGATGAACCACCCTTCGGGTATTCGTCCCGGTTACACCCCTGTGCTGGATTGCCACACTGCTCACATTGCTTGCAAGTTCGAGAAGATCATGACGGAGATCGATAAGCGTACCGGAAAGGTCCTCCGTGAGAACCCCGATATCGTCAAGAACGGAAAGTCGATGATGGCTCTCCTCGTCCCCACCAAGCCTCTGTGCGTTGAGACCTTCTCGCAGTATCCTCCTCTCGGTCGTTTCGCCGTCCGTGATATGAGACAGACTGTCGCTGTGGGTATCATCAACAAGACCACCCGTGCGAAGTAAATGGGTTAGTGGAGTGTTTGTTGTTATACTGAATCACCATTATCACTTTCGATGAAGTGTTGTTAGTTTACTGATGACTGTGTGCTAGTGGAGTGTTTGTTATGACAATATTTCATTTGTTGTGAATATCATGGGAATGATCATCACGATGGATAGACTTTACACTGCTATAAACAAACACACGCACAAGAATAACAGCTTCCAACAAATGTCGGTGTGTTCCATAGACAGACCCCTTAGAAGTAGATCTGCTGGCAAGGACCCATCGTGGACTTGATGTACACGACCTTAATGTTCTGCCACTTCTTCTTCAGCAGAGACACCAGGAAGTTGCACGACAGCACGATGTTGCTCTTCAGCTGGTCCTTCGTCAGGTTCACGTGACCCACGGGCACGGACAGGCACAGCACCTTCTTCATCTGGAACTTGACCGTGTGCAGAAGGGTGTTAATCTTCTCCTGAGGATCCTCGCTGTTGGTGATCACAGAGGGGAACTTTCCAGCTCTGTTCAGACCAGGTCCCATGATACGAGGAAGCTTCTTGATCAACGTATCGGAGGCCAGGAAGGCATCGTACTTCTTAGCCAGCTTACGGATCAGCTTCTTGTTCTTGTTCAGGTTCGTGATCTCATCAACGTTCATGCAAGGGATTCCCTCCTTCTTGCAGATCTGCTCGTGCTTATCGTTCACGAAGATGCACACGTCGATGTGAGATCGGGTAGGGTTGGGAAGCTGGAACGAACCAGAGAAACGCTTGTCCTTGGCAGGATCAATCTGCTTCAGAGTCACCTGGAGCTCCACAGTCTCCACAAAGTTTCTCTTCTTTCCCTGCAGCTTCTCTCCGTCCATCTCCACCTCCTTTCCGGCAGAATAGTCCAGAATGGTGTCCAGTGCCTTGCTCAGAACTTCGCTGTTAACCTTGCTACACAAACGTTAGAGAATGATCCAAATGAGCCATTCCAACATCCTACCTCATTGTAGAATTCTGTTTTCTGAAGGAAGAGTGAAACCGGAAGCGAGCGATCTGATTGGATGCACCAGATGAGTGGAGCGGATTGGAATGAAGGTGATGTGTGTGCGTATAGAGGGAAATCTTGTAGGAATCGATAGAACAAAGGAATAGGGAGAGATGGAGAGGGAATTGTGGAGATGAGGGGAGTGGAGGGGTTCATGGTGATGAGGATGATAGATTATTTACATGGGTACAACTGTTGGAAAATGACATCCTCATTCCTATCCTATTCGCAGTACTCACTTTGCATCCCATACCAACTCCATTCCATTCACAATTCGCTCCCTATTCCCCCTAGAATCGCCTATCAACCCGATCCAAACCTCGATTGAGCTCAACGGAAACGAGTGCTCCTCACGCGAGAGTAGCTTCATTTCTTTCTCACTTCACATATCATTCATATCCAAATCAATATGTCTGAAATTGGTATGTCTGTGACTTGAAAAGACGAATGGTGATGAAATTGGTGATTATTGTTTCATGATCTCATCCATCGTTTAGAAAAGACGGAAACTCCCACGGAAGCTCCTGCTGCTGAGGCTGTTGCGCCCGCTGCGCCTGCGGAGACTACCGCTCCCGCCGCTCCCACACCCGAGCCCACTCCCGCCGCTGCTCCCGCTATTCCCACCCGTGAGATGGTTGCGATTCCTGCGGCTGCTCCCGTGTCCGATGTGAAGGTAGATGTGTGAATAGAGAGATTATCCGCAGCCCGAGTTTATTATCACTGTGACCAATCCCACGCGTGTTGCGGACGGTATGTCGTCCCATGTGGTGTACACGGTGAACACGACGACGACGCACCCTTCGTACAGCTACAGCCAGTGCACGGTGATTCGCCGCTACAGCGACTTCCTGTGGCTGCACGACATTCTGTCGGAGGACTATCCCTACGCGATCATTCCCCCGATGCCCGAGAAGAACACGATGAACCGTTTTGAGATTGAGTTCGTGGAGAGCCGTCGCGACTCGCTGCAGTCGTTCCTGCGTGAAGTGTCGGTGCATCCGACGCTGAAGGACAGCAAGCGTCTGCGCTCGTTCCTGAACGCGGATGACGAGAAGTTCAACGAGGAGAAGGCGGAGACGAAGCAGTCTCTGAAGGAGGAGCTGAAGGGCAATCCCATGGAAGCGGGCATGAAGCTTCTGAAGATGGTGGGCAGCGGCATCGGTCGCGTAGGCTCGCAGGTGCAGAAGTCGGTGGAGAAGCAGATCAACGGCGAGACGCCGCTGAGCAAGGAGGACGAGAAGCTGGCTCACTACGTGGAGTATCTGAACGACCTGTCTGCGCAGGTGGAGGGTCTGGCGGCCCGCGCGCAGGAGTACGTGGACATGGACCGCGAGTACGCCGCGAGCATGCTGGACGCGGGCGTGTCGCTGAGTCTGATGGGCCAGCTGCAGACGGACTGCGTGGGCGACGCGATGAGCAGTCTGAACGACGCGTACGGCGTGCTGTCGCAGCTGTGGGGCGAGAAGTGCGCGCGCGTGCAGAAGGCGTTCGTGGAGCCGATGCGCCGTCTGGTGCTGCTGCTGAACGAGGCGAAGGTGACGGTGGGTCGTCGCTCGCTGATCCTGTCGAACTACCAGGACGCGTACCAGTCGCTGAAGAAGGCGAAGGCGAACCTGAAGAAGATCGTGGCGACGCCGGGCAAGAGTGCGAAGCGTGCGTCTGCGGAGGACGAGATTGAGAAGTACAAGAAGAGAGCGGGCAAGCTGAAGAAGAAGCTGAACACGATCACGGAGAAGTTGACGGAGGTGCTGGAGGAGTTCCGCGTGCACAAGATGAAGCTGCTGCGCGGCATGGTTGTGGACCTGCTGCAGCTGGAGATCCAGTACGCGAAGCAGATGGCGAACGTGTGGCGCAACTACGTGCCGGCGCTGCAGAAGGTGAATATGGAGGAGGCGGAGAAGTCGGCGAACGAGATGGCGCTGGCGAGTGTGGATGAGAACCGTGTGCGTGCGAATCAGGAGAGTGAGGAGAGTGAGGAGGAGAGTGGAAGTGAGAGCGAGAGTGAGAGCGACAGCGAGGACGAGAAGCCCAAGAAGAAGGGAAAGAAGGTTTCGAGGAAGGAGAGCAGCTCGGAGAGTGAGAGCGAGTCGGAGAGCGAGTCGGAGAGTGAGAGTGAATCCGAGTCTGAAAGTGAAAGCGAGTCCGAGAGCGAGTCCGAGAGCAGCTCAGAGGAGGAAAAGAAGAAGAAGAAGAGCAAGAAGACAAAGAAGTCTGGCAAGGGAAAGAAGGGAAAGGACTCGAGCGATGAGTCTAGCTCCGATTAAGGAGTTTTTGATAGTTTGTTTGCAGTCTGTTTGTTCTGAGTAAAATGATTCGATTTTTCCACCCACACGAGATCAACCCTGCATCATCACCATCCATCTCCATTTTCATCCAGTCCTATCCAAATGAATCATCCAATCATTCAATTCACTCCCATCTCTCGTTATCAAACCCATCATTCATCGAAACGCCCATCTCATTTCCACGTTTCCCCAATTCTCTAAACTCACACAATCATCCTTTGATATCGAATAGTCATGTTCGGACGTTCCTTCTCTGGAGTGCGCAGTGTAAGGTTGATAGAATCAGAATAAGGTTCTAGGTTTCTCGCATTGCTCGTACCTTCGCTACGGAAGGTAAATTCTTCTCCCACTCAATTCATCCCTAGCGGAGCTCCCTTTCAAGAAGATCCTGGTTGCTAACCGTGGAGAGATTGCTTGCCGTGTGTTCAAGACTGCCAAGCGCATGGGAATCAAGACGGTGGCCGTGTACTCGGATGCTGATCGCAACGCGAAGCACGTGAAGATGGCTGACGAGGCTGTGTACATTGGACCTTCTCCTTCTGCTCAGTCGTACCTGCGTGCTGATAAGATTGTGGAGGCTTGTCGTAAGACGGGAGCGGACGCCGTTCATCCTGGTTACGGTTTCCTGTCTGAGAACTGGCGTTTCGCTGAGACGCTGGAGAAGGAGGGAATCATCTGGTGTGGACCTGGCAAGTACGCCATTGAGGCTATGGGAGACAAGATCGGCTCGAAGAAGCTGGCTGTGGCTGCGAAGGTGAACACGATTCCTGGTTACAATGGTGAGATCAACTCGGACGAGGAGGTGCTGAAGATTTCGCACGAGATTGGCTACCCTGTGATGATCAAGGCTTCTGCTGGAGGTGGTGGCAAGGGAATGCGTATTGCGTGGAACGACAAGGAAGCCATTGCGGGATACCACCTGTCGAAGCAGGAGGCGAAGTCGGCGTTCGGCGACGACCGTATGTTCATCGAGAAGTACATCGAGGAGCCGCGCCACATCGAGATCCAGGTGCTGGGCGACAAGTACGGCAACTACTGCGCGTTCCCCGAGCGTGAGTGTTCGATCCAGCGTCGCAACCAGAAGGTGGTGGAGGAGTCTCCGTCGGTGCTGCTGGACGAGGAGACGCGTACGGCGATGGGCAAGCAGGCGTGCATGATGGCGAAGGCGGTGAACTACTGCTCTGCCGGAACGGTGGAGTTCTTGTGCGACAAGCATAAGCACTTCTACTTCCTGGAGATGAACACGCGTCTGCAGGTGGAGCACCCGATCACGGAGATGGTGACGCGCGAGGACCTGGTGGAGCAGATGTTCTGGATCGCCGCCGGCAAGAAGCTGCCCGACCGTCTGATCAACTGGCCGCTGAAGCGTTACGCGCACGCCATCGAGACGCGTGTGTACGCTGAGGATCCTCGTCGCAATTTCCTGCCTTCGCTGGGTCTGCTGACGAAGTACATCGAGCCGACGGGCGAGGGCGTGCGTTGCGACTCGGGAATTCTGGACGGCAGTCAGATCAGCATGTACTACGATCCGATGATCTGCAAGCTGGTGACGTGGGGCGACGACCGCGCGACGGCGATCAAGCGCATGGACGACGCTTTGAACACCTACATCATCCGCGGTCTGAACCACAACAGCGCGTTCCTGCAGTCGGTGATCCGCTCGAAGCGGTTCGCGTCGGGCAAGATCACGACGAACTTCATCAAGGAGGAGTATCCCGACGGATGGAAGGGTTCGGAGCTGACGCAGGAGGAGGCGGAGCAGCTGGTGGCGGCGACGGTGGCGGTGCATCAGGATCGTCTGGCGACGGAGGCGACGAACGACCAGATGCTGGAGAGCTACGAGCCGTCGTTCGAGGAGAATCTGGTGGCGACGGTGGGCGAGAAGAAGTACCCCGTGCACGTGGCGTACGAGGGCGAGAAGATGAAGCTGACGATCGACGGAAAGGAGGTGACGGTGGAGAACCCCGCGTTCGAGTGCGAGCGCACGATCATGGGCGCGAAGGTGAACGGCAAGCAGGTGAAGGTGCAGTACTTCGAGCCGACGACGGAGGGCTACAACATGCAGTACTGTGGAGGCAACTTCGAGGTGCTGCTGCGCAGCGCGCGCGCGGAGGAGCTGAGCAAGTTCATGATTCCGAAGGTGATGCCCGACACGAGCAAGTTCCTGGCGTCGCCGATGGCTGGATCGCTGGTGAAGGTGAACGTGAAGGAGGGCGACCGCGTGGAGGCTGGACAGGCGCTGGCTGTGGTGGAGGCTATGAAGATGCAGAACGAGCTGTACGCCCAGAAGCCGTGCGTGGTGAAGAAGGTGTACTTCAAGCCCGGACAGAACCTCGCTCTGGATGACGTGATCATGGACTTTGACACCAGCGCGTAAGATGTTGTATCGTAATGGGGTGTTTGTTGGAAAGAGTTACACAGTAGTGTTATGGGGTGAAAAATGTGGTTATGAATAGTAGAAGCAGTGCCACACTAGCATGATTGAAAGAAACAAAAACAAGTTCAGAAACACCTCTCGATCGACCGCTTACTTCTTGGCCGAGACACCCACCGACTTTCCGAAACGACCCGTGGTCTTGGTGTGCTGTCCACGGACCTTCAGGTTCCAGTAGTGGCGCAGACCACGGTTGGCACTAACCGTCACACGTCTCACCACTCTCCTACCGCATCTTCTTCAGACGATTCAGATCCTCACGGAGGTTGGCCTGCAGGTTGTTGGCGACAATCTGCTTGTACTTGCCGGTCTCCACATCCTTCTGTCTGTTCAGGAACCACTGAGGGATGTTGTATTGCAGAGGGTTGGAAATGACAGCAATCAGTCTGTCAATCTCCTCGTTGCTCAGCTCTCCGGCACTACTCCATAAGCACTCTCCAATGAAACACTCTACCGCTTGCGGATATCGACCTCAGCCTTCTTGCAGACGGCCGTGGCGAAACGGCGACCAATACCCTTAATGGAGGTCAGAGCGTAGACGATCTTCTGCTTTCCATCGATGTTGGTGTTGAGCACACGGAGAATGTGCTGGAACTCTCCCTGGTTGACGATAGACTACACGAATGGTTAAATTCACTCGCCTCCATTGCACAACACGAACAAACCATTATGAAAGGTCACAAGCTGATTCTATGTCGAGAAAACCGTTCCACCAATTATCGGTCGAAAACCGCGGGAGACGTGATGAGAATCAATCCTCTCCGTCAGCGAATCCACTTTCTGAAAGAAGAGAGTTCCTCCTTCCCCTTCGGACCCCAAGATGAAGTACTGTACCTTGTGGGTGATCTGGATTCAAACCGTCATTTGTGTCATATTCTATGTAGTGGTTCAGTGTTTCGTTGAGTGTAGTATCTAATCTCTATGAATTCCATCGACAGTGATGATTGGGTACTCGATATGCTCCTTTGGTGACGCTAGACTGTTCTCTCCCCTTCCGCTCTTCCGTTTCTGTCATCGGCTGTGCGGAATTCCCCTTCCAACCATTCGTATCCCACGCAAGTCGTTCTTTCAATATGGAATTATTCCATAGAAGCCGAAAGCGGCCAACTTGACAGAGAACAAGGATCCACATCTATCGTCCTCCCTTTTTCCTGAGGACGAAGTCATCGCGCTCCATTTTTCAACCGCGCAATATTTCCTACGCGCCGACTCGTCTTGCTTCGATCCCATCAACCAAGACGGACGTGCAGAGTACATTCAGTCGCATTGGAGTATATTCTGTGGATCGTTTCTGATCGTAGATTCCGTTTTCCTCGTTTCGTCCCATGATATCAATCATGCGTAGAACGCTGCTAACCGTTGCAACAACGATCATTCAAACAAACGACGCGGCGAAGATCCAAATCCAGCGGAACTGTCTTTCGGTCCTCAATTCCTTCTACCCTTACATCCGCACCGTTCTATTCGACAATCACGCTCTAACCGCCCAATGGAATCTTCCCAACATCATCGTGGTGTCTACCGTCAGGTTTCTCCGTTTCTCTCTTTCGACCGTAGTATGAACCCATACGGAACTCCGTTTTTCAAGCCCATGGTCGAATACGTTCAGGACCACTTCCAGTCGACCTTTTACGGCTACTGTAATGGGGACCTTTTGTTCCACTCGGATCTCATTTCCGCACTTCACTCTCTAGCGAGCAAGATTGAAACAGGAACACTGAAATCGAGGGTTTTCATCGTCGGTCGTCGATTGAATTACGATCACCAAAACATTGTTCCGATTCCCACGGGAATCGACGCTCAGGACACATTCATTACGAAATACGCCGAACAAGGCTACCTTTTCCAAACCGATGCCGAAGACTACTTTTTCTTCACAACAAACGCCCTTCCATGGCGCTTTATCGTCG
>ENA-UERG01001621-UERG01001621.1-human-gut-metagenome-genome-assembly--contig:-NODE-1621-length-18104-cov-13.351140_pt1 | contig 18104 bp, 15 predicted proteins | sample MGYA00242954_ERZ507954 | MGnify/ENA primary metagenome ERZ507954 (study PRJEB26167, sample SAMN06115478) | human gut metagenome | host: Homo sapiens | place: China:Sichuan | collected 2015-01-21... | reverse complement strand
TCTGTTGGGTATGAGTATGATTTTTCCGGGATGCAGACATTCGGCAAGGTATTGTCACGGTGTTAAGAGGTATTTTCGGTTTTTCGCATGGGTGCTGCTATTCGTGTTTGCGATCATGACTTTGAATTGTACGATGATCTATCATGGTTCTACCTTTTCGGAGAAGTATTTCGGAGAGGAAGAGGGGCAGCAGGATGTGACGCTGCAGGAGCGGACGGAGGAGTTGCTCAGGATTTATAACGATATCGTGTCCCATTGCAATGCACTGAGTATGGAGATAGAGCGGGATGACAACGGCGCAGTGGTATATTCCGGAGGTGTGGACAGTAAGGGGAATGCAGTGGATATGGCAGGGAAAGCCATCAATGTGATGCAGAACCTGGGGAAAAGCTATGATCAGCTGGATGGTTATTATCCGAGACCGAAGGCTATGTTTTTCTCGGATTTCATGTGCCAGATGTATATGTGCGGGTACTATTTCCCGTTTTCCATGGAAGCAAATTATAATGACGTTATGTCTGTTATGAAGAAGCCGGCGACTATGTGCCATGAGCTGGCGCATATCCGGGGATATATCTATGAGGATGAGGCGAATTTTATTGCGTTTCTCGCCTGTGTGGAGTCGGATGATGCTGTGTTTCAGTACTCGGGATATTTAAGTGTCCTGAATTATGTAGCGAATGATCTGTACAAGACGAGACTGGCGGATCCTGAGAGTTATGCGGCAGCCAGGGAGGCAGTACGTCCGCTGCAGGTATTGCAGCAGGTGCAGGAGGACAATATCTTCGTCACAGAGGAGGAATGGGAGAGGATCAATGGGAAAGCGGTGGTGGACACGGAGACCGTGGACAGTGTCTCAGATACTCTGACGGATGCTTCGCTGAAGCTGAATGGTGTGTCGGACGGCATGATCAGCTACAACCGGGTAGTGGAGCTGTTGTTACAATGGTACGGCCAACAAGGGGAGTACTAACCGAAACATTTGTAGGAGATAGAGGAATAATTGCAAAAATTTAAATTTTTTTCTATTAACCACTTGACATTTGATCGGAATTTATGTAAACTACGATTGTTGTGACGCAGAGCAGTCATGAAATACAGATTGCAAGAAGGATTAAGTCGCGGGCCCAGATAGCTCAGTTGGTAGAGCAGAGGACTGAAAATCCTCGTGTCACTGGTTCGATTCCGGTTCTGGGCATTTCGCAGGACACCATTTATTAAAATGGCAGCCCTGCTTCATATATAAACATGCGGGTGTAGTTCAATGGTAGAACACCAGCCTTCCAAGCTAGATACGTGGGTTCGATTCCCATCACCCGCTCTATTTTTTTAGCGGGAAGCCTGATAGATCAAGGCTTCCCGCTGTTTTTGTATTACCTGGTCTGATACCAGGTGATACCAGAATTTTGAGAGGACATATAGTGAATAAAACAGTGAATACCTCCGATATACATGATAGAACAGGTAGACCCGGAAACAGGAACGGAGGGGCTTATGCAGGTCGGTGGAGTAGGAAGCGGACATGACACATATTCTCATCAGGTGACAGGATGTATTCACGAACATGGGGAAAATAAGGACGTAGGCAATGCTGGAGCCAAATTAGGAAGCGTACAGACTATACAGACCGCCGAGGAAGTATTGCAGGAGAATTCTTCGGTGAATCTTATGTCCTGGGTGCAGAATATCAGTAGTAAAGGCAAACAGCTTTTACAGAAAATCTGGGGAGAGAGCAAGGAAGCTAACGATGCGATCACTTCACAAAATGGCAGCGGAAATCATATTGCAGGGCAGGAGACGCTAGTCACCGGGAATTCTGTAGGAGTAAAGACTACAATGAACAGGGCGGCAGTGGAGACAGCAGCTACCCATACGTATTTCCAGCCTGTGGAAGCAAAGGATGCCATGCCGGCGAACCCTTTGCAGAAGGTGCGTTATCAGGTACAAAAGGTAGCGAGAAAGTTGATGGACCGGCTGCCGAGCCGATTCCTGGGATCCCATACAGGCGATTTTTTGCAGACGAAACAACAGCAAACGAAAGAAGACTTGCGGAAGAGAAGTCAGTATAAGCAGGATGATCAGGAGATCGAGTGCATTCTCACGGATGAAAGCTATCTGACAGATTCCTATAACCGCAAGGGTGAGTACAGCCATCTGACTACGGATAAATAATTATATTACGAATTTTACGAAAAATTTCAATAATTTGCTTGACAGCTTGGCATTCATCATGTAATATAGTCTTTGCTGTGAGACACAGCAGACATTCATAAGATTGCGGATGAATGCCGATACAATTAATTTCATACCTTCAAGATACAGGTTTTGACCTGTACAATATGCGCGAGTGGCTCAGCGGTGGAGCACCTCCTTGCCAAGGAGGGGGTCGCGGGTTCGATCCCCGTCTCGCGCTTGAAAAAAGAACGATACCAAATCGGTATCGTTCTTTTTTTCGAGCCCTGCCAGGGCTCGAAGGTTCGATGTCTACGCTCCGCTCCGGTCCGCGCAGTCCGAGGTCCCCCGGACCTCGTGCGCCGTCTCGCGCTTGTCTGCACGGAAAATTTCAAAAGCAAAAGGTACTGCGTATTTGTTTCGGTTCGTATAGGAGCTTCATTTTGTATGCACATGACCGCGGGACCAGACTTTACTGGGCTGTGCCTTATAGGTGGGGCGGCGGAACAGGAGGCTTCGGAGAGCCGGGCCGTTAAAAGGAAAGAGGGGCCAGAAGTAGCTGAAGCCCGCGAAGGTCGGGGTAGTAATCATGGAGAGTGACACAAGCGTCAGGCCGATAATAAAGCCGGGCAGACCCCATAATCCGGTGGTGACCACCAGGAGAATTCGGTAGATCCGCAGGGCATCGGCGAATTCTATACTGGAGAGGGACAGATTCGCCAACATGGTGACGGCGGCATAGAAGAGGACTTCGGTAGAGGCCCAGTTAAGGCTGACAGCAATGTCACCAATCAACAATCCCCCTACGATAGACAGTGCACCGGAGACACGGCTGGAACTAAGTGCGGCAGAGTATTTGAAGAGGTCTAAGAGGAACTCCACCGCCAGTACATAGAAAAAAAGGCGGAAGGGTGACAGATCGCTGACGGGTGTGAGCTGCAGCGAGGCGGTGATCTCGGGATAATAGGCGGAGAGAAGTAAAAATACCGGCAGAAGCAGGAGGCTGACCGGAATGCACAGGAAGCGTATCATGCGGAAGTAGGTTCCGGTCAGAGGATTGTTGTAATAGTCCTCCGGACTCTGGGTAAACTGGAAGATCGTACCGGGAAGCAATAAAACGGCGGGAGAATTGTCCACAATGAGCAGAATGTGCCCTTCGCACAGGTAGCTGCATGCCACATCGGGACGCTCTGTCAGCTGGATGCTGGGCAGGGGATTCCACCATCTTTTATGAATCAGAAGCTCTTCTAAGCTTTTGCTGCCCATAGTCAGCGAAGTAATCTGTAACCGGGAGAGCTTTTGCTTCAGAGTCTCTAATAACTCCTCGTTAACCTGGTCTGCCAGATAGGCAATAGCTACATCGGTGCGGCTCTCTGTTCCCAGGGTGCAGATGGAGAAGGTCAGTTTCGCAGAACGCACCCGGCGGCGGATAAGATTTGTATTGAATAAAAGTGTCTCCACGAAGCCGTCCCGGGCACCCCGGGTGCTCCGTTCGGTATCGGGTTCGGAGATACTGCGGACGGGATAGGTACGGACGTCAATGATCACCGCCTGATCGAAGCCATCCACCAGGAGGATGGAAGGCCCACTTAAGAGATTTTGCAGGATATCATCCACAGAGGAGGTCAACGATACCTGTGCATAGCCGAGCCTGCTCTGTACATAACGGGGGAGATCGCGGATCTCGGAATCCAGTGTATAGTGAGGATCCTGCAGGTCGGAGAAGATCTGCTGGAGGATCTCGGTATTGCAGAAACCATTGATCCCCAGCCAGAATGCCGGAGTTTCCCCCAACCGGAGATCGCGTGTGATCAGGTCAAAGCTTTTACCCAGAGGAAGCAATCTGTGGAGAAGATCAATATTTTGGGAAAGTTCTGTGGATAACGAAATGTTTTGTGCCATAAAAAGGGAATCCTTTCTGAATAATGATATAATGATTGCATAGACTGCCCGGTGGGTATATTGTATTATTCAGATAGATTCCCCATTATTTTGGTAACTATTCAGTTCATCAGTGATATAATTGCCACAGGCCTAACAGGATCAATAAGAGCCCGGAGATGGGATCGGCATATTCTCCGACCTGCTGCAGGAGGACGGAACGTCCCAGGCGGCTCCCCAGTGTCAGGAATCCGAAGGAACAGAAAAAGGTGGATATCGAGGCAGGCAGAAAAGGAAGTCCGGTAATGCTGGCGGAGAATCCGATACCGATATTATTCATGGAGAGGGCACAGCCCAGAGCCAGCGTCTGCGGGAGAGTCAGATTCCGATGTTCGGCAAATTTTTTCTTCTCCCGGCATAGACTGCTGTTATCTGAAGAACTGCAGCGCCATCTGGAGACCAGCCATTTTCCGGCATAGTAGAGCCCGAACAGGATCAGGATACTGCTCCCGGTCCGGGTTGCGATCTCACCGGGGATCAGAGGCAGTAAAAGGTTACCGAGGCTTATAGAGATCACAGTACCGATGAGAGTGACTGCGCTGATCAGCAGATTGTGTTTTGCAGGAAGAGGGACCTTCTGCAGTCCGAGTGCGCAGCCTACCAGAAGTGCATCCAGACTGGCGGAGATACCGAAGAGCAATGAGGGAAGAACAGACATAGCATGCTCCGTAGAAAATATTCTTAATTTTACTATATTCCTGTAAAAATTTTTTGTGAGATACGGCGCGGGGGATGCCTGAAGGACAAAAACGATGAAAATAAAGAATAAAATCATAGAATTTGTAAAAAAAGAGACGGTGTTGACTGCGGCGATGGTGCTGGCAGTATTGTCGGCGGTAATGATCCCGCCGGACACAGAATATATCGGATATATTGATTTTCGGACGCTGGCGATTTTATTCTGTCTGATGACTGTGATGGCGGGATTGCAGAAGCTGGGCATATTTCGCAGGGTTGCCAGGATATTATTGCAGCATACCAACAATGTGATTGCGCTGGCAGAAATTCTGGTATTGCTGTGCTTCTTTTTCAGCATGTTGATCACGAATGATGTGGCATTGATCACTTTTGTGCCTTTTACGTTTACGGTACTCTGTCTGTCCGGAGAGGAGGCTGTCCGGAAACTGGCAGTTCCGGTGGTGGTATTACAGACGATCGCAGCGAATTTAGGAAGTATGCTGACTCCCATTGGTAATCCACAGAATCTGTATTTATATGGGAAAATACAGATGTCCCCGATTGCATTTATAAAGCTGATGCTACCGTATTCTGCGGTGTCACTGCTCTTTTTGCTTATCTGTACGGCGGTTGCGGCGAAACACAGTGGCATTGCGGTCAGAGATGTGGCAGGGGCGTTGCAGGCAGAAGATGCCGGGCAGGAAACGGCAGGATGGCGGAGATATCTGCCTGTGTTTTATCTGATATTATTTTTGTTGTGTCTGTTAACGGTGGCACATATGATTCCCTATCCGGTAACGCTTGGAATTGTGGTGCTTGGTGTTGGAATCATGGACCGCGCGACCATAGGAAAAGTGGATTATTCGCTGCTGCTGACCTTCGTGGGATTTTTTATTTTCATAGGAAATATAGGAAGAATGCCTGCTTTTTGCAGCTTTTTACAAAAAATTATTGAAGGAAGGGAAGTCATGACGGCAGTGGCTGCCAGCCAGGTGATCAGCAATGTACCGGCAGCACTGTTGCTGTCCGGTTTTACAGAAAATGTAAAAGCATTGATCGTTGGAACGAATCTGGGCGGTCTGGGCACATTGATCGCTTCTATGGCAAGCCTGATCTCTTATAAGCAGGTGGCAAGTCAGATCCCCGGGGAAAAGAAACGGTATTTTGGATGGTTTACAGTGGCCAATGTGGGCTTTTTGCTTCCATTATTATTTATAAACGGTCTGTTATAGTGTGTTTATTGTTATAGAGTTATTTATTTTATTATGTAAGGAGGCAGCATCATGACAGAAGATATGACAATTATTGCAGAAGAGGCATATTCCGCAGCCAGGGAGATCCTGGAGAAAGCTAAGCCGGAGGCGGGAGAACTGTTTGTAGTAGGGTGCTCCACCAGCGAGGTGGGCGGTGCATCCATCGGTACTTATTCCAGCCCGGAGCTGGCAGAGGTGGTCTTCGGTGGAATTTATCAGGCAACGCAGGAAGCAGGCGTCTATCTGGCAGCCCAGTGCTGTGAACACCTGAACCGCGCACTGATCCTGGAAAAAGAGGCAGCTGTAAAATACGGTTATCCCATGGTCAATGTGGTTCCCCAGCCCAAGGCAGGTGGGTCTTTTGCAACGGCAGCATACAAAGCCTTCGAGCATCCGGTGGCAGTAGAACATATTCAGGCGGCAGCGGGAATGGATATCGGAGATACGTTGATCGGAATGCATCTGAGAGATGTGGCAGTACCGGTGCGTCTCCGGACCGGACAGATCGGAGACGCCCATGTGGTATGCGCCCGCACCAGACCGAAATTTATCGGCGGTGGCAGAGCAGTCTATGACGAAGAATTAATGTAGTGCAATCATACGAATTTGTAAGCAGTGAGTTCGGAGGGCGGGATCGGGAACTAATTCCGGGGCATACTGCGGAAGTAGTCACGGATCCACCGTCCGGATTCATTGAAATCCTCATCGGTCCAGTCAGAGAGAGCCGTGCTGGCAGCCTTGAAGACACTGCTGCTTTCGTCCTTATTGGCGAGATTCCAGCAACAGAAGCTGATCTGGTACTTGTTCAGCAGATCCAGCCATTTGGTGGTGGAATCAAAATCATTGGCACCATTGCCGGAAGCATCGCACATACCGAATTCGCTGACGAAGACCGGAAGATTGTTCTGTGCGCAGGTCTCTAAGCGGTTACGCAGGTCATCTTTGTGGGTGCCTGCGTAAAAATGCAGAGTATACATTACATTATCAAAGGTAAGCGGGGAAGCTGCGGCTTTGTCGATCTCCTGGCTCCAGGTAGGGGTTCCTACGAGGATGACGGCATCCGGCTTCTGTTCCCGGATCACCGGGATGACTTCCTCGGCATAGGACTTGATGTTGTCCCAGGAGGTACCGCTGTTGGGCTCATTACAGATCTCATAGAGCACATTGTCGTTGTCAGCAAAAGCTTCCGACATTTCCCGGAAAAAGGCGATCGCCTCATCTTTGTTCTGATTCGGGTCGCAATCACTTAAAATATGCCAGTCTATGATCACGTACATTCCAAGCTCTGTGGCGTAGGATACACCGTCTCTTACCAGCTGCTTCAGCTGCTCCTTATCACCGCCGGCGCAATAACCGCCGTACTCCGCTGTATACATGGCGAGGCGGATACAGTTGGTATTCCAGTCGTCCCGCAGGGTACGGAAGGAATCATAATTGATATACTGGGGGAACCAGGCAATTCCGTGGGTGGACATACCATAGAGCTGGACAATGTTCCCGTCTGCATCGGTCAGCTTCCCGTTCTCCACATGGAGAGCGCCATGCTGTCCGAAGGGGGTGGAAGTCACATCCGCAGGCCCTGCGGATTGTATTCCGGGAGCATCGGGAGCCGGTGTCTGTTCGGATGCAGCGGTGCTTTCACTGACGGTTTCCGTGATGGCAGCAAACGCTTCGGGGGAGGCAGATGTTGCAGCTTCATTCGGCGTGTCGTGTCTGCCGCAGCCGGCGAGAGCACAGGTGCCTAAGGCTGCCAGTACGGCACAGCTGAGAGTTTTTTTAAAAATAGACATAATGACCTCTTTTCTTATTCGAGTTCGAGAATCAACGAATGAAAATACAAACGATGGGTTACCTTTTAAAACTAAAAAACAAGCACTTACAACAAATATTATAATTGTGTCTGTGAAGCTTGGCAAGAAATGATTGCCCGCGGATAGGAGCTGTGATACAGTTAATGGGAACAGAGTTCGGAATAGAGGACAGAGATGGAGGAAATCTATGCTTCCGCAGTCATTTACAGAGAGAATGCAGGGACTTTTGGGATCGGAATATGAAGAGTTCCTGGCAAGCTTTGAGCATGAGAAATATCAGGCATTGCGTCTGAATCCGTTAAAAAGGGATGACATGTCTGTCATAACAGAAAAAGTAAAGCAGACTTTTCAGCTGCAGCCGGTTCCCTGGGCGGAGAACGGATATTACTATACCAAAGAGGACCAGCCGGGAAAGCATCCCTGGCATGAAGCGGGACTTTATTATATCCAGGAACCCAGTGCCATGGCACCTGTGACACTACTGTCGCCACAGCCCGGAGAGCGGATCCTCGATCTATGTGCTGCTCCCGGAGGGAAAAGTACCCAGATCGCATCCGCGATGGAGGGAGAGGGACTGCTTGTCACGAATGAGATCCACCCGTCGAGGGCGAAAATACTGTCGGAGAACGTGGAGCGCATGGGCATCCGCAATGCCTGTGTATTGAATGAGACGCCGGAGCATCTGGCGGATATTTTCGAGGAATATTTTGACCGGATCCTGGTGGATGCACCCTGCTCCGGAGAGGGAATGTTCCGGAAGAATGAAGTGGCCTGTGAGGAATGGAGCCCGGAAAATGTGCAGTTATGTGCAGACAGACAGGACGGGATCCTGGAGTGCGCGGCACGGATGTTAGTCCCGGGAGGCAGACTGGTATATTCTACCTGCACCTTTGCGCCTGCGGAAAATGAGGGAAGCATCAGCCGTTTCCTGGCAAAGCATGAGGAATTTGAGATTGTCCCCATCGATAAAAAGGAACTGGGGATCCCGGAAGGCTGCGACGGTATTCCCGCTTGTGTAGAGAACCCGGCACCCGGCATTACGGGAACTTTACGCCTGTGGCCCCATAAGTTACGTGGCGAGGGGCATTATGCCGCAGTATTACAGAAAAAGGGAGAGCTTCCGGAAGGATATCAGCCGGTGAGCGCCACCGGATCAGAGAAGGGAATTCCGGCGAAGAATCTGACAAAAGACTGGGCAGAGTATTTTAACTTCGCAAAAGAGACCTTTTTGGAGGAGCAGACGATCAAAGCAGGACTATGCACTGCCGGAGAAGGATTTCTGGCATTTGGCGATAACCTGTACCGCATGCCGGAGAGAATGCCCGGGGTGAAAGGACTGAAGGTATTGCGCCCGGGACTTCATCTGGGCACATTGAAAAAGAACCGTTTTGAACCGGCGCACGCGTTAGCACTGGCACTGCGCCCAGAGGATGTGAAGCATGTGTGGAAGCTGTCTGTGGAGGAAGCCGCGGCTTATCTGAAGGGACAGACTTTTTCCGCGGAAGGCGAGAAGGGCTGGTATCTGATCTGCGTGGATGACTGTAGCCTTGGCTGGGGGAAGCTGGCCGGAGGCGTCATGAAGAATCATTATCCTAAAGGACTGAGAAAGTGATTAGGCGATAGAGATGCAACGGTATAGATTAACATCCGGAACAACGGTTAGGGGGATGACAGAGGAATAGGTTATGAAAACGGAAATATTATATGAAGATAACAGCATACTGGTCATCCGCAAACCGGCGGGACTGGCGGTGCAGTCTGCCGGAATCGGACAACCGGATGTGGTCAGCGAGTTGAAATCCTATCTTGCAAAGCTTCCCGGCGCGGGGAGACCGGGAAAAGGAGAGCCGTATCTGGGAATAGTCCACAGACTGGATCAGCCGGTGGAAGGACTGCTGGTATTTGCCAAAGACAAAAAGGCAGCCGCGGCATTGTCGAAGCAATTAGCAGAAGGTGCTCTGAATAAACATTATTATGCAGTACTCTGTGGATATCCTGACAGCCCGGAGGGGGATCTTGTGGATTACCTTCGCAAGGAAGGTAATGTGGCGGTGGCAGTGACCGGCAGGGAGCAGGAATTTGCAGATGCGAAGATTGCCGTGCTGCACTATCGCATTTTGGAAGAGATCAACGATCCTTCTCCGCTTGCGCTTGCAGATGTAACGATCGGGACCGGACGGTTTCATCAGATCCGGGTGCAGTTCGCACATGCGGGATTTCCGCTGTTGGGAGATACGAAGTATGGAATGGCAGCGCTAAAAGAGGCGATGCCTGCGCAGAAATATCGCGGCGTGGCACTATGCGCGTACTCTCTGGAACTTGTCCATCCCATTTCCGGGAAAAAGATGGGATTCCGGGTAGTGCCGAAGAATCCGGTATTTGCAGGTTTTGCGATGAAGGAATTGAAAAAACTCACAGAAAATGAAACCGGAATCTCCAAAAGGGGATAAAAAAAGTCTCTCAGAGCACACTAATCCCAAAAAGGGAGTGTGCGGAATGGACTGGGGAGAATTCGGTAAAAACATTATAGGAAAAAAGATGATAGTACTGCTTGCGGTGACGGGAGCAGTCTATTTTTTTCTGCAATATCTGACACCCCTTCTGGCACCGGTGCTGTTGGCGATGCTGTTCGTCACGATATTCGGACCGGTGATGAAACGGATGAACCGCAAACTGCATTTTCCAAGACCCTTAAGCGCCATAGTGCTTCTGATTCTGGCGACACTGCTGTTGGCTGTACTGTTATGGGTACTGAGTTCCTGGGTGCTGGGAAGTCTGCCGGTGTGGATCCGGAGTATGGATGCGAGGGAGCAGGAGTGGCTGGCGATGGTACGGGATCTGTGTCACGGTGTGGGAGAGATCATTGGCGTGGACGCTTCCTATCTGGAAAATACGGTCAGCGGCAGACTGCAGGAAGGACTGGATTCGCTGGAGGAAAATATTCTGCCGGGGATGCTGTCGCAATCCATGCAGTATGTGCGGTGGTTTGCGGAGGTGGGAGGATTCCTGGTGACATTTCTCATTGCGTCGGTACTGTTGGCGAAAGACTATGACGGGATCATGAACCATCTGCTGGATCAGGAGTCCTGCCATGTGCTGTTGGAGGTGATCTGCGGAATTGTCCGCTATATCGCTACCTTTGTAAAAGCACAGGGGATCATCATGTCGGCGATCGCATTGACGGCAGCGATTACGTTAGGGATCGCGGGGATAAAGCATGGAGTGCTGTGGGGGATCCTGGCGGGGATTCTGGATGCGCTGCCTTTTATTGGCACGGGGGTGGTGCTGTTGCCACTGGGAATCTGGCAGCTATTGGAGGGAAGCTTCGGTAGAGCGCTTATCTGTGGTGCGCTGTATGTGGTATGTATTTTCCTGCGGGAGATACTGGAGCCCCGTCTCATCGGCAGGAAAATAGGAGTGTCTCCCATTGCTGTATTGGTGTCGTTGTATGCCGGGATCCGGCTGTTCGGCGTCTGGGGGATCATCAAGGGACCGTTGGGATTTGTGCTGATCTACGAGACGTATCATAGCCTGTCTAAGATGTCTGACCGGCAGAAAAACAGAGCGGATCGCTTCTGAGAAAAGATTGACGAAAGAAGTCCGGAAAGCTATCATGAAAGGGAATAAATTTCCGGTGGTCGGAGAAGGTTCGGAGAGATGAAGCCTATGGCAAAAAATACAAAACACAAGAAAGCAGAATCCGTAGCAGAGACACTTTGCAGCTTTAGCGGATTTTTATGTGATATCGTGATCAGCGTGTATATGATCGTGATTCTGATGGTACTCCCTCTTTACAATAAAGGATATGCCAGGATAGGAACAGAGAAGGAGACCTTTTTTCTCAAGACTATGACCTATGGTGCGAAAACTTTGCTGCCGGTATTTTTACTGTGGCTGCTTTTCCGGCTGGTTACAGCAGTTCAGAAAAAGGAGTTGCCAAAGTTCACGGAATGGCCGGCGGGATTATGGAAGAATCTGAGTGTGACGGACAGATTTGCCGTATTTTATGGAATTGCGGTTTTAGTATCCTATCTGTTTACGAATTACCGGGAAGAAGCATTGTGGGGGACAGCGTCCTGGCGGATGGGAATGTGGACGCAGCTGGGAGCGGTGATCGTGTATTTTATGATCTCCCGCATGTGGCAATGGAAGAGCTGGATCCCGGCGCTGGTACTGCCGGTGTCTGCGGTTGTTTTTTTTCTGGGATATGTGAACAAGTTCTGCCTGCTTCCGGTGGATCCGGAGTACGTGAACCCTTCCTTTATCTCGACGATCGGGAATATCAACTGGTACTGCGGGTATCTGGTGACGATATTGTTCGGGGGAGTCTATCTGCTGTGGCGGATGGAGGAGATGACATGGAAAAAGCTGTTGCTGATGGCATATGTGACGATCGGCTTCGCCTCGTTGGCGACTCAGGGAAGCAGCAGCGGCATTGTAACCTTCGCAGTGGTCATGTTCGTATTATTCGGGATGTCCGTGAAGGACAGTGTCCGGATGGAAGTGTTCTGGCAGGAGATGACGATGTTTTCCGCAGCGTGTCTGATTACCTGTGTTCTCCGCCGGTTGAATATATTTTCCCGGGAACTGATCCTGGAAGGAATTACAGATCTGCTGACGTTTTCGATTGCAGGCATATTTATGACGATTCTGTCGGGAATTATTTTGTATTGGATACACAGAACCCGGGTAAGACGAAGTTATCCGGAGAAAATGTTACATAGAATCTATTGTGGGATCGCTATTGCGGTACCGGTTATGATATTGCTTGTTTTGTTACTGACGCTGATCAATACTGTAACCGGAGGGGTTCTGACTCCCGGAATCACAGACCCGGAGGTGACAAAATGGCTGACGTTTAATGTCAGTTGGGGGAGTGCCCGGGGCGGTACCTGGGCAGCAGGTGCCAGATGTTTCTGGGAGGCGGATTTTCTGCATAAAATATTCGGCGTGGGACCGGATTGCCTGTATGCATTTTTATCCAACGAGGGAAGTGTGGGACTGCAGACGATGGTGAATGACCGTTTTGGCGGGAACCGGCTTACGAATGCACACAATGAATGGCTGACGGTTCTGGTGGATATAGGAGTGCTGGGATTGGTAAGCTACGCAGGGATGATGATCACGGCGATCAGAGACTTCCTTCGTGCCGGGGAGAACAAGATGCTGGTGGGAGCCTGCGGGATATGTGTGCTGGCGTATACAGTGAATAATATGTTTAGTTTTCAACAGGTGATGAATATTTCGACGGTGTTTGTAGTAATGGGAATTGGGGAGAATGTGTGGCGCTCAGCCAGCGATTGAATCAGCGAAAGTTGAACTTGCGGTCTCCGCTCCGGTCGGTCCAGGCCGAGGTCCCCCGGACCTCGTGGGTCTCCGCTCCGCTTCGGTCGGCTCAAAGCCGAGGTCCACTGGACCTCGTGAGCCCTCTGCGCCCGAACGGTGTGTCCGAACCAGTTAGAGGTCGTAAGTTTGAATAGTTGCAAGAACAAAAATACTCCCTCACACATGTGTGAGGGAGTATTTTTAGTCGTCGCGACAAGATTCGAACTTGCGACCTCTGCGTCCCGAACGCAGCGCTCTACCAAACTGAGCCACGCGACGATTATTAACACGAATCGCGTCAACATTAAAATAATAAATAAAAACCCATTGATTGTCAAGCAAAAAACGAATATGATAGAAGAAAAAGTTGCAAAAACGATAAAACCACGAAATTAAGAGAGGAAATTCTATGTACAATACAACGGTAACGCTGAAAAAAGGAGAAGGAAGAACGCTGAAAGCCGGGGGAATGTGGGTATTTGATAATGAGATCGCATCCATCCTGGGGACGTTTGAGAATGGCGACATTGTAAACATTCATGATTTTGACGGCTATTTCATGGGATACGGTTATATCAATACCAATTCCAAGATCACACTCCGTCTGCTGGCGCGCAGGAAGGATACGGTGATCGATGAGGCATTTTTTGAACAGAGGGTACGGGATGCCTGGAATTACCGCAAGGAGACCATCGATACCTCCAGCTGTCGTCTGATCTTCGGAGAGGCGGATTTCCTGCCGGGTATTGTCATTGATAAATTCTCGGATGTACTGGTAGTGGAATCTCTGGCATTGGGAATCGATAAGTGGAAGCTTGTGATCATTGATGCTTTGAAGAAAGTACTGGCAGAGGATGGCATTGTCATCCGCGGTGTCTACGAGCGGAGTGATGCCAAGGTACGCTTACAGGAGGGGATGGAGCGTTACAAGGGCTTCATCGGCGAACCGTTTGACACGAAAGTAGAGATTGTGGAGAACGGTGTGCATTACATGGTGGATGTAGAGGACGGACAGAAGACCGGATTTTTCCTGGATCAGAAGAATAACCGTGCCGCCATTCATCGTTTCTGTAAGGATAAAAAAGTGTTGGACTGCTTCACACACACCGGCTCCTTTGCATTGAACGCGGGAATTGCCGGAGCGAAGAGTGTTCTGGGTGTGGATGCTTCTCAGCTGGCTGTGGATCAGGCAACGGAAAATGCGAAGCTGAACGGACTGGAAAATACGGTAAGCTTCCGATGTGCGGATGTCTTCGAGTTATTGCCGGAGCTGGAAGCGCAGGGCGAGAAATATGATGTGGTGATCCTGGATCCGCCTGCTTTTACCAAGTCCCGCAATTCCATCAAAAATGCTGTAAAAGGATATCGTGAGATCAATCTTAGGGGCTTAAAGCTGGTGAAAGACGGCGGATTCCTGGTAACTTGTTCCTGCTCCCATTTCATGGATCCGGAGCTTTTTGCCAAAACAATCCGGGAAGCTTCTCATGGTGCGCATAAGCGTCTCCGCCAGGTAGAATTCAAGACACAGGGCCCGGATCATCCAATCCTGTGGGCAGCGGACGAGAGCTATTACCTCAAGTTCTACATCTTTCAGGTCGTTGATGAAAAGTAGAAGTGGAAAATAGTGAAAAAATAGTGAAATATTAATGGAAAAAGTTCTCCTTTTTGGATATAATAATATTTGAAAGGGAGGCTTTTTTATATGATTAAAGTGACTTTAACGAATGAAATTTTAAGATATATTATAGAAATTGAACAGAATAGATATAAAGTATCGTCAGTAAAGCTCTCCAAAACAGTTATGAATAAGCTTCGCAAAAATTCAAAGAAAAAAAGTTCGTATGCCTCGAACAAGATAGAGGGAAATCCCTTGTCGGAAAAACAGGTGAACGAAGTAATAGAAAGTGATGAAAGAAAGCATTATCTGAAACCGGAGCAGGAAGTCCGGAATTATTTTTTGGCGTTGAATTTTCTCGAAGAAAAGGTGAAGAATAAAGAAAAATTTTCCAAGAAACTTATTTTAGATGTACAGAAACTGGTGGAAAATGGGGCGTCCAAAGAAAAAATAGGTCTCAGAGGACCTATGCCGCCCGGAGTTCTGTTTGCAGTGTATGATTCCAAAACAGGGAATCCGGATTATATTCCCCCGGAATATTGTGACATTCCGGGACTTTTGGATGAATTAGTGGAGTATGTAAATACTACGGATGATCACCCTCTGATCGTAGCAGCAGTGGCGCATTATCAATTAGTGACAATACATCCGTTCGAAGACGGCAATGGCAGAACAGCAAGACTGTTATCCGGTTATATTATGGACTTGAACGGTTACGGATTTAATGGAATCGGATCGTTAGAAGAATATTTTGCATACGATATAGATGAATATTATGAATCTATTCAGATGGGACTTCCGGCATTGTATTATTCCGGAAGAGAGAATCCTCCGCATCCGGAGATCTGGATTAATTATTTTCTGCGAATGGTGAAACTGTATTCGGGAAAAGTCTGTGACTTACAGTTGGCTTCTGAGGAGGAAGATTTTGCAGGAAGTCTATCTTTTCTGAAAGGGAAAGAAAAGGAGCTATTATTGTTTTTAATGAAAAATTATCGGGGAGAGTTTACTCCGATTGAAATTAGCAGAGAATTGTCGGTAACAAATAAAACGGTTATTAACAGACTGACGATACTGGTAAAAAATGGATTTGTGATTCCTATATTAGTCAATAAGAGAATCCGATCGTATGAATTGAGTGAATTTACCAAAGATCATGAGAAGAAAATTATAAAAGCTATCAGCTAAAAGCTTTCAGCTTTCAAATTGTTGACGAAAAATAACGACTGGAAAGCTTATGGGGGAAACGGTATGTCCTATTTGAATGGTAACAGAAAACTAACAAAGGACTAACCACACGGCAGAGAGTGATCGATAAAAATCGGTTGCTCTTTTTTCATTGTGAATGAGCTTGCATGTGCTATAATAAAACAAACTAACAAATCGGAATTTGTGAGGGTAATTATGATAAATTTTTTGAATGATATAAGGAATGCAGAAAATCCAATATCCAATAATAGAAAACTTATAAATACCATAGCGATATTGTTTCTCGGAATAGCTTTGGGAACTTTCTCAAAATATCTGGATTTTCGTCAAACTGAACTTCCAGGTGTGCTTATGGCAATAAATGGAGTCTTAGATATTGGTAATTTTCTTGGGCGTTTTGCAATCTGGATATTGATTGCACTGTGTATTTCTATTTATAGCAATTCTGCAATAAGAGCAAGCATCAATGTTTTTGTATTCTTTGTTGGTATGGTTGCAAGCTACTATTTGTATTCAAACTATATTGCAGGATTTTTCCCAAGAAGTTATGCGATGATTTGGTTTGGATTTACAGCTGTTTCTCCATTATTGGCTTTTGTCTGTTGGTATGCAAAGGGGAAAAGCAAACTGGCATTTATACTATCAGCGCTGATTTTGGCAGTATTGTTCAATATGTGCTTTGTATATGGATGCTGGTATTTTAATGCAAAATCTGTTTTGGAAGTGATAGTCTTTATTATTGGACTTATTGTTTTGAGGAGAGACACATTGAGGAGTTCTGCGCTAATGGGAACGATTAGTATAGTTCTTGCAGTTTTACTTGATATGGTTATTCCATTTCATTTTGGATAAACAACTTCCAGTTGATCGAACTAGCTCTCCCGGAAAACCTCTCCGGGAGAGCTGTTTTTCACCCCGCCGCGTCCAGCATATTCTCGATAAAAATCCCGTACCCCGTAGTCGGATCGTTCACCAGCACATGGGTCACGGCGCCTACCAGCTTGCCGTCCTGAATAATCGGGCTTCCGCTCACGGGTGATTGCCATTATGGACAACACGATATGTTTGTAAAGCTTTTTCCTTTGTACTGTTGATAGCCAATTGCTTTCTTTTGCGCTGTATGGTAAAATATCCGGAGAAAAAGGTGTGTTTCATTTCATGAGAATGGAGGATTTGCAAATGCTGATGAACAGTGGCGAGTACTTGGATTTGGTACAGAATATCAAGCAGGAAATCCAAAGTGCGCAATATAGGGCAGCGCTGAATGTCAACAGGGAACTGATATGCCTGTACTACGACATTGGGTCAGCCATCAACGAGCATAAAACCTGGGGAAATAAATTTATTGAGAACCTTGCTACAGACATTAGGCTGGCATTCCCGGAAGCAAAAGGGTATTCGGTGCGAAATCTCAAATATATGGCGAAGTTTGCGCTCCGTTTTCCGAACTTTGAAATTGTGCAAGCGGCGCTTGCACAAATAACGTGGTATCATCACATTGCATTGATGGATAAGGTGAGGACAGCGGAGGAGCACATTTGGTATGCCGATCAAGCAGCTGGGAACGGGTGGTCACGCAATGTTTTGGTACACCAAATTGAGATAGGGCTCTATCAACGCCAAGCGCTGGCTAAGAAAATAGCAAATTTTGAAGAACGCTTACCCTCCCCACAAAGTGAACTTGCCGCACAGACAATGAAAGACCCCTATGTGTTTGACTTTATCCCGTTTAAAGAAGATATGATGGAGCGGGATATTGAACAGGCACTTGTGAAAGATGTTACAAAGCTACTGTTGGAACTGGGAACAGGATTCGCTTTCCTTGGAAACCAATATCACCTGAATGTGGGCGGAGATGATTTTTATATTGATCTGCTGTTTTACAATCTGAATCTTCGCTGTTATGTGGTGATCGAACTGAAAACCGGTGAATTCAAGCCGGAATACGCCGGACAGCTGAATTTCTACCTTTCGGCGGTAGATGGGATTCTGAAAAAGGAGAACGATCATCCTTCTATTGGTTTGCTGCTGTGTAAGAGCAAAAATGATTTGGTAGCGGAATATAACGTATACGAGGATATGTCAAGCCGCGCCGGCGGC
>ENA-UERG01001615-UERG01001615.1-human-gut-metagenome-genome-assembly--contig:-NODE-1615-length-18166-cov-5.213721_pt1 | contig 18166 bp, 17 predicted proteins | sample MGYA00242954_ERZ507954 | MGnify/ENA primary metagenome ERZ507954 (study PRJEB26167, sample SAMN06115478) | human gut metagenome | host: Homo sapiens | place: China:Sichuan | collected 2015-01-21... | reverse complement strand
TGACTGGAGTTCAGACGTGTGCCTTCCGATCTATTGGTGCTTTCTATTTTTTCTGTCAATGCACAATCTCAAGATTCACAAGAGGAAATGCAAACACTTGTTCAGAGAGTTGATTCTCTTGAGCATGAATTGTCGTATCTAAAATTAACTTACGAGTTAAGTACACTTAATTCCGATATGACATTGTTTTCAAACGCAATGGATATAAAGTCGCTTGAAATTCAGTTAAACCTTTATAATAGGAATTTCAATTCCCAATTAGGTTATGCATATCAACGATATTATAAGTCATGCCAGGACAAAAAACAATCAATTTCTGAACTCATTGAAGCTAAGAAAACGTTTTTCGTCCTCAAAGTTATAACGTATCCTTTTTCCGAAAGTGAAATGAATACGTTAAAGGCAAGTTATAATGTAATTGATAATGCATACGAATCAATAGGAAACTCTATGGACTTGTTAAAAATCGTTATAGATGCATATAACAAATCATTGTAACTATTGCCAAAAATCATCTCTGTATTTTTTGTTGCGTTCGTTCGATTTTCCAATCATACGCCCCATTAGCGACATCGGCAACCTCTTTGCAGGTCTGCCGATGTTTCAGTTTGTCAAACGGCTGTCGGTCATTAGCATAGTCACATAGCCATGTACCAATAGTCTGATGCTGCTCTTTGGTCTCGCCATAATTCTGCATCACACTCTTGATGTCGGCAGCTTCATCATTGCCAAAGATGGACTTGAATTTGTCCGTACCATAGTAAACTATTGCATCAATGGCACGCTTGAACACCTCGCTGGAAGCATAGAGCATATCGGCAAGGATAGCCAAAACCTGCTTGCGTAAATTCAGCTCACCCTGTAATCGCTTAATGGTCTTGTCTTTCTCCGCATTGGCAAGCCTGACCGCATTATTGATACGCAGTTGCACATTCTCGTTTTGGCTATTAAGCTCCTTGATAGCCCTGTCGTGTTCTGTGGCAAGAGACCGACTTTGCGCTATGGCATTATCACGTTCCGCTTCGGCTTTCTGCTTTTCAGAAGCCAGTACCTTTGTCTGCTTCTCCACCTCCTTGATGACAGTAGGCTTGAATGCCTTTTTAAGACAATCATATTCCTGTGCAAGCTGCTTATACTTCTTTTCAAGGGTGGCTGCCTTGCCAATACCGACCAGACTGCCAACACTATCCAAAATACCTTCCACAGTGTTCTTACGGATTTCATCACGTTTTTTCTGCTTGTCGGCTATCTCGTTGTCAAGAGCCGCACTCCGTTCAGCCTTAGCCTTGTTTTCAACCTCCAAAGAATTGCGCTCGGCTTCGGCTTCCTCTTTGGCACAAAGAGCGGCTTTCTTTTCCGCTTTGGCTTGTTCCGCTTCCTGCTTCTGCTTGGCTATGATGAAGTCCGTTCGCTCCAAATGCGTCTTGCCTGTAAGCTCTTTTGAGATGCCCCTTTCCATCTCCAAGCATTCAGCCAAAAGTGTCTGCATCTCGCCCATGGCTTTCTCGTCCAACTTGTAGGATTTACCTGTTTCGTGGTTCATCCAATCCCACACGATATGGGCATGAAGATTGGGCTTCCAAGTGGTAATGTCTTCGGGATTGCTGTAATGCCCCTCGTCACGGTGGATGAACACTTGCAGGGGTGTGATACCCCAGCGTTCCTTGCACACCTCACAAAAATGCCGCAACTGTTCCATAGTGGTATCTTCCTTGATTACTACCACGCCCTCTTTGAGCGGAGTGCTGCCACGAACAATGGTCACCTTCCCGGTCTTTTTGTTCACCCGTTCACGGTCTTTGGTCTGCATCGCCCGACCTGTCTTTTCCTTGACCATTGCAGCTATCTGATTGTAGCGTTCCGTGAGTGATGTATTGCCAAAGTCAGGTGCTACCCATGCTTCATTCTGCGACATGAGGTCAATGCGTATATAGAACTTTTCTTTGTTGATACGGGCAAGGTATTCTGCTGTCCGCCTGTTATGGGGTTCGCTGCTGCCGATGTTGCAGGGCTTGATATTGATGGATGTCTTCTGTGCCATAAGTTTACTTTTATTCGGGTTTCACAATGGGTTATTAGGGCAGAGCCTTAATCGGAGGGTGCAGGGAGAGGGTCACTTCCTGCTCCGGGTTCTTAGGGGTGGAAGCCACTAAGCGGAGTTCCCAAAGAGAGGGGCACTCTTTGGTCGGGTTGCATAGGGCTGACAGCCCTTGCCGGGTTCTCAGGGCAGCGTCCTGAGTGGGACGGGGCAACGCCCAGCCCCTCGGGAGAGCCCACAACTACGGAAGCGAAGCGTGTAGTTATAGTGGGCTATATCAGGGCAAGCCCTGTCATCCACGCACCCAAGCCTCTGTCACTAACCGCAGAGCAGATTCTTTTTCCCTTATGTTAGTTTGCTCATTAAATATTCATTGAAGTCTTTATATCCATCATATTCCTTTGCCGCATCGGTACACCTGTCGCCCAATTCCATTACTATCTGTTGAGTTCCCATCTGTCCGGCTTGGTCACTATCCAGATGGCAGTATATATCTGAATAGCCATTAAGGACGAACAGGGCATGTGGAATGTTTACGATGGAGTTGAGCACCACTGCATCGCATTTGCCATAAAGAGTGAGATAGGAAAGGTAGTCAACGAACCCTTCAAATACGTGACACTTTGCTTCGTGGTTTATTATGGTGGTTATTGCTTTCGGGGCTATACAACCTTTGAAGTATGGGTTACGTAGTTCATAGCCACCAGCATCATTCCTGAATCCAATGGCAAAATAGTTCTTGCCACAACTTTTGTAGTGTATTTCCAAGCACTGACTTTTAGCCATAACTGAATCAATTCCTCTTAACAAAAGGTAATTCAGTAGAGCTGGATGCGCCAGTTCTTTTACTTCAATATCCTTAAATGAAGGTGTCTTACTGGAACTTACCAGTTTGACAGGTGGTGCTGGCATGATAATTGAATGGCTCATTCTGTACAATACTTCTGAAATGTTTTGCGTGTGAAACAGAACCATAGCCAAATCAATGATGTTACCTCCCTTGCCCAATCCGAAATCGTACCACAAGTTTTTGTTCAAATCAACTTTGAATGAAGCGGTTTGCTCAGTATGCAGTGGCGACAAGTACCACCACCTAGTACCTTTCTTATTTATAGGCTCATATCCTTTGTCTGCGAGGAAGGCGGATATTTGGATTGTCTTTACTTCTTGTATAGTCATCATACGAGATTGAATTGTTGAAATGTTGAATTGTTGAGAGAAATGGCTGGTGAAAAGAAAAACAGCTTTCTCTTTTGCCCAGTTATGCTTTTTGTTGAGATGCTGTTGAATTGTATTTGTTTGAATATCAAATACTAATTTGTTATCCTCAACAATTCAACGGCTCAATATAAGGTTACATTCCTAAAGAATCTATGAAATCTTTGGTCACCGTATAGAAACGCCCAACCCTGCTGATAGCTGATACTCGTCCCGGTTTGCCATAATCGCACTGGTAAGTGAGATAGGTAAGCGCATTGTGTGCCGGAACAAGCCGCCAGACATCTTTAACCACCTTTCGTATTTGCCATTGCTCCACCTTAACCCCGTTCATTGTCAATAGAGGAATCAAATCTTGTGGAATAAAAGAAAATTTGTCCACATGCTGCGTTTCCATAATATCGCGTATCAGTTCCACCATGTCCAACTCCGTATGATTGCGGTTACACTGAATGATGCGGTCAAGAGCCTCAGTCCTAATGAGAGCTGGATTGAACCACATACGCCCTTCCTTGATGGTGGATAGGGGACGGTGCTGTAAATGGTAGAGAAATGCCGGTATCTGCTCTTTGAGCTTCAGTAAGAAATTGGTGTCATCACTTTCGAGCGGACGGATTTTGCGTACCCAATAGCGATTTTCTCCCGGATCTATGATAACGGGATAGAGTTCGTTATTGGAGCAGAGTACGAATTTGGCAAAGAAGTTCACCTCCTGCCTGTCTTTTCCTTTAGCTTCCACTTTGTAGGTTTGGGCAGTGCTGAGATTCTTCAACCTTTCGGAATCTTCCCTGCGACTCAGTAAAACTTCATCTACCACAATAAGAAGTTTGCCAGCCCAGTCTGCATTGAACTGGCTCCTAAAATCCTCATTTGTATTAAAGGTGGCATTGTCTTGAAAGATACTTTTGAGAAAATTCAAGAATGTGGTCTTGCCTGTGTTACGTTCCTCTGATACCAATAGGAGTATGGGCAATTTCTGTGTAGGCAGCGTATAGAGTAATTGCATATAGTCCACTCCTAATTCGTATTGTTCCTCAAAGATGTGATGCAGCAATTTCTCAATATCGGGGAAATCACCTTCTGTCGGAACGTGGTCAATTGGTTCATAGAGATTGTAAAAGCCAGCGATTTCCTTTTGGTAGTTAGTATGGCTCGGCACTGTACAAAAGCCATTATACTTTGTGATGGGAGGAATATTGTCTTTGCCGTAATCTTGCCGGATTGTACCAAAGCTCCATTGTATTCGCCGAATGACTGTTGTGCCATCGGCCAATGGCTGCTGCACTACCTTATATATGGTGGTACCTACCCGAATGTATAATTCTTCCATATTGTTTCTCTTGGGATTATACGTTCAATTCACTACAACCGTGGCCCTGTACTTTTGATTTCACAAGTGAAACAATCTCCCTTTTTGAGTAAAGGTTACGCCCACCTAACTTGTGAACGATGATAATGCCCTCTTTCTGCATACGCCACAAAGTGGTGTAGGTGATGTGAAGACGTTCACATACTTGGTCGCGCGTATAGTATTCGTCACTCTCTTCTGATGTCAAATCGGATTGGGGTTTCTTTCCTACCAACTCTTCCACCAATTCGGAAACAACCTGCTTGAGGTCATCCTTCTGTAACATGATAAAACTTCCTTGCATAATATGTTGTTTAAATGATTATGCTGCGAAATTACTATGGAACACAAAGAAAGCACCTCGGTAAAAATCGTGTCAATTTCTGCCGAGGTGCTTTTAACAGGATAGCGTTTCTTTTTAACTAATCAAGCGTTTATGGTGGAATCAATATACATCAGGGGAAAGCAGAGTGCGCAGTCTTATGCCTATCAACTTCGCTTGTTCCTTTCCAATTTGAATGGCTCTTTCTGACAAATTCAAATTATAATCATAGTCATGTTCATTGATAATGGCATTATAAAGGGCTTCTGCCCAGTCAAAGCCAGATTTGAATCCAAGAGACGGGAACTTCTCCAAAATGGCAGTATGGAAAGTTCGGTAATTATAAGAGTCATTAAGCAAGCCACCATTAGCCAACGCAGCAAAGATATAGGCAAGAACGGAATCTGTACCATTTGTTTCCATCCATTCGGTGAGTATTATCTGTATCTCATTGGCAAGAAGTTCCACATGAGGTTGTATAAGCATTTCTTCAAGCAGGACACAGGCTTGCTTGCGTCCACGCCGACCTTTGGATTCTTGTAAGGTGGAGCTGACCACTTCTTTTGCTACACCATTTTTACCCATAGACTTCCATGCGCCTTTGGTATAAGCCGCTTTGTCAAGGCTGGCAAGCATTAAAGACCTTACGAATTCTCCTCCAAAGCCTTTCTGCCAGACGGAGGAGCTCTCATCCATCATTGTTTTAGAAAGTAAATCTGCCACCTTAACAAAACCATCGTCAAATATCATCCAGTAGAACGCACTGCACATGAAAGGATTGTTATGCAGTAACTTCTGTTTCGTAGCCTCTTGATTAAATGTAGAATCGAACAAGGTTGTCAGTTTCTCATGGACTTGCAGATGGTTGCTTGCGAATTGGGCTTTATTGTAGCTTTCTGTTCCGGGACAAAGACTTTCAAGCAATTCTGCAATGCCTTTAATTCCATTGAGTGATAGCATTTCAGTCAAGTAAGTAATACCTTTAAGAACGAAAGTCATGTCACCTTCGTATGCTTTGGCAAAAAGATTTGTGAATTCTTGATAGTCTTCGGGATGGTCATAGTGCCAGCGGCGCAAACTCAGTAAATTCAATTCCTTGTTGACCGCCTCCTGAGTTTCACGTTTCTTGTCCTCTAAATAGGTATGAATACCATCTTTGATATATTTTGCATCCTCAGATTGCTCAAAGTTGGTCATGGCATTTTCTATTTCCTCAACCCCATTATCCAGTTCCAAATAGCAATACAGACAACAAGCGGACACATTTCCATCTTTTATGGTATTGGCAAATCTGTCAATTATCTTATCGGCATTTTCTTCTGTGGTCATAATCTCCAAGATTATGCTTTGGAGCGTGGCCATTTCATCGTCTATCAGTTCATTGTAGTTATCACACAACGGATTCCTTAAGACTGATTGAATCTTGCCCTTAAAGTCTGAATAGATTTCCCGATTCGCCTCAAGCCATTCCTGCATTTCCGATTGACTGGGATAGTCTTCATGGTGAAATTCCTTCATATCATCATCCATATAAATAATGTGGTGATTGGTTAATCCTTAAGACACGCCAACGGAATAACCTTTACTCCATCAAGACGAGTGTAAGCCATGCTTCCACCAGTCATAACAATAAGCAAATCGGGTTCCCGAAGAGGTACTTGTTTTTCCGTTTTGTTGTGCTCCTGTATGAGCCTTTTGAGTTCGAGTAAGTGTTTAGATCCTTCATCAATTTCGCTACTACCGAGCTTACACTCTATTAAAGCATATCGCCCATCCTCCAAATGTAGCACTATATCCGCTTCCAAATCGTATCGGTCATGGTAGTAAGATACATGACTATTTAAATCAATGGTGTACGCCTTTAGGTCACGAATACACATCTGCTCAAAGATAAATCCAAACGTCCTAAGCTGCATACTTAATGCCTCTGGAGATAACCCCAAAAGGGCAATCGGTATAGAAGGGTCACAGAAGCATCGTTTTACACTGCTTCTGATAGCGGTCTTGCTTCTTATGGCAGGACACCATGCACTTATGTTCTGGATAACAAATAGTTTTTCCAAAGCCGAAACATAATCATCAAATGTATCTATGTGGCAACTTACTTCGCCAGACGAGGTTACATCATCCAAAAGAGATTTTTTCTTGACCAATGTCGAAACATTCCTAGCGTATGCCCGAAGTATCATGCTGGTCAGTTTGGCATCTCTTTTCTTTCCATCAATGCCGGAAACATCGTCAGAGCAAATGGTTTGAACATAGTTCTTTGCCACAAGTAATTGAGCTTTTGGAGTACGAGCCAACAAGGAAGCCGGCCATCCACCTCGGGATGCAGCAAAGATTAGGTCTTCGACGGTCATCTTAGACATTTTACCGTCAATATCATAATCAGGATTGTTGAAAAGTTCTTTCAATGAAACTTCACCCGTAGATTCTTGCGACTCCCACAAACTCATAGGCAACATACGCAATCGGGCAATACGACCAGCTCCAGAATGATGTATTTGAGATTTGTCAACAGCATTGGAACCAGTGAGTATAAATTGTCCGGGGACTTGGCGGTCATCAACAGTTGTTCGTACCGCATCCCACAACATTGGAGCATCTTGCCACTCATCAATAAGACGAGGCGTATCTCCTTTTAACAGAATGGATGGCTTGGTTTTAGCTGTGGCTAAATACTCCTCACGCATACTTGGGTCTTGCATTCTCAAGATGCTATTGGCAAGTTGAGATGCCGTAGTGGTTTTACCGCACCATTTGGGACCTTCTATCAATACTGCCCCAAATGCATCCAGTAAATCTTGCAGCAGGGCATCGGCAGTTCTTTTATAATAACTCATATAATATACTTTTTCAATGGCAAAGATACACATTTTCTGCAAATTACATTGCTAATTCGTGCTTTTTGTGGTAATTCAATCCATTTTTTTGCGGCGTTTCATTCGGTGTTTTTGCGGTGTTTTGTTCCGCGTTTTTGCGGTAATTCATTTAGTATTCTTGTGATAAACGGATTGTATTAGTCAGATAAATTAGCTATTAACTCCATCCGCTCCTCTTCACTCAAACCTTTCAGCATCTCAAGCAAGGCTTTCTTATCTACAACCGGGGTAGCCTCCTTGGGTTTCTCATTGAGTAAATAATGATTATACTCCAGCATTTTTGCAAGAGGATAAGCACCGATATAATTGGAAGTAATGTCACCGCCACCACTATGTCCCATGCTGTCGCTTATGTATTTATAAGGTACAACTCCTGAATTATTAAGGTTGGTGGCGAAGCTATGCCTTGCCCAAGTCGGTGATGGCATTTGCTCCATTTCCAACAGCTTGGCAACTTTGGCCATGTGTTCACGTATATATCTATTGTAGCGTTGGATAACCCATATTTCTTGTTCGGGCGAAAGAAGCTCATTCATTATGGGGAATACTCGCCTTCCGAGCTTAGGGACATTACCGTATCGGTTAAGTATCTCTTGTATTTCAGGGGTAACGGGAAATATCACTTCACTGGCACTCTCATTTCGCTCACGAGTCTTGTGCCGAAGAAAACGCAGTTGTTTGCCATGAGTGGCATAGTATAGTTCATCATAAGTCAGACGGAGAGTATCGGCAAGGTTTTGCCCATCACCTAAATACATAAAAAGGAATAATCCAAGGTCGCGAAATATGGCATACTTCTCCCGCCCAAGGAATAACTCGTTTCCGTCCTTGTCTTTTGCCTCGTCAGCTTTCCAGAAGTCATAAAGTTTACGCATGGTAGCCACATCAAGAAACTCATGCTTGCGGCTTTGGGCTTTATTGTAACCTGTGTCTTTGAACATCTCTTTGGTATCCCCTTTCATCAGACCATTTGAGATACACATATTGATAATGGTTCTCAGGCTACGAAGCGCGATGGCAATAGTGGTGGTACTCAGTTCGTTCTTTTTCATGATTCTCACCCACTTTATGATAAACTCCCTGTTAATATCAGCAAAGGATACATCTGTTCCCAAGTCTTTTACAAAACGGTTGCGCACATCCTTGCTACAACGAGCAGAACCAGCTTTGCCCTCATTGGTCTTAGATTGGATATATGAATCCCACACCGTAATAATGGTGCTGTCATCATCCTTTCTACCTTGGAATCTGTCTTGTAGTTTACGAAGAGAGAAGTTGTTTTCTGAAATAAGTTGATTGGCTATAAGCTCCACTCTATCCATCAGATTCTTCATGTCGTTTCTCTCTGTCAGTTGAATACGGCGGCCACTTTTCTCATAATCACAGAGAGCCAACCATTCTTCCATGGTGTACGTTTTGCCCAAACGAAGAAACACTTTCTGTCCGGCATGACATACACGCACGGCAACAGGAAGCGGTTGCGAGTAATCTCCTGCTTTTCGTATGTCAAGAGTCAACGAACCATATACGTTGCCATTCGCAGCGGTAAATTTTGCAAGGCATTTCTCGCCTCTCGAAGAGGGTTTTACTTCCTCTTTGGCCATTCCGGTGACCTTATCCGTTCCTTCTTTCCTCATAATGCGTTAACTTACAAGTGATATTTCGCCAATTTTGGTGACCTTCAGGTGACCTTTTCGCATGAAAACTACCGCAAATGTACGTATTTTCCTGCAAACCACAAAATCCAATAATCGCTGATTATCAGCATATTTACATCCCATGTAATTACATGAAACACCACACAAAAAGACTCATAATCTGGAGGTCCCTGGTTCAAGCCCAGGCTGGTCCACGTTGAAAGTTAAGCACTTACGAGAAATCGCAAGTGCTTTTTTCTTTATCTGCGTAAACAATGCGTAAACAAGCGGTTTGAGTTGGCTCTGTTTGCACATAGAATTTCTGTGAAATCCCATGCCATTCTATAACATAACTCATTAAGATATTCTGTTAATATGACCATACTTGGCGGTTAAATAAACTCAAATATATTCCATTTACACCTTGATTTATAGAATAATATCGTACTTTTGTATCGCGTAATGCATTTGTGGCAAGCCATGACCTTGGTGGTGCTCTTTCTTGAAAAAGGAAAGTGAGTTTGCCTAACCGCCGTGGGAGGGTTATCCCATTCTGATGGATCAATGCGTAGAGGGAGTGCCAGTCGGAGGGTACTCTATGACAAACAAAACGCGAGAGTTGCTTCAGGGGTTGAGACCGATTAGCATAAGTCCGGTTACCAATCAGCGACAGAAGACAACGAGATTGCACCGCTGCATATAACGACAATGTTTTGTATCCGCCTAAGGATAGGGACTCTGTGGTTATATGCAGTGTTTTGTATATGTATGCCTCACATTGCAAAGCGTCTGTATTCAGAGGTTATGTTGAACATAAACAATGAATGCAATGGAAAAACTGACAAAGTCCTTGTCGCTTTTCAAGGAACGAAACTGTTCTGTTTCTGTCGTGTTGGATTCACGCACTCGCAGGAAAAACGCGTGCGAGTTTCCGTTATCTCTCCGTTTCACGATAAACCGCAAGTGCTTTTATCTTACCGTTGGAAGTTCTTTTACAGAAAAGAAGTTCTCAGATATTTGTAATGCGACTAAATGCAAGAGTGAGAACTACAAACCTCAAAAAGAGTGGAAAGACACCTTTGTTCTCAAATACAAAGAAATGCTGATGAATCTGAACAAGGGTGGCATCCTGACATTTGAAATGGTACGTCAATGTATCATGGGCGAGGGAGTGATGCTATCCAAAGAAAATACGACCAAGTCACAATCCTTTATTGGTATATGGGAACTAATTATCCATGAGTTGCGTACAAACGATGGCGGTGCACGTTTTACCACGGCAGAGAGCTACGAGTGCGCACTCAAATCATTCAGAAAAATTCTCGGAACCAATATGATTAGAGGATTCTGCATCAGTGCTGCGGAAATCCAGAAATGGAAAGAAGGGATGCATAGTGGAGTAAAAGATGAAAATGGAGCAATCGTTGGGAAAATCAGTGATACTACCGCCGGGATTTATCTCCGTTGTTGCCGTGCCGTATGGAACAGATGTGTACATGAAGGCTATCTCAAAGATGTTCCTTATCCTTTTTCTAATAAGAAGGAGAAAGGACTTGTGAGCATACCCAAGAGTGCGAAGCGCAAACAGAGCTTTCTGAATGTCTGTCAGATGACGGAGCTATATAACCTTTTTGTCTCAAAGAAATATCCCGAACATTGGTCGGAAGAATATACCAAACGTGCTCATTACTCATTGGGACTGTTTCTTGCCCAGTACCTATGCAATGGATTCAATATGGCAGATGCAGGACGATTGACTTACGATAGTTATTATTATCAGACAAACGGAAAGGCTTTCCGCTTCAACCGAAAGAAAACTTCCCGAAGAAGTGCTGACGGTTCCGAAGTAATCGTTCCTATCATCCCTCCTTTACAATATGTGTTAGATGAAGTGGCGGCACCTCCGACTCGGGATGGTCTTGTTTTTCCTCATATATTAAAAGGCGCGGAAACAGAAGAGTTGCGCCGCAAATATACCATGCAGGAAAATTCAAACGTAAAAGACCGTGTTATTAAGGTATGCCATGAAGTACTACATTGGGACAAATCCATCTGTCCGTCCGGTACATGGTGCCGACACTCGTTTGCCACCAACCTGCATAATGCAGGAGTAGATATGGATTATATTTCTGAAAGCATGGGGCACGCATCTTCTGATCATACTATCACCCAAATATACATTGAGCATTATCCTCTTGAAATTCAGATGGAGAATAACTCGAAACTATTGAATCTGACAAAGACCTCTGAAAGAGACCTGTTATTGGCAAAACTGGCGAGTATGCCCACTAAGGAATTAGCCAAATTGTTTACACGAGCCTAATACGACTTTGAAGATGAGAAATTTCATAGAGAGAATAAAAGACTACTTCACAAGAAAGGATTGCGCTGATATGGCTATCTGTACTTGGAAGTCAGCCAACGAAGAGGTGTATGCCGATTTCTGTAAACGCATGGATGCTATAGGCAAGGGGGACTTATCTATTCTGATGTATATATATCAGATGATGCGGGAATGTACACCGCCAGAAGCTTTACTGTTGTATAACTGGCTTTCCGATTTCATGAACGGTAAAGATATACAGAATATAGCCAATCAGCAATGGGCTGGCAAGTATACAGATATTATAGCCCAATGTATCACCAACAAACGGTTGTGGATAGGTGTCAACGTAAAAACGGATACGGTAGAGTTGCTCACATCCCCAAAGTCGGAATTATTGATGGTTCATTCCGAAACACCTATTGAGGTTTGGAACCGTTTACCGCAGGAAACAAGATCCTATTTGACAGAGCAACTGGATGTACTTATGAAAAACAGCAAAGGATGCTATCTGTTGAGCAAACTGGAAAGGAAAATGGTGTATCAATCCCTGACATACATCTCCCGAATCATTTTCCTGTCCCATGCCGTGTTTGTTGGTGAGGTTATGGCCAACCTGTATGATTATGTAGTGGAGAAGAAGGAGATTTTGGCTTATTGCATGTACTATTTCGTGATATTTGACCACGGTCTTTCACGTATGGCCAAGTTACTTGACCGCCTGCTAAACAGTGGAGAAGTTGACAATGGCGACATGATTCTGATAAAATCATGTGTTGCCTTGCTTGTTCATCAAAGCATAGAAATGGGAACTGAAAGCAAAGCCGGATGGGAAGATACAGCAGAAGTCTGGAATCCGGAAATCTGGAAGGAAGTGATGTTTGCCTTGCGAAAAGCCAAAGGCAGACGTGGGAACAAAAAGGTTATGCAATCATTGGATGATATTCTCGTCGGGGACAAGGAGTGCATCAAGCAGGGCATCCGCTCGTTTCTTGAAGAGAATACCGAGGATATAAGCCTTGCCTATTTATTGAAAGCTCTGGTAAAAGCTGGAAGAATGAAAGCCTCCATAAGATACATGACATTCCATCGCGCCGTTGAACAGTTCTCTCAACAGCATTACGGACACGATATACCACAGAAGCGGTATGGCGAAATCAAGGATATGGTTTTGGACTTGCCTCAAAGAGGAAACAGTTATATCAAAGCAAAACGGATAATAGACCGATGGACGGACTATTTTATCAAGAACGGATAATTGGGAAGTCTAGCTATCCGTAACTTTTTCTGTAAACATCTGTTGTAAATCGGTTGGTTATATTAAGCCACAAATAAACCGACCGATATGCAGAGTTTCATAAACTACCTTTGCTCATGAAATCGGTTTCACAGAGTTGAGCCGAAGCTTAAAGTAAGCTAATAACTAAACAAGTAAAGGTATGGAAGAAAAATTCAATTTTAACCAATTACTTCAAAAGCCTATCGCCATGATGACAGGCGAGGAGCTTTGCTTTCTCATTACAAAGAGTGTAGCGTCCACCGAAAAGCCTACATCCCCAATGGCTTCCAAAGGCAACTATTATGGCATAGAGGGTATTGCCCGTGTGTTCGGATGCAGCGTACCCACGGCTAACCGCATTAAGAAGAGCGGCATCATAGACAAGGCTATCACACAGATAGAACGAAAGATTGTGGTGGATGCAGACCTTGCACTGTCTCTAGCAAAAGAGTCAGGTGGAATTCATATTAAGGAGCAGTAATATGGAAGATAATTGGAAAAAAGATTTGGTAACAGACAGCTATGGAAATCCAGTCCGTTCCATCAGTAACCTCCGACTTATTTTCACTTTGGATGAGAATCTTAGTCGGATAAGATATGATACTTTTTATCAGGACGATGTATGTTTCAGCCCTTTGTTTCGCAATGTCAATGGCAACAAGATTGATGAGGAATCGGCAGGAAAGATACAAGACTATTTGGAAAGGACATACAGATTATATCTGACACAGAATAAAGTTTTTGAAATGCTAAAAACGACCTCGTCGGAACGGAGTTTTAACCCTGTTCAGGATTTTATCACCCAAGAGACATGGGACGGGCATCCTCGCATAGCCACAACCCTCATTGATTATTTGGGAGCGGAGGATACGCCGCTTGTCAGAGAACAGACAAAACTATGGTTCGTGGCGGCTGTTGCCCGGGTTTTCACCCCCGGTTGCAAGTTTGACAACGTGCTGACTCTGCCTGGCCCTCAGGGTATCGGGAAAAGCACCTTTTTCAAGATCATCAGCGGGAAATGGTTTAACGACTCGTTCTCTTTTGCCAGTGGTGACAAGGAGAAGGTAGAAACCATAACCAATGGTTGGATTATTGAAATCAGTGAGTTGAACGGTTTGAAACGGGCGAATGATGCAGAGGCAGCCAAAGCTTTCCTGAGCCGTTGCAGCGACTATATGCGCCCTGCATACGGACATAAGGTTGTGGAGTTTATGCGGCACAATGTCTTTGCGGCTACTACCAATGAGACAAACTTCCTGCAAGGGGACAACGGGAACCGCCGTTGGTGGATAATTCCGGTTAAAGGAAACGGTCATGTTTCAGAATGGCTGGATGCGCTACAACGTGTTGTTCCTCAGCTTTGGGCAGAAGCATACGCCTATTATCGGCAAGGAATGAAACTTTATTTGACACCCGATATGGAAATTCAAGCCAATGAAGTGCAGGTACAACATTCCAACATCCTTGTTGATCCCATCATAGAAGATCTGGAAATGTATTTGGAGCGTGAGATTCCCGTCCAATATGCAAGTTGGACCATTCCGATCCGACAGGCTTATCAAAAGGGAGCATACTCAGAACCAAACTCAACAATGACTTCGCTCAACATGGTTTGTGCCCGGCAGATTATAGAGGAAATGCCCAATGATTTGGTCAGACGCAATCCTGCCAAATACACATCACAATATATCAATCGCCTGATGTCCATGATTCCTAATTGGAAACGGAGTGATCAGGAAAAAGTCAAAGGGTTACATCCTGCCTATTGTGACAAGACCGGACGGGCAAAGCATCCGTGGGTGAGAGTGGACGCACCAAACGAAGAAGTCTGTACTTCATTACCAAGTGAACAGGATTTGCCATTCTAAATCTCAAACTAAGGGAAAAGAAGAATATCTGCCCCTTTGTCCCTCTTTTCCCCTAAAAAGGATGAAAACAAAAGACAGATAAAAGAGAAAGTTATAAGAAACATTTGGGACATGGGACAAAATAATTGAAAACATGAGAAAGGAAGAACTTATCAAACAACTCCAAGAGCATGAACCGTTACTGGCAAACGCGGTCAGCCACATGGTGGAGTATATTCAAGACCGTTACCCTGCGGCATATCCAAGCAGGGTACAAACCGAAGCTGTGAACGACTATCTGCGGAGCGTCTATGCAGATGGAGACGGTAACATGTCAGAGCTGAACTGTGAGCCGCCGTATTGCTTCACAGAAAATAACCATTGCTGCCATCCGTGTATTGAATAGTCGTCAGCTTGACAGACTACAAGACGTACTTGACCATATCGCATACGACAGGGAGTATTATATGCCGGAGAGAGGATGTGGGATGCACCGCTGACTTTCTTTTTTGGCTGTACCACTTATAAAATATCTTCAAACAAACAGATGATGAAAACTAACTTACATTATTGCATAGTGCTTTCAGCTGAGCAACTTACGTATCTGGCAGGAAGCAAATACGGCATTGACCGCATGAAAATTTTACACCAACTGATTGAAACGGCCGTATTAAAAGAGACCGAGTACGCCATAAAAGGTTTTTCCACAACTTTGCAAGTAGGGCAAGCCGTTCTTTCAGAAGTGGATTTGTCCAGCAAGTTGGGCTACGACAGAAAGACCATATCCCGTGTGCTTGACAAGATGAACCAGTTGGGAATTATCGCATCCACGCAGAGTAATCGGACAAGCATCCATACGTTAAAATGTATATCGGCGTGGATGCAGGATGGTTACCGCATAGACAATCCTTTCTATGTCCGGCTGAAAGACCGACCTGATGAAAGAGAGAATCCTCCTGCTATATCAGATGACGGTAAACATACTTCGTCCTCTTCTTTCCCTTTTGTCTCAGTTTTCCCACTGACTGTGGCAACGGAAAATTTCGGCGGAGATATTTTGGCAGACAACTCTATATAGTCGTATCAGAAAGGTGGTGTGTCCGAAGCTGTTGTATGCAGTATTGCAAGAAGTTCCTATGTCGCACAAATTCGCTTCGCTTATTCGTTTCACATAGGCATATTCCGGCAGTCGCAAGCTCCCACCGTGCTGACCCTTTTTGAATTGATGTTTTACCCATAGCATAACAGAGTATGAAGAAGAAAAAGAATACCGACAAAGAAATTGATGAAGAAAACGAAAAGAAAGTCACAAGACGCACCCTGTGGCTTGAAGCCAGGGTGACAGAACAGGAATATGCTCAAGCGGCAGAACTTGCCAAAACCTGCGGCTTATCCATTAGCGAATATGTGCGGCGTACCGCCTTGGGGCAACATCCACGGCAACGGTTGTCTGACCATGAAGTGGAAGCCCTATGTAGTCTGACGGATGCAAGGGGTGACCTTATCCGTATTGCGGCAGCTGTGAAATCCATTCAAGCGGATAAACGGGCAATCTATTTCAGCGATACCCGGTTTGTGGAGCAATGGATGAGAGCTGCTACTCAGCTTATCAATCGCTGGAGCCAGATAGAAAATTACCTTACTGAATAAATTCCCTCACCTATTATGATAGCAAAAGCCTCCACCATATCGCATGGCGCAAATGCCATAAGATATTCCGTCAACAAGGAGAAAGCGGATATAGTCAAAGCCAACTTCTTGCCCGATGATATTTCGCCGAAAGCGATGTACGGACGGATGATGCTCGTGCAGAAAAAGTTTGCAGAGAACATTAATAAGGGCAGGCCTCTTGGCAGAAATGTGATAAGAATTGAGATTTCTCCATCCGAAGAAGAAAGCCGGGATTGGACGATGGATGATTGGGAACGTTTATCAAACGAGTTCATCCGCGTGTTTGATTCCATTGACCTCTCCGGCAAAACCAAACGGGCTTCCTCAAAACAGACCAACCTCAAAGGTTCGCAATACATAGCCGCCCTGCATCGTGATTCCAAAAGTGGCATTCTCCATCTGCACATTGATGCCAACCGTGTAGATATGGACGGAAAAATCAATGACAGCCATAAGATTGGCGAGAGGGCTGTCATGGCTGCGAACATCATCAACGAGAGACGAGGCTGGGTCCAGTCTGAAGAAATAGGTATCCAACATAGGCAGGAAGTCTCAGACAACTGCATGGAGATACTCCGCACGATGGACGAATTCAGTTGGCAGAGGTATGAAATGGAACTGGTGAAACGGGGCTATAAAGTGCACCTGCAAGAAAAAGACGGTGGAGGAATTTATGGCTATTCTATCAAGCGTGGCAACTCCATTTACAAATCATCCATATTGGGTGTCGGGCGAAACCTGACTCCATCAAAGATTGAAGCTACTTGGGCAAAACTACATCCGCAGGAAAGGAAATCCAATCCAATAAAACCTGTTCCCCAACAAACACGGACAGCAGGCAAGACTCCTGTTATACAACCTTCGACTGCTTCGCAGCTTGTTATGAAGCATTACGATATAACGACAGACGAGTATCACAAATACCATGTGGCGATACCAGAATTCGCAGACAATATCATTCGGCAGGATTGTTCTTTAGAAGAGGCACATCCGTTAGCTAAGATTGAAGAGATACAGCACACGGCTCTTTTGCTCTTTGCCGGGTATTTGGATGCTGCCACAAGTATGGCCGCATCAAGCGGCGGTGGCGGTTCTGACACAGGTGGCTGGGGACGGGACAAAGACGAGGATGACCTTGAATGGGCACGCCGCTGTGCAAGAATGGCAAACAGCATGTGTAAGCGTAGGAAAGGACTTCACAGATAAACTAACAACCAAAAACAAGAATCATGGGAATTGGAAAATCTAAAATCACTTCATCAATAAACGTTGATGATATGCTGAAAAAGGCTGAAAGCAATCATGAATTAGAGGCTGAAAAACAGGATGCAGACAAGCGACTCACAGAAATACGTGAAGCAAAAGAGGCATTGTTGAAAATCCATCGAGATCTTCTGGATGCTATTAAAGCTGAGGGTGAGGCTGCAGTGATTTTGCAGGAAGCTATTAGTAGTTCCAATAACATTATCAACGGCATTTACAATGCGATTGTAAAAGCAGAGCAAAACACGCAGTTCAAGGCAACTATAAAATCCGAACATCTTGCTCAGCTTCAACAGCTCGTAAGCGTCTCCGCGATTCTATCTTGTCGCCCTTTTTTC
>ENA-UERG01001614-UERG01001614.1-human-gut-metagenome-genome-assembly--contig:-NODE-1614-length-18168-cov-50.358355_pt1 | contig 18168 bp, 16 predicted proteins | sample MGYA00242954_ERZ507954 | MGnify/ENA primary metagenome ERZ507954 (study PRJEB26167, sample SAMN06115478) | human gut metagenome | host: Homo sapiens | place: China:Sichuan | collected 2015-01-21... | reverse complement strand
TGCTCCATGATGCGCTCGATGCTGCACTCGCCGTTCTTCTTCACGAGAAGTGCCGTGCCCGGCATCAGCTCCTGCACATCCTCTGCCTCCAGGTCGAAGGTGGTCTGAAGCACAGGGCGCTCGCTGGCTACTACTACGATTTCATCGTTTTTGTAGTAGAAAGCAGGACGGATGCCCCAAGGGTCGCGCATGGAGAACATCTCGCCCGAACCGGTAATACCGCAGACCACATAACCGCCGTCGAAGTCCTTCATCGTGGTCTTGAGCACATTGCTCATCTTCACGTGGTCCTCGATGTAGTTGGTGATATCGGTGTTCTCCATCTCCATCGCCTTTGCAGCCACGAAGTTGCGCTCCACCTCTCTGTCCAGGCGATGGCCCATCAGTTCAAGCATGATGTAGGTGTCGCTGTAGATGCGTGGACTCTGGCCCTGCTTGGTCAGCTCCTGGAAGATTTCATCTACGTTGGTCATGTTGAAGTTGCCGCAAAGACAGAGGTTCTTCGCCTTCCAGTTGTTGCGGCGCAGGAATGGGTGCACATACTGTATGCCACTCTTTCCGGTGGTGCTGTAGCGCAGGTGTCCCATGTAGAGTTCTCCTGCGAAAGGCAGTTCCTCTTTGGCAAACTTAGCATCTGCAAGCTGCTCGGGAGCCAGGTTCTTGAAGTTGGCATTCGCCTTGCCGAAGATCTCGGTCACGGCGTTCTTGCCCTCTGCACGCTCACGAAACATATACTCATGTCCAGGCTTTCCGCCCAGTTTGACACAAGCCATACCAGCACCCTCCTGTCCACGGTTGTGCTGCTTCTCCATCATCAGATAGAGCTTGTTGAGTGCGTACATCCAAGTGCCGTACTTCTGCTGGTAATACTCCAGTGGCTTGAGCAATCTGATCATTGCTACGCCACATTCATGTTTCAATGGTTCCATCTCACTATTATCCTTTATCTTAATTAGTTAAATTTGAATATACCTATTGCGAGGGATATCCCTCCAAAAAAAGGGAAACGTCAAGAAACGACGATTCCCTTTATCTTTTATTCGACAGTAACTGACTTGGCCAAGTTTCTAGGTTGGTCAACATCCTTGCCCTTGCATACAGCTACATGGTAAGCCAAGAGCTGCAAAGGAATGGTAGCCAATAATGGCTCCAGGCACTCCAAGGTCTCAGGGAGTTCAATCACTTCGTCGGCTATCTTAGAGATGGTTTCGTCGCCCTTGCTCACAATGGCAATGACACGGCCCTGACGGGCTTTAATCTCCTGGATATTAGACAAGACCTTCTCGTACATGAAGTTGTGGGTGGCAATGACAACCACAGGCATATCGCTGTCAATCAATGCAATAGGGCCATGTTTCATCTCCGCTGCAGGATAACCTTCAGCGTGGATGTAGCTAATCTCCTTCAACTTCAATGCACCTTCCAGGGCTACAGGATACTGGAATCCGCGGCCCAGATAGATGAAATTGCGAGCGTATGTAAACGTACGGCTCAAGTCAGCTATCTTATTGTTCAGCTTCAACACTTCCTTCATCTTTGAAGGGATGTTCCAGAGCTGCTCTGTAATCTTCTGGTATTCGCTTTCGCTGATGGTACCTCTCTCCTTACCGATGGCGAGTGCCAGGAGGATGAGAACGGTAACCTGACCGGTGAACGCCTTGGTAGAGGCAACACCGATTTCCGGACCTACGTGAATGTAGGTACCGGTATCTGTTTCACGGGCGATGGAAGAGCCGATGGAATTACAGATACCATAGATAAACGCACCATTTTCCTTGGCAAGCTTGATGGCTGCCAGGGTATCAGCGGTTTCACCACTCTGGGAGATGGCAATAACCACGTCGTCCTTGGTTACCACAGGATTGCGGTAACGGAACTCTGATGCATATTCCACTTCCACCGGGATGCGGCAGTAGTTTTCAATCATCTGCTTGCCGATGAGTCCGGCGTGCCATGATGTACCACAAGCCACGATGATAATTCTCTTGGCATTGAGGAGCTGCTGGCGATGGTCGGTGATAGAACTGAGCACTACGCCCATCTCCGTCTCCGTCTTGCTGGTAGAATCGTCGCCGTCGGTCATCACGCGGGTCTCCACCGTGCGGTTCACCACACGGCCACGCATACAGTTGCGCAGGCATTCAGGCTGCTCGAAGATTTCCTTCAGCATGAAGTGAGGGAAACCACCCTTCTCTATCTGACCGAGGTCGATATCCACGGTCTGCACCTCTGGGTTGAGTTTCACGTTCTGGCTGTTCACCACCTGCAATTCCTCGCCGAGGCGCATCACAGCAATGTTGCCATCCTCCAGGTAAACCACCTTGTCGGTATATTCGATGATAGGGCTGGCATCCGAACCGAGATAGAACTCGCCGTTCTCGCCGATACCTACTACCAATGGGCTCTGCTTGCGTGCAGCAATAATCTGATTAGGGTTACGCTTGTCAAGAATAGCGATGGCGTATGCACCGATCACCTGACGTAATGCCACCTGAACGGCAGTCAACAGATCAAGCTCCTTCTTTACCTGGATGTATTCGATGAGCTGAACGAGCACCTCAGTATCGGTTTCGCTCTTGAACTCCACACCCTTGGAAATCAGATTCTTCTTGATATCGGCATAGTTCTCGATGATACCATTATGAATCATGGCGAGGTTCTTGCTGGAAGAATAATGAGGATGAGCATTCACAGCAGAAGGCTCTCCGTGAGTAGCCCAACGAGTATGAGCAATACCCACATGTCCTGAAATATCCTTGTCCGAGCAGAACGCTTCCAGATCTGCCACCTTGCCCTTTGCCTTATACACGTTCAAAGAGCCATCATCACTGATAAGAGCTACACCAGCGCTGTCGTATCCGCGATACTCCAGGCGCTTCAAACCCTTTATAAGGGCTGGATAAGCCTCACCCTTACCTAAATATCCTACAATGCCACACATTTTCTTATAACTTTTATGTTGTAATTCCGTTCGTTAATCCAGACCTTGTTCCCTATTCAATCTTTTTCTTATCGCAAGATGTTGACAATCAATGATGCGATAGAAATCAATGTACCCACAGCAGAGAACCACAATGTGGTAGAAGAGCCGATGGCAGAGTTCTGTGCCTTCACCTTGTTAGGCTCCACATAGATGATATCGTTCTGCTGGAGATAGTAGAATGGAGAGTTAATGATGTTTGCATCATTCAGGTTCAAACGGTATGTATGCTTCTCTCCTTCCGCATCCTGGCGGATGAGCAGCACGTTGTCACGCTTACCATAGATGGTAAGGTCGCCAGCCTGAGCCAGAGCCTCAAGTACACTCATCTTCTCCTGAGGAACCGAGATGATACCAGGCTTGGTAACTTCACCGATTACTGAAACATGGTAACTTGCCATGCGCACGGTGACGATTGGCTTTTCTGAAACTGACAAATATGGATTAATCTTACTCTTCACCAAATCCTCAGCCTGCTTCTTGGTCAAACCACCTACATGCAAGGTGCCTACTACCGGGAATTCAATGTTGCCGTTGTTGTCAACCAGATAGCCCTGCAGGGAACCCTGCGAAGAACTCAGCTGTCCACTGGTACCGATGGTATTAGACACAGCCAGGTTGAAAGGCATGGCAGCCTTAGGGTCTGTAGTAATGACGGTGATAGTCAACTCGTCCTTTGGCATGATCTTAGCCTCGTAAAGCATCTTAGAAGCCGCCAAACTGATAGAATCTGCGTTTTGAAAATAAGCTACGTTCTTGGTGCTACCGCAACTGCCGAGCATCAAGACCATTGTTAAAGCGACAAGCGCTGAATAGATGAATTTTTTCATTATCAACAAATTTCGTTTATAAAATATCGGTGCAAAATTACAGCATTTTTTTGAATGCTGCAAATATTTTGCACCAATATTTACTGAAACGTATTATTTTTTAGAAAATAATAGCCTTTTTACTTGTCTTCAACGCCATTTGAAGGCAAATTAAAGGTATAACTATTATCGAAAATCTTCTTCACCTTGTTGATTTCAACGAAAGTGGTGCCGCCACCTTCTCCGAAACTACCACTCAGGTAAGCTATCTTATCCTCTTCGTCAAGGTAGCCCTTCTGGCGAAGCATGCGTACCGCTGCAGTAAACATATCCTTTGAAGACACGTAGTCTTTCTGATGGATTGGGATGATGCCGTAGCTCAGGTTCAGCCAGCGCTGAAGCTTCTCCTTGTAGCAGATGGCAAGCACTGGGTTCGGACCACGGAAGGCGGCAAGGTCGCGGGCTGTCTGACCGGTCTCACCGTCGGTGATGATACCTGCTACGCCCAACTGCTTGGTAGCCTCGATGGCTGCGTGAGCCAGGAAGAGTTTCTGGTCTATCCTGCCATCCTCCATTGGGTTGATGTCGTTCAGTGGCGACTTATCCTTCTCTGCCTGCTCGGCAATGCGGGCCATGGTCTGCACTGCTTCCACCGGATACTTACCGCTTGCCGTTTCGCCTGAAAGCATCAGGGCATCGGTGCGATAGAAGATAGCGTTGGCAATATCGGTTACCTCGGCACGGGTAGGACGAGGGTTCTTGATCATGGTGTGGAGCATCTGTGTAGCCACGATTACTGGCTTCTGAGCCTTCACGCACTTGGTGATAATGCGGCGCTGGATGCCTGGAATCTTCTCGATTGGCACCTCGATACCCAGGTCACCACGGGCAATCATGATACCATAGCAGGCGTTGATGATCTCGTCGATGTTGTCAACACCTTCCTGGTTCTCTATCTTTGAGATGATCTTGATATCGCTGTTGTGGGCGTCGAGGATATCCTGCACGGCCTTTACATCGGCAGCATTGCGCACGAAGGAGTGAGCGATGAAGTCGATGTCGAGCTCGATGGCAAGTTCGATGTTGCGGCGGTCCTTTGCCGTGAGAGCAGGCAGGTCGATGTGCTCGCCTGGCACGTTCACGCTCTTGTGCGCACCGAGTATACCCTCGTTCTGCACCTCAGCCACGAGCATAGGCCCCTGCACCTCCATGACCTTCATGTCGAGCTCACCGTCATCAAACAAGATGTCATCGCCCACCTTTACATCGGCAGCAATATCAGGATAGCTCAGGTTCACGATGTCGTGAGAAGACTCCATCTCTGGGCGACCGAAGATTTTCACCACGTCACCAGTATGATACTGTATAGGCTCCTTCACGTCGGTGGTGCGCACCTCTGGTCCCTTGGTATCAATCATGATACCGATGTGTGGAGATACGGCTCTAACGTTCTTTACAATGTTGCGGATACCTTCCTCTGTGGCATGTGCGGTGTTCATACGAACCACGTTCATGCCAGCAAAAAAGAGTTTGCGGATGAAATCCTGATCGCATCTACGATCGCTGATGGAAGCGACAATCTTTGTTTGTTTCATATTTGTATTAACCTTATTGAAATTTCAATTATTTTTCGTGACATTTCAATCACCTTTCTCAAATTTTGTGCAAAGATACAAAGAAAATCTGAAATATGATTCATCTGAACTACAAAATATATATAAAATGTTGCGATAGTAACAGATTGAAAGGGGGCGAAAACAAAAAAATCCAGCCAAAAGGATGTTTATCTCCCTTTGGCTAGATTCCTTACTGGTTCATCCGGTGACTAGATATCCAAATCCGGTGCCTTCTCGGCGCCTGCGGCTGCCTCGAACTTTGGCATCACATTGAAATGGAAGAGACCGGCGATGATGGCGTTAGGCATCTTTCTAACGGTCTGATTATACGACTGTACCGCCTCGTTGTACTTGCGGCGAGCCTCGCTGATACGGTTTTCCGTGCCTTCCTCCTGCACCTGAAGGGCCTTGAAGTTCTCACTCGCCTTCAGCTCAGGATATCTTTCTGCCACCAGCATCAGTTTGGAGAAGGCATTCGCCAACTCGCCCTGGGCTGCAGCATACTGCTTCATGCTAGCCTCGGTGAGGTTGTTTACATCCAGTTTTACCTGTCCCACAGAGGCACGAGCCTTGGTCACCTCCTCGAAGGTCTCCTTCTCATGCTTGGCATACGCCTTCACAATCTTAGCCAGCTGAGGCATCATGTCGGCACGGCGCTGATACTGAGCCTGCATGTTAGACAACTCGGTGGTAGCAGCCTCCTGCTCACTCACCATTCCATTATAACCACTGAACACCCACAGCACCAACACTACGATGACGCCTAAGATGATCCATCCTGTTTTCTTCATAATTCTTTTTTATTTATTGATTATACATTATTATATTATTATTGATTACATTATATTATTATTGATTACTTGCATAAACTATAAACTGTTAACTATAAACTATCACCAGCTTCCTCCGGATCCGCCGCCCGAGAAGCTACCGCCGCCGAAGGAACCGCCAGAGAAGCCGCCTCCTCCACCTCCGGAGAAGCCGCCTCCACCCATGAAGAACGGCGGCAACCAGTCGTCGTCATCATTTCTTCTTCTATTCTGGTTCCTACCCTTTCCCTTAGGTCTTGGCTTCAGCACACCCACCTGCTCCAGGATATATCTGACGAGGTAATAAATCGGAACTCCGAAGAAGAGAAGGAAGAGGATGATAACCAGCGCCCAGTCTTCTTCTCCATTCACCGTACCCTCGTCTACCGATTCTATTCCGGTGCGTCCGCTCTTCACCTTATTATATATAGCACGGCTCACGGATGCCACAGCCTCGCCCGGATCATCCTCTCGCATGTATTTCACGATGCAGGCACGGGCAATGTCATCGCAGTCCACATCCGTCAGCTCGCCTTCCAGTCCGCTACCCGGAGCAATGAAATACTTGTGGTCTTCCACGGCGATGACGATGACCAGTCCCCTTCGGCTCTTCTTATATCCGATGCCATACTTGTTGCCCACGTCCTGCGCCATGCGGAAGGCATCCTGGTTCTCCACCTTGCCCACGATGATGAGCACATTCTGCACCCCACACTCCAGTTTCAGCTTCTGCAGGTATAGGTTGGCAGAATCCTTCTGCGCCTTTCCCACCAATCCATCCGGATCGGAAACATACTGCGTGGAGTCTTTGAGGAACGGAATCGGCACATTCTGTGCGCTCCACTCCCTGCTGGCAGCCAGCGACAACACGCTGAAAGCCACTCCTATGAAAAGCAAAAAATATCTCTTAAAAACCATAATTTCCCTATTTTTGTGCAAAAATACATAATAAAAACCTAATATGCAAATACTTAGAGCATTTTTTTTCAAAAAAAAGCCCGAACTATTTTGTTATATCGCAAAAAACTTGTATCTTTGCACACCGATTTGAGATAATTAAAGTATAAAAGTAAATAAAAGAAGAAATGACCAAAGCAGATATCATTAACGAAGTAGCAATCGCTACGGGTATGCCAAAGAAAGAAGTAGGCATGGTAGTGGAGTCGTTCATGGAAGAGGTGAAGAAGAGCCTCATCCAGAACAAGGAGAACGTATACTTGCGTGGTTTCGGCAGCTTCAACATCAAGCACCGTGCAGCCAAGACCGCTCGTAACATCTCCAAGAACACAACCCTCACTATCCCAGCTCACGACCTTCCAAGCTTCAAGCCTGCAAAGAGCTTCGTGGAGGAAATGCAGAACGCTCAGTAATTGAGTAATCACTGCAATAAAAGATAGTAATATCATTTTTAATAATAACAATATTTTTAAAATTTTAAAATCATGCCAAACGGAAAGAAAAAGAAGGGCCACAAGATGGCTACTCACAAGCGTAAAAAGAGATTACGTAAGAACAGACATAAGAGCAAGTAAGCTTTCGCTTTAGAAGCTAACATTGCTCTCAGTCGGTTCGTCAGACTGAGGGGGCGTGTCATATCAACATGGTTTGGCATGCCCCTTTTTGTAAAGTGTAATTAGTAGAACTTTAAGTAAAAAGATTATTGAAGAGTATGACAAGCGAAGTTGTAATTGACGTCCAGCAGAAGGACATCTCTATCGCACTCATGGAGGACAAGCAGCTGGTGGAATACCAGAACGAACCCCGTGAGGCATCGTTCTCTGTGGGCAACATCTACATTGCAAAGGTTAAGAAACTGATGCCAGGACTTAACGCTTGCTTCGTGGATGTGGGTTATGAACGCGACGCCTTTCTTCATTATCTTGATCTAGGAAGTCATTTCAATTCCTACCAGAAGTATCTAAAACAAGTACAGAGCGACAGAAAGAAACTTTTCCCATTCTCTAAAGCCAGCAAAATGCCTGAATTGGAAAAGGACGGCAGCATTCAGAATGTCCTGAAAGTGGGACAGGAAGTGCTGGTGCAAATCGTTAAAGAACCAATCTCTACCAAGGGTCCTCGACTTACGGGCGAAATCTCTTTCGCAGGTCGATACCTGGTACTCATGCCATTCGGTGACAAAGTTTCTGTCTCGTCGAAAATCAAAAGCGGTGAAGAACGCTCCCGACTCAAGCAACTCATTCACAGCATCAAGCCAAAGAATTGCGGTGTCATTGTCCGCACTGTGGCTGAGGGTAAGCGTGTCGCTGAGCTCGATGCTGAGCTGAAAATCCTGGTGAAGCGATGGGAGGATGCTATCGCCAAGGTGCAGAAGACCCAGCAGCGCCCGCAAATCGCCTTCGAGGAGACCGGAAGAGCCGTCGCTCTCTTGCGTGACTTGTTTAACCCATCTTACGAGAACATCTTCGTCAACGACGAAGGTGTGATGAACGAGGTGAAGGACTATGTTTCTCTAATAGCCCCTGAAAAGGCGGGCATAGTCAAGCTCTACACCGGAAAGGTGCCTATCTTCGACAACTTCAGCATCACCAAGCAGATTAAGGCTGGTTTTGGAAGAGTTGTCAACTACAAGCACGGTGCGTATCTCATCATTGAGCATACCGAAGCCCTGCATGTGGTGGATGTGAACAGCGGCAACCGCACTCGTGAGAAAGGTCAGGAAGCGAATGCTCTCGACGTGAACCTCGGCGCTGCCGATGAATTGGCCCGACAGTTGCGCCTCCGTGATATGGGAGGCATCATCGTGGTGGATTTCATCGACATGAATCTTGCCGAAGACCGACAGCTGCTCTATGAGCGCATGTGCAAGAACATGCAGAAGGACCGTGCCAAGCACAACATCCTGCCTCTGAGCAAGTTCGGACTGATGCAGATTACCCGCCAGCGTGTGCGCCCAGCGATGGACGTGAACGTAGAGGAGACCTGCCCTACCTGCTTCGGCACGGGCAAAATCAAGTCGAGCATCCTCTTCACCGACCAGTTGGAAAGAAAGATCGACCGCCTAGTCAACAAGATTGGCGTCAAGAAGTTCACTTTGTATGTGAATCCTTACGTGGCTGCCTTCATCAACAAGGGCTTCGTTTCCCTGAAGCGCAGATGGCAGTTTAAATACGGATTCGGTTTTAATGTGATTCCTTCGCAGAAGCTGGCGTTCCTCCAGTATGAATTCTACGACAAGGACAACCAGTATCTGGATATGCAGGAAGAACAGGAGACAAAGTAAGTTTTTAATTCTCAGAAAAAAGCTCCATTCGCAATTTTATGATGCGAATGGAGCTTTTTTGCTTCTTGTGCTTCTTTTTTGTTGCTTTTTACATATTTTTTGTTTTTTCCTGCAACCTTTTGCTGTATTTTATCGTCTAAGCTATAAAATAACATGTATAGTTACATAAATAAATAGTATAGATAACATAAAAAAGAAAGGAAAAAGATTATGATTTTGAGTACAACTCCAACCATAGAAGGCCACCCTATCCGTGAATATCGTGGCGTAGTGACCGGCGAAACCATCATTGGTACCAACTTTGTTAAGGATTTCTTTGCCAGTGTCCGTGATGTGATAGGTGGAAGAAGCGGTTCTTACGAAAGCACCCTCCGCCAGGCCAAGGATACTGCCCTGAGAGAGATGGCCGACCGTGCCGCATCCCTGGGCTGCAACGCCATCGTGGGCATCGACCTGGATTACGAAACCGTGGGCAACAGCGGCTCCATGCTGATGGTTACGTGCAGCGGAACGGCAGTGATTATATAAGATAATTAACTGAATGACATTACTTTACAGAGTTAATGAGAGTTGGTGACCTTCATCTGATGAAGGTCACCAACTTGCTTCTATATCATTTATTCTATCACCCAATCCTCTATACTTCGCTGGTTTTCAGAGAAGTTAATACCTACTTTCACAACCTTCCGCCCATCATCGGCAAAAGCCTTGGCATAGTCCTTGTGGCTGATTTGTGCCATGGCGATGTCGGCAGACTTCTTATATTTTAACTCAAAGATAAAGATACTCTTATCCGTCTTGAGCACAAGGTCTATTCTTCCATCAGAAGTGGTATGCTCCACCTTCACATCTTCGCCAAGCATGGTGAAGATGGTGAATATCACGGCTTGATAGTGACGCTCATTATTGTTGATAATCGTATATGGGAACTTATCATAGAATGCCTTCAAGTGAGGCATAAAGGCTCCCATGTCGTCATTGACGAGCACATTCTTGGCATAAGCATACACAATGGCATCATATCTGTTCATGTCTTGTGCAGTATAATACCTGACGAGACTATCAGAAAAGCCTTGTCTTACTTCTAGATTTGGGAAACAGAGATGATACAATTTTCCTCTTCGCTCATATCCTTTAATGGTAAGGTAGCCACTTTGGAAAAGAACCGGAATAGGATCAGTGAGTCTTTCCGTAGGTGTATCAAAACGTGATGCCTGTATCCACAAATCATCCAGATTGAGCATGTCCAAATTTTTCCGCTGCAACAACTCTACCAGGAACGTAGGCGTGCCAGATGAAAACCAATAGCTATTAAACTCCTTATCATCCAAAGCATTGATGATGCTGTAAGGATTGAAGATATCCTCGCTATTGATACTGAAATGGTAGCCATCATAATGCTGCTTGAGTTGCTCTAAGGTCTCCTCATAAGTAAGCCCATTATGCTCAGCCATCTCCTCGATACCCTCACGGAAATACTGAGTCAATTCACTCTTGGTGATACCACAACAGCTACTGTATTCATCCTTCAACGTGAGAATCTTGAGATTGTTCAACTCGCTAAAGATGCTGAGCTGACTAAACTTAGAGATGCCTGTGATGAATACAAAGCGAATGTTTCCCTCTTGCTGCTTCAAGGGGCTGAAGAAATCCCGCATGATGTTGCGGATGGTTTTCTGCAAGTCTTCGTCACTTACAGAATCATGCATCGGGGCATCATACTCATCGATGAGAACGACAACCTGTTTACCGGTTTGAGCAGCAGCTGCCAGCAAAATATCCCTAAAGCGAGCCCCAAAGCCTTCACGCTCAGATTCAGGAACTTCTATTCCATATTTCTGCTCTTCAACTTTAAGGATATTGTTTAATATGATTTTAGCGTTCTCCAAACTATAATACTTACCACAGCTCAGATCCAAGTGAATGACGGGATATGCCGTCCACTCCTTCTCCATCTGTTCGATAGCAAGTCCCTTGAACAGCTCTTTCTTACCTTCAAAGTAAGCCTTGAGAGTAGATACAAACAAGGATTTTCCGAATCGACGAGGGCGACTCAGAAAATGAAACTTGGCATAATGAGCCAACTGATAGACGATAGCCGTCTTGTCAGCATAGAAGTAATTCCCCTTCACGATTTCGGAGAACGTTTGTATTCCCAAAGGATATCTCTTTGAAGCCATAATCTTACTCTTTATAATCTAGGTACAAAGATACGGATAATATTTCAGAAAACAAGCGTTTTTCTGATTATTAACAATATATCACTGTAAAAATAGAACCGAAATTCAACAAAACATACTTGAAATGGGGCGGTAACTGCCTTAAAAAACGAGTTACCGCCCCAGTTCAGGCATATTTTTATCTAAAATCCCTTGCGGAATTCAAATAAAAACATTATCTTTGTAGCCAAATATCAGAGCCTTAGGGCTAATTGTTATCATAAAATAAGACTTTACCATTATGCTACAAAAAATAATAGGACGCAAGGAAGAACAGAAAACGCTGCAGGATTGCTATGAATCCAACAAACCGGAATTCGTAGCAGTCTATGGAAGACGACGCATCGGCAAGACTTTCCTAGTGAAACAATTCTTCAAAGAAAAGTTTGACTTCTATTTTACAGGAGCTTATCAGGCTACCAAGAAAGATCAGCTCTTTAACTTCAAGATGACCCTGGAGTCATACTCAGGCGTCAAGCGAAAGACCCCTCAGTCATGGCTGGAAGCATTCTTCCAGCTAAAAGACTATCTGGCTTCTCTCGGTGACAGACGAAAAGTGGTCTTCATCGATGAGCTTCCTTGGTTCGACACCCCACGCTCCAACTTCATCAGTGCTATCGAACTCTTCTGGAACCAATGGGCTTCAGACCAGAACCTCATGCTCGTGGTATGCGGTTCAGCCACCTCATGGATGGTCAACAAACTGCTGGGAGACAAGGGAGGACTGCACAACCGGGTAACCCGCAGCATCTATCTTGCACCTTTCTCATTAGGTGAAACTGAGGAATTTCTGCAGAACAATCATATCGTATTCAACCGCCATCAGACTGTAGAATGCTATATGATGCTAGGTGGCACGCCTTACTATCTAAACATGCTCAAACCTCATTTAAGCCTGGCACAAAACATCAACAAGCTGTTTTTCGAGGAGAACGGCGAACTGAGAAGAGAGTTCGACTTCCTGTTCCGTTCGCTTTTCAAGGATAGCAGAAACTATCGTAAAGTAGTGGAGATACTTTCTCAAAAGGCAAAGGGCTTGACCCGACAGGACATCATCCGCGAATGCAAAATTCCTGACAATGGCGGACTATCTGAGGTATTGGATGATCTCTGCAACTGCGATTTCATCCGCCGCTACTACCCCATCAACAAGAAACAGCGAGATGCAGTATATCAGCTCACCGACCTCTTCTCCCTGTTCCACCTGCGCTACATCAAGAACTCCACTGGCATGGACGAAACTTTCTGGACCGACACCATTGATTCGCCAAGTCATCGTGCCTGGTGCGGCTATGCTTTCGAGCAGGTATGCCTGCATCATATCAGGCAAATCAAGCGTGCCCTAGGCATTGAGGGGGTTCAGTCATCCATCTGCTCATGGTCGGCACCTGCCAGCGTGGATTCTGAGGGAAAGAAGCGAGAAGGCGCCCAGATAGATTTGGTAATCGACCGACGAGACCAGACCATCAACCTATGCGAAATGAAGTTTTCGATGAAGCCCTTCGAGATTACTCCTTCCTATCTGGAACACATCATCTATCGCCGTGAGTTGTTCAGAGAAACCACTGGTACCAGCAAGGCTCTGCACCTCACCTTCGTTACGACTTACGGAGTGGCAAGAAATGCCCAATACGGCATGATACAGAGCGAGATTACGATGGACGATTTGTTTAAGCAATAAGTAATTCCATTCCATCTTATTGATTATCAATTAAATAATGTGGTGACCTTCAACAGATGAACCCCACCAACTCCTGTTCAAGGTGGTGACATACATCTGATGAAGGTCACAGAAATATACAAACATCAAAATAATTAGGAGGATATGAATATGGCAAGACCAATAAGAGAAACCCCAATTCTAGTGGGTAAAGACGCAGAACGCTTCGTTAAAGAAATGAAGCGAGTGGAAAGCTTGACTCCAGAGCAGAGAAGAGCTAATCGAGAGAAACTGCATGCAGAAGTCGAAGAAATCAACAAAAAAATGGAATCTAACATATAATGCACTTTTAGGATGAATATTTATCGTTTTGATTCAGATACAGAATATAAACTTGATTCTTTCGACTGCGGTGACTCCGACTTAAACGACTAAAAAAATGCTGTAATCTTTTACATTAGCATATTTTGAGAATAAACGTATTATACAAAAACGACCCGCACATTTGAGCATCGTTGAGAGGCTTGGCGGGTTCTCGCGTTGCATAGATACAAATAATTATTGATAATACAAACTTTTGAGCAAGAAAAAAACAGCCAACCTTCAATAACATTTGAAAGTTGGCTGTTTTTCATTTATAATATATCCTGCAAGTTTTTACTTTACTAATCTCTTTTTTCCATTCTGGATTACTACGCCCTTATAACTACCTCCTACTCTCTGCCCGTTCATATTATAAACAGGACAATTGCTTACATTAGAATCCATCGTAACATTATTGATTCCAGTAGAAGAAGCAACGATTTGTAGGCAAGTTACAGGCAAGTTACAATTATGCCCATATCGGAATGTATCTCATATAGCATGGAGCTGTATCTATATTTACGAAATCCAGACAGGCAAATAGCGACACACGAGTTGACCCTTGGTAAACGTTGTTATTTTTTTCCTCGATAATCAAAGCGGCTTAAAGCATAGTCCAGCCAATGCTCACGGTCGGCATGAATATGGTCTAACAGCATATCGGTAGGAGATTCACAATCTTCATCCTCGGCACATTTTATCTTGTATTCCAATTCTTCGTGAGTTAGTGGAAAAACTTGGAAGAAATCTACAGTCTTACCAACCGTCAAAGGGCAAGACGTGAAGTTGTCAATGTCGGGTTGTGGTGCCAACAGGACAGCTGCAGAATATGGAACGCCCTCTGCAAAGAGTTCTACCTCTTCTTGCCCTAAAGAATGTCCCCAACCCATCCAACTGTCGCTATAGATAGGCATACGAGTAAAATCTTTCAAGAGACGAATAGGCCAGAAATTCCGTTCGTCTTCCGATGCTTCCTCTGACAGATTCCAGTCAGCAGGAAGATACATCAATAACTCCACACGTTCAGCAATTAGGGATTCATATCTTAATGTATCAGGCACGTTCATGCGATGCGCTCCCACGCCCATTGTACACAAAGTATAATAATTGCGTTCTTCAGTAGGAGGAATGATAGCAATGTCCACGTGAATATCAGGAGAGACTATCTCGTGAAGGACAAGTTCGTAATTGCCGAAAATGTTCTCAATGAAATTGGATATTTCATCGACTTCTGTTTCTGAATAGAACTCAGGCATCTTCGTGTTGGAAGCTTTGGCATCCAAGGCATTCCGCCACATGTCCAAAGCTGTTTGCTGCGCTTTTTCCATATCGTTTGTCCACATAAACAATAGCCCATACTCTGATTTTTTGTTCATTCCTACAACCAAGCAATTGTGGTAAAAGCAGATACGGTCCACTTCTTCCCAGGTTGGCGACTCCAACCGGACATACCTTTTCCCCTCCTCGACGCTCATTGTATTTTGCGGCCCTTCGAATGTAAGCATCGGAAAAGTACCTTCCTTATACAAGGAGTAAACTTTGTTGACTGTCCAAATGTATCTTACATAGTAGATAAGCAGGACTATCAAGCAGATGATGGATTTTTCAGGATGGTCTAAAGCCACCAATCCGATGGCTCCTATGACAAGGATGGCAATAATGATCCTCATAGGAAGAGTTTCATTCAAAAGCAAGTCCTTGAATGCACACCATAAGAATGTACTTCTGCTTTTGGCAAAAGTAAGTCGTATATCCTCTGTCTCTTTATGAATAGAGGATGGTAGGTTCTTTATTGTATAACGTTTCATACGCAGTATTGTTAGATGTTATTTTTATCTGCTATAATCTTCTATTATTTATCTATCATTATAATGATATTTAGCCCTTATATCAGCCTTTATCTTCAATATATTGACATTTATATCAGGCAGCGATACTATCTCAGCAGATATTTCGCAACCAAATCCATGAGCATCGATTTAGAAAGATTCGACAATCCCGTCTCTTGAATCGTTGCATATTCGGGCTTGTTCTTTCCGATAATAAACTTACATTCTCGCCCATCTATGCTTGCATACAAATGGAAGTTGCCTTTGTAAGCCTGCTCTATACGAACATCTGTACAGCTTTTGCCATCTATCTCAAAAGCAGCCAAATTGTTGTCCTTATCCTCCAATCCCCATGATACAAGATGAGCATTGATAGCTGACTCTATAGAACTGATCCACCTGTCTTGAACGGCATGCCGCTTGGCAATTTCACGGAATTGCCGCAGTGAATCAGCCACTTCCTTAATGATTGCATCAGCACGACGAATACCATTGTCCTTGGCAAACTGAATGGCATCATCGTAAGAAATATGATGCAGTTTAGACCTCACATACATACAATGACCCGTATTGGGTAAATAGCCTCCAGTATCTATTATATAAGTAAGATCGTAGGCTGGCGACAAACGCCAAAGCCCCGCCTCGTCCATAACAAAAGAGAAATTCTTTGTATGATCATCCGTATTGTTGGAAAGGACATTGAACACAAGTCTGCGAAATACTTCCTGACAATCAGTCTCCGGCAAATGCAATTTTCTACAGATAGCCACAAGTCCCTCATAGCTATCGGTTTCCGGAGAAATCGCAGCAAGGGTCTGTGTATGCAATTTCCGCTCACCATCACGATCGAAACGCTTCGTTATGAAATTCCTGTTTCCATCAATCTCATATAGTCTAGATGGCATCATATCTATTCCCGACTTGATGGCCATCTCATAGTAGGTCATCTCTATCTCAGCAGAACTGTATTTTGTGTCTCCAAATTTCAATATGTAATAATCATAATCCTGCAGCCCAGCCACCTGACCGCTTCGTATTTCCCCTGTATCTTTATTGATGGCAATGATAGCCTTAGGTTGCCGTCCACCAGCCGATGTTCCCACGGTAAGCAAAGACTGCATAGTGATAGATTCCTCTGGCATGATGTGGGCATTTTCACGCTCGATGAAAATGCGCTCTGCCAAATCGGCCAACGACTTGACATCTATCATTTCAGCCTTATCCGTCTTTGCCACTTCTGGCAAGAATTCCAATGCACCCATACCTCGCTTACCGATAAAGGATAGTTTATCCAACGGAGTTATATCAGCATTAGGAATATGATTTTGAATTCGCCAAAGCTCGAAAAGCTGATTACCCCAAGCATCCGGTAACGAATCTGCCAAAAATGCAGGAAGTTTTTGGTACATTCTGGCATCCTCTCCCCACACTGGTATCATCGCACGGATACCATGCACAGGAGCCTGAAGAGGAGAAACTTCGATTCCCTTCTTCAAAAACTCAGGATTATATGTGAAGTACGATAGCCTGCGGCGATCGTCCCATGCCAAGCGACCGATTTCTTCGTCCCAAAGCATTACTCTCAACGTATTTACCATAGCCCATTATTGTTTAGTATGACGAATTCTCTGTGCCTTCTTCTCATCCTTTCTCATCAGATACGGGGAAGGGGGCAGCTCTGGAAGCACATCATCGATGGCATCAATCTGCCCTACCACCTTCAGCAAGAGGAGAAAAGTGGCTAGCGAAAGATTGCCTGCTGTGCCATTCTCAAACTTATGGATGGTGGTCAAGCCAAGCCCCGTAAGCTCGGCAACCTCTTTCTGGGTGAGATTGCATCGCAATCTGTATTCCTTGAATCTCACTCCCAGCAAACGTACCAATTCCGGAGTAGAATATTCATATAAATCTGCCATAATCTTCTATTATTTATCTATCATTATAATGATATTTATCCCTTATATCAGCCTTTATCTTCAATATACTGATATTTATGGTTGCAAAAATAATAAAAAGAAATCAAACTAGCAAGCTTTCAAAAGATTTTTTTCTATCTTTCTGTTTTTTTCTGGAAAATGGCAGGAGGTAACTTCGATAGATTCCCCAAAAATATATTGAAAAACATAGGCTATCCCATCTTTTCCTTTCACTTACAACTATCTGATTATCAACATATATAGTTTGGTGACCTTCATCTGATGAACCCCACCAACTTTTCCTCTTACTTTGCTGAAAGTGATTACTGATTACGATTACAGTTCCATTTTCCGAACGATGTATGAGGGGTTATATGGGGAGGTATATTATATATATATCTATATAAATATATATATAATATACCCTTCTTTAAAAGCTCCCTTCACACTTGATAAGACAACTAGCGGAAAATGGAACTGTAATCGTAATCAGTAATCGTAATAAGCTGTCAGTAAGCAGTAAGCAGCAGTCAGTAAGCACACTATGAACTCTTATCAAAGAAGCTATGAGTTCTTACAAGAGAAACTATGTTTTCACGTTACCAAAACTATGAGTTTTTTTCTTTAACATAAAGCTCTAAAGCAGCCTAAGGAGAATAAGAGAGGTTGGAACGTAAACAGTTGGGAATGAGTAGATTTGCACAAAGTTGCCAAATCGGCATAAAG
>ENA-UERG01001606-UERG01001606.1-human-gut-metagenome-genome-assembly--contig:-NODE-1606-length-18230-cov-4.278301_pt1 | contig 18230 bp, 10 predicted proteins | sample MGYA00242954_ERZ507954 | MGnify/ENA primary metagenome ERZ507954 (study PRJEB26167, sample SAMN06115478) | human gut metagenome | host: Homo sapiens | place: China:Sichuan | collected 2015-01-21... | reverse complement strand
TGTTGTAATCGAGCTCAAAGAGCTGTTTCATTCTGGGCTCATCGTCACAGTTGATATATGCTACGTTTTTGTATTCCCACGATTGGTCTCTGCTCACGTCCTCTTCCATGTAGACTCAGCGTGTTGGTGGGGCGACTCTTCTTCCTTTCTTTCTGCTGTTCTGGACTGTTTGAGTGACCCGCTCCGATCCTTCAACGCAAAGGAGTTCCTTCTCTCCATCATCCAGCGAGCAACCACCTGCGTGTATCGCTAGAGTTCCTCTCTCACTGTCAGTCCGAATGAGTTGCCGAAGTCTTCTCTCTATCTGCTAAGTGCTCTCTTCACCGAGTCTTCTCTCGATCACATCACTCGCATCCTAATCGAATCGCTGCAGCAAACGTGCGAGCTTTTCAGTAGTTATCGGGACAAAACATACGCCTTGTCAGGTGTCACTGCACTCCATATCTCACGTAGACGATGGGTGGATGCACCACTGCGTGAACGGTCCTGTGGAGATTTGCAACAACTGCTTCGTCGTGTTGGCAAGGCTGTTCTGCAGGCGGTCGACGGGATGTAAACGTGCATTATGATTTCCATCTAGTGTGGACGGGTCGCGGTGGCTACAACACATCCTTCAACAGTCCGGTGATTTCAGTCCCCGAGCTGCAGGAGATGGGTGGAGTCCGCAAGCGCTCGTGGATCCAGCTGTTGGCGAAGCGGTGCCTTGCAGTGTTCAATCGCGTTCAGTCGCTGATGCGATCATTGACGAAGGTAGGCATGGCGAACGCGCTTCAGTGTAGCATTATAGTCGAATCCATCGGGATGGTGTTTTGGCAGCGATGGTTCCGAAGCCGTTCGTTGGCTACTACGAGTTTGTCTATGAATTCGTTCATAGGCAGTGCGAGCCGTCTCTCTTGTACCATCTGATTGTGGATGTGGGTGTTGCTGGGAGCTGGGAACGTAGGGGTTCGTGGATGACATGCTTGCCATCATGTTGGCGTTTCCTTCAGTGACTTATATTCTTATCTCTTCAGTTGACATTTTGATATCCTTTATCTACTCGAATGACAAGGAAGTGTGGACACGTAGGTGCGGGGAGGTGCTTTCACGCTAGTTTTCTTTTCACAGACGTCGATCTTATCGTTTACGTACCGAGTTCTATCGACAGTAGTGGGTGTTTGCGTTTCCTCATATAGCCATCTCTTTCTCCATTAAAATCCCAGCTTTGCATCTTCCTTCAGGCGATTGCAGCGTACTCTCAGTGCGAAGTGAAAACGATCACCTCTGCTATCATCATCCCTGAGTCAGTGGAGGATGCAGGGGAACAGGCTTCAGAGTCATCATCCGATTTGCTTGTACTGCTGGAATCGTATCCAGAGTTCATGAGGATCACGCAACTCGTTGACATCTTTCACATCTTCGAGCCTCTTATTTCTTTTTCCTGACGTGTATAGTGCGTTTGTTTGTTGAAGGATACACAAACACATCAAAACTTGTTTAAACGATCCAGCGTCTTCCGAATAATCTCCGACCGCATCGTCGCCGCCTTGTCGTCGTATCCGAGTCCTCCGCGACGATTTCCAACCATGCCCGTCACCTCAGGCTCCTCCTCCTTCTTCAGCCACCCCTCCTTCGCAAGGAGCATCTGTCCAATCGACGGAACCGGAGCTGTCTCCTGCGCTGGAGCCTTCGCGATGGGTCGTGGCGCCGAGTACCCAGGAACGACCTCGCCTGTCGGCACCGTCACCACAGGCTGCACCGCGGGCTTCGGGTTGGTGATGGCGGTACTTCCCACCGCGCGACGCCGCTCCTCGGCGCGATCTTTATACTGCGTGAGCGAGACGAGATGCATCTACCTGTCCGGAGGATTCCTCGTGGTATTTGGACCACTCGTGCAGTCGACGCTACGATAGAGACACCCACAAGCGCAAACGCGATGATACGGCGATTTCGCGATGTGTCGATCGAACTGCTCCTCGCTGCGGAACTGTCTCCCGCAGATCTACGTTGCACGTTCTTCCCGTCTCTACGAAGCACGCGGGAAGTCCGCGTCGCGTGTGTCCGGAGATCCGCTGGATCTGCGCCAGCGTAGGAATCACCTGCGCCCGCTTCGGCTGCGGCGCCGCACGCCGCTTCGTCACGCCCAGCGTGATCGCCTGTCCCGGCCGCAGACTCTGCGTATCGGCCGAGGACTCCGCGCGCGAGGGAGTCTCCTTCGGTGCGGGAGTTGCGGCGGAAGTGGGGACGTGCAGCGGCGTGAAGCGAATGACGGGACTCGCGGTCGTCTTCTGCGCGACGGAGACGAAGGGGAACTGCGTTGCCGTCGCCACCAACGGAGCGGGCGTCGCTGCGGGGGAGATGTTGGCAGGGGAATGTGCAGGAGAGTTAATAGGATTGGTATTATTGGAAGTATTTGTAGCATTATTGACAGTATTGGTAGCATTGTTGATAGCATTATTCGAAGCAGTATCAGACACACGATAAGGCTCCAGAGGCGGCGGAGGGACGAAGACAGTGAGCTGGTCGCTCTTGCGCGTGTAGTAGACGCCGGTGGAGGCATCGAGGTACTGCGTCTCACTCTCCCCGCGCTACTACCATGCGGTTCGACGGACTATAGTAGAAGCGCGAGTCGGTGTCAAAGTAGTAGCCTGATGCAGGGTCCAGAATGTAACTACGTCCCAGCCGTCCATCAATCCCACCTCAGCGAGTCCGTCTCGTAGTCGCGCGGAAACGGCCGTCCGTCCGGCAGCTTGCGGTTCCTCGCCACCAGCGTCTCTCCCCGTGCCCGCTGCGGCTTCGCCGCACCCACGGTGGGGTTGGGAGCGAGGGGAGGGGCGGTCGCCGACTGTGTGCTGGCGAGCAACGTCTGCTGGATGTAGGCGGACTCCTGGTAGGAGGGGACGAGGACCGTCGAGTAGGGGAGGAAGCCGGGATACATGTAGGGCGTCATGTAGAAGCTCGCCGGCGTCTGCGACTGCGACTGCGGCTTGGTGAGGAGCGACTGCGAGGACCTAGGTCAGGAGGCGCGGGAAGGACGACCGGATGCAGTAGGGGTTGGCGAAGCCGAGGAGGACGTGATAGCCGTGCACGCTGAGCAGACTCGCCATGCCGATCACCTGCGTGGCGCCGGGGACCGACTCGAACTCCACCACGCCGTAGCCGCGGGAGAGCTTGCTGTAGCTGTCCTTGAAAATGTAGGCGGATTTGGTGGGCGCGTAGTTGTTGAAGGAGGACATCACCTGGATGACAGACACTGGACGGACCCACGTCGCTCTCGGTGGCAGACACGCAGAGGTTCTTGATTAGAACGTAGACACTCGGAGTGGAGGAAAAGGCGAAGAGAGCGCGGTCGATGTCCAATGTGCTATCCGTCTTGGGTGTCCCGCAGCTTCGGCACTCCGTTCGACGCACCTGGTTGACGGAGTAGCACTGGGATGGAGGAAACCCGACGCATCTACCTTCGAGCACACCCAGTCGATCTTTTTCTCGTGCTTCACATCGGTCGCGGCGTATTCAATGGTACACACCTGCCCAAAGATGACGAGGGCGGAACCCTGTCCGAATCCAGAGCTCGTAGCTAGGGATGATGAAAGGAACGCAGCGGAAAACGATATTTGGTCATCACATTCGTGGCATCCACTATAGAGGGAAACGTGCAAAACGCGATTCCCCGCGGCCGTCCCTTTTCCTAGATTGGAATCACCCGTCCAGAAGAAACCTTGTCAGTGATCATCCGGACTGCTTTGATGCGATCCTCCTTCAGCGCTTCCCAAACCTACCGTTTACGCGGAGAAACGCATATACCATCGATTCCGTCGCTTCCCAGCTCAGTCCCTTCAGAAACAAGATACTCGAGGGACTGCATGGCGTCTTGACGGGCTTTTCTGCATCTATCCGATGAAACAATCATTGAACTAATAACTCCCATCGTCTAACCGTGAATCTGTAACATCGCGACTCCGATGTCGACTTCCCGGACTGGAATCATGACTACACAGTAGAAACATGAGCGAATGGGATACACGTGACTCGAGGACTCATATGAACGATAGTCACCATCACGCGCTTGATGGGTACCATAGGAATCGCGGCTCCGACTATGGCGGTGTCGGTCTCGATTCATCAATTTGGATAGTATAATATGACGGATCCAAACGACAGTTTTTCGTTGGCGTCTCGGTCATGAATTGGAACGACCATATTCAGACGATAACGAATTATTTTGAACGTGGGAGCAATTGAAGTTGCTGAGGACTAGGATCATGCTTGGCGTCTTTTGAAACGCTAGATTTCCAGGTGATTCGGGACTTCGTGCAAGCGCCCCACACAGTGGACATACTGTTGGCGTTTGCGAGCGGCAACGTCAATGCCATCGTCTTTCAGGAGATTACCGACAAGGAGGGTACCTTTGCGTCTCCTTCCATGACGAACCAGATGCAGATTCTCCCGTATTACGTGTGCTTCCTGTATCCGATTTGACCCGGCCGATTGGCCACTGTGCCGTGTTCGTCAGCAGGACAAAAGGATCGCTTTCTCCAAGCGACATGCTGGGAAGTCAGATTTGCGTGATCCCTCTCACGGACAAGGATCTTGTGGATTCAGGAAAACCAAAGTACGTACGCTGCATGCAATTCACTCTAGCGAGCCGATGGAAGGAGAGAATGCAGTCAATCCCGTTGCGATTATTCGTTCCTGCTTGAAGTTCACGCTGAACCCGCTGCTGGGAACCTTCCGACGCGAGGAAAAGGGAGAGAACGGCGGTAGGTCCAGCGGAGAACACTCACCCCAGAGTCTCTCATGAAGCACATTACCGACCTCGATATGGCGCTCGTCCAGTACGAGCAGAACCTCCACATTCCGGAGGTGCACCTCTCCTTCCCCCCGTACCTGGTGCAGGCGGCGGACGAGTGCCGTCGAGCAGGCCGTCTCCTGTCTCCGAGCGAGCTTGGCTGGGAGGAGAAGCCATCGGAGTCGTTTCGGAAGGACTTGGTGGCGCTGAAGACGCAGTGGGGACGCGAGATCTGCACGCTGGTGAACCACACGCGTGACCTGAAGAGCGGTAACACCATCCAGGAGATCAACTACTGGAACGGGATGAAGACGGCGCTGGAGAGTCTGCGGCAGCAACTGGACTCGTACGAGGTGCAGCTGGTGTTCGCGGTCCTGCGGAGCATCAATCTGACGACGTCGATCGGCATGTTCATCTCGGCGACGGGCTTCCGACAGAAGCTGGAGGGGACGGCGGCGAACGTGGAGTTTTTGAACGGACTGCCGATGAACCGGCTCTTTGCATGCACGGACTTCGTGTCGCTGAAGAACGTGATCGAGCAGATCTTCGCGCAGCTGCCGCACGTGCGCAACACGAAGGCGTATTCGGTAGCCAGGACGCACGAGCTGATGAACAGCATCTGCAAGGACGTGCTGAAGCAGTGCATCGCGATCATGACGCCGCTCCGACTGATGGACGACGACTACGAGACGTTCTCCGCCTTCCTGGCCGACTGTCTGACGGCGTTGGACAAGTGGGACGAGGGAGTTGCCCTACTGTGGCCGATCCTGAAGGAATTGCGGGAGCAACGGGGAGAGACGAACTCGGTTCTGAGCGTGAACGCGCTGAAGCCGCTGATCGACCACCTCCGCGAGGTGAGTCAGTTCCGCTACCAGCACCACCGCTTCGTGACCGTTCTGCAGGAGATGACGGGCTGCATCGATCCGTCCATCGTGGGTCAGCTGCAGAGCGCCTACGACCTGCTGCGACACGTCAACATCAGCGACCTCAGCGAGGCGGCGCTGAAGGAGTGGCGCTTTCTGATGAAGGACTACGGACGGTGCATCGAGCAGGTGGATCAGCGACTGGCGGACACGCTTCGCTCGCAGCTCAGTAACGCCCAGTCCACCGACGCCATGTTCGTCATTTTCAAGCGCTTTAGCGAACTCATCTCGCGACCCTGCATCCAAGGTTGGCGTTGTCTGCTTCCTTTCCCGTAGCTGCCATCCAGCCGTACCAGTCGGGTCTGCTCGATCAGATCCGGAAGAGCATCGAGCAACTGAATACGCTCGTCGTCGGGAGCTCGTACCCGGACAGCGAGGCCTCGCGCATCGCGCGGCTCTACGATATTCCGAAGCTGGCGGGGTCGGTGATCTGGTCGCGACAGATCGAGCGCCAGCTCGACAAGTACCTCGACCGGGCGGCAATTCTGCTGGGACCGATGTGGGAGAACCACCAGGAGGGACGCAAGTTCAAGGTAGCCTCGGGGGAGGAGTCAGAGTCGTAGCAGTACGCGGATCTCCTGAAGAGCCGGCTGAACACGGCGGGAATCATCGAGCAGTGGACGGAGAATATGAAGAAGCGACTGGCCGAGGAGCCCGAGCTGAAGTCAATCTTCACCATTTCGCACAACCCGGCAACGGGCTACACGCTGAACGTAGGGATGAGTGAGGAACTGAATCGCAGATCAACACGGATGAGGACTTTTTGAACCTGTTCAAGGAGATCCAGACGCTTTCGTGGCTGGGCATTCGTGCCAACGTGAAGCTGCGCATCACCGAGGACATCACGCGGAGCTGCTACATCAAGGCCACGAACATCCGGAACTCGCTGCGCATGTACACGAAGCTTGTGCAGCAGACGAATCCTCGCGTCATGAATCTGGCGGCGGAGTACCACCAGAACGTGCGAGATTTGATCGCACAAGCCATCCGGGAGAAGCTGACCTGGCAGAACGTGACGCTCAGCTCGTTGGGGAGGAGGGGAGTCGTCACACGTAGGTACATGACGTCCTTTTCGCGCACCGTGTACACGCTGCAGGACCGCGTCAACGCCATCACGAAGCAGGTGAACGTGCTGGACGACTGCAAGGTGCAGCTGGAGCAGTGTCCATATGTGCACGAGCAGTTCACGCAGGTGATGGTGCGGATCCAGACGGCACTGGACGAGTTGGCGAACCTGAAGTGCACCAATCTGGACGGATTCATCCACGATCTGGACCAGGACATCGAGAAGACGCTTCTGGGAAGAGTGAGCGGCGCCCTGAAGACGTGGATCACGGCGTTCAAGCGACGTCAGCGCGAGGAGTCCTGCGACCCCATTCGAGAGGAGGATCTGGTAGCGGAGGAGCGCGACACGGTTCCCGAGGTGTCTGTGTACGACGCGGTGATGAACATGGTGTTCAGCCACGAGGTGGGAATGAAGCAGTTGGATGAATCCTAGTTGCGAGTGGTCAATCGTTCTCTGCTGTTGTCTCCTCCCATTGCGGACACGAAGAAACAGTGGCTAGACTCGCTGCTCTCGGTGATCAACGCGGTAGTGGTGCTACCGCGTCCGAAGCCGGTTGCGGACGTGTTTGTCTCCGCGAAGAGCGTGGAGGGAAACCGCGACTACCAGGTGATCATGGAGCGTCTGGACTATGCGATGGTGAAGGAGGGCTTCTCTCTGGTGGAGACGCTGATCAGCCAGCTGCGTGCGTTCACGTCCACGTGGCTCAGCAACCAGGTGCTGTGGAGGATGAACACACGCGAAATTGCAGAGCGACTGGGAGACAACGTGCAGCTGTGGCACCAGTTGCTGACGTCGCTGATCGCCTCCAAGAAGGAGATTAGCAGCACGTCGGTGGAGCATCTGGTGGGCTGCGTCCACGTCAATCTGGAGCAGATCCAGGCGGCGTTGATGGAGCGGTACGACGCCCTCCACAAGGAGCTGCTTTCCTCCTTTGCCAAGCTGGTTCTCGCGCAGACCAACACGTTCGTCTCCACGCTCCGTGAGTCACGCAACCAGCTGGAGAAGTACACGGTGAGTACCTCGACGCACGAGGCGATCACTCTGATTCTGGTGGCGCGTGAGGTGGAGCGCAACCTGCCGCTCTGGAAGAGACAGTACAACTCGCTGGTTGCATCGCAGCAGCTGTTGACGGAGCAGCACTTCGCCTTCCCTCCCGGGTGGGTGTTTGAGACGCAGCTGGAGAACGACTGGGACAGTCTGCAGCAGATCTTCTCGCGCCGCCAGGAGAGTATCACGAAGTCGAAGGACCAGCTGAAGAAGAGCGTCCAGGAGGAAGACGCCAACATCCAGCGCGCCATGTCGGAGCTGATCCACTCGTGGGAGCAGAAGCGACCTCTCAGCGGCACGATCGCCGTGGCAAACGCGCGTGCCGTGCTGGTGGAATTCCAGACGCAGATGCAGTCGCTGTCGGACAAGTGGGAGAAGGTGAACCAGGGACGCGACGCGCTGAAGCTGGACGTGTACATAAAGAACCCGCTAGAGCTGATGCAGACGGAGTGGAGCGGACTCGACGAGGCGTGGAACTCGGTGGCGGGCTTCTGGGACCAGGTGAGCGCGTTGGGAGAGACTCTGTGGTCTGCCCTGGAGCCGAAGCGACTGATTCAGGAACTGGGCGAGATCGAGCGGGAGATGGAGAAGCTGAACTCGCGCGTGAAGCAGTATGGATGCTTCACGCAGCTGCAGAGCGTGATTCGTTCGCACAAGAAGGACTTCCGCCTGCTGCAGGAGCTGAAGAACTCCACACTGAAGGAGCGGCACTGGGAGTCCATTCTGTCGATCCTCGGGATCGCAACGCCCCTGGAGTTTTTGCGTCTGAAGGACTTCTGGACACCGTCGTTCCAGTCCCAGGAGACGAAGATCCAGGAGGTCCTGTCGGTGGCGCAGGGCGAGCTGGCGCTGGAGGAGTTCCTGAAGCAGCTTCGCGAGAACTGGAACAACTACCAGTTGGAGCTGGTGTCCTACCAGCAGCGCTGCAAGGTGATTCGCGGCTGGGAGACGCTCTTCAGCAAGCTGGACGAGCACATCTCGGCGCTGGGATCCATGAAGCAGTCACCCTACTACAAGGTGTTTGCGGAGGAGGCGTCGTCGTGGGAGACCAAGCTCACGAACATCCGCGTGCTCTTCGACACGTGGGTCGACGTCCAACGACGGTGGATCTACCTGGAGGGCATCTTCATGGGCGGCGCCGACATCATCCAGCAGTTGCCGCAGGACTACAACCGCTTCAAGACGATCGATGCGGACTTCATCTCACTGATGCGCCGCGTCGCTCTGCAGCCGCGCGTGATGGACGTCTTCGGACAGCCCAACATCCAGCGCACCTTGGAGCGGCTCTCGCAGCAGCTCAGCAAGATCCAGAAAGCGCTGGGCGAGTTCTTGGAGAAGCAGCGCCAGTTGTTCTCGCGGTTCTACTTCGTGGGAGACGAGGACCTGCTGGAGATTCTCGGCAACAGCAAGGACCCGGTGAAGGTGCAGCGCCACCTCAACAAGATGTTCGCGGGCATCAACTCGCTGGAGCTGGAGTCGACGGAGGCCGGGTACCGTCTGACCGCCATGGTGAGCAAGGAGGGCGAGGTCGTCAAGCTGTCAACGCCCGTGGAAATTGGCGGAAACACGACGGTGGTGTCGTGGCTATCGCAGGTTGAGACGCGCATGCACGAGACGCTCGCGATCTTGCTGCAGAAGGCGGTGGCGACGAAGGCGCTGATCGACGTCCGGAGCGAGGAGTTCATGACGTGGGTGGGCAGCTATCCGTCGCAGATCGTGATTCTGTCGACGCAGATTGTCTGGTGTCAGCGTGTGGAGGCGGCGCTGCGGTCTCCAAACCACGCACAGCAGCTGGAAGCCGTTGTCGAGGGACTGGACACGGTGCTGCGGATTCTGGCGGAGCTGGTTACGCACCATCTGGAGACGGACGTGCGGAAGAAGTACGAGCAGCTGATCACGGAGTACGTCTACGAGAAGGGAACGACGGAGACGCTCCTCCAGGACAACGTGACCGACCCGTCCGACTTCAAGTGGCAGGGCCGTCTGCGTGCGTACTACGACGACAGCGAGCAGGAGTTGTTAAAGAAGCTGACGATCCGCATCGCCGACGCCTCCTTCGTCTACGGATTCGAGTACTTGGGCGTGTGCGAGCGGCTGGTGCAGACCCCGCTGACGGACCGCTGCTACCTGACGCTGACGCAGGCGCTGACGATGGGTCTGGGAGGCAATCCCTTCGGTCCCGCCGGTACGGGAAAGACGGAGTCGGTGAAGATGCTGGCGTCGCTCCTGGGTCGCTTCTGCCTGGTGTTCAACTGCGACGAGTCGTTCGACTTCCAGGCGATGGGACGCATCTTCTGCGGCCTCTGTCAGGTGGGCGCGTGGGGATGCTTCGATGAGTTCAACCGACTGGAGGAGCGCATTCTGTCGGCAGTCTCGCAGCAGATCTGGACCATCCAGACGGGTCTGCGCGACCAGAAGAAGAGCATCCTGCTGCTCGACAAGTCCGTCGCGCTTCACCCGAATGTGGGCATCTTCGTCACGATGAACCCCGGCTACGCGGGTCGCAGCAACCTTCCCGACAACCTGAAGCAACTGTTCCGCACCATCGCCATGATCCAGCCTGACTGGGAGCGCATCGCGCAGGTGATGCTGTTCTCGCAGGGATTCCAATACTCACAGGAGCTCGCGGGCAAGATCGTCCTTCTGTTCTCTCTGTGCCACGACCAGCTGTCCTCGCAGGCGCACTACGACTTCGGTCTGCGCGCACTGAAAAGCGTGGTCGTGAGTGCAGGCAACCTGAAGCGGTCTCGCTCGCAGAACGAGTCTGCCGCGCTCATGAGCGCCCAGCAGATGGACTTCGAGCAGGACGTTCTCATCAGCAGCGTCTGCGACACCGTCGTGCCGAAGCTCGTGGCGGAGGATCTGCCGCTGCTGCAGTCGCTGCTGAGCAGTGTCTTCTCGGGCGCCTCCATCAAGCCGATCGAGGCGGCGCAGCTCCTGGCGATGCTGAAGGAGGTGTGCGTCGCGCACCACTTGATTCCGACGGACGCTTTCATCCAGAAAGCGCTTCAGCTGTACCAGGTCCAGGAGATCCGTCACGGCGTGATGCTGGTGGGTCCTTCGGGAAGCGGCAAGTCGTCGATCCTCCGCTGTCTCCTGGAGGCGATGGAGCGTCTGGACGGCAAACAGGGGTGCATTTACACGATCGACCCGAAGGCGATCAGCAAGGAGCAGCTGTTCGGCTCGCTCGATAACGTCACCTCCGAGTGGACGGACGGTGTGTTCACCCACATCATTCGACAGATCTACAACGACGTGCGCGGAGAGAGTACGCGTCGTCACTGGATCGTGTTCGACGGCGATGTGGATCCCGAGTGGGCGGAGAATCTGAACTCCGTGCTGGACGACAACAGACTGCTGACGCTGCCCACAGGAGACCGTCTGTCGCTTCCCGGAAACGTGCGCATTCTGTTTGAGGTGCAGAACCTGAACTACGCGACTCCCGCCTCGGTCAGTCGGTGTGGAACGGTGTGGTTCAGCAAGGACACGGTAACTCCCGTGGACATGTTCGCGCACATCATACTGAAGCTGCGGAACGAGCCGATCACGTACGAGGTCGATGCGAAGAAGACGCTGGAGCTCCAGAACGAGGTGATCAACGACGTGGCTCCCTTCGCGGAGAAGCACGGTCTCCTGGACCAGTGCATGGCGTGGTCGCTGGCGCACGCGCACATCATGGAGACCACGGCGATGCAGCTGGCCACCAGCTTCAGCTGTCTGCTTCAGCAGCTCATTCGCAACGTGATGGAATACAACATGGACCACCAGGAGGTGCCGATGACGGGCGACCATTTCCACTCGTTTGTCGTCAACTCGCTGGTGGAGGCGGCTCTTTACAGCTTCGGCGGCTCCCTCATGAGCAGCGACCTCCACGAGTTCTGTCGCATGATTCGATCGCTGACGACGATTCCGCTGCCGTCCTCGGAGGAACCGTTGACCAACTTCTACGTAGACGTGAACGACGGACAGTGGCACTCGCTGCAGACGTGCGTGCCGAAGGTGAACGTGGACATGCGCACCATTCTGGACACATCCGTCGTGATTCCCACCGTGGATACGCTGCGCAACCAGCGGGTCATGGAGGCCTTCCTGAACTCGCGTCTGCCCGTCATCCTCTGCGGTCCCCCTGGATCGGGAAAGACGATGACGCTCTCCAACTGCCTGAAGACGATGCCACACTTCGACGTGGTTTCGGTGAACTTCAGCAGCAGCACGCAGCCGTCACTGATCCTGAAGATCTTCGAACAGTATGGCTGCTACCAGAAGACGCCGAACGGACTGGTTCTACGTCCGGCATCTCCGGACAAGACGCTCATCGTGTTCTGCGACGAGGTGAACCTTCCCGAGGAGGACAAGTACGGAACGCAGCGCGTCATCAGCTTCCTCCGTCAGATTGTCGAACAGGGCGGATTCTGGAACCCTCGCGACCACCTGTGGGTCCAGACGCAGAACATCCAGTTCGTGGGTGCCTGCAACCCGCCGACGGACCCCGGACGTGTGCCGCTGTCGTCGCGCTTCTTGTCGCACGCGCCAGTGCTCTTCGTGGACTACCCCGAGATGCAGTCGCTGATCCAGATCTATTCCACCTTCAATAGCGCTTTGTTGTCGTCGAAGCCGCTGCTGATGGGCATGGAGTCGAGTCTCACGCGCGCGATGGTGGAGTTCTACGAACGGAACAAGCAACACTTTTTGCTGGAACAGCAGCCGCAGTACGTATACTCGCCGCGCGAGCTGTCGCGCTGGATGCGGTCGCTGTACGCGGCGATGGAGGGACTTCCCAACATCACGCCCGCCGAGTTCGTTCGTCTGGTCGCCCACGAGGCACTGCGTCTCTTCTGCGACCGGCTGGTGACGGCGGAGGAGAAGACGTGGTGCCAGGAGACGATGAACGATGTGTTCCTGAGCATCTTTTCGGAGGTCGACCGCTCCGTTCTCCAGGGTCCGATTCTCTTCTCGCGCTGGCTGGGCGGCGGCTACCGTTCGGTGACGCGCGAGGCACTGCGCGCCCACCTGGAGGACCGTCTTCGCGCGTTCAACGAGGAGGCGCTCAACGTGCCTCTCGTTCTGTTCGACGACGTGCTGGAGCACGTGCTGCGCATCGACCGCGTCCTCGGGCAGTCGTTGGGTCATTTGCTGCTGGTTGGTGAGAGTGGCGCGGGAAAGACGGTGCTCACGCGGTTCGTGGCGTGGATGAACGAGATCGAGGTGTTCCAGATCAAGGTGAGTCGCCGCTACTCGCTGGACAACTTCGACGATGATCTTCGCAAGGTGATGCGTGTCGCCGGCGTGGAGGGACGTCCCATCTGCTTCATTTTCGACGAGTCGAACATTTTGTCGACCGGATTCCTGGAGCGCATGAACGCGCTGCTGGCGAGCGGTGAGGTGCCGGGACTGTACGAGGGAGAGGAGATGCTCTCGCTCATCGCCTCCTGTCGCGAGGAGGCGCAGAAGAGCGGTCTGATTCTGGACACCTCGGACGAGCTCTTCCGCTGGTTCACGGCCCGTGTCCAGCGCAATCTCCACGTGGTCTTCACGATGAACCCGGCCAACGGCGAGTTCCGCGACCGCGCAGCCACGTCTCCTGCCCTGTTCAACCGCTGCGTGGTGGACTGGTTCGGCAGTTGGGGCCGCGACGCGTTGCTGCAGGTCTCGCAGTTCTTCACGCGTTCGCTGGACCTGGACGTGCCCTGCTCCCTTTCGCCGGATGCGCTACACCTCATCGCAATGTCGCGTGGTGTGACGCAGCTGTCGCCGAGCGAGAACGTGGACATTCACGACTGTCTGACGGCTGCGTTCCTGTTCATCCACCAGGGAGTGTCCAAGATGGATGCGGAGAAGACGAGCGAGACGCGCTGCTACTGCTCGCCGCGCGACTACATCGACTACATCAACCAGTACCTGGCGCTGTTCCAGCAGAAGCGCAGACAGCTGGAGGACCAGCAGCATCACCTGCAGGTGGGTCTGGAGAAGCTCCACGAGACGGAGGAGCAGGTGCTGGTGCTGCGCGAGCAGGTGGCGCAGAAGCGCCAGGAGCTGGACGTCGCCAACACGGAGGCGCAGAACAAGCTGCAGCAGATTCTGAGCAAGAAGGAAGAAACCACGAAGAACCAGGAGATCTCGCAGAACCTGGTCACGGAGGTGACGGCGAAGTACGGAGAGATTGCAGAGAAGCGCGCGCGCGTGAACAAGCAGCTGAGCACGGTGGAGCCGCTGCTGCAGGAGGCGCAGAGCAGCGTGAAGCAGATCAGCAAGGCGCAGCTGAACGAGATGCGTGCGATGATGAAGCCGCCTGTGAATGTGCAGCTGACGCTGCGGGCCGTGTGCTACCTGATCGGAGAGAATGCGAGCACGTGGAGCGTGATTCAGAAGGTGATTCGGAAGGAAGACTTCATCAACAGCATCGTGAATCTGGACACGTCACGGATCACGCGCCACGGAGCGGAGGAGGCGCGGAACATTATGAACACGCCGGGATTCGACTACACTGCCGTGAACCACAGCTCGCGTGCCTGCGGTCCGCTGTACAAGTGGGTGTCTTCGCAGCTGGAGTATTCGGATATCATCCAGCGCGTGAAGCCCCTGAACGATGAGATGGAGCTGCTCACACAGACGAGCGAGGAGCTGCGGAAGAAGCACGACGAGTGCATGGCGTACATCGCGGTCCTTAACAAGGAGATCGAGGGATACTCGACGGAGTACGGTCTGCTGACGCAGAAGTGCCAGCGCATTAGCGAGGACATCCAGGTGGTGACGCAGAAGAGCACGCGCAGCTACCGGCTGTTGGAGTCGCTGAAGTCGGAGCAGAAGCGCTGGAAGGATTCACTCGAGGAGTTCAAGAAGCAGTTGTCGTCCATGATCGGTGATTGTCTGCTGGGCGCCTCCTTCGTCACGTACGGTGGTTTCTTCGACCAGCACCACCGCTCCCTCCTGTTGTCGGAGTGGAAGCAGCTTCTAAGTGACCTGGAGATTCCCTTCAACGTGCACTTTGATGCTATGGGCTATCTGTCGACGGCGAAGCAGCGTCTGCTCTGGAAGAGCAATGGACTGCCCGCCGATGAGCTCTGCACGCAGAACGCGATCATTCTGGACCGCTTCAGCCGCTATTCTCTGCTCATCGACCCCTCGAGCCAGGGCATGCAGTTCCTCACGAACCTGTACTCGTCGAACCGCGTCATCAAGACGTCCTTCCTGGACAAGTCGTTCATGAAGCAGCTCGAGAGCGCGTTGCGTTTCGGAAGCATCCTGCTGGTACAAGACGTGGAGAATGCGGACCCGGTTCTGAACCCTCTGCTGAACAAGGAGTTCCACAAGGAGGGCGGCCGCACGCTGATTCGCATCGGAGACCAGGAGGTGGATGTCTCTCCTGCGTTCAAGCTGTTCCTGAGTACGCGCGACTCCTTCCACCAGTTCTCCCCCGACCTGTGTTCGCGCGTGACCTTCGTGAACTTCACGATGACGCCATCATCGCTCCAGGACCAGTGTCTGAACATCATCTTCGAGAAGGAGGTTCCGGAGCTGGCGAAGCAGCGCACCGACCTGCTCCAGGAGCCGGGGGGCATGCAGTCGCGTCTGCGCGATCTGGAGGAGGAATTGCTGTCCTCGCTGAACAGTCTCCAGGGCAACATTCTGGACGACGACTCGGTGATGAACACGCTGGAGCAGCTGAAAACGGACGCCCAGACGATCACGGAGAGCATCCGCAAGAGCGAGGAGGCGGTTCAGATCATCGCAGAGTCCTCGCGCGTCTACAGACCGCTGAGCGAGGCCTGCTCGCAGCTGTACTTCGTGGTGGAGATGCTGCACCGCGTGTCCTTCCTGTACCGCTACAACCTGCAGTTCTTCCTGGACATTCTCCACGATGTGTTGCAGCAGCCGCTGGATCCGATGTTCACTCCCCGCCAGCGCATGAACGCGCTGCTTCTCTCCTTCTACCGCACGGTATACGCACGCATCAGCCACGGCCTCACGCACCTCGACGCGCGCATCTTCGCCCTGCGCATGTGTCAGCTCTTCGTTCGCGGGTCTCCCGACGAGCCAGAGCCGGAGGAGTACCAGCTGCTGCTGCGCGGAACGCTGAGCTTCATCGACCCATCTGCAGAGAAGTTCGTGACGGCGATCTTCGGCAACACGCTGAGCGAGAGCCAGAGCACACAGATGGAGATGCACCTGTCGCTGGAGCACACGACCGCCCTCAAGAAGAGTCTGCTGCAGCGTCCCGACTACTGGCGCAGGGAGTTCCTCGCGGCGCCCGTGGAGTCGCTGCTGGGCGTCGCCGACGAAGTGGGAGAGAGCGGCTGGACACGCGGGCGCGCGCTTTGGCGCTGGCTGCTGCTGATCAAGGAGCTGCGACCGGAGCTGCTGATCGCGGCGTCGGAGCTCGTGGTGCGGACGCTGTTCGACGCGGACTTCTTCGCGGGCGAGACGTACGACCTGAAGGCGCTGGTGTACGAGGAGGTGCGCAGCGACCAGCCGCTGCTGCTGTGCAGCATGCCAGGCTACGACGCGTCGAAGCGCGTGGAGCAGCTGTACGATGAGCTGCAGACGCCTCTGGACACGATCGCCATGGGTAACGCGGAGTCCTTCACGACGGCAACGGGGCTGATCACGGCGGCTGCCGGACGTGGAACGGCGGTGCTATTGCGCAACGTGCACCTGTGTCCGGAGTGGCTGTCGACGCTGGAGAAGATGCTCTACTCGCTGCATCCGCACGCCAACTTCCGTCTGCTGATGACGAGCGAGATCAATCCGAAGCTGCCGCCGTCGCTGCTGCGCCAGTGCTACAAGCTCGTCTTCGAGACTCCGACGGGCATCCGCGCCTCGCTGAAGCACTCGCTGTCGATCGTCCCCGAGGAGCGGATGAACGCGCAGCCGGTGGAGCGCTGCCGCGTCTACTTCCTGCTGCTGTGGCTGCACGCCGTGGTGGAGGAGCGTCTGCGCTACGTCCCTGTTGGCTGGACGAAGAGCTACGAGTTCAGCGAGACGGACCTCAAGTGCTCGCTGGCGGTGCTGGATCGCTGGATCGCCGCTGCCTCGCACGGACTCGCGCACATGGACCCCGCGGCGCTGAACTGGGAGGCCGTGCGCGCGCTGCTGGGAGAGTCACTGTACGGCGGCCGCATCGACAGTCCCTTCGACGACTCGCTGCTGCAGTCGCTGGTGCAGCGCTTCTTCGTGCGCGAGGCGTTCGATGCCAACTTCTCGCTCGTGGAGTACGTGGACGCCGACGGCGCGCGGGAGTCGCTGCTGCAGGCGCCCGAGGGCACGACGAAGGAGGAGTTCGAGTCCTGGGTGAACGCGCTGCCCGTCTACAACTCGCCACTGTGGCTGGGTCTCCCGGCGACGGCGGAGTGCCGTCTGCTGTCGATGCAGGGCAGCTACATTCTCCGCAGCCTCCTGCAGCTGCAGGACAGCGTGGACGTGGAGAAGGAGCTGCACGGCGAGCGAGCCTCGCTGGCGGTGGAGTCTCCCGACGTCGCACCGACAGTCTCCTGGAAGACCTCGCTGGCGGCCTCGGCGGAGAGCTGGCTGCAGCAGCTGCTGACGGAGGTTCCTCCACTGCAGCTCTCCGCCGCGCAGCTGCGCAACCCGCTCCACCGCTACCTGAACCGCGAGGTGTCGCTGGTGCGCCAGCTGCAAAACCGCGTCGTCGAGGACCTGAAGTCGGTTCTCGGCGTCTGCACGGCGCAGATGAAGAGCACGCAGCCGATCCGCCGCCTGCTGCGCGAGCTGAGCGAAGACCGCATTCCGGAGGCGTGGACGGGCTGGTACGTGACGCCGCCCAGTCAGAGTGGGAGAAGAGAGAGGAGGTGATGTGTAGATTGCTCGCTGTGGATGCAGGACTTCATTCTCCGCTGCCAGTTCTTCCTCTCCACGGCGACGCGACCGCTGAGCGACGTCCGGCTGCAGGGCCTGTGGCTGGGCGGCCTGCTGCAGCCGGAGGCGTGCGTGACGGCAATGCGCCAGCTGGTGGCGCAAGAAAACGGGTGGGCACTGGACAAGGTGTGGCTGACGCTGCGACCGCCAACAGCGGAGGAGCGCGAGCGATGCGAGGTGTTGGAGCGCGAGAAGACGTGGTTCCTCGTACATGGAATGATTTTGGAAGGCGCGGAGCTGCGCGACGGCGAGTTGGTGCCGTCGGAGGAGATTCGGTGTCCGCTCGATGAGGTCGTGTTTGAGTGGAGCTGCAGAGAGCATGGTGAGAACGAACTGGCGATCCCGATGTACTTGAATGATTCGCGATCGGATTTGATTTGCGTGGTGGAGGTTCAGTGCACAAAGACGCTTCCGAAGGCCATGTGGAGCGAGCGCGCAGTTGCTTTGATTGCGTGGGGACAGGCGTAAGTGTTGTGTGTTTGTTCGCAGTGATATGAACTTGCTGAAATGTTATGGGAATGAACAGAATCCCGAAAATTCAATTCCACACGAT
>ENA-UERG01001601-UERG01001601.1-human-gut-metagenome-genome-assembly--contig:-NODE-1601-length-18258-cov-8.338485_pt1 | contig 18258 bp, 8 predicted proteins | sample MGYA00242954_ERZ507954 | MGnify/ENA primary metagenome ERZ507954 (study PRJEB26167, sample SAMN06115478) | human gut metagenome | host: Homo sapiens | place: China:Sichuan | collected 2015-01-21... | reverse complement strand
CGAATTGAACGGCGCCGTACAGTTCCTGTGCAGCGATGCCGCCAGCTTCGTTACAGGTGCATTGCTTCCTATCGACGGAGGTTTCAGCGCATTCAGCGGAGTATAATAAATCAATACGGCAAGAGTGAAGCCCAAAAGTTTTTACCGCTTTTGGGCTTCATTTCGTTTTGGATATCTCCTCATAGCCCGCTGCTATCCAGGTTTACCGCAAACATACGCAACCGATTGAAGTGACTTTATCACATTAGCAATTTTCAAATGAGAACCTTCCGGATTACGTAACAACTCCTTAATACAAACGAAAATAGAATGTATAACGTATGTACCACTCTTGAAACACGTTCGGCGCATCTTTGCAGCGGATTAAGAAACGCATAAAAGAGATGAGTACGAAATTAGATTTAGGAAAGATATTCTTCCTTATTTTATTCCTTACGCTTTCTGTCATGACAGTCATGGCAGGTACTATCAAAGGTTCCATCACCGACAAACAGACCCGGGAACCGCTGACCGGAGCTACCGTACAGATAGTAGGAACCACGCAAGGCGCCATCGCCGATATGGACGGAAACTACTCCCTGAATGTAACAAACGGCATCTACACATTATCCATAAAATATGTAGGCTACAGAGACATCGTTGTAAACAATGTAAAGTCAGGCAAAGCCGATGTCGTGCTGAACTTCGAACTGGAAAGCGACGCACAGGTTTTGGGCGAAGTATCCGTAGTGGCCCGGAAAAACCTTGAGGGCGAACGTGCCCTGCAAATGGAGCGCAGGAAAGCTACACTCGCCATCGAAAACATCGGCTCAAAAGAGATGAGCATCAAAGGTATAAGCAATGTAGAAGAAGGGGTAAAAAAGATTACCGGTATCTCCATTGCCGATGCCGGCCAGCTCATTGTACGGGGATTGGGCGACCGATACAGCACGACTACCCTGAACGGCCTCCCCATCGCCTCTCCCAATCCCGACAACAAGCTGATTCCGCTGGATCTATTTCCGTCGAGCACCATACAGAACATCACCGTGAGCAAGGTATATAACGCGGAAGCCTTTGCCGACTATTCAGGTGCACACATAGACATCAGTACCAAAGAGAACATCGCCGAAGATTTCTTCAGCATCAGTTTCAACACCGGCGGGAAGTTCAATACCCTGGGCAAAGACCGCTATCAGATGAACCGCAACGGCTCATTGTTCAAGACTTCCGGTGTGGACCAGGCGGCACTCGATATGCCTCTGTCTGATTTTGACAACTATGTAAAGACCGGAAATATATTCGATACCTCGTTTGCCGTAAAGAAGGAATCAACCCTGCCGGACTTTAACGGTAACCTCGGCTTCGGCAAAAACATCAGCATCGACAGCCAAACACTCAGCATACTGGCATCCGTAAGCGCCGGCAACGGCTATCAGAATATGGACAACGCTTTCTATAAAACCCTGGAAGCAACCGGCAATGTACAGGACAACTTCTCATACGACAGCTATGCCCAAGAACTGAAACTCGCTGCATTAGGATACATAGGCTACACGCTGCGCCGACACGACCGCATAGGCTATACTTTCTTCTATACGCGTAATGCCACAGACACTTACCAACGCCGTGAGGGAACAGATGCCGAAGACCACGAGCTGACCGGAAGCAATAACATCACACATATCTACACTTTGCAGAACCACCAACTGAACGGCCTTCACAACTTCAGCGAACAAGACCGTTGGGAACTGACCTGGGGCGGCTCGTACAGCAAGACAGGAAGCGAAGAACCGGACAGACGCCAAGTGATGTACATAAAGAATGATGACGGCACACTCGGCCTGTTCAAACTGAACCGCCAGGAAACCATGCGCTATTTCGGCAGCCTGGATGAAGAAGAGTGGAACGGCAACCTCGCCCTGCGCTGGAAGTGGAACGAAAACAATTTTCTGAAACTGGGCTTCAACTATAAGAATAAAAGCCGCGACTACAAAGCAACCCGTTTCTACTACAACCTGAACAAAATTAATCCCACCGTTACCGACATCTACGATACAGACGGCTTCCTGAACCAAGAGAACATAGCAGACGGAAACGTAACGGTACAACGCGTGATGCAACCCAAAGACAGCTACCGCGCAGGAAATGAAATTTACTCCGGATACCTGCTGACCGACTTCTACCCCGTACCGTCATTACTTGTAAACCTCGGCGTACGCTACGAAATAAGCAAACAGTGGGTGAACTATGCCACTGACGGCGGCGACTGGTATGCCGAACGGCGCAATCTGGATAAAAACGATTTCTTCCCCACCCTAAATCTGAAGTACACAATAAACGACGCCAACAGTATCCGTTTCTCCGCATCCCGTACCGTTACCCGCCCATCATTCATCGAAATGGCTCCCTTCCTCTATCAGGAATCCTACGGTTCGGCACAAATCCGCGGTAACGACGAGTTGCAGAACGGCTACAACTACAACTTCGACTTGCGTTACGAATGCTTCGGCAAAAACGGAGACATGATTTCTCTGACCGGTTACTTCAAATACCTCGACAGCCCGATAGAACGTATCCAGGCATTGCAAGGCGGAGCTACCCTGCACAGCTTCCGGAATGCGGACAACGGAATGGCTGCCGGCGTAGAAGTGGAATTCCGCAAACAATTGATAAAAGACTTGCGTTTGGGTGCTAACCTCAGCTATATGTATACCAACGTAAAACTGCCCGAAGGCGGCGCTTACACCAACAAAGAACGTCCTTTGCAAGGCGCCTCTCCCATTCTGGCCAATGCAGACCTCACCTACTCTCCCCGCTTCGGTGAAGAACGGCAACTGAACCTCGCCTTACTCTACAATCTGCAAGGCAGCCGCATCCATGCGGTGGGCGTATCCAATCTGGGAGACATCAAGCAACAGACTCTGCACACACTGAACTTCAGTGCCGGATACGACCTCAACAGGCATTTCAGCCTGAAACTGCAAGTAAACGACCTGCTGAACCGTAATGTCATCTTTAAGCAAGAAGTGCCTTCCACCGGCACGGAAGTGGAAGTGGAGCGCTATAAAAAAGGTACCGACTTTGAAATTGGCTTCAGCTACAAATTATAAATCCTTTTAAATAGATTATCAAACAGACGAACAGTCAACTTAAAACAATTGAATTATGAAAACAATGAAATCGAAATTCTATTCGCTGGCTCTCGCAGCCGGAATGCTGACCCTCACCGCTTGCAGCGATGACAACACCAACGACAGCAACAATGACAAAGGCAACGGGATAGAAAACGGCAGTATCCTGAAAGGTACAATAACCGAAGACGTAACCCTGAAAGCCGGCAACACCTATAAACTGAGCGGTGAATACATTGTAGAGGCAGGCGCCACATTGAACATCGAAGAAGGAGTAAAGATTATATCTGTCTATGACAATATCGTAGACTATATCCTGGTGAAGCAAGGTGCCAAAATCAATGCCGTAGGCACGCCCGACAAACCTATCGTCATGACCAGCGAAAAAGAGGAACCCGGAGCATGGGGCGGCATTCATATCTGCGGAAAAGCGCATACCAATGCCGAAGGCGGTAAAGGAAGTTCAGAGATAGGCGGCGCCGTATATGGCGGCAATGACGATGCCGACAATTCCGGAACATTGCAGTACATCCGTCTGGAATACACCGGATTTGCCTTCGACGAAGAGCATGAAGCCAACGGAATCTCCTTTTACGGTGTAGGTAACGGTACGATTGTAGACCACTGCGAGGCTTACAAAGGTTCGGACGACGGCTTCGAGTTCTTCGGCGGTTCGGTAAACGTAAGCAATATGGTAGTGGTAAGTTGCAGCGATGACTCTTTCGACTGGACCGAAGGCTGGAACGGAAAAGGCACTGACCTCGTTGCCTATCAGGAAGCCAAAGCCACATTAGGATACGACTGCGACTGCCTCATCGAAGCGGACAATAACGAAAACGACAATGCAGCCACTCCCGTATCGCATCCCGTACTCAAAAACCTCATCCTCGCAGGTAACGGCGAAAGCAAACAAGGCATCCGTCTGCGTCGCGGCACTCAAGCCGATATAGACAATGCCAAAGTATGCGGCAAGGGACAACCGCTGGTAGTGGAGAGCGCATTAACGAATGCCGCGCTGAAAAACGGTACTTCCAGACTCACCAATATGACCGTCACTGCCGCATTGAAATCCGACGGAGATTACACCAACGACGACTTCACCGCCGTAACAAGCAACAAAGTGGATGCTACGCTGTCCTACGCTTCCTTCGATGCCATTAAAGCCGCATGCGACTGGATGAAAGGAAACTGGATAAAATAACCCGCACGCATTCCAAATTCTCTTTATAAAGTTTATCAGGGCAACAGCCTGCAACGGTTCAAACTTTTGCAGGCTGTATGTTTTTTCTGCCCGCACAACTGAATTCCCATAAAGCATCCGCACCCAATTATCCTTCAGGAGTTAAGACAGCACCCTTTGGAAATCCCTTCCCGACGGTGATTGGAATACCTGCAAATCGAATTCGGGAATGATGGCCAACACATGGTCAAATACATCAGCCTGCACTCCCTCGTATGGAACCCAGTCCTTGATGGCACAGAAAAAATAAAGTTCCATAGGAATACCGTGGTCGGTCGGCTGCAACTGCCGCACCATGCAGGTCAGTTCCTTGTTTACATCGGGAAGACTTTTCAGATAAGCGGTCAGATAGGCCCGGAACACACCCAGATTAGTTTGACGACGCCCGTTGACAAGGACGGAATTGTCGATATGATGTTTCTTATTATACTCCTCTATCACCGCTTCCGTCTGCTCTACGTAATCTTTCAGCAAACGAATCTTACGGTATTTGTCCAGCATCTCCGGAGTACAGAACCGGACGCTGTTCATATCAATGTTTATGGAGCGCTTGACACGTCGTCCCCCACTCTCGCGCATGCCGCGCCAGTTCTGGAATGAGTCGCTGACAAGCAGATACGGCGGAATCGTGGTAATGGTATTATCCCAGTTACGCACCTTCACGGTGTTCAGCGTGACTTCTATCACCGTACCGTCTGCACCGTATTTGGGCATCGCAATCCAATCGCCCACCTTCAGCATATCATTGGCGGAGAGCTGTACCCCCGAAACAAATCCCATAATCGAATCCTTGAACACCAGCATCAGGATAGCGGCAGAAGCACCCAACCCCGCCAATAGCGACAACGGAGACTTGTCAATCAGAATACTTACCACCACGATAGCCCCTACAAACCAAAGTATCACCTGAACAGTCTGCAACATACCCTTCAAAGGGCGGTCGCGAAGCTGCTCCTTCTCGCTGTATACGGCATAAACTGCCTTCAGGAACGAGTTGATAAAACTTAGGAATGTGATTAGAATATAAATCAGGCAGACACGCTGGATAAAGCCCAACGTGGAGGAACTCGTCTCGGCAAAGGCTACCGGAATAAAGACATAGATGATAACGGGAGCCACCATACGGCTGAGGTGAATCAGTACCTTACGGTCAAAAACAATATCATCCCATGTAGCTTTTGTTTTCCTTATCAAATGCGCCACTACTTTCAACAGGATATTCCGACAAATGACATCAGCCAGAAAAGCAACGATAAGCACAAGCGCAAAAGCTATAAACTGATCGAGCATATCGGCCAAAGAAGGGGCTGTTCCCCAAGAAATCAATAATTCGTCGATATTCTTTAGTATATCCATGATAGTTAGGTATAAAATATGAGGTATAAAGTATAAATAGGGCGTCAGAGCTTTTCCCGTTCGAGGAACTCGCGGATGTCTTCTTTTAACCACTGATAGAGATAAAGGTTCTTGTAACCGCTGTTTTTCTTCAACATGACGGATACATTGACCTGACTGTTTTCGTAACCCGTCAGTTCATTGCGGAACTGTTCGCTATGCTCTGCCAGGCGTTTAATTTCCTGCTCGCGTTCACGGCGCAGTACGGTGCAAACGGGTATCAGCAACTTCAGGACCACACAATCCATGATATGATGCCCCTGCATATAGAGATAGGTATTGTCAGGAACCAATCCTAATTTCCGCAGTTCCTCACCCAACCGGTCAACATCCTCTATATACTGCGGGAAACGGGTTTCCATTTCGGAAAGTTTGGCAGATACCGTACGCTGCATGGCATCCAAGACACTGTAAGGATGCCGCAGGTTTATTTCCTGCAAACGGACATAGGAATTGAAATCGTACATAGGAAATGTATGCGTATCGTGCCGGCGGTAAAACCAAACGTTCCATAAGAACAGCGGATAGGCTATCTGCGAATAGCGTTTCAGGAAAGCGGGGAAATCAAGGATGTGACGGTCGTTCAGTGTTGCCTGTACACAAACCTCATGAAGGCTTTCGGCAAAACAATGGAAATTCTCAATGGCATACCCGTAGGTTTGGAAAATATAAGGATTACGGTTTATCTTCCGCGACACATTGGTGGCTCCCTGCAACAGAAAGTCATAGTCACTGTCCACACAAGCTATCAGGCTACGTCCGAGTTCCGTGGTATTGAGCGTATTCATCAACACCATTTTCTTGCCCTTTGCCAGCGAAGTGGCGGAAGGAAGCATCACCTGGAAATAACGCTCCTCATTCTCGAACTCAGCCAGAAGGGTACGCCAGAAAGCAATGTCGTCATAGCTTTCCACATACGCCACAATACGCCTGCGCCCTTTCTTTGACGAGAATTTGTGTGCGGCGTCCAAATAGGCAGAAGTAAGATTATGTCGGAGAGATGTTGCCAAAATAAATGTTGATTTAATAATGAATATTCAGTGATGTGCGATTGATACTCACCTGCCGCCAATCACCGTTGAAATATCTTCCACTTCGGTCACCGCATCCAGCCAGCCTTCCATAATCACGGCAGGCGAGTGGGTGGTGAGAATGAGCTGCACATTCGGATTGAGTCCGCGTATCATGCCGATAAGTTTTTGCTGCCACTCGATGTGCAACGATGCTTCCGGCTCGTCCATGAAAAGCACACAATGCTCCTCATTACGCACCAGCACGGTCAGCAGGATTACCAGCATCTGTTTCTCACCGGACGAGAGTTTATAGGGCAGAAGCCGTTCACCGTCCTGATAAAAGACAATGTCATTGCTCTTACGGTCGATTTTCTTACGGGTATAGCTGAACAGTTCGTCAATCATATCCTGAAATTTCCGTTTAGGCACAGACAAGGCGGGAGCCAGACTCCGTTGCTGTTCGTCACCGCTCAACAGCTCAATCATTTTGTTACCGATATTCACCTGATAATCAAGATAACGTCGCTGGAGCAGATAGAGCTGCCAATCCAATTCGGACTTTACATTCGGGTCTGCCATGCGGGCGGTAAAATCTCCCATAATAAGAGGACGGTCATAGCTGCGAATTACATCATAAGGAATAAAAGTCGCTTCCGGATTGTCGAAGAAAACATGTACACCGTTTTTCTCATCGCTCTTTACCTCTCCCGTAGTTTGCTCAAGGTAGCCCACCGAACGGTTTAAAATCGTAGTCTTTCCTACTCCGTTGATGCCGGAAAGTATATTGACATCGGGACGCAACTCCCAAGCTATATCGTATCGGTGCCACAATCCGTGTATTTCGATACGTCTGATGTAATTGGCCTGTACTTCCATGGTTTCTATATATTCGTGTAGCAAATATAAAGAAAGAGATTGAGAAAATAGTTACCTTTGCAGCGTTTTTCACCACAAATAATACACATTTTACAATATGAACAAGAACATACAAGGTCATCTGTTCGCTCTGACCGCCAATATCCTATGGGGATTAATGGCACCTGTCGGCAAATCCGCATTAGTCGAGTTCTCAGCTCTATCCGTCACCACTTTCCGCATGGTAGGTGCAGCAGCCTGTTTCTGGTTGCTCTCACTGTTCTGCAAACGCGAACAGGTAGACCATCGGGATATGTTGAAGATATTCTTTGCCGCACTCTTTGCACTGGTATTCAATCAGGGAGTCTATATCTTCGGACTGTCCATGACTTCCCCCATCGATGCCTCTATCGTAACCACCACTCTTCCTATCGTAACCATAATTGTAGCTGCCATTTATCTGAAAGAGCCCGTTACGAATAAAAAAGTATTGGGCATTTTTGTAGGCGCCATGGGCGCATTGATACTGATTATGAGCAGCAGCAATGCAGGAAGCGGCAATGGCAGCATCATGGGTGACTTGCTATGCCTCATCGCCCAAATCAGTTTTTCTATTTACCTGACCGTATTCAAAGGATTATCCCAGAAATACTCTCCTATAACCCTGAACAAATGGATGTTTGTATATGCCTCCATGTGTTATATCCCTTTCTCTTACCATGATGTAGCTGCCATACAATGGGCTGAAATCTCTACTGCGGCACTGTTACAAGTAGGCTATGTGGTGGTAGGCGGCAGCTTCCTGGCTTATATATGTATCATGACGGCACAAAGGCTGTTGCGCCCCACAGTAGTAAGCATGTACAACTATATGCAACCTATCGTGGCTTCAATCGTTACAGTCATAATCGGCATGGCTACATTCAATATGGAAAAAGGTATTGCCATTGCACTGGTATTTCTCGGTGTATATATCGTTACGCAAAGCAAATCACGCAAAGACTTTGAGAAGGAAGGAAAAGAGGTGTAGGAAACGAGAGGCTGTCAAAATGCAGTTGATGATTTCTTTTAGACACGGATTACACGGAAAAGAATAAAGTAAATCTGTGTAATCCGTGCCTAAAAACAAATAGTAAGGGGGAAGATGCCTTGAAGTGCATCCCACTAATTTTTCAATCCCGCAAAATAAGTATCTAACAGGTTCTTGGCAGCAACAAAGGATGTCAGATTACCTTTTAATACCTGACTCTCTTTATCGGCCAGCATCGCCTCAATTGTAGGATTATGATAGAAACTGTCACGAAGTTGTTCGTTAATGGTTTCGTACATCCAATATTTACTCTGCTCGTTACGGCGGTATTCAAAATAGCCGTTATCTTTCACGAAGTCTATATACTTATATACCATATCCCATACTTCCTGTACTCCTATATTGTAGAAGCCGGAATAGGTCAGGACCTGCGGTGTCCAGCCGCTCTCCGGAGCCGGGAAAAGGTGCAGTGCATTACGGAACTGGGCAGCAGCCAGCTTGGCACGTTCCAGATTATCCCCATCCGCCTTGTTGATGACGATACCGTCCGCCATCTCCATGATGCCGCGCTTGATACCTTGCAGCTCGTCGCCCGTACCGGCAAGTTGGATAAGCAGGAAGAAATCCACCATTGAATGTACAGCCGTCTCGCTCTGTCCCACACCCACTGTCTCTACAAATATCTTATCAAATCCGGCAGCTTCGCAAAGTACAATCGTTTCACGCGTCTTACGCGCCACACCGCCCAACGAACCTGCCGAGGGACTGGGACGGATAAAGGATTTGGGATGAACGGAGAGTTTCTCCATGCGCGTTTTGTCGCCCAAGATACTGCCCTTACTGCGTTCGCTGCTGGGGTCGATGGCCAGCACAGCCAGCTTGCCGCCGTATTTCTCCAATACATGCAATCCGAATACATCGATAGACGTACTTTTGCCGGCTCCCGGCACACCGCTGATGCCTACGCGAACGGAATTGCCGGAATACGGCAGGCACTTTTCTATCACCTCCTGCGCTATGGCCTGATGTTCGGGCTTTACGCTCTCCACCAGTGTCACGGCACGGCTTAATATCGTAACATCACCTTTCACAATGCCCTCTACATACTCTGCAACGGAAAGTTGACGTTTTTTCGGTTTCCGCTTCAAATAAGGATTTACGGACGAAGGTTGCTCAATGCCTGCATTGACAACCAAACCTTTATATTCTCCGCTATTTTCTGGATGTTCCATGGTAAGATTTATGGTTTATTTCGCTTTAATATTAATCTCGACTTTCGGCTGCATCGGGTCATTCGTAATCATCAGCAAACGCAGATGACGGCGTTTCTTTCCAATATTCCGCTTTACAACCGTTACACGCAGACGGGTGCTTTCGCCCGGTTTCAGCACGCTCTTCTTCAAACCGGCTCCCACTGCCGGATGGAATACCTGAAGCTTGCTGATTTGCAAAGGAGAACGTCCGGTATTCGTTATAACAATATCCTGACGTGCCTTCGACTTCTTTGCCAATGCTGTGCTCATGTCAATATCCTTGATAGAAAGGTTGACAACAGGAGCATTCGCCTTTTCCGTATCGCTCATGCCCGAAAAGTCCGGCAGAAGAATGGCGGAAACAGGTATCTCATTTTCATCGCCCACCTTGTCGCCTGCAAAACGTGCCAGATAGACAGAGGACTGCGTCAGTCCGAAGTCCGTCAGCCGTTCGGAATCCAATGTGACGGTAATGACCCCTTTCTCCCCTTTTTGCAGGACATTGGGTTTTACTTCCGTTTGCAGATAGGGCGGCAGATGCATCAACACGGGTTCGTATGGGCGATCGGACAGGTTCACTACCCCGATATGCATCACCGGCTTCTCACCGGCTTGTACATCGGGAAAATCAAGACTGTTCTTGTCAATACGTATCTGTCCGATGAGGTATGGATGGGTTTTGGTAAAGTCCTTGATTTCACGCACTACCTCACCGTTGAACTTCAAATAGACCAGATGGGGTTGTGCATTGCAGTAAATGGCTACGGATTTGTTGAAATGCCCCAAAGCCTCCGCATCAAAAGTGACGTTGACGGTTCCCTTTGCTCCCGGGACGATAGGTGTCTTTGTCCATTGGGCCACGGAACAGGCACAATCGGGTTCCACCTCGGTAAGCACCAAAGGCTGGTCACCTGTGTTTGTTATGGAATATTGTACCGTCACCGGATGTTTCCATTCAATCTGCCCGAAATCATACGTTTCCGTATTAGAGGTAAAACGCGGTTGAGCTACGGCAGTCAATGCCGTAGCTGCAATCGCATATAGAGTGATAAAACTGCGTCTCATTTATATTGCTTCTAAATTAGTTGCACAAATGTAAAGCTTTTAAGCGAGATACACAGATTTTCGTTCTGCTTTTTATAACCTATAAACATTCGATAGCAAGTAAATCTATCCGGCCTATTTAATAATAACAGTTCCTCCAGCAGAGTGAGAAGCATATTCCGGCGCATAGGCACACTGCACGGTAGCCAATCCGGTTTCATACGTACCACCACGAGCCACCCGGTAGCTATGTTCCAATACATAAACGCCTTTACCCAGATGATCGAAGAAGAAATTGGTTCCTGCATCTTCCACTTCCGCATAATATCCGACCCCGTTGTTCCAGCGATAACCCGAAAGCGAATTTTCCGGTTCGAAACAAGCTCCGCGCTGGTCTTTCAACTGAACGAAATCCATGGCACGGTCCAGACGGACAGTAAGTCGGGAAACAATCTTATCACCCACGAAGAGCTGTGCTACCTCTGTCAACGGTTGCAAAGATTTCTGCCCGTCGGCCGAAATGCGCTCTACAAAGAGTTTCTTCTCAATGTTCAATGCTCCGCCCTGCTGCTTCACATCGGATATGGGCGACAAGTATTGTGCGTAGACAGCTCCCCATGCAATGCCCGCATCCCTTTTCTCTACGGTAACGGACTTTGCTTTCACCTCAGGACTGCCTTGCGCAAAGACTTCCTTAACATATCCCAATCCGGGTACGGTGGTCTTTGCAGGAGAGAAAGTCTCCAACACCTTATCCCCCAAAGTAATGCGGACATCTCCTTTACTTTCCAGCAAATCGCTACCCTGACACAACAACGCATAAACCGCATCAGCAGTAGCTACCGGAGAATCCCAGCTTGTCGTCTGTTTCTGTTTCAGCAGCCAAAGCTTCATTTCTTCTACCAAAGCATCATTGCCGCCTGCCTCGCGCAGAGCTTCCATTACAGCTACATGAGCGGGTACAGGCATCATACCCCAAGTATAAGGATTGGCATGGAAAGCAAAATGAGCTCCCATTTCATCCGTCTGTACAAGGTGTTCTTTTATGGAAGCTATAAACTCATCCGCTTCCGTTTTATGTCCTGCCTTCTGCAGGATAACGGCTGTCTGCGCTTTACGTATCATGGTACCGCTCTCAAGATTACGTCCCAGCTTGGTAAGGAAGTAACCGAATGCTTTTGCATATTCTCCGGAGAGCTTTACCGAACCGAGAGATACCAGATACATATATTCCATAGTGGCATCCGACAAAACGGTAATCTTCGTTCCGTTCTTCTCTGCCTTGCGGATAGCACGGTATTCTTTCAGAGCCTCTTTGTTCAGATAGTCAAAGGCCTTGGCTTTCATCATCGCTGCTTCTTCCGGCAATGCCTTATCCGTAAGTAAAGAAAGACGGACAAGCAGTCCGGTGATATATCCCGTTACATAACGGTTGCCGGACATGCCGCCGAACCAGCTCCATGCACCATCCTCGCCCTGTAATTCTTTCAGTTTGAGCAAGGATGCCATATTACGGTAATTTAATTGGTTAACATCAAATAAAGTAGCGATACGCTGCTGCTGTTCAGCCTCTGTAGTAGCTTCGAGCAACCAAGGAGATTCGCCCAACAGAATATTCTTCACATCCTGGTTCTGCTCCAACCGGCTGAGGAAAGTTTCTTTTGTTCCACCCGACAGACGCCAGTTATCAAATACCGCTTTAATGCGCGGCTGACTATTTGCAATATATCCCGCCAAAGTGTTGGCATAGAAAGCGGTTGCCCAGGAAATGGCGTTATCCGTTGAAGGCTCACTCAGTACAGGCAGGGCTTGTACGGCATACCATGCCGGATTACCTGTAAATTCCACGGTCAGGCGACGGTCGGTTGCCGTACGGCTGTTACCGTTGAACAGACTGTCCAGCGAGAAAGTACGCGTTTCTTCACCACGAACGGGCATGGCAAGCGTCTCTGTAATATATTCCTTATCACTCAGTACAGGCAACAAATGCTGTTCACCATCGCTGAAAGTACCGCCATCGGCAACTATACGGACACCAAGCAGTTCATAACGGTCTGTTACATCAAACCGGAAACTAACCGATGCTGTCTTTCCGGCTTCCACCGAGAACTTCTGGCGACCGGTGGAAATAATCTTCTCCGTCATCGGATCGAAAAGGGTGAATACGGCTGTGCCTTTTATTGCCTTACCCGTCAGGTTGGCAATGCCGGCAGCTATCTGTGTCTTATCGCCTACCCGTACAAAGCGGGGCATATTCGGAGTAAGCATAAACTCTTTGGCGGTGACAGCAGTAGCGTCAAGCATGCCTGTCATCATATCCTTAGTATGGGAATAACCGCGGAAATTCCAGTGTGTCAGACTCTGCGGCATGGTAAAGGAAAAAGCGACCTCTCCTTGTTCATTAGTACGTAGCTGAGGATAAAAGAAAGCCGTTTCCGCAAAATTAGTACGCAAATCGGCCATAGGCTGTAACGCCTGTTCATCAAGCGGAATCGTCTCCGACTCAAAAACAACATCTGCCACTCCTTCTTCTACCTGTACCGGAACATACTTCACTTCAACTGCACGTCCTGTTTCCATTTTGGTCCGTGTGGCTCCATACCCCATAATTACCGGCTCGCAGAGAGCCGCATCGTTCTCTACTATTTGCAGTACTTCCGCCCCCCCATTATAAGGAGAACAGAAATAGTCGAAGCGCCAAACAGGAACTCTCCATGACTTCACCGGGAAGTAAGGAGCATAACTCTTTCCGTTGTTATTACTGATATCCCAATAGTAATAAGGAATATACCGGTTGTAATAAACGCTTAATGACTGGTTACGGCTATAAATCCGGTCTAATGAAGCATCGTACATCATTGCCAGCATCTCGGCTGCGGCGGGAAAACCTTGCGGAGTTTTGATGACCAGCTTCCACTCTTCTTCCTGCCCCGGACGCAAACGGTCGCGAAAAACTTCCCACTTCATATCCAGCGTCCGTTCAGGCAGACGTTTCCTCAATTCCACCCTACGGGTATATAGCAGTCCGTTCTTTACGAAAGTAAACTGCACGGCAACTCCGTCTCCGTACTCTTCCCGATAAGGATATTCCATACGGAGAATCGAGTCGTTCAGCGACAAAGTACGGCTCTCCAATCTGCCTTTCTGCCCGAAAACATCTACCAGGACGTATGCGTCCTTCATGGAAGTGCCGAAATAGAAGATTGCCGGATGAGTCGTATCGAACTCCGTATTTTTTTCATAAAGGAAAGTTTCCATAAACACAGCCGGACGTTCATCTTTCAGCGAGAACAGTACAATGTTCACCGCATTGTCCGCATTGCTGACTTCCTTGCCGTCGCGACCACGCACCGACAGAATTAAGCGGTACTCTCCCGACGGCAGTTGTTTCCAAGCTGTAAAGTCTTTCTTTTCGCCCGGCATAAACGCACTCTCATAAACCGGCTTGTCGGAGATTTTTCCCGTCTTGGAATCAAGAACGGGATAAAGACGGCACATCCCTTCCATGGACAACGTTTCATTAACGGCATTCATTACCGACAGCATTCCCGATATGGAATCTTCTTTGCATAACTCCCTGCTGATGTCGGACACAAAGAAATAAGCCCGACGGGTAGCGTTCAGAAAGTAATGCGAAGTCTGCGTTTCACCCGTATCACTTGTCACCGCTACCTCTATCTGATAGGAGAAACGTTCCCTACCCGTATTATCCGCATCCGTATCCGGCTTCAGAACAACAGGAATGGAAAAGTTGCCTTTCGCATCCAGTTGCACCGTATCCGAAACAAGCGATACGGCCCCATCTCCCCAATATCTCCGGTTACTGCGACGGGTAACGGTATATGTCAGCGGAACATCCTGAATTGCCGTCCCATTATATGCCTTGACATTGCCTGTTACATCCACCGTATCTCCCAAGCAGAAAGCCTCCTCCACCGGATTAAAGGTAATCTCAAAGGTAGGCCGTTTGTAATCCTCCACCCGTACGGAAACGGAAGCGTTGTTTTTTACATCAATTGTAAAGTTACCATTCAAGCAGACTGCAGGCAACGCAAATTCAGTGGTAAAGGAACCGAATTCATTGGTACTTACATTCTTCTGTACCAGTTCTTTCCTGTTGACGTCCAACAAACGTACCTGATAACTCTTCCCTGCCAAAACGTGAGCCTTGTCCGCCTCCTGTTCATAAGCGATACCCTTAACATAAACGGTCTGACCGGGACGATACAAGGCGCGGTCTGTCAACAAGGTGATATGTTCTTCCGGACGCGACTCTCCGCGTTCGTAATATCTGTTCAAATAAACATTCTGAGGCATCATGGCTGTATCCGTTCCCTTACGTGCCACATAACTGCGGATAGCCTTATCCCATTCCACAACTGCTTTTCCACCGGTACCGGTGATAACTGTTTTCACCAGCTTGCGGTTTTCTTCATTGTAAGCGGAATAGAAGCTGACCTTTGCACCGGAAATGGGTTGCCCGCTCCGGCTGTCCACCGTAACCACTTCCATCTTATTATCCGGCAAAGAAAGCGTCAACACCTTGAAGCGGGTAGAGACGAGAAAGTGCTCTGCAGTACGGGCCGTTGCGGCATCAGGTACAATTTGCAGTATATATACGCCCAATTCGTCCGGCACATGGCATTTCAAAACCATACGTTGCAAACCGCTCAACAGTTCTCCCTCTTTCCCGCTTTTGCTGTCCGAAGATTTCAGTTCAAAATGGGTAGCTGATAATTTACGGGCATGCTTCTGATAGAAAGCCTTGTTGATTCCGGCATCCATCCAGGGCACTTCGGAGAGATTCGTACGGTAGAGATTCAGTGTAAAACCTTTCAGATTCCGATAACCCACATTCAACTCCAACGAATCACCGGGATAAACGCTCTCTTGAGTGCTGACATTCAAATAAGGCTGCAAAACACTCTCCCTTATGTTCCGTAGTTCATTGATACGCTTATAAGCCGGATAGCGCTTCACTCCTTCATCGCATACCTGCAAAACCTCATCCATATAAGACGCTCCCAAACCGCGAAGCCAACCGGCTTTATCAATGTAAACTTCCGCGCAAATCTCACGACCGCCATATTCCCGAATCAGATTATCCAACACTTCAAGATGCTCTTTATCAAGCCGTTCTTTCCGTTCCCGATAAGTGGTATAAGGCTCCCGACTTATACCGCCGCCGGTACTTTTCCACTTCCAATAATCAAGCGTTGCCAGCACTACCGCATCTTCTGCCCCAACGCGATGCCGATAAGCATTTATCATATTTATATAAACACTGTTGATGCGGGCACGTTGCAATGTATCCACCTGAAAGCCGTCCAACAACTGATAAGTATCGACAGCCTCCAAAAAGGTCTGATTCACAGAAGTAATTTCCAACTCCCCGCGAGCGGACGGTTTTATCTCTTTAGCAACACGAACCACTTCGTTCGGATAAAAATACAACCCGACCACGGCATAATTCGATTTCGGATTCTTCGGTTTTTCTTCAATACTCAGCACATTCCCGTCTTGATCGAATTCGGCCACCCCGTAACGCTCCGGATCATTTACCCAATAACCGAAAACAGTTGCTTTATCCTCTCCTTCTGCGGCTTTCACGGCATCTAACAACATTCCTGTAAAATGTTGTCCATAAAAAATATTATCCCCCAACACCAAGCAAACCGAATCATTTCCGATAAACTCTTCCCCAATAATAAATGCCTGCGCTAACCCATCCGGGCTTGGTTGTTCTGCATACGTGAAACGAACCCCATAATCAGAGCCATCACCGAGTAAACGCTCGAACCCCGGCAAATCCTGCGGGGTTGAAATAATTAAAATATCCTTGATTCCCGCCAGCATCAATACTGAAATGGGATAATATACCATTGGCTTATCATATATCGGCAATAACTGCTTTGATACGCCTTTCGTAATTGGATATAACCTGGTCCCGGATCCACCGGCTAATACAATTCCTTTCATATCATTAAATTCTGACGCGAAGTTATCATTTTATTTATAGGCTCCAGTATTTCATCAGGTGAATTTTCCCCCTGTAAATTCCTTTTATATCTCCTAATACAGCGTGTTCGTATGTCAATCCCCGGAAATACCCCTCGTCCAGATCCATGTACTCCTTATGCGCTACTGCCACGATAACTGCATCATAATTTGCCCGTGGTTTCTCAATCAACTTAAAACCGTATTCGTGCATCACTTCTTCGGAATCTGCATTCGGGTCCGTGACATCCACATCCACGCCAAAATCTTTCAATTCGTTCACTATATCCACGACTTTCGAATTCCGAATATCCGATACATTCTCTTTAAACGTAACCCCCATAACCAACACTCGAGCTCCCAGAATATTCTTGCTCATCCCGATCATCTTCTTCACAATCTTCTTGGCTATATATCCCCCCATCGAGTCATTTACAAACCGCCCGGCATTAATCATCTGCGGATGATACTTCAGCTCTTTTGCCTTATGCACCAAGTAATAGGGATCCACCCCGATGCAATGTCCTCCCACTAAACCGGGATAAAACTTCAAGAAATTCCATTTCGTCCCCGCGGCCTCCAGCACGTCATACGTGTTGATACCAATACGGCTGCAAATAATGGACAATTCATTCATTAAAGCTATATTCACATCCCGTTGCGTATTCTCAATAATCTTTCCCGCCTCTGCCACCTTAATATTTGGAGCCCGATGTACTCCCGGTTTCACCACCATCTCGTAAACCTTAGCCACCGTTTCCAAAGTCTCTGCATCGCATCCTGAAACAATCTTTACCGTGTTAGCCAACGTATGAACCTTGTCACCCGGATTAATACGTTCCGGAGAATAACCGATCTTAAAATCAATTCCAACTTTCAGTCCGGAAACCTCTTCCAACACCGGGACACAATCTTCTTCCGTACAACCCGGATAGACCGTAGATTCATAAACCACGTAATCTCCTTTCTTTAAAGCCATTCCCACCGTGCGGGATGCCGCCAGCAGGGGTTTCAAATCCGGTTGATTAAACTTATCTATCGGGGTCGGAACCGCCACAATAAAAAACGACGCTTCCCGTAACTCATCCACGGAAGAAGTAAAATAAATATCACTATTCTCAAATGCTTCCGGCCCCAACTCATTACACGGATCGATTTTCTCTCTCATCTTCGCCAACCGTTCCTCGTTAATATCAAAACCGATCACGGAAATCTTCTTGGCAAACTCCAACGCTATCGGTAACCCGACATACCCCAACCCGACTAATGCTAACTTTGCCTTTTTATTTAGTAACTTATTATACATACGTAATAATTT
>ENA-UERG01001600-UERG01001600.1-human-gut-metagenome-genome-assembly--contig:-NODE-1600-length-18260-cov-14.247154_pt1 | contig 18260 bp, 18 predicted proteins | sample MGYA00242954_ERZ507954 | MGnify/ENA primary metagenome ERZ507954 (study PRJEB26167, sample SAMN06115478) | human gut metagenome | host: Homo sapiens | place: China:Sichuan | collected 2015-01-21... | reverse complement strand
CGCTGCTGCTCGCCTCGCTCTGCAAGGCAAACGACCCGGAAGGCGCCGCAGAAGCAATCGCCTACCTGAAATCGCTGAAAGATCCGGCGCAGACCGAAAACGCCAAACGCATCTGGGCAAAAGGAATGACCGGTCCCGTCACCCTCGACCGCATCATCCGGGAACTTCAAAAATAACGAAAAATGAGAATTGGCTTAAAAACTGCCTAATGAGAGGGAAAATTCATATAAATACTGGTAAGGAAAATCGCCGCCAAGCGTCGGGATTAACGTTTGGCGGCGTTTCTCCTCTTCATAGCAATGAAACTCTCATTGCACTACTTTTTATCTCACGAGAATTCTTTTCAAGACCACCAGTAATATAATCAAGGATTCCTAAATTGCAAGCGATATTTATCATTTTTCAATTTCTATTGACAGTGAGCGACTTCAGATAGTTATATGCGGTTAGTTTTTTTCAGCCGACTGCGCTTCCGGTCATATTCGCGGGCTACTTCGGAAGAATCGCGGCCCAGTACCTTCTCCAACGCCTGTAACTGAGTCGTCAATGTTTCCGAGGAACGTGAGGCTTTTGCTGATTGCGTCTGTTTCTTCTGCGGTTCGGCTTTCGGGTCGTATTTGCTCTTGTGCCGCTTGATGAAAAGGGAAATTCCCGGCAGGGAGATTGTGATGCCGTGCTTCTGCAGCATGGCCTGAATCTCTTTCAAGGTCTGGCGCCGAAACCATGCCTTCAGAATTTCGTTCCGGTACGGCGTCAGTTTACTTTGAAATGGTGGTGTGCTTTCTTTTCCCGGCATAGCTGTTCTCTCCCTCAAACATTTACTATACAGGTTGCCTTTCAGATTTCAAGTGTCATCATTTTTCGTTTATGATTAGATAATTACGCCATATAAGCATTAAAATATTTAATGCTGTCTACATACCTGTTTTCAAAGCGTTAAATCAGTTAACGCAATTTAACGCTTTTTTCTGCCGGCCTAACGCAGTTAGGAGTATTGCGTTTCCTATTTTTTCTCTTCTCTTTGAAAAGTGTACATCTTGGGCAGGTGTTCAGGTTTAGGATGAGTCTGGTCATTGTAAGCTTGATTTATGGCTTTTACATTGAGTTTCAAAAGGGATTTTTTTCTTTTGAAAAGGTGTTGGAGTTATGTTCAATATGACGAAGATTAAGGCTGTTCGTGGGGATGGTCGTTCTTTTTATATGAATCATCTTTCTTCGAATGATTATTATTCGGAGCATGAAAAAGTACAGGGAAGATGGTGTGGACGGTTGGCGTTGGAGTTCGATTTGTGGGATGCGGTCAGTTCGGAGGAGTTCAGCTTGTTTCAACGGAACATCAATCCTAAAACCCTGGAAAAACTGACGCAGCGGACTGTAAAATCAGGCGTCCGGTTCTTTGATTTTCAATGTGCGGCTCCGAAGTCGGTATCGATCATTTCATTGTTCGATTCCCGGCTGCTTCAGGCCCATGAGGAGGCGGTTCAGGCGGCGATGCACGAACTGGAAGATTTGGCCGCGGTCCGGGTGCGGACGGGCGAAAATGTGAAAACCCGGAACTATGAGCTTACCGGCAAACTCCTTTATGCGCGGTTCACGCACGACACCAGCCGTGCGCTCGATCCGCAGCTCCATACGCATAATGTGGTGGTCAATCTGACGCAGGACGCCGACGGCAATTATAAGGCCCTGGAGGCCCTGGAGATGTGCCGGGCGATTCGCTACGCCGGGAAGGTCTACCACAACCATCTGGCCCGGAAATGCCGGGAACTCGGTTACGAAACGGTTGACCACCGCGACGAGAAAGGCCGGATCGTCTGGTTCGACCTGAAAGGCGTTTCGGCGGAGGTGATGGAACTCTACTCGAAACGCCGCCGTGAGATTGAGGCCGAAGAACAGAAGTTCATCACAGAACATGGCCGGAAACCGACGCTCGCGGAGAATAATTTTCTTTCGATGACGACCCGCGAAAACAAGCTGAAAACTTCGGACCGGGCGAAGGTGCGGCAGTTCCAGCTTTCGCAGCTTTCGGATGAACAGCGCCGGGAACTGAATGAGATGGTCCGGGAAGCCGGGAGGCACACCGGCAGCCTGCCGGGAAATGATATCGAAACCTGCGTCCGGATGATCCGGGAAGCCCTGCCGCAGTTATACGAACGCGAAAGCGTTCTGAAGCTCGACAAGATTCTCGGAGAGGTCCTGAACCGGAACCTCGGCCATGTTGAGCTGGAGGTTTTGAAACAGGCCGTTCCGCACGTACCGGAGCTGTGCAACCTCGGAGGCCTGAAGGAGAATCCGTGGTATTCGCCGCAGGAGGTAATCGACCGTGAACTCTACGCGATTGAAGCGGTAGAACGCCAGCGTAATCTGCTTACTCCTATCGCACCGGAATTCGAAGCATTTCCGGGCGAAGAGAGCCGGCAGGAACAGGCCGCGATCATTCATGGGCTGCTGAACTCTCCGGATCGTTTCAACCTGTTCCGGGGCGTGGCCGGTTCCGGCAAAACCTCGACTTTGCTGGAACTTTGCCGGGGCCTTCAAAGCGGCGGCCTCGAACGCATTTACCTGATCGCGCCGACCAACAGCGCGGTTGAGGTGCTGAAAGGGGAAGGATTCCAGTATTCAAGTACCGTCGCAAGCTTTTTGCTTTCGGAAAAGAAACCGGAAGCGGGCAGTTACGTGATCATCGACGAAAGCGGACTGAATTCTCTACGCGAAGGCGCGGAGATTATCCGGCTCGCCAACGAGAACGACTACCGGGTGCTGTTCGTCGGCGACGCCCGGCAGCATACTTCCGTTGAAAGCGGCGACTTCTTCCGGCTGCTGGAAAACCATTCCGGGATTGCACGCTTCGAGCTGAGAACGATCCGTCGGCAGCAGTCCGAGAACTACCGCGCCGGGATTGCCTATTGTGCCGACGGCTATTTTCAGGCGGCTTTCGATACATTCGAGGAGAACGGTTTTATTCATGAAGGGAAATCCGACTACCTGAAGAAAGCGGCGGAAAGCTATCTGGAGTTCACGGAAAACGGCCGTTTTCCCGAACGGGCGATTCTGGTGGCGCCGACACATGATGAGTGCGACAACCTGACCTCCGCCGTCCGCGAACGGCTGAAGGCGGCCGGAGTGATCGCTCGAACCGGACGGATGCTGCCGGTATTCCGCAGTTGGCGGTGGGAGAAAGCCATGCTGGCGGAGGCTGCAAACTATCGCCCCGGCATGGCGGTATCCTTTGTACGCAGCCTCAAGGATATCGCAGAGGCGGGTGAATATGCGGTGGTCGAATCGGTCGCAGACGGGATGCTGCATTTCACCAGCGGCAAGTCGATCCACCTCCGGCGGTCGGCGGATTATATCGAAGTGGGAGAACTGCGGGAGATGGAACTTTGCCCGGGGGATGTGATCCAGTTCGGCGTCAACCTGAAAAGCCGGAAAATCTATAACGGCAACCTCGCCCGGATCGTTGATGATCCGGCAAAGATCATGCTGCTGAACGCCGATGGAACCGACCGGGAACTGGTTGATTTTCCGGAGAACTGCTCAGCGATCAGTCCCGGCTGGGTTACAACCTCCTACAGGTCGCAGGGGCGGACCGCCGATACGGTGGTTGTGGCGGCGCAGGAGATAGACCGGAAAAGTTTTTATGTGGCCCTGAGTCGCGGGCGGCTGAATATGGCGCTGCACTGTCCGGATAAAGAGTTTCTGAAAGAACAGTTATTGAAAGATAAAAAATGCCGCCTGAGCGTGCATGACCTGGTCGATGAGGGGGAGATTCCCCGCGTTCCGGAACGGCGGCCTTTGCCGGAGGAGGTTCGGCTGCTGGCGGCGGAGAAGCGGCCGGATACGGAGTACAAGTCTGTGGAAGGGCGACTGAGGAAGTGGCGGAGATATCTGAAGGGAGTGGCGGCCCGGGTAAAGCGCCATTGTCGGAGAGTGGCGGCCCGCCGCAGCCGCAATGCCAGATACGGTTTCGGAATCGTTACGGAAAAGACGTTGCTTGAACTTGAAAAGGAGCACACCGTCGAATTTCCGGCAGTCCAGCCTTCAAAGCCGCTTGAATCGGAACCGGTCATAAAAGAACCGATTCGTCAGGGAAATGCCGTCCCGGATGAGCCGAAGCCGGCGACAGGAAAAAACAATGCTCCAGCCCGTTCTCGTAGTTCATGGGGCTGGGATGAGTTCGAGGCATGGATCGAAGAGGAAAAGCGCAAGCATGGCGGGAATGATCCGGAGCCGGGAGTTGAAAGAACAGCCGCTCAGGAGGATCATCATAGTTCGGAGAGATGGAATGCGGAAGAAAAACACAACCCCTCAGAGCTGGAAAAGCTGGAATCGGAGCCGGTACTTGAAAAGGTCGGCGTTCCAGCACGGTCCCGCAATTCGTGGGGTTGGGAGGAATTCGATGCATGGGTTGAAGAGGAAAAGCGCAAGCTCAATGAACGCGAGGCTGCTCAGAAAGAGTTGAAACCGGAATCGAAGCCGAAACCGAAGAAGGAGAAAGCCGTTAAAAGCAGATCGCCGGAACGGGTGCAGCCCCGTTTTCCGGCACCGCCGGAGATCCCAAAGGATTCCGGGCGCGGAATGGATTTATAATCAACCGAAGGGAGAATAAACGATGAGTCAGGAAAAATATTGGAGCTTGCTGGCGCCGGGAACACACCTGCCGCGCCTGTGGCTGGTACTGTCGCAAGAACATCTGCTGATCGGCTGGGAAAATATCAGCAGAATCCGGGCAACCGTGGATTTTCTGTCGCTCTCATTCGAGTGTGAACATGGCATAGTCCAGATCGATTCCCCGACATCCTTACAGGAACTCTTTGAGAATTTGCAGGTTGAAAGGGTGTGGAGAATCGACGGGGCAAAACTGAAAGTCCGGCTGCTTCAACAGGAAGAGTAGTTCATCGAATTGTAAAAATGTTGTAAATCTGGGAAAAAAATGATATATTGTTGTGTTTATCGGGTAATTGTAAGGGTGACGGAAAGACTGGAGAAGGAAGTATGGCGGAATTATTGCGAAAACCACTCCTTCCTGAATATTGTGAAGGAGAAATTCATGATTTTCTGGTAGAACTGATCAGAAAAGAAGTCAAGAATATTCCGGAAGAAACCAAGTGCCGTCGGCGGGAGATCTGCGAAGCGCTTCTGTCGGTAAATCACGAAATCGGTGTTCGTGCCGCACTGCGGAATGAGGCTTGCACTGTCTTGAAAGGTTGGAATGCACAAGAATCCCAGATTGCAGCATTGGAAAAATTAGGATTTGGGGTAACCAAAGGCCGGAAGCATTATAAGCTGCGTCGTGATAACTCCGCATTTTTTACATCAGTTTCAGCCACTCCGTCAGATAAACGTGCCGGAGCAAATCTGACTGCAGAATTTGTCAAACTTTTCTTTTGAGGAGGAGTTTTATGGGAAAGAAGAATAAAGCGGCCAAGCGTCTGGCCAGATATCGTGCGGAGGCGCGGCAGGAAGCTCTGAACCGGGAAATCATATCGAAGCAGACAGCAGAAGCTCTCTACAAATTGTGTTTGCCGATTTTACCGGAATATATCGATGACAGTCAGGAATGTGATCTGGTTGGCCGGGAGATTGTTTTCAAAATGGGCATTACGGCCTGGAACCTTGCCGTAACCGGTCGGCAGTTGCGGATTGATTCCGTGTTCCAGCAGGCCCGGCTGTCACCGGATGAACAGCGGATGATTCGCCAGGAGATTATCGAACTTGTTGATCGGAAAAATCGGCAATATCCTGAATTGCGGTTTACCATTGAAGATTTCCAATTGACGCTGGAAGCGGGTTCCGTCAATCTGACCGTGCGCCTGGGGCAGGAAATGCCGCCGCCGGCTGTTCCGGATATGTTTTTGCTGACTTCGGAGCCGGAGATTGTTTCACCAGCCTCAACGCCGGGTATTCCGGAAACACTCCGCAGTCGTCGGAAAGCAAAAGGATTGTCCCAGATCAAGCTTGCTGAAGTTCTCGGCGTTTCCGTAAAAAAAATCTCAGCTTGGGAACATGGAAAATCAGTTCCGACTGCCGAAGAACAGAAGAAACTTGACGCTTTCATTTAGAAAGTTATGGCGGCGCCATTTGTCTTTGCCTCGCTTGGAAAACATGTTATCTAGGACGGCAATATTTTGCTTACCGGTTATAGCTGATCGCCTTATAGATTTCCTGCACGTGATCGATATTGGTCAGAATGATTCCGCCTCGGCTGGAAGCCGCGGTGCTGACCACGATGTTGCCGCAGCCGAGGAGCTGCTGGATCAGAGTCTGCGTGTAACTTACGCTTTGAATCTGGTTCCGGCGGAGGGTGTGGTTGAAACGGATCAGTACCCCGCCTTCGTTGGTTATGCTTCGGGTACTGATCGTGTAAAACTGATTCTTCCGAAGCAAGATGATGTGGAGGATTCTGACGGCGATCGTCAACGGAATCAGGGTCGCTCCGAGATAAACAACCGGCAGATTCAGTTTGTTGTCATTGCAGAGAAAACCGAGAATACCGCTGAACAGCAGAGTTCCGAGGCCGATGCTTATCGTGGTGCCAATGCTGAACCAGATGATGTCCCAAACTGCTTGGGCGACAAAAAGGAAACGGTTGCTTTTGGCGCGATAGAGGATTTTTTCATTTTTGTTGTTCATCTGAATTTTCCTTTCCGAGTTTTGTCCCTCGCTCCCAGCGGGGACAAAACTCCCATCAAAAAAAACGGGCGGTGATAAAACCGCCCGGAGCCGGATACATTGTGAACCACTGCAATTTGAGCAAACTTTCACGGTTCCTGTTCGCTGATGTCAGAAGCCGTGTAGACGGTTTTATCCAGCGGTGCTTCCTGACAGCATTCGGAGGCAAGAGCATGGCGAACGAAATCCTGGCAGATCATCCGCAGGTCGTCATCCAGCGACGGATCGGCATCCGGATAAGTTGTCGGGCAGAGTCCCGGCAGGAAGAAGGGCGGCATACTCCGTTTCACTTTCAGGTCCAACCGCCAGTTGCAGAATTTTACCGCCTGATGCCCAGTCTTCCGGATGAGCTTGAACATCTCCTCTGCATAGTCCGGGAAAGCATCCGGAGTTTGCGGTCGCTGCCGCAGCCACTTTTCCAAGACGCCATCGTCAACTGGATTGGGCGTAACGGGGAGCCGCCATCCGCAGTTGCTGCATTGGTAATGAGAGTTCAGACTGTCATGGATTTTCGGAAAACCATAAACCAGTTCGCCATTTTGATAATGGATTTCTTCCGAAACGATGCAGTCGGTCATCACAACTTCGATTGATCTCGTCTTGCAGCTCGGGCAGATGAACACCGGATCATCAGACACAGATGTGGATTCCGGCAGATACATATTTTCGGCATATCTGCGGATGTCATTGATCTGTTCCACCGTATAGGTTTTCAGCCAGTTCAAAGCGGCATCGGAAATTTTTCCTTCCGCGATTTCACATCGAAAATCGCCGTCATCAACCTCCAACTGCCAGTGGCCTTTCAGACGGAGGTTGAAATTCTCGTAAAGCCAGCGATCAAGTTCCAGAAGATAATTGTCGAGATTGCGTGATACTTCACCAGAGGGGAAATCGATGTCGATATACAGAGGCGAACTTGCCGAAAGCAGTTCAGCAATAAACTCTCCCTGACCCGGTTTCTCTTTTTGAAAGCGAGCCAGCAGTTCATCCCGTTGCTTCACTGTTTTGCAAATGACAAACAGCGAGCTGTAAGCAGAGCCATAACTCATTGTGATATTTCCTTTTGAGTAATTTATTGTTCAGCGATAATTGTACGGCCCCCATTGGGGTCTATGGCTTCAAGCATATCGCCAGTTTCTTCGATGCAGGTATAGCCGAGTTTTTCGGCAGCGGAGATAATCTCCCGCTCCTCGTAAGTCCCGCACCGATTCAATTTTGATGTTCCAGATTGCATACATGGAATTAGCCCTCTTTGTTTTCTGCTGTTTCGTGCCAGTCGTGTCCGCACGACCAGCAGATACAGCGGTTTTCATATTCGCGGGTTTCCTCGTTCAGGATGCGGTCGATGACCTGAATTTCGTTACCGCCGCATTCCGGGCAGTGCTCCGTCAGAGTATAAATTTGTCCCATGTCATACTTCCCATTGCCGAGTGGTTTCTTCTGAAATCCGTGTCCCGCCAGCGTTACAGATATGAACGACGATTCCAGCCTTCAGCGGGCCGTCCGGCTTGCCGGTGGAATCCAGCCCATACCAATATCCGAACCGGTCCCGCAAATATTGGAGCTTGGGACTGCATAGACTCCGATAGTATTTGAATCCGAAATCCGGCACTTCGGATTCCTGCGTTACGAAAAGATGGTGACGGGCCGGCTCGGACTGGCCGGAAAAACATATCCCGGCATAGAACCATTTTCCTCCCTGCCGCTTCAACGTGGCAAAGACCGGCCGGTATTTCCGGTCTTGATCCCGGAAGTGATCGTGCGGTTCTCCGAGCTGAATCAAGTCGGTGGTCATGGTTTTCGGCGGGACTGCATTGATGAAGTAGTCGGCCATCTCCTGATCGACCTCGTCACCCGGTTTGAGGAAAGAAGTCAATGACATGGCCGTTGCTGTCCAGTTTCGGAAAGTTTTCATGCGGCTCTCTCCTGCGTTTGAACGGGCTTGAGAATGTAATCCACCGCTTTCTGAGCCTTCTGTGCGGCCTGCAATACCAGCTTTTTGTCGTTGCGCAGATGTTCCAGCCAGTTCTGGATGTAGGCGGCGGAGTTTTTGATTGTGGCGTGTTCGATTCCGGTCTGCGTGCAGAGGAATGCGGCGCCCATTTCGGCGATCAGCTCCTCTTTGGAGTAGACTTCGCTGCCGAAACTGATGTGTTCCATTCCGGGGCGGTTCAACCGGGATTTGTGTCCGGTCGAATGCGTGGCTTCATGAAACAGGGTGCTGTAATATTCCTCCTCGTTCTCAAACTGGATGCGGTTGGGCATTCTGATCCGGTCCAGTGACGGGCTGTAGCTGGCGCTGTTGCCGCCGTGGATGATCGGCGGGCACTCCTCATACCCTGCGATGATCTCCTCGGCGGCTTCAATCGGATTGAATTCGATGGTCGCCCGTGGCGGAAGCTGCGGAATGTGCTTTGCCGGAATACCATATGTCTGTTCGAGATTGTAAACGGTATAAAAGCGCAATACCGGCAATACGGTGTCCTCGTCTTTTTCAAACAGTTTCCAGAATACGACAGCCGTGCCTCCCTCGTTCGGACGCAGTTTGCCTCCGAGTTTCCGGAGCTGCCGCATGGTCAGCCAGAACGGCGAAGCATACGGACTCATCGCCAGCAGAATCGCATTGATTCCGCGATAGGGTTTCCCGCTGATCAGATTGCGGTGACGCCATTCTTCCGGGCGCCACGGACAATGCCACGGAATCCTGCCCTTTTCGAGTTCGGCAATCATCCGGTCGGTGATTTCCTGATAGATATCCTGCATGATTTCACCTCACGCCGCGTCGTCCGGATAGTCGTCATCCTCATCCGCCAGTTCCGGATCATGTTCCAGAACGAACTGGTAGGCTTCCAGTTCGCGCGAGCTGTTCCAGTGGAAATACACTTCGCCCTTCGCTTTGCGCATCGGGAAGCCGAGCTCCACCGCGCGGTTCACGATCTCCGTCATGGTCATTTCATTGATTTTCGTACCCATTCTGCACCTCCTGTGGTTGGTTGTTGATTTCACCTTTCACTGACGAAACGCCCGCCCGTCCGCCCTTTCGGCGGCGGAGCGGCGTTTCCAAGGTGAAATCAACACCGGATTCGATCCTCAGGCCGCTTGGGGCACGGGCTGTTTCGCCTCGGCTCTGGCCAACGCCTCCCAGGCTTTCGGATCGGGCAACAGGGCGGTAGCTTCTTCGAGCGCCTTGGCCAGATCGAACTGTACCAGCCCCGCAATCAGCTCCGCTTCCTGCCAGCGCGGTTCTTCGGGGCCGCTCTGCCCATAGGTGAGTTCGGAAAAGATATTTTCGCAGACCCGGTTCCAGAGCAGATCGTCGAGCTGCCCGGAGGCGGTCAGTTCCCGTGCATCGAGGGAGCAGTAGCTTTGAATTTTGTCCGGCAGACCGGTTGCATTGACGTGCTTTTTCGTTTTATAGTCGAACTGGCTGCCGCAGGCCGGTTTGGTCCCTTTGCAGGCGATCAGCAGATAAATCGCGGTTCGGGAGGGCGTCGCGGTTTTACCATCCTTGATCGCGGTCATCAGCATGTCGATGGCCTTGCGTTTGCGCTGGCGCATCTTCGCTTCTTTGCGCTCAGCCAGCGTTTTGCTCTTTTTCGGAACGGCTTCCTCGGAGGCTTTCGGGCGCTGGATCGTGATTTTCGTTCCCGCGCGCGGCCCGTCCGCGATGATCGCCGGAACACCTTCCTCCGGTTTGTCGGTTTCGCGCCAGTCGCCGGGACCGAGAACCGGGTTTCCCGCCAATGGATCTTCATCATCTTTTTGGTCCTCCTCCTCCTGAGTGTGGTACTTCTGCGAAACAAGAATCGTCTCCGGCTCCTGTGCGGCAAGGCCGGCCACATATTCCTTGCGCTTCTTTTCCAGATATTCCCGGTTCATGCAGCGCGGTTCGGGGAGCAGATTGGCGAACAGAAAACCGGAATCCCGGCGTTCCCGGCAGGCCGGACATTCGCCGCACCCTTCTTCCGGCCACGGCAGGCTCGACAGCAGCGTGGCGAACCGGTCATACAGCGTTTCGCTGAATTTGCGCACGCTCATGGTTTTCAACTCCCGGCCCTCGACGCCGCGGATGTAATCGAAAATATTATCCTGAATCTCCGGCGGAAACGTCGCGATCGTTTCGTAGTGCGAAACCGTCATATAGCCGAAGGTCTTGCCCTCCATCGCCTTCTTCCAGAGTTCGGAAAGGTTCAGCAGATTGAGCCGGCGCGCCACCCAGCTCGGAGAGTGGCCGATCTCCGCGGCGAGGCCGTCCAGCGTCGGGAATTTTTCCCGCATGGAATAGAGCTTGGCGATCTCTTCCGCCAGCGAGAGGTTCGTATGCTGGTTCGCCAGATAGGCGTTGATCTCCGAATCGCCGTCAATCAGGATCGCCTCCTGACCGAGTTCGAGTTCCGTGAATTTGAAGTCGAGCAGCGCCAGAAAACGGCGGCGGCCGTCGTCCACCGCATAATCGTAATCGGGATTGTTTTCCAGCTTCTTCAGCGCGACCGGCTGCAGCAGCGGCTTCAGGCCTTTGTCCAGCCGGCTTTTGATGCTCGCACGCAGGTGCATGTCATCCGCTTTGTTGTAGGTACGGTCCGGTTCACACTGAATTCGACTGACGGGAAGTTTCGTGTTCATGTTCTGCTTTCCTTTCGCGTTGAGGATATTCCGTCGGGAATTTCCCGGCTCACCTCACAGGGCCGGGAAATTCCTCGCTTCGCAGACCAACCACCCGGCGCTTTGCGCCGGAGGGATGATAGATAAAGGATATTATATATACCTGTCCTAACAGTTTTCAAAACAGCATAATCTGATGGTTACGCCCGTTCAACTGATTCAATTTTATCAGATTTCTCAAAAGCAGTTCCCTGTTGGAAACCTGCTATCCTAAAAAGCAAATTCCTGTTGAAAACACTCCGGTTCTGGCGGTACGGAGAACAATTGAAACTGCCATTGTCGCAAGTAACGATAGACAAAGAAATTCCACTTCAAAAACATCCCCAGAGTAGAAAAGTGCTACTCCGCCTTCAATAAAAATTTCAGAAACCTCGTCAGCAAAATGGCAATGAACGCTGTCCAAACTCAAATCTTGACCGCGTTTTCACTGGTTCCAATGAAGGTTTTAATTTTGAAGTTTTGCTTGAGCATCTTGAAGAAGCATTCGATTTGCAACAGGATTTATAGAGAGCGCCGCTAGGATTGATCTTCTGACTCAGGCAATCATTATTTCCGAAGGTGAAGACGGCTTGAAGACACTTTTGGAGTAGTTGGACGCCAAACCCCGAAAATCTTACTACAAACCGAAAAAGAAAGTGGAACCGGAAGCGATTCATGACTCTTCCAAGAAATGATTGTCTTATTCAATCCTGCCCTTTCAAGCAGGATTTTTGTGTGCAGTTCACTTAGGTTTTTCGATTAACCATCACCGGACTCCAGTAACGAAATTGCCTAAATCGCGTTCCGTTTGCTTTCAAAAGAGATATGGGAGTAATGCTGGTTATTAGTGCCGTTGACTGCCCTACGATGCTTTGAATGACCGGCAAACTGATTCCGCGCTTGACTGACTGCTAGGAATGTTCAACTTTTCCGGGCTGTCGAATATCAAAAGAATCCAGTAATTTATCGGTACGCAGAGTCCAATTGAGTTTGCGAGCGAATTCTTTAACAAAAAGTAACCCGCCGTCACTGCTGATATCACTGCCGCTGAAATTGAATTCGATTTTTCTGTTTTTCGGACCTTGAAAGACCGGAATCGAAACGTTACATTTTGTCATAGGCAGACCTCGACATTATATTGTTAAAAAAAATAAGAAATATTTAGCTTGGCACCAAATAATATTTAAGGTTACTTTTTAATAATAGTTGCATGGTCAAAAATATTCTCATAGCGGTATTTATAGTAGAAAATTCAAGGAAGTTTGCAATATTTTGATTGACAGGCCGCTAGAATATGCTAAGTTATTGAGCGTAGAAAGAAACAAGAATTTTGGATATTCAAGATATATAATCACTTGTTTGCCAGTGGAGACTACCATACAATGGATACCCCAATCTGTACTATAGATCCTCTTGGTAAGGATGATCGTACTCGTTCTAATTTCATTAGAGAGTTGGTCCAACGCTCCCATGAATCGGCCCAAATCCCCACTGTATATTTAAATAATCCTCCAAGATGCATAGTGCAGTTTTGGGATGATCTTAGTCGATTACCCCGAGATGTTAAAGATTGCATGGACTCTTGGAGCAAACTTAAGCAATATGGATTCGAATTTCAGGTTTTCGATGAGAAATCAGCAAAGGAATTTATCCGAATCAACTTGGGTTTGCGGTATGAGCGTGCGTTTGACAAGTGTTATCATCCTTCAATGAAATCAGATTACTTCCGATACGCCTACATTTTCGCCAAAGGGGGCTTTTATATTGATGCTGACGATGTATATCATGGGGCACCAATCACTCATCTCTTTTCTGATGGGCGATTGAAGCTTCAACCGTTCTGTTATGACATTACAACCGCTAATATGGTTTCTCCCTGTGTTTTTACCGTTCCGGGAGCAAATAAATTAAGTTGGATTTTTTATTTCAATACCACTCCATTGATTGCTGTTCGAAATCACCCAATTATAGAGCGTGCACTACAGAATGCGACGACAGCTCTTGAACAATATTCAGAAGCTGAGCTGCCGGAAGTTCAAGCAACTACTGGCCCCGGAAATCTCACCAAATCTATATTCGAAATGCTTACTAATGAAAGTTGCCCTGAAGAAGCGCTACTCGTTGTACATGACTGGGAGAATATTTCCACCAGTAAGTGGCCACTCAGTTACCGATGTGATAATAGAAACTGGAGACTTTCAAATCAACAAGTATACCAAGCTTCTTATACGGAGAATCAATGAACTTGGCGCGTCCTCTATTTCCGGTTGTTAGTTACGTCTTTCGATTTTTGCTAAATTTTCGAAGATTCCTGCCAAGGAGAAAATGCCATGTATTCTGTGTTCAAGGCACGGAGAAAGGCTCAGGAATTGAGAAGGTTTATGTCATTAACCTTGATCGTGAACCGGCTCGTTGGTATAGGATGAAACAAGAACTCAAGCTCATTTTTGATTCATCGGGCATTGAGCTCTTGAAGTGTTCTAAGCGGCATGTCGCCGTTGATGCTAAAGAATTTTTGCAGGAGCCTTCCAAAGATAGTGATATCGATCCGTTTTATACGCTTGGAGATCAGCTTTTTGTAGAACCTCAACCGTTAGTTATTCCCACGCAGTTCGAGCTGAATACTCCAATTCGAATGAGTCGGGCTGAAGTTGCGATTGCTCGATCACACATTAGTGCGTGGAAACAAATCGCGGTGGGTAATCATGAGTATGTGCTTATCCTCGAAGATGATGTATGGTTTCATCCTAGGTTTTCAAAATACCTAAATCAAGCGTGGAGTGAAATCATGACCGAATATGAAGAGCAGGGCGGATTTGATATCCTTTATGTGTCGTATTCTGAAGTGAAGAATGGGGCACCCAAAACTTTTATCTCAGATAATGTATTCCGCCCAACGCGTGGACTCTGGTTTCTGTCCGGATATGTTCTTTCGCGCAAGGGGGCCGAAAAGCTCCTTCGCTTGCTCCCTTGTCGTGGCCCCATTGACCTTTGGATAAATCATCAGTTTGGGATGCTGGACGTATTCGCTACAAAACGGTCTATTATTAACCAAAGACGTGATATTATATCTACTAACTCATATTCAATACTTCCTTCTCTTACTACAATTGGTGCGATCAATAGTGAAAATGCATCTTTATTTAACATTCGCCCAACCGAGCACCCCGTTTTTGCTTTTGGACCTGAAGGCTCTGGACATTCATCGCTAGCAATGGCTTTGTCCATGCTGGGATATAGATGCTGCAGTGATCTTCAGACATTACCAACATCAGAATTAGAACAACTTCTTGCAGGAAATGATGATCGGATTTTTGATGCTTATGTGAACATAGGGACCTTGGACGTACATATTAGGGAACTTCAGAAACGCTATCCGAAAGCAAAGTTTATCCTTACTGCCGCTAAAGACACAGCAGACGGTTCTTGTTATTTTTTTGAGAATGATTTTGATGATATCGACGTCGTGGTTCTTCATTCAGAAGAACCGAATAAATGGAAAGTTCTTTGTGAGCACCTCCGATGTTCCCCCCCCTCCTGTTCCTATCCTATGATGGAGGACTTAGGGCAAAGACCAATAGTTGAGAGTACCAGCGAAACAAATCAAGTCCTAAAATGCAAAAAAGCAAGGTATGATAAATCGCCATGGATCGTTGAATCCCATAAATGGTGGCAAGGAATTAGTTCTGTCCCAGCAAAAGCTGGACAAACATGCATTGGAACATTTGTTAAAGTCAAGGATTGTTTAGAGTGCCATGACGTAAGACGCTGGTTACTAAGAACTGATACTTTCAAGGACAATTTGGCGTTGTTTCGTCCCTCCAACATTGAGTTTAGCTCTGGAGTCGGAGCTTTTCTTTTTGTAAAAAAAGAACCTCTTGGCGTTCGGAACTATACCGCGGCTTCACTATGCAGTCGAGACCGATACCTATTCGGGAAATTCGAAGCGGTCATCCAAGCATCAAATGTGCCCGGAGTGGTCACTGGGTTCTTTCTCCATCGCAACTCACCACGACAGGAAATCGATATCGAAATTGCAGGCAATCGACCAGACATTCTCTTGGTTAATGTTTTTTATAATCCTGGTTGCGAAGGCGCAAACTTTGATTATGGATACAGAGGAACTCCAAGCTATATTGATTTGGGGTTTGATGCATCCCAAGCAAGTCATCGTTACGCGATTGAATGGACCTCCAGTGAGATCCGTTGGTTAGTTGATGATATTCTTGTCCATAAGCGTACAATTTGGAATCCAACACCAATTCCACATCTTCCCATGGTACTTCATGTTAACAGTTGGCTATCTCGTTCCTCCGAACTTGCAGGGCGAATTAATAACCGGCGACTTCCAGCAATCACAATAGTAAGATCAATCTCTTTAGAGGCAAATTCCATTAATTCAACGTTTAATTCTGATAATCTGCACTGATCAAAGTAGAACTAGTAGTTTTAATTCGAGGTAGCTAACATAATGAAGATTCTATCATTCAATCCGGGCCATGATGGTGCATTCGCTTATCTTGAAGATGGGCATTTGGTAATTTCAGTTGAGTCAGAAAAAGGTTCTTGTTATCGACACTCACCACTGTTTGTTCCGAATGTGTTTGATATTTTGGGAGAACTCAAAGAAGTCCCTGATGTGATTTGTCGAGGGGGATGGTGGCCTAATGATACGTACCTGTCTGAGCAACGATTTTTGGCCGGATACCATGGCATTAGCCAAAAGGACATTATAGTTGGGCAGAAACGCTTGTTAGGGCGAGACGTAAAATATTTCTCATCGTCACACGAACGCTCCCATCTTCTCTGTGCTTTTGGCATGTCAAACCTGCCTCAAGGGACCCCGTGTTATGCATTACTTTGGGAGGGAGTCATTGGCTCGTTTTACCATATCGATTCTGAGTTGAACTTGGTAAAACTCGCTGATGTCATGCCTGAGCCCGGACATCGTTATGCTTTACTCTATGGTCTAGCTGATCCCACTTTTGACAAAAGTATCGCAGAGTTTTCTCGCTTTTCTGACGCTGGAAAACTTATGGCGTTAGCTTCATTTTCAAAGAGAAGTAAGGCTACAGACGAAGAGGAGAAAATAATCTCCTTTCTCATGCAGGATTGCCCACACCTAAAACCCAAAGAGTGTGAGTTGCTCAAAACATATCAGTATTACAATGTAGGACTGGATGATCCGGAGTTTCGTAATTTTGCAGGTATTGTTAGTGATAGGATATTTGATCGTTTTTATCAGTTTGCAGAGCAGAACATGAAGAGAGGCATGCCATTGCTGATTGCTGGAGGTTGCGGGCTAAATTGTGACTGGAATACAAAATGGAAAGAATCCAATCTATTTTCTCAGGTATTCGTTCCTCCTGTTGCCAACGATTCTGGCTCAGCGATTGGTACTGCAATTGACGCACAGTTCTATTATACAAGAAACGCTAAGATAGATTGGAATGTTTACTCTGGATTGGAGTTTATTATCAATGATATGTTCGATGCATCTTTATTTGATGAGCATGAAACAAACTATCAAATGCTTGCCGATATGCTGGATAGTAACTTAATTATCGGATGGGTAAATGGAAAATACGAAATTGGACCACGTGCGTTGGGGAATCGTTCGATTTTGGCCTCCCCATTCAAAGATAGTACTAAAGTGCGGCTGAATGAGATTAAACAGCGTGAACAGTTTCGGCCGATTGCTCCCGTCTGCCTTGAAGAAGATGCGGCAAAATGGTTTGGCTGTAGTCATCCAAGCCCGTTTATGCTTTATTCGCAACTTGTGTCTACTGATGCATTGGCCGCAGTAACGCATGTCAACCGAACAGCTCGCATTCAAACAGTGTCCCCTGTTAGCAATACCCATTTGTATAACTTACTCATGGCATTCAAGAAGCGTACTGGTTATGGTGTCTTATGTAATACTTCCCTAAATTTCAAAGGAAGGGGATTCATTAATAATATAGCCGATCTTGCGAGCTATACGATAAAACATCATTTAGACGGCTTTGTAATTGAGGGACGAAGCTATATGCTAAAGTCATCGATCAATTATCAAGCATATCTAAATAAAACAAGCGCTACATCTGGTTTTACAGGAAATGGGGCGATATTTGATAATTAAGATAGATTAGTAGGATGAAAAGTGACTCCGCTCGGAAGACTTAGGAGTTATTATTAAGACTACTAATCATAAGAGAATATTAATATAATATAGAAAATATGATATCTATTGTTGGTGAAAGAGTACCGAAACAACTCGTTAAAGATGTCATGCATCAAAATAATTGATAACCGAATTTTGAGATATTCCAGAAAGCAAATATTCGCAAGTTTTCCTGAGTTTTAAACGTTGATCAAAGAAGATTTAACGAATGAAAACTTTTTAATCTCTGAGAATACATCCTTCATTGAAAATGTGAGAGTTTCCGTTTCCGCTTTAATGTATCTGTGTGGTGGACGATTAGGAAGAACAGGATCTTGCCGTAACCGGCGTATTTTCCGCAAGTCGTGTAAGTTTGATGCAACAAATAGTCCGGCTTGCTATCTTGGTTCAAATCGACGGGATAGGTGTGATATCCCCAGATTGCAGCATTATCGATTTTGACGGTCAGGTGATTCGGGATGGTATGCTGTTTTCGTCCCAATCGCAGTCAAACTTTCAACGGGAAAGATTCGACTGCTGATAACCGCCCAGCCATCCCCATCTAGAAATTCTCTCTAATCAGAATTACCTTGCTTCCGGAACTCGAAACCGGGAGGTACATATGGAACAAGAAAGGCGTAGTTGTGACTACAGGAAAGAACAGTTGTTGGAATATTGGGACAGCGGTTTAACGATTCAGGAATATAGCGAATTGAAAGAGTTGTCGTCACACCTGTCCTAACAATTTTCAAAATGGCGTAATTTTCTGATTACGCCCCCTCATTTTCATCTATTTCACACCAAT
>ENA-UERG01001580-UERG01001580.1-human-gut-metagenome-genome-assembly--contig:-NODE-1580-length-18394-cov-46.101272_pt1 | contig 18394 bp, 16 predicted proteins | sample MGYA00242954_ERZ507954 | MGnify/ENA primary metagenome ERZ507954 (study PRJEB26167, sample SAMN06115478) | human gut metagenome | host: Homo sapiens | place: China:Sichuan | collected 2015-01-21... | reverse complement strand
TTGAGCAATGTATTCCCAATGGGTATCGTATTGATTCTCATCACCTTGCTTCTGAAGCTCATCACCTACCCTATGGTGAAGAAGAGCTACATGAGTTCTGCCAAGATGCGTGTGTTGAAGCCAAAGCTCGAGGCAGCTACCGCCCAGTTCAACAAGCCTGAGGATCAGATGCAGAAGCAGCAGGCGATGATGGCAGAGTATGCTAAGTATGGTGTAAGCCCACTGTCAGGCTGTTTGCCAATGCTGATTCAGATGCCGGTTTGGGTTGCGATGTTCAACTTCGTTCCTAACGCCATCCAGCTTCGTGGAGAGAAGTTCTTGTGGATGAACGACTTGAGCACCTTCGACCCAATCTTCGAGTGGCACACCAACATCTGGTTGATTGGCGACCACTTGAGTTTGACCTGTATTCTCTTCTGCGTAGCCAACCTGTTGTATTCATGGATGACGATGCGCCAGCAGCGTGATCAGATGGTAGGTCAGCAGGCAGAGCAGATGAAGATGATGCAATGGATGATGTATCTCATGCCATTGATGTTCTTCTTCATGTTCAACGACTACTCTGCAGGTTTGAACTTCTACTACTTCATCTCATTGTTCTTCAGTGCCGCAATCATGTGGACCTTGCGCAAGACCACCAACGACGAGAAGCTCCTCGCCATTCTGGAGAAGCGCTATCAGGAGAACAAAAACAATCCTAAGAAGGCAAGCGGCTTGATGGCCAGAATGCAGGCCCTCCAGGAGTTGCAGCGCAAGCAGCAGGAAGAGATGATGCGTAAGCAGGCTGAACTGAACGAGAAAAAGAATAATCTCGGGAAAGAATAATCTCAGGGAAATAATAATCTCGGGAAAGATTACCCCTGGGGAAAGATTACCCCCGAAAAGGTATAATTTGTTAAATGATATTATAAATTATACCTTTTCGGGGGTATTTTCATTTTTTATTCGTATATTTGTCCCCGAAAGGGTATAATATAATATCTTTAATAGTAGGATTTTACCCGAAAGGGTATAAAATGAATAAAATATGAGCAATACATTATCATCATACGTCAAGGAGATGCGCAAGCAATTCGGATTGACCCAGGTAGATCTGGCTGCGAAATCGGGCGTAGGACTAAGATTCGTAAGAGAACTGGAACAGGGAAAGGAAACGCTGCGACTCGACAAAGTTAATCAGGTTCTTCTCCTCTTCGGCCAGGAAATCGGTCCCGTTCCTATCAGAAAAGAATAAAAAACAATATACAATGAAGAAAATACTCTTATCTCTTTTAGCAGCTATCGGTTTATCAACCACGGGCTGCTCAGCACAGGCTGGCCAATCATCAAAATCAGCCCCATCCGACGGCATTATCGTATTGGCTCCACAGGCCTTTATCGACCAGGCAAAGGCAGATACAACCAGCATCCTTCTAGATGTCCGCACTTCCAAAGAATATGCAGAAGGACATCTGGCAGGTGCCCGACAATTGGATTACCTCAATCCCGAAGCATTCGATGCCGGCATCAGTAAGCTTGATAAATCCCGCACCTACTACATCTATTGCAGAAGCGGAAAGCGAAGCCATGGTGCCTGCCAGAAAATGAAGAAGCAAGGCTTCAAGGTATATGATATGGAAGGCGGAATCCTAAACTGGACCAAGCTCGGAATGCCGGTTGAAAGATAAAAATAGCTAATAGTTTTGGTTATTTTAGAATTATTCCGTATTTTTGCAGCAACTAAAGATACAAGTTATGGTTAGATTACAAGAAAGCTTAGAAAAATTAGCCAACTTCAAACAACAGTTTGGAGATAGCTTTGGTATCACTAAACTCGGTATTTTCGGCTCGGTTGCACGAGGCGAAAATACAGATGACAGTGATATAGATATTGTTGTGGAAGTAGAAAAGCCAACTCTCTCGCTCATGCATAACTTACATGAGGCTTTAAGTAAATTATTCAATACCAAAGTTGATTTAGTTCGCTTCCGCAAATCGCTCCGCCCTTTATTGCAGTCAAATATCAATCAGGAGGCCGTTTATGTATAATCGCAGTACCATCCACGACAAGCTCGAAGAAATCAAAGAATCAATCGAGTTAATACAAGAATCGTATATGATACTATCAAAAACGGATTACCAGAATTGAAAATAATCATCGAAGATTTACTTCATCATTATTAATTGGCACTCAAGAATTACCCCCGAAAAGGTATAATTAATCAAACTTCACGATTAACTATACCCCTTCGGGGGTATTTTATTTTATCCGAATCTATTTCTTCAACAGAATCCAAGCCGAATTTACTTCTTCAACACCGGCTCGCAGGTGATGCTGACACCAAGCTTCTTGAAAATCTTCTGATCCACATCACTCAGCATCACGGTGCAATGAGCCTGACAGCCACGGAGCTTTGGCAACTGCTCCAATGCCTTCCTGCAATTCTCATCATTCTCTGAAAGAACAGAGAGAGCTACCAAAACCTCATCCGTATGAAGACGAGGATTGTGACCGCCCAGATAGTTCACCTTCGTATGCTGGATAGGCTCAATCATCGACTGAGGAATCAGCTTCAGCTCATGGTCGATGCCCGCCAAGTGCTTGGTTACATTCAGCAGCAATGCCGCACTGCAACCCAGCAACTCACTGCTGTGACCGCAGATAATCGTGCCATCCTCCAACTCAATCGCAGCAGAAGTATGACCCGTCGCCTTCTTGTGATCCTTAGCCGCTACAGTCACCTTGCGATAAGCCGTGGTAATATTAGCCTGCTTGAAAAGCATCTGAATCTTGCTGATCTCCGCCTCGTTGCACGCACCGGCAGCCAACTTGTTGGTAGCCGCATAATAACGGCGGATAATCTCGTTCTTCGAAGCCTCGCAGCAAGCCTCATCATCCGAAATACAGAAACCCACCATGTTCACACCCATATCCGTAGGCGACTTGTATGGATTGCTTCCGTAGATACCCTCAAACAAAGCGTTGAGCACAGGATAAATCTCCACGTCGCGGTTGTAGTTGATGGCAATCTTGTTGTATGCTTCCAGATGGAATGGGTCAATCATGTTCACATCGTTCAAGTCGGCAGTAGCAGCCTCGTAGGCGATGTTCACCGGATGCTTCAACGGGAGATTCCATACAGGGAAAGTCTCAAACTTGGCGTAACCCGCACGCACCCCACGCTTGTTCTCGTTATAAAGCTGACTCAGGCAGACTGCCATCTTGCCGCTACCAGGACCCGGAGCAGTAACAATCACCAGCGGACGCTCGGTCTCCACATAATCATTCTTGCCGAAGCCCTCGTCAGAAGCGATGAGGTCTACATCATGAGGATAGCCCTCGATGAGATAATGGCAGAAAGTCTTGATGCCCTCACGCTCCAGGCGCTGCTTGAAGGCGATGGCTGCAGGCTGACCGTTATAATGGGTGATGACAACAGAGCCCACCATGAAGCCACGGTTCTGGAACTCGCCACGAAGGCGCAGCACGTCCTCATCGTAAGTAATGCCCAGGTCGGCACGCTTCTTGTTCTTCTCGATGTCGGCGGCACTGATTACGATAACAATCTCGATGCTATCGCTGATTTTCTGGAACATGCGCAGTTTGCTATCAGGCTGGAAACCCGGCAAAACGCGACTGGCGTGGTGGTCATCGAAAAGCTTGCCTCCCAATTCCAGGTAAAGCTTTCCGTCAAACTTAGAGATTCTCTCCTTAATGTGCTCGGATTGAATCTTCAAATACTTCTCGTTGTCAAATCCTAACTTCATATTGTGTTATCTTTCTTTGAGTTGAATTCTATATCCTTATCGTTAAAAAAACAAATCGCCTGCAAAATTACAAAAAACTATTGAATTACGAGACAAATATGAAGATAAAGTTTCTAAAAAGTGACAGATAAGCCACAAGAAAGAGAAATAAACTCGCAATCCTTTCGCCAAATCGAATTTTTGCAGTAACTTTGCACCGAATATTCAATAAAATCACAAAAATATGATTAAAGCAATGATTCTGGCTGCAGCAGCACTCACCATGAGCGCAACTTCAGCCGATGCACAGACTATGATTGAAAAGAACAACATCAAGGTGGAAAAACACCTGATGACCCCAGAGGCTCTTTGGGCGATGGGAAGAATTGGTGGCGCCGAAGCTTCGCCTAACGGCAAGCAGGTGGTTTACCAGGTAGGTTACTACAGCGTGAAGGAGAACAAGAGCCATCAGATGCTCTTCATCATGGATGCCAACGGCAAGAACCAGAAGGCACTGACCACTGATGCCAAGAGCGAGACCGATGCGGCATGGATTCAGGGCGGAGAGAAGATTGCCTTCATCCGCGGAGGCCAGCTCTGGAGCATGAACCCAGACGGCACCGGCCGCAAGCAGCTCACCAACGACAAGTTGGGCATCCAGGGCTTCCGCTTCTCCCCTGACGGCAAGAAGGTAATCCTCATCAAGGAACTCCCTTACCACGGAACCATCAAGGAGAATCCTTCCGATCTGCCTCTCGCCACCGGTCGCCTCGTCACCGATATGAACTATCGCCACTGGGACCACTACGTAGAGAGCCTTCTCCACCCATTCGTGGCTGATGTTGCTGCCGACGGCACCATCAACGCAGGCGAGGATATCCTGAAGGACGAGCCATTCGAGTGCCCGATGGCACCATTCGGAGGCATCGAGCAGCTGGCATGGAGCCCTGATTCCAAGACCATCGCCTACACCTGCCGCAAGAAGGAAGGCGTTCAGTATGCCATCTCTACCGACTCTGATATCTTCCTTTATAATATAGGTACGCGCGAGACCAAGAACATCTGCAAGGAGGCTGGCTATGTGGAGCCTAAGATTGATGCTACCAAGAGCATGAAGAACCAGGCAGTGAATGCGCCTGAGAATCTGAAGAACAATCCAGGTTACGACGTGAACCCTCAGTTCTCTGCTGATGGCAAGTACATCGCTTGGCAGAGCATGGCTCGCAACGGCTACGAGAGCGACCGCAACCGCCTCTGCGTATACGACCTCGCCACTGGCAAGAAAAACTATGTTTCAGATAAATTCGACTCCAGCGTAGAGGGCTTCGTATGGAACAAGGACAGCAAGAGCCTCAGCTTCATCGGCGTTTGGCACGGAACCCTGAACCTCTATCAGGCCAACTTCAAGGGCGAAGTGAAGCAGATTACCAATGAGTGGGCTGACTACGGAAGCATCTCGCTCGCCAACAGCGGCAACAAGCTTCTTGCCACCAAGGCAAGCATGAGCCACCCTACAGATATCTACATCGTTACCCCTGGCAAGAATGCCAAGAGCACCAAGGTTGAGCAGATTACCCACGAGAACGACCACATTCTGAGCCAGTTGAGCCTGGGCAAGTGTGAGCAGCGCTGGGTGAAGACCACCGACGGCAAGGACATGCTGGTATGGGTGATGTTGCCATCTAATTTCGATGAAACCAAGAAGTACCCTACCCTTCTCTTCTGCGAGGGCGGTCCTCAGAGTCCGGTGAGCCAGTTCTGGAGCTACCGCTGGAACATCCAGATTATGGCAGCCAACGGTTACGTCATCGTATTGCCTAACCGCCGTGGTCTCCCAGGTTTCGGCAGTGCCTGGAACGAGGAGGTTTCAGGCGACTGGACGGGTCAGTGCATGAACGATTATCTTTCAGCCATCGATGATGCTACCAAGAATCTGCCTTACGTAGATAAGGATCGTCTGGGATGTGTGGGAGCCAGCTTCGGCGGTTTCTCAGTATATTATCTCGCCGGTCACCACAACAAGCGTTTCAAGGCATTCCTCGCCCACGACGGAGCTTTCAATCTGGAGAGCATGTACACCGATACCGAGGAGGCTTGGTTCAGCAACTGGGAGTATGAGGATGCTTACTGGAACAAGGATAAGAGTGCCAACGCCAAGAAGACTTACGAGAACAGTCCTCATAAGTTTGTAGACAAGTGGGATACACCTATCCTCTGCATCCATGGCGAGAAGGACTACCGCATCAACGCCAACCAGGGCATGGGTGCCTTCAATGCAGCCCGCATGCGCGGTATTCCAGCCGAGCTTCTCATCTATCCTGATGAGAACCACTGGGTATTGAAGCCACAGAATGGCGTGCTCTGGCAGCGCACCTTCTTCGGATGGTTGGATAAATGGTTGAAGAAGTAAAGCTTTGAAGAAGTTATTATTTGAAGAAAGAAATCTTTGAAGAAAATAATTAAACAAGAGGGTGCGTCATGGATTTATGACGCACCCTCTTTTCTGTTTCTACTCCCCAAACTCCTCCTTCACGTCAAAGCAAGGACAAGCCTTGGCTGAGAATTCATTATGTCCATGAACCGTCGCCTCGGGATATTCCTCCTTCAGCTGCTCAATCAGCGCTTTCAGCGCCGCCTTCTGCTCGGGGGTTCGGGTGTCCTTTGGCTTGCCAGTCTGGGATAAGCCGCCAATGTAGCATATTCCGATGCTCACGGTGTTGTGGCCCTTGCAGTGGGCGCCCACCTCTTCTACAGATCTGCCCACATGGATACTGCCGTCACGATAAATCACGAAATGATAACCGATGCTGAAAAAGCCACGCTCACGATGCCAACGGTCTATGTCGGCTACTGTGTAGTTGCGACCCTCTCGGGTCGCACTGCAGTGAATGATGATTTCCTTAATCTTACGCATAATAGAATAATAATGTATAATTTATAAAATCGTCGGAAGAACAACCATATACTCTTTAGGAATATCGTCTTTACCCCAGTTCTTGATAACCAGCGTAATTCTTTCCTTTTTCTGCAAAGCATCGCTGATCATGTCGCAAAACTCCAGGAATTTCTCCTCGTTGTAAGCCACAAGTCCCGTCTTCAACGACTTGCCCATCACGATGCTTCCATACTTCAGGGCAAACGGACCAAAGCCTGGCTTAAGAAAAGGCTTGCGAATCACAGGCTTCTTCGAAACTCGGCCTTTCTCCTGCAGAATAGTAGGCATGGTTCTTACCTCCTCTACAATCTCTGTCTTAAACTTCTTCTCATTCTTCACACCCTTGGTCTTCTCCTTCTCCTCTTCAGTCTCCTTCACCTCTACCTCAATTTTCTTCTGAAATTTGATAGGTACAGGAGCAATCTTGTAACGACCTGCAGGCAGGAATTTCTTAGGATGTTCTACGGTGCCGGTGAAATATACTCCGTTAATAACCAATGTGCCATCTACACCCCATGGAGTGAAGCGACGGCGAAATATAGTAATATTCATGATAATTTATACTTAATTTATTAATGACCCTTAATGACACTGACCCTTAATGACACGTTTTTAAACGGTAGGTGATGCTTTCTGATAACGCTTGTCTGGCAACACGCTTATCAAGCCCTGTTGCTTCCAGTTCTTCAACATCTGCTTCACCGACTCATGAGTAGCACTCGCCCCTTTCACGGAAATGCTCTGCTGCTGAGCCTGGTCGAAGGAGAAGGTTACGTCAAGACGCTCGAAGATGGAATCGTTTCTACCCCTGCGAGTGCGGTCGTATGGCGACTGTCCGCAATAATCCTTCGACAAGAAAGCATCCTCGATGCGGGAGCGGAAGAAATAGAGCGCATTGTCCAACTGATAATCAGCCAGAACATTGAACACGCCCAGCATGGTAGGCGTCTGCATCTTCACTATCAAATCCTTCCACGCCTGCGGATTCTGCTTCAACAGCTTCTCCGCTCCCTGAAAACCGTGCTTCTGAATCAGCGATTCAGCCACCTTGCAGAGCAGGATGCAGGTCATCATTCTCATCGTGGTAGGACAGATTCGGAAACGCTGACGGGCTTTCACCTTGTCATCATTTTTCATCGTCTCCAGGCGAATCTGTTCCAGCCATTCTCTACCCTTTTCCTCCAGCTTAGGAAGCACCACGTCGCCTTCCATCAGAGACAGCAGATGGGCTACCTGGATGATGCGATCGCGCTGGCGTTCGGTGAGCACATACAGATTATCCGTCAACGGAGTAAACGTATTGTCTGGGGTTCTTGCCACGGTAATACGGCTCTGAAAACCATCCGTATAATTGTTCACTACTCTATAGAGCGCATCGGGCGTTCCACACATCACCACGTTCCATAACAGTCTGTCTATGTGAACATTCACTGCGTCTGCGCTTCTAGCCTCACGCTCGTAGCTCGTACCGTCGTAAGCCTGACGGAGCATCACGGAAAAGTCGCTCATCGCCGATTTCCATTTCTGCGCCACGGTGTCGGCTTCTGGAGTAAACGAGAAGGCGTGCTTGCCTTCCGTATTAGCCAATCTTTCAGCCAAATTCGCCACGGTGTTGTTCAGTGTCAGGCATCTTACCGGCAGTTTCGGCTCTTCCGGCTGCTCCTTCTTATTCTTCGCCGCACGCTTCTTGGCTCGCCATTCGTCCTCCTTCTGCTGATACATTTTGTCCATATCCTTCACTTCCGAAGTCCATGCATCCACCACGGGGTCGATGCTACCCTTTTCGGAAGCGAAATCACCGGCGATGTAGGAGATGAGGTTCAGCGAGTTCATCTTGCCGTGAACCGCCACCTTGACGCCCGTAGCCAGCATTCCGATTGCCGGGCAGATGGCGGTAATCACGGGCATTGCCAGTGCCGGACCCACTGCATCCAACGAATCCTTCACGCCCAGTGGCATTTTGGGCAGGGCGTTGTAATAAAACAGATCGTCCTGGGCATTCGCCTCATCCAGCGCATTAATCAGCGCCTCATTGTCTTCCTGATTTCCGCCCTTAGCAGCCCCCAGCTTCAGCTTTTCCTGTCGGATGGCAGCGAGCACATCTTTCAGTCGCTTAGGCATTTGGGTGATTTTCTCGTTCAGCGCCGAGTTGATACAAGCCATCTTTTCCTGCTCAGGAAAGCCATCGTAGCAGGGAATTACCTGCGCCATCAGATTGCGGTCAAAGCCACAGATGTGGCGAAGGTTCACGGCAAGCTCAAAGGTCAGCGTGTTGCGGTTGGAGCGAACTGGCTCATGCCCGTCATTATACATCTGCCACCACTTCTGGATGATTTCGGAATATGGGATTCCGAGGTAATCATTACTGGATGATGAAGAAGATGATGATGAAGCGGAAGCAGGCTGAGCCTGATTCTTAAAATAATTCTGAGAGGCTTGAACCTTTTGAGAATTATTCTGTTTTTCAAGAGATTTCTGATTCTCTTGATTTCCCAGATTTTTCTGAGAATCCAAAGCTTTCTCCTCCACATTCTCCAACCAAGGCTTGTAATGCTTATTCGCCTTATGCGCCCCCGGAGGAAGTTCCTCCTGACCATACTTCTCACGCTCTTCCAGCGCCTTGCCTTCAGCCGTCACGGCAGCTTCCTCATAATCATCCTTGAAGAGTTCGGGCGATAGATAGAGCAAATCTTCAGCATCAGCCAAAGTAGTGAAATACACTCGATTAATATCGTGAGCCGAAGTATCCATCTCGCACTTCATCATCTTGGCAATTCTTACCTGATTCTCCAGGATGGTCTTGCCCATCTCTCGCTTGCAAACCGCATGACCGCCCTGTCGTGCGCTGCGTTCCAGCATCAGCAGACCGTACTTTTCCGGCTCCTGCAGCATCAGCTTGGCCGCCTTCTCGAAATCCTGCTTATCATCCAGGTCGAAGCCGAAAGCCCGGCTAGGAAGTTTCGTGCCCTTCACCACGCCCTGCGGATAATGCCCGGAGTAGTTAAACTGCACTAGTCTTCGCTTCGCCCCGTCGTTCCCCTCGCGAGCCAGACGCAAGTTCGCCTTCTGTTCATAGCTTCCACGAATCTTTCTGTATTCCTCTTCCGAGGTGATGGAGCGGGCCACCTTGTGCCCGTTCTCCACCTTAATTAAATAGCAACTCATCTATGTGTTTCTACTTGTCTTTTTTAGTTGGACAACCATCTTCTATCGCTTCAACTGATAATCCACCACAGCCTCAGCAGCCTCTTCCGCCTCCTTTACCAGCGTGCTGCCGATGTTGATTCCTTCATCGCAGAACACCTTCAAGGTGAGCTGGATGGCTCCATCCTTGGTCTTGCTCACACGACCATGCGCCAACTTTCTGATCAGCACTGACTGCGAGCGGATTCGTGGTTTAACCACGAAATCAAAAGTACCATCCGAAAGCTGCTGGGCAACGCCCTGCGAACGGAACCCCTGCACCTTCTCTCCCCCTCCGTGCTCATTAGGCGCAAAGAGGAAACACTTGCTCTCATCATAGAAAGCCATACCACCCAGCTGCACGTGCTGGCAGCCATTATTATTCACCTGCTGGTTATTTACCTGCTTATTCTGTCCCTTTTTCATAAAATCTTCAATTAAAATAAGGATGAACGAAAGAAGTGTCATAAGTTTCAGTTTGCGCAAATTATCCCGGGACAATTCTTACTTCACCTATTTCAATTCAAGATTAAACACTTGCCTATCAAGCCTCTGCTTTACTTGCCCAGCTTTTCAATATCCGTTACGAGGATATCCTGATAAACCTGCCCATTATACTCATGAGCCATGAATCTGAGCGTCACCGCTACTATCGTGCCCGGAGCAAACTTGCACTGGGCGATATTGCCCAGCATGGCAGCAGCATACTGGTTCTCGTACTTGCCACCCAATTCCTGCAAGATGACGTTACATTTCATCATCTGTCCGTTCTCACTCTTCTGGCTCTGCACGGCAAAAGCCTCGCCCTGCTTCACCACTCTCATAATCTGAGCATACATATTATATAATGAAGAAGAGGTTTCAAGATCACCGAACCATTTCGGCGTTGTCTTGTTTCTTCGACGATGCAAAAGTACTGCGAAAACCAAGGCAAAACAATCCTTTTCCCACACCTTCCCCGAAAAACCCGTGATTTTGGGAAAAATCGGGTATTTCTTGGGAAAAAGTAAGAAGAAAATGAAAAAGGAAGTTAAAAAGTAAAGAAAATCAAAAAATCACTTCTCTTTCTCCCCAAAAATCCCTCATTTTTTCCCAACGTTGGGAAAAATCGTGGGAATCTTGGGAAAAATCACCCCCACAACCCACATTTTAACACTCGAAATATTTATAATTCAAAAAAAAATGCTTATTTTTGCACTACAATTCAGTTAAACGTTTTAAAAGGAAATAGATATGAAACGGATAGAAGAACGATATATTAGCTTGCTTACCGATTTCGGTTTTAAGCGTATCTTTGGAACAAAGCCTAACAAGGATTTGCTCATCAATTTCTTGAATTCACTGTTTGATGGTTTTCAGGTCATCAAGGATGTGAAGTACTTGAATAGTGAGCACGTTGGTGATGTTTTTGCCGAGCGCAAGGCCATCTTTGATGTATATTGCGAAAATGAGCGTGGCGAAAAGTTCATCGTTGAGATGCAGAATGCTTATCAGAAGTACTTCAAGGATCGTTCTTTGTTCTATTCTACTTTTCCTATCCGTGAACAGGCTCCAAAGGGGGCTGAATGGAACTTCAAGCTTGAACATGTTTACACTGTTGCTCTGCTGAATTTCGACTTGGAAGAAGAGGCATTTGACAAAAATGATATCAACCATGATGTGGGCTTGCTTGACAAGAAGACTCTTAAGGTTTTTAATGACAAACTTTCTTTCAAGTATGTTGAGATAGCGAAGTTCAACAAGACAGAGGAGGAGCTTGACACGCTTTATGATAAGTGGTTATATGTGTTGAAAAACCTTTCCCGATTGGATGAGCGTCCTGCTGCCTTGAAAGAGAAAGTGTTTACTAAACTCTTTGAGGAGGCCGAGATTGCGAAGTTCACCCCAAAAGAGTTGAAAGAATATGAGGATAGTTTGAAGGCGTATCGTGATGTCAAGAACTCTATAGATACGGCTTTGGAAAAGGGGCGTGAGGAAGGTAAAAACTCGATGGCTATCCAAATAGCAAAAAAGATGTTGGATGCTGGTATGGATATAGAAACAGTTATGCAAATAACAGATTTGTCAAAAAGTGAGATTGAGAAACTAAAATGATTATAGCTTTCACTTCATGTTGAATTCGCGCATCACACTTGGAGTTGGGAAACGAGAATAATAATTAATAAGGTGAATAATAATGGCAATGGAATACGGAATCGTGTATTTACTAACAAACCCCGTGATGCCTGGTCTCGTAAAGATTGGAATGACGGCACAGGAAGATATTGATAAGAGAATGAAGGAACTCTATACAACTGGTGTTCCCGTACCATTTGAATGTCAATATGCCTGCAAGGTTGATAAAAATGATTGTCTAAAAATTGAGAAAGCCCTTCATAAGGCATTCGAGCCTAACCGTGTCAACGCTACTCGTGAATTCTTCCGAATAAAGGTTGTTCAAGCCCAAGCTATCCTCGAATTATTCAACCAAGAGGATATTACCGAAAGCGTGGTTGACGAAATGGAGAATGATTTATCAGAAGAGGATAAGGCTGCTTCATTAAAAGCTACATCGAAACGCCCATCATTAAATTTTACAGAGATGGGACTAAACATAGGTGACGTGTTGACCTGGAAGGATGACCCAAAAATTAAAGTGGTTATCATTTCCGACCGAAAGATAAAATATAAGGATGAAGAAACCTCTTTAAGTGCTTTATCTGCGCAACTTAAAGGTTATAAGTCTAAGCATATTGCTCCTTGTTCGCATTGGCTATATGAGGATAAATTACTGAGCGATATTTATGATGAAACTTATCCGTTTGACGAATAACAACAACTTTTATGATTATGGATAGTGTTAGAGACTATCCCATAAAAAAAGCCACACAAAATAGCATAAGCATATAAATAAAGTTAAAATACATTGATAACGACGCTATCATTTGCATTATTGTGGATTTTTATATATCTTTGCAAGCAAATAATTATCTTTGATAAAATAAAAAATATAAAGATATGGCAAGAAAGTGGACAAGGGAAAATGTATTTGAAGAAAGCAAAAAGTATTCTTCAAGATCAGAATTCAAGAAGGGGAGTTCTGGCGCATTCCATATTGCATATATAAATGGTTGGTTAGACGAAATGACTTGGTTGGTTCACCCTGCACCAAAACCAAACAAATGGACGAAAGATGCAGTTTTTGAAGAATCAAAAAAATATTCGTCCTTTAGTGATTTCAACCGCAAAAATGCGTCAGCATATGCAGTTGCAAGAAAAAAAGGGTGGCTTGACGAAATGACTTGGCTTAAAAGAACAAGGGTTGTACGTGGTTTTTGGCAATCAAGAGAGAATATCTTTAATGAATCTCATAAGTATAAAACTTTAAAAGAATTCAGAGAAGCATGTTATACTGCTTATAATTTAGCTAAGGAAAACGGATGGCTGGATGAAATGACTTGGCTTGCGAAAGCAGAACGCAAACCTGATGGATATTGGAAAATCAAAGAAAATGTCTTTGAGGAATCCCATAATTATCAATCAGTAAAAGAGTTTTGTGATGCAAATTACCTTGCTTACAAGACAGCAAGCGATAACAATTGGCTAGATCAAATGACTTGGCTAAAGAAAGCAAATCGTATAAAAAAAGGGCATTGGAAAAATAAGGAGACAGTCTTCAAAGAAGCCAAAAAATATAAGTATAAAAGTGATTTTCGCCGTAAAGCTCCTTCTGCTTATGCTACCGCATGGAAAAACGGGTGGCTTATAGAAATGACATGGTTCCAGTCAAAGGGGTATGAACGTGCCATACAAGGACCTATACATAAGATTTATGTTTATATTGATGAGGACAAGAAATATGCTTATGTAGGAGCCACCAACAATATTGACCGCAGGGATTACGAACACAGAACTAATAGTAATGATTCTGTGTTTAAATATTTCGCAAACGAAGGTAAAGATGTCCCTAAATATAAAATATTGAGAGAAGGACTTACTATCATAGAAAGACAACGTGAAGAGCGAATACAATCCCTTTATTACAGAGATATACTCCACTATACATTGCTTAATAATATCAATGCTACAGGTGAGAACATTGGCTCTTTGGGTAGTCTCGTATATAAGTGGACAAGAAACAAAGTAATAAAAGAAGCAGAAAAATACAAAACGCCTACAGAGTTTTTTACAAAAGCTGCAGGTGCTTATGACGCAGCTCTTAAATACAAGATGATGAATAAAGAAACATTTCCATGGTTCTACAGCAAAAGAAAACCGCCTCGTTGGTGGAATGTAAAAGAACATGTCTTTGAAGAATCGAAGAAATATAAAACTTGGAATGAATTCTTTCTGAAGTCATCTGCTGCTCATTATTCTGCAAGGAAACATAAATGGGAATCTGAAATGACATGGCTAGCTCATGATCAAGCCGTTCAAGGTTATTGGCAAAATGAAGAACATGTCATAGAAGAATCTAAAAAGTATTCAACGAGAACTGATTTCCGCAAAGGTTGTCATGCTGCGTATGATTATGCATTAAAACACAATCTATGGGAAAAAATGCCTTGGATAAAAACTAAAGTGAGAGAACAAGGCTATTGGACAAAAGAACGTGTATTCGAAGAAGGTGCCAAATATTCAACTAAAATGGAATTTAAAAAGATGGCGCCAACTGCATATTCAAAAGCTGTAAAATACAAATGGATAGAAGAGATGAATTGGTTCATTTCTAATGTAAAGCCTAAGGGCTATTGGCAAAATAAGCAGAATACATTGAACGAATCTCATAAATACTCTTCACGCAGCGAGTTCAGATGGGGGAATCCTGGTGCTTATAGAGCTTCTATAGATAATGGGTGGATAGAAGAAATGACATGGCTAAAGCGCCCAAAGAGCTATAATTATAAATGGTCACGTGAAAATGTATTCATAGAATCACATAAGTATGAGTCTCGTAGTGCATTTAAAAAAGGTAGCCCTGCTGCATACAGAGTTGCGTTACAGAATGGATGGTTAGCAATAATGGTGTGGCTTAAAAAGTAAGAGACCTATATATAGAAAGTTTTATCATTATGTATAATCATAGCTAATTAACGGTTAACACAATAAGTATAAATAATATTTTAAATTAATAATTAACAATGGAATACAAACTGAAATGGCCTGATGTAAAAGGCCGAAAAGAGATTAAAGCTATTGACGTTAAATATGGTGACGTAGTAGCAGTTGCTGAATTTTACAGAAACTCGTTTACAAACGAAATTGAGTTTGGAAGAACAGGCTTAGCTGTTATGGAAAGTCCTGATTGGGCAATATGGTACATTAACCTATGTAAAGAAGAAGGACGAGTATGGGTTAATGACCCACTTCCAGATGATGTGATGTTATTTGAACCTACCGAAGAAGAAGAATATTTCGGTAAATTAATATTGTTGCAAGAATTATTTAATACATATTCAAATCCATATTTTAATGGTCAAGTAATAACAGATGCGACTATAGATAAATATCTAAAACTAGAATTTTCTAGTGTAATCGAATACATAAAAAAATATTCTGAAAAATGGGGATATAGATTTTGGGATGATGCTATTGACGCTATTGCTGAAGCTAAAAAAGAGAGAACGGCACAATTAGCAAATCTAAAATTATGTAAGAAGTAGGTGTAACTGCACTCTATAATGAAATGACTATCTCTAAATGAGGATAGCGTAATGTAATAAAAATTAGTCTAGATTACGTTTACATTGGAGAGAGGTTGGGGAATGTCCCACCTCTCTCTAAGTAAGATAGTCTTCCCCTCTCTCAAATACTTCTCTTATAATCCTCCATCTTCTTCAACTTATAATACAGCTCATGAGCGATATGATAGTCGGGATCGGAATCTGCAAGCCACTCCGAAAAATGGAGGTTGTGGTTCTTTTGGGTTTCCTGCTTTCTGAACGAATCTACCACGCATTTCTTTTCTACATCAGGAAACATCAGGTTCATGCGGGCAGCAAAGGCATTCTTGTCTTTACCCTCCTTCACCATGTGGAACGTATATTTCATCAGGCACCACACTATGTACCAGTTCTGCTGCTTGGTCATGTTGCCCTTTATCCAGAACTTCAACATCTTTTCTAACTTAAATGGATCCACCCAGTTGGCAAATAAAGAATCGCCATGATGCTCATAGTCATCAGCCTGGGCTATCTTCTCCTCCAACTTTCCATACTCACCCTGATACTTGAACAGCTTGACAAAATCTTCCGGTGAAGCCTGCTCTCGGACAAGTGTATGGACCAGCTCTTCTTCATCCTCTTCATTGATGTTATTATACCAATCTCCACATAGCTTATAATTTCCGTATTTATCTATCGTTTCTACCATCACTTTCTGTAAATCCACTTTAGTAAAACCCATTCTCCTGCTTTCCATGTGACGCTTCTGCACCTTTGCCTCATGCTCCAGATGAGCCGGTAACATATGCTCGTCAAAATCTCGCTTGATATAATGATAAATAATCACAGCCTCCTGATCAGTGCGGGAAAAACGGGTTCTGCACAAGTCGTTAAAATCATTGTATATACGGGTAATTGTAGCGATGGTTTTCTCCAAAGCCAACTTCAATCCGGTAGAGATAAAAACTTTCAAATTAGCTATAAAATGCGGAAACTCAGCACTAGTCTGAGCAGTTAGCTTCTCATACTGAGCATAAATAGCATTGTCACTAAGAAATTGTCCATAGTCATCTACATCCAAAAAATAGTTTACATGCTTATGAGCAATATCCTGAATGTCATTCAGTACCTTCTCCAAAACTTCCTTATAGATGGCCATCAGCTCATCATCATAGCTTTTGTAGATGCTAATATAGACTTTCTTATGGAGCGTATGAATATATTCAAGAAAATCTGTCAATTGCTCGGCAAGGTTTTGGTAAATATGATTGTAATGAGTAAGATCCTTTCGCTTTTCAGTTTTCCATTGAAAATCTTCCATAGCATGACGAATCTCCTTAGATAGATGCTCTGCTTCTCTCTTAAACTGGTCAACATCATCCTTAGTTACAGGTGTGTATTTCTTTTCTCCTGTAGCCTCATCCGTTACCAACAAATCTTCTTCTGAAGTAATTTTCAGGAGAAAGACGTAACGATTATCGTTAAAAGGTTGTTCTTCTGTTTCCATCGTTTTACTTATACAGGTTAAAATGTTAACAAAAAAATAAGCGGCGTAGGTTTCCCTGTAAGCACCGATATTCGGGTACCTGCAAGAACCTTCAACAAGGTACAAACAAGTACAGCCCACGCCGTAGAGGAGTGGACGCCTTGCTGTCACCGTCTTCTTGTTGAATTTCTGAATTTGCAGGTTCTGAATATCGTAGAAGTGTCAGATAATCAGCGTCTATCGTATTATGATTTCTATCTATTTTACTTTCTGTTTCTTACTTCAAAATTTTTAAAGAGTCGAGTTCACTTTGAAAGTGGATCCGATTCAAATTAAACAAATGTCTTGGCGGGGTTAAACCCTCCTTGACGATTACTAACTCAATCACTGTATAGCAACACCAGTGAAGTTTTCTGCGCATCATGCACAGAATTCGCCCCCAAAGTTACAAAATAATTGCGAAAAACGTGCATATTTATATAGATTAACACAAAAAAATGAGAAAAAACTTCAAAAAACATGGGCAAAGAGGGATTTATTGCATTTTTAAACAAAACCAAAACATCAAAATATTATATTACGTTCAATATCCGTTTATCCTGCATATTTTCAGTCTTTGATAAAATATGCTTATATTATCTTTGTTATGAAAGATTATTTATCTGCACGGAAAATGGAAAGAGAGAAAGAAATGATTTTTCAAGGAATCATGAGCAGAAATTGGCTCTCGGGGCTAAAAAAATGTGCCGCCGATGGCACTTTTCACCCCTACAGAAGGGTAAAAAGAGAGGGGTCAAGGCAGGTTGAAGAGGGGCACAAATGGGCATTTCGAGAATATTATTAACATATTTGACATAAAAACGCAATACAAGAAGAGCAGCACGTTGGGTATAAAATAGCATTTTCATACTCTTTGCGAAGTAAAACAACAAGAAAACAATTCAGTCTACAAAAATCTCTTTGCACTAATAATCAACGTTTTACAAACACAACACCATTCCTTTTAGAATAAATTTTCCATAACACTAGGGTGTCATTAAGGGTCAGTGTCATTAAGGGTCATTAAGGTTTTCGGGGGCGCAAATATCTATATAGTATAATATAAATAATATTTATATTATACTATAGTTCTTAATGACATTTGCATTCTCTTAATGACCCTTAATGACACTGACCCTTAATGACACGCTTTGCACCATCTGCATATTCTTCATCAGAAGCGCAGCAAGTTACTCCTGCAAGAAACGTGTAAAAATAGCATTGGGTTAAATTGCAATATATCAACCACTTACGCCATTTTTACCATCTTATTTCCGTAAAAACTTGATTTCGGCTTTAAAATTTCGTATCTTTGCACCGGCAATCGAAAGAACAGCCTTTTGTGCCTCAGGGCGGTCATCATAGAAGACCGCAGCGGGTCTT
>ENA-UERG01001579-UERG01001579.1-human-gut-metagenome-genome-assembly--contig:-NODE-1579-length-18395-cov-3.932908_pt1 | contig 18395 bp, 16 predicted proteins | sample MGYA00242954_ERZ507954 | MGnify/ENA primary metagenome ERZ507954 (study PRJEB26167, sample SAMN06115478) | human gut metagenome | host: Homo sapiens | place: China:Sichuan | collected 2015-01-21... | reverse complement strand
GACCCCCTACACGACCGAGGACGCCAAGATCGATCCGAAGACGAATCCGCTTTTTCAAAGGCTCTTCGGAAAGGAAGGCTTTCTGCCCCTCAACGAGGCGAACCTCGAAGAATTTCTCGCGGTGCCAGGCCTCAAGATGGCGGTCTTTGCCGAAGACCCCAACGCCAAGCGCGTGACGATGGACATCGTCGTGATCGCGCCCGAACTCAAGAAGGCCTTTGCCGGGGCGCTCTCGGACACGCGCTTTGCCGATCTCGCGGAAGCCAGAGCGCTTGCCGCCCGCTGGGGCCTGCGGCGCTTTCCCGCCGTGGCGCTTTTCCGTGACAGGATCTTTTTGGGGGCGGTCGAAGCGCTGCAGCCCTGGGAGACCTATTGCCGGCAGCTGGGCGAAATCGCCCGGCGCACGGAGGCTCCCGCGCGCACCATCGCCATCGCGCCCGTCTCGACGTCCTCCTGCGGCGACTGACGGAACGATTGAACGAAAGCTGAATCAATAAAAAGGGAGAACCATCCCATGGCAACGTTGACGACGAGTTCGGCCTGGGCCGACGTACGGCTCACCCCGGAAGAGGAACGGATTGCGGCGGAGGAAACCCTGCGGTTTCTCTCGGAAGTTTCCGACGAGGCGGCCCGCGCCCTGGCGGAGAAATCGGAGGAGGCGGCCCGAAGCCTTCACCGCGTCTGGGACTTTTCGTCCTTTTCTCCTGCGACGATTCCCTTTTTGATCGCGACGCTCGGAACGGGCGAAGTCCGCATCGTGCTCCACGGCGGGCTCGTGAAGATGGAGGAAACGGGCGTGCCCGCGCTCTGGCGCGTGCAGTTGGGTGAAACGCAGTCCTTCGTCCTCGCGCTCATTCCTCCGTCCGTCGTGGCGATGGCCTCGCGAGGCGAGGCGGGACTCAAGATTCCCGAATCGGCACCGGAGGGCGTCTTTGCGGCGCCCGCGATTCTCGAGGAACTCCGCGAGGCGCTCTCGAAGGCCGACACGACGCGTTGGAGCACGAAACCCGGTCACATGGTCGAGATGACGCGCCAGCCCCTGGCGCCGGGTGATCAGGCCTATCTTGCGGGCGTTCTGGGCTTGGGCGACATCGACATCCGCCTCTCGGGCTTTGCGGACTCCCGCATCATGAGCACCAAGGTGCGCGGCATCTGGCACACGCAGATTCTGAACCATGCCGGAAAAGGCCTGCTCGACGCCTACGTGGTCGGGCTCATTCCGGCGGAAGTGCCCGCAACCCCCGAAGAGCTCGAAGACACGGTCGCGCGCTGCAAGGAATTCGCCGGCGTGGTCGAGGCCGACCGGGCGAGAGGAGCGCTCGGATGACGAAGCCTTTCGACGACATTCCGCCGGGGCGCGTCGATCAGCTGCTCGACCGACTCAACGAAGCGCGGATCGGTCCCGACACCAAAATGCAGTGCAAGGTCTGCTGGTGGGTTTACGATCCCGAAGAAGGGTGCGAAGAGTGGGACATCCCGCCCGGAACCCCCTTTACGGAACTCCCCGAGCACTTCACCTGTCCGGGCTGCGGCAACGACAAGTCGTCCTTCCTCGTGAAGGACGACGAATGACGCCGTTTCTCTGTTCCTTCGGACGGCGCGGGTGACGAGCCCGCGTCTCGCTTTTGGGCGCTACACTTTCCCGAAAGCTTCGAAGGAGAAATTCATGCTTCGGGACCACATCGAGGTGCGCGGCGCGCGCGTGCACAACCTCAAGAACGTCGACGTGGACGTTCCACTTCACAAAATCGTGGGCGTCGCGGGCGTCTCGGGCTCGGGAAAGTCGTCCCTCGCGCTCGGCGTTCTCTACGCCGAAGGATCGCGCCGTTATCTCGAAGCGCTCTCCACCTATACGCGGCGCCGCATGACGCAGGCGCCCCGCGCCGAGGTGGACGAGGTTCTCTACGTCCCCGCGGCGCTCGCGCTCCGACAGCGCCCGGGCGTCCCCGGGCTCCGGAGCACCTTCGGGACGGGAACGGAACTTTTGAACGTCCTTCGCCTCATCTTCTCGCGTCTCGCCTCGCACCGCTGTCCGAACGGCCACCGCGTCCCGCCCGCGACGGACGTCGCGGCGGGGAAGGAACTCGTCTGTCCCGAGTGCGGCGCGCACTTCTTTGCGCCTTCCGCCGAAGAGCTCTCCTTCAACGGAAGAGGCGCCTGCACGCGTTGCGGCGGCACGGGCGTCGTGCGCACGGTCGACCGCTCGACTCTCGTGCCCGACGAAAGCCTCACGATCGACGAAGGGGCGGTCGCGCCCTGGAACACGCTCATGTGGTCCCTCATGACGGACGTCTGCCGCGCCATGGGCGTGCGGACCAACGTGCCTTTCCGGGACCTCACGCCCGAAGAAAAGAAGATCGTCTTCGAAGGTCCCGCCGTCAAGAAGCACATCCTCTACCGTCCCAAGAACGGGGAGGGCGCGACGCCCCTGGACTTCACCTTCTTCAACGCGGTCTACACGGTCGAAAACGCGCTCTCGAAGGTGAAGGACGAAAAGGGCATGAGGCGGGTTGAACGTTTCCTGCGCGCAATCCCGTGCCCCGACTGCGAAGGAACGCGACTCTCCGCCGCGGCCCGGGCTCCCGAAGTGGCGGGAATCACGCTCGACGCCGCCTGCCGCATGACCTTGAGGGACCTCGCCCTCTGGGTCGACGGATTGCCCGAGACCGTGCCCGAAAGCATGCGGACGATGGCCGAAAACCTCGCCGAGTCCTTCCGTTCGACCGCAAGGCGTCTGATGGACCTCGGGCTTTCCTATCTCACGCTCGACCGCTCAAGCGCGTCGCTCTCGACGGGCGAACGGCAGCGCATGCAGTTGGCGCGCGCCGTGCGAAACCGCACGACGGGCGTGCTCTATGTCCTCGACGAACCGTCGATCGGACTTCATCCCGCGAACCTTAAGGGCCTTACGGGCGTGATCCGCGACCTCGTCTCGGACGGCAATTCCGTGCTCTTGGTTGACCATGACGCGTCGCTTCTCTCGGAAGTCGATCACCTGATCGAACTCGGCCCCGGGGCGGGCGTCGAGGGCGGAAGGATTCTGACGCAGGGGCCGCTTGCCGTCGTGCGCAAGGATCCCGCCTCGAAGATCGCTCCCTATCTGACGGACCATCCTCTTTTCCGAACGGAGCGCGCCGCGCCCGATCACCTCTTCGACTTGGGGCGCATTCATCTCGAGACCGGGGCGATCCACACGGTGAAGCCCCTGTCGCTCGACATCCCCAAGGGGCGCCTCACGGTGGTGACGGGCGTCTCGGGGTCGGGGAAGACGACGCTCGTCTTGGAGAGCCTCGTGCCGGCCTTGGAAGCGCTCACGGAAGGAAAGCCCATGCCCGACCACGTCCGAAACATCGAAGCCGAGGGGATCCGCCGCGTGAAGCTGATCGACGCGACGCCCGTCGGCATCAACGTGCGCTCGACCGTCGCCACCTACGCGAACGTCCACGACGAGTGGCGAAAACTTTTCGCCAGAACGAAGGACGCCAAGGCCCGGGGCAAGAAAGCCGGGGACTTCTCCTACAACACGGGGTCGCTTCGCTGTCCCGAGTGCGACGGCACGGGCGTCGTGACGCTTGACGTGCAGTTCCTCCCCGACGTGGAAATCCCGTGTCCCGCCTGCCGGGGTAGCCGCTACGCGAAGGAAGCCGAGACGATCTTCTTTAAAAACAAGGAAGGCGAGCGCCGCACGCTCCCGCAGCTCATGGCCTCCGACGTGCACGAAGCCGTGCGCTTTTGCCGAGACGAAAAGACCGTGGCCGCGCGCCTCAAGATTTTGGACGACCTCGGGCTCGGCTATCTGACGCTCGGCGAAGCGACGCCCGCGCTTTCGGGCGGGGAGGCGCAGCGCCTGAAGCTCGCCTCCGAAATGGGACGCGGGCAGGGCGACGCCGTCTTCGTCTTTGACGAACCCACGATCGGCCTTCATCCCGAAGACGTGAAGACCTTGGTCGGCGTCTTTGACCGGTTGCTCGCCGCGGGCGCCACCGTCGTCGTGATCGAGCACGACCTCGACGTGATCCGCTCGGCCGACTACGTCGTGGACCTCGGGCCGGGCGGGGGAGAAGAGGGCGGACGGATCGTCGCCTGCGGCACGCCCGAAGCGGTCCGCAACACGACCGAGAGCCGCACGGGGCGCTTCCTCTGATCCGCGCCCTCCGAAGAAACCCGCGGCGACGATTTTCGCCGCATCCTTTACGGCGGTCGCGGGCGGCTCTTCTTAGAATGTCGGAAGAACGAATCGGATTTTTTGTCGCATGAACTTCGCCGCTCTTTCCCGAACGCTCAGGCGCCACTCTCTCTGGACCACGCTCAAAAACCTGACGGGGTTCTTTTTTGCGCGTCTCAAGGACACGCAGATTCAGGAAGTGGCGTCCTCGATGACGCTGACGACGCTTCTCTCCCTCATTCCGCTTCTGGCCGTGAGTCTCGCGGTCTTTGCGGCGTTTCCGAGCTTTGCCTCGTCGCGCGCGGCTCTCGAGGCGATGATTCTCGAGAGTTTCCTGCCCCCGCAGTACAGCGAGCAGATCGTTCACTACCTGAAGGTCTTCATGACGCAGGCTTCGGGCCTCGGGATCTTCGGTCTGGCGGGCTTGGCCGTGACGGCGCTCCTTTTGATCGACAAGTTCTTCGTCACGATCAACAGCATCTTCAAGGTGCGGCGCCTTCGCCCCTGGCCGCAGCGCGCGCTCATCTACTGGGGGATGCTCACGCTCGCGCCGGCGGCGATCTTTTTGTCGCTCACCATGTCGAAGAAGGCGATCGAAATCGCCATGAGCGGGGTCGAGGCGCCGGGCTTTTTCAACACCCTCTACTTCTGGGGACAGGTGCTCCTGCAGGGCCTCGGCTACGCCGTTCTCTACAAGTTCGTCCCGAACTGCCGAGTGCCCGCCCAGAACGCGCTCATCGGGGGGCTTTCGGTCGCGGTCGTGGGACAGATCGTCAAGAGCGGTTTTGAAACCTACGTGACGGCGGGAACGCTTTCGAACGTCTACGGCGCCTTCGTGGCGCTTCCCGTCTTCCTGTTGTGGCTCTACGTCACGTGGCTCCTCGTGTTTTCGGGGGCCGCCATCACCGCGACGATTCCGCTCCTTTTCTCGGGGCGCTACGCCGACAGCTACAAGCGCGGCAACGACTTCCTCACGGGCGTCGCGCTCCTTCGCGTGCTCCTCGACGCGCGCCGCGCCGGCAATCCGTCCGTCGACATCGAAACGCTCTGCAGCGAAGTCGACAGCTATCCGGAAGCGGCCGAACGGATTCTTCACGCGCTCGCTTCGGTCGGCTACTGCGCGGAAGTCAATCAGGACAAAAAGCGGGGCGGCCATTGGGTGCTTTTGTGCGATCCTTCGAAAAAGAGTCTGAAGGACGCCCTTCACGCGCTTCTCGTCGATCAGACGAACCGACTCGTGCTCCCGAAGCGCGAAGCGACCCGCCGAGACGAAGGAATGCTCTGCGACTGGTACCGCGCCGTGCGCTCGGGCGAGGCGATCAGCCGACCGCTCGACGAAATCTTCCCCGCGGACGAAGGAAAGGAGCCGCCGTCCGCACCGGCGGTTCCGTCTGCGGTCTGCGCTCCCTGAGAACCCGATCCCGCTTTTTCGAACGCCCTCCTTCCTTCGGGAAGAGGGGCGTTTTTGCGGTGCTTTTCTTTTATTTTCGTACTAAAGAGTACCAATGTACTGATTGGTATCGAAAATATTTGGTACCGGAGAGCCCTGTCTTTTTCGCATCTTCGCAACAGATTTGTTTATTCATGTTTTACACAGAATAAAAACGAAGCGAGCGATCATTATTTTTCGTCCGGAAGAAGGAAGGGTGATTCGAAAAGAACTGATGAGTACAAAAACGGTCTCCGATGCCGTAGGATGAAGTCTTTCCTCAACAAGACGCGGGCGCACGCCGCCCGCCCCAACTTTCAGAGAGACCCTCCATGCAACATTGGATCCGACTGTCCGCTGCGGCGGGCGCCTGTCTTTTCTCGGTCGCCGCCGTGACGGCCGCCGACATTGAAGCCTACGGCGTTCTCGACACCTATTTGGAAGCCTATTCGAACGGCGACGGCACGACGACGCGCCTTTCTTCGGGCGGCGCATCGCCCTCGTGCTACGGCCTTCGCGGCGAAGAACAGCTCGCCGACGGCCTCAAGGCCTTCTTCGCGCTCGAAGGGGGCCTTCTCGTCGACCGGGGAACGTCGACCCCCGACGGTCCCGGCGCGGAAAACTACATCTTCCAGCGTCACGCCTACGTGGGCCTTGCGGGCGACTTCGGGCGCGTGTCGTTCGGCTACCAGTACACACCCACCTTCATTGCGCTCGCCTCGATGGACCCCTCGGGCTTTTCGCTCGGTTCCGCCATGGGCACCTTCTCTTCGCCCACGGCCCGCGGCGTGAACGGCGGCGCCGCCTCCGACCTCACGTCCCGCTCCGCGAACGCCGTGTCGTACCAGTCGCCGAAGCTCGGCAACTTCGTCTTCACGCTCTTTGCGGGCTTGGGCGAAAAGGAAAAAACCGCGAACGACGTGTCGTCGACGCGCGGCAACTACTACGGCGGGTCGGCCCGCTACATGAACGGGGCCCTCACGAGCGTTCTCGCCTTCGGGATCCACAAGGCGCAGTTCAACCGAGACGCCGAGGGGCACGACTATTCGGGGAACGACTATCAGGTCGACTTCGCCGTGAACTACGATTTCGGGTTCATCAAGCCCGCCCTCAACTTCGCCTGGAAGAAGGGGAACGACCGCTCCTCGGGCGTTGCGCCCGCCGCCTTCGAGTCGGAAAACATCTTCGTCTCGCAGGCGGGCTTCTCGGCTCCTGTCGCGGGCGGGCGTTGGATGGCGAGCGTCGCCTATGCGCGCAACAGCACGACGGAAGACGCCGATGCCGTGTCGGCAGGTACGCGCTATGAATATCCGCTCTCGAAGAAGACCTTCGTCTACACGGGCGCGATCGCGGTCTGGAACGAAGACCACGCCGACTACAGCCTTTCGGGCGGCGGCGGTTCCACGGCCGGCATCCCGACGGTGATGGGGAAGAACGCCTCGACCTTCTTCGCCGGGATCAACACGCGCTTCTGACGCGCGGTTGACCGTGCCTTCGGGGCCTCACGCTCCGAAGGCGGTTTCTCACAACAAAACTACGCCTTCCGTCACTCGTTGTGTGTCGGAAGGGGGTTTCGTCGGATGTTCGCGAAAGGATTGTTGTAGAGTGGAAAAGAGAAAGACTCACGCCAAGGAAATCCTCATGCCGACTCTAAAGATTTGTCTCGATGATTTCGACGCGGCGCTTCTCGAGTCGCTTGCCGAGTCAACCGGACGATCCAAGTCGTCGCTCGTGAGCCAAGCCCTTCGTGAGCTCCACGCGGCGTTGCTCGACGAACCCCGCGTGACCCGGCTCTCGGACGAAGCGTTCGAAGACTTCCTGCGGAAACTCTCGGAGCCTGAAACCGACCCGAAAGTGCTCGAAGCCCGCCGCGGGCTCGAGGCTTTCGTTCCCGTGTGGGAGCGCTGAGAACGGCGAACAAAATCGGGCTATCGGGCACTATCGATCAAAGGTCGTTTTACCGATTGCTTGATTCGGCGACTCAAAGAACGCCTTTCTCCCGCGCCTTGGCGCGCAGTCCCTCGAGCGCCTTTTCTTGGTCGACGTCCGTGAGGACGGGCAGGAAGACCGTGATCTCTTCCACGGGCCAGTCCCACCAACGAAGCTTCAGAAGGAGTTCGACGACCTCTTCGGGAAAGCGCATTTTGACGACCCGCGCGGGATTCCCCGCGACGACGGCGTAGGGCGGGACGTCCTTCGCCACGATCGCATAAGCCGCAACGATCGCGCCGTCGCCGATCTTCACGCCCGGGAGGATCTTGGCTTCGCGACCGATCCAGACGTCGTTGCCTACGACGGTGTCGCCCTTTTTCGGGAGTTCCTCGATGTGGGGCGTCGTCGTTTCGCGCCAGAGGCCGCCCATGACGTTGAAGGGATAGGTGGAGAAACTCGCCATGCGGTGGTTCGCCGCTCCCATCATGAATTGCACGCCCTTCGCGATCGAGCAGAACTTCCCGATCACGAGGCGGTCGCCGAAGAATTCGTAGTGAAAGAGAACGTTTCGTTCCTGAAACTTCGTCGGATCTTCGTCGCTGTCGTAGTAGGTGTAGTCGCCCACCGAAATGTTCTTTCCGTGCACGACGTTTTTGAGATACACGGTCGTTCCGTATTCGTTGGCGAAGACCTGGTTCGGATCGGGAATCTTGTGTTCGGACATAGGGGAATCCTTCGGATACGAAAAGGGCCGTCGTTCCGAAGGAAAGACGGCCCGGAGAGGCTTACTTCAGGATTTCGGCCTTTAGAATCTTGACGGGTTTGACCGGAACGTCGCCCATGCCGCGGCGAACGGTGGTCTTGACGGCCGCGATCTTGTCGACCACGGCTTCGCCCTCGACGACGCGGCCGAAGACGGCGTAGCCGTTGCCGTCCTGCGCGCGGTCGGCGTTGAGGAAGTCGTTGTTCGCGACGTTGATTTAGAACTGGCGCGTCGCCGAGTGCGGATAGCTCGTGCGGGCCATGGCGATCGTGTAGCGGTCGTTCGGAAGTCCGCCGCGGGCTTCAAGCGGAATCGGGGCGCGCGTGGGCTTTTCCGTCATGTCTTCCGTAAAGCCCCCGCCCTGGATCATGAAGCCCGAGATCACGCGGTGGAAGATCGTGCCCGCGTAGTGGCCGTCCTTCACGTACTGAAGGAAGTTCTTCACGGTGATCGGGGCGCGGTCGGGAGCGAGTTCCACGACGATGCGGCCTTCGGAGGTTTCGAGCGCGACGCGCGGGTCGCCCGCGGCGGCCTGAACGGAGAGGGCCGCGCAAAGGGGCAGGGCGGCGAGAAGCAAACGGGTACGGATCTGCATCGGAAAATTCCTTAGTCAAACGAAATCGGGGGCGTAGAGCCCCCAATCAAAAAGCGTTACTTGCCGAGAATGCGCTCGAGCGAGCGAAGGCGCTGCGCAAGCACGCGGTTGTTCGGGAGCGCGGGCTGCGCGGCCTGGTAGTTTTCCACGGCGAGCGCAAGGTAGACGTCGCCCAAGTTCTTGCGGGCGAGCGCGAATTCGGGATTGATGACGAGCGCCTTCTGCAGGAGCGCGACGCTCGCCTCAAGATTGCCGAGGCCCGCCTCGATCACGGCGAGGTTGTTGTAGGGCTCGGGGATTTCGGGATAGTCGGCGATGAGCGAGCGAAGGACCTTCGCGGCCTCTTCGGTGCGCTCCATTGTTTCGAGGGCGACCGCCTTCTGGAAGACGAGCTGCGCGTTGCGGGGATTGCGCTGGATGCCGATTTCGGCGAGTTCGAGCGCCTGCGGCGCACGGCCGTTGCGAAGGAGTCGTTCGACCTGCACGGAGAAGTCGGCGTTTTGCATCGTGGCGGCGAGCTCCTCCATTTCCGAGGCGGCGAAGCCGGCCGTGGAGAAGAGAAGCAAACCCGAAACGAGAAGGGGAGCGAAGCGTTTCATGAAGCAACGAAGAATAGGTAATCTCAACGGGTGACGCGGCCGCGAATCGCACAGGGGCCGCGCCCAAAAGGCAAAGCGGTGCGTCTATACTTTGGGACGTTCCGCAAACCGACATTGTAGCGAAAGCGTCTCGGGCCGCAAGGGTTCGCGGCGCCTTCAGGAAAGTTCGGTTACTTTTTCGAAGGCCTCCCCGCGACGGTAGGGCTTCGATTCGACCTGAATAATGCAATGCGTCCCCGAGGGGGACGCGCCGACTAGGGAATTCAGATGGCGCTATCCATTTACTCCACGCTGAGCCGCACGCAATCGTCCTTTACGCCCATCGAGCCAAACCACGTTCGGATGTACGTCTGCGGCGTGACGGTGTACGACTACTGCCACATCGGACACGGCCGCACCTTCGTCGCCTTCGACATCGTGCGCCGCTGGCTCGAAGCGTCGGGCTACAAGGTCACCTTCGTGCGCAACATCACGGACGTCGACGACAAGATCATCCGCCGCGCGGCCGAACGGGGCGTGACGACGGACGAGCTCACCGACGAATTCGCCCGCGCCATGCAGGAAGACATGCTCGCGCTCGGGTGCCTCGCGCCCACGCACGAACCCCGCGCGACGAAGTACATCCCGCAGATGCTGCGCTTGGTCGACCTTCTCGCCGAAAAGGGCCTCGCCTATCAGGCCGAGGACGGCGACGTCGACTACGCCGTGCGCCGCTTCCCGGGCTACGGGAAGCTTTCCGGGAAGCGCCTCGACGAACAGCAGTCGGGCGCCCGCGTCGAGGTGGATTCCTCGAAGCGCGATCCGCTCGACTTCGTTCTTTGGAAGTCCGCCAAGCCCGGCGAACCCTCCTGGGATTCGAAGTGGGGCCGCGGCCGTCCGGGCTGGCACATCGAATGCTCCGCGATGGCGCAGGACCTGCTCGGGAACACCTTCGACATCCACGGGGGCGGTCCGGACCTCATCTTCCCGCACCATGAAAACGAAATCGCCCAGAGCGAAGGCGCCAACGGCGTTCCCTTCGCGAAGGTCTGGATGCACTCGGGTCCGTTGCGCGTGCGCATGGCCGACGGTTCCGAAGTCAAGATGAGCAAGTCGCTCGGCAACTTCTGGACGATCCGCGACGCCCTCAAGGAAACGAACGCCGCCTACGGCGAAAAGAACGGCGCCGAAGTCCTGCGCTTCTTCCTGATGCGCAGCCACTACCGCAGCCCCGTCACCTTCGGTCCGAGCCTCATCGAAGACGCCCAGAAGGCGCTCGTTCGCCTCTACGGCGCTTTGAAGGGGCGCGAAGCCGCCCCCGGTCCCGTCGACTGGACGGAAGCCCACGCCGCCCGCTTCAAGGCGGCGATGGACGACGACTTCAATACGCCGCAGGCCGTGGGCGTTCTCTTTGACCTCGCGCTCGAAGTGAACCGCACGGGCTCGCCCGAACTCGTCCGGCAGCTGCGCGGTCTCGGCGCGGTCCTGAACGTCCTGCAGCTCGATCCGGAAGCCTTCCTGAAGGGCGCCGTGACCGAAGGCGACGAAGCCCGCATCGAAGCGCTCATCGCCGAGCGCGCCGCGGCGAAGAAGGCCCGCAACTTTGCGCGCGCCGACGAAATTCGCGATCAACTGAAAAACGAAAGCATCGAACTCCTCGACGGTCCGCAGGGCACGACCTGGCGCCGCATCGGGTAAGAGAAGAATATGACGAAGAGTGTGTTTTTGGACTTCGAGCGCGACATCGAGGCGCTCGAAACGAAGATTGAAGAACTCCGCGAGCTCGAGCTCGACGCCGAGCAGCACAAGGCCGTTTCGATCACGGGCGAAATCAATCAGCTCGAGGCAAAGGCGGGCGAAATGCTCAAAAAGGTGTACGCCGACCTTACGCCCTGGCAGATTTCGCAGGTGGCCCGCCACCCGAATCGTCCCTATACGCTCGACTACATCGAGTCGATCTTCACGGATTTTCATGAACTCCACGGCGACCGCGCCTACGCGGACGACGAGGCGATCGTCGGGGGCCTCGCGCGCCTCGCCGACATGAACGTCGTCGTGATCGGTCATCAGAAGGGGCGCAGTCTTCGCGAGCGCACCCGCCGCAACTTCGGCATGGCCCGTCCCGAAGGCTACCGCAAGGCGCTTCGTCTCATGAAGCTCGCCGAAAAGTTCAACCTCCCCGTCGTCACCTTCGTCGACACGCCGGGGGCTTATCCCGGGATCGGCGCCGAAGAGCGCGGCCAGTCCGAGGCGATCGGCCGCAACCTCTATGAGATGGCGACGCTCGGCGTCCCCATCGTCACCTGCGTGATCGGGGAGGGCGGCTCGGGCGGCGCGCTCGCGATCGCCGTCGCCGACGTCGTGATGATGCTGCAGTATTCGACCTACTCGGTGATTTCGCCCGAAGGCTGCGCCTCGATCCTCTGGAAGGACGCGGCCGAAGCTTCCCGCGCCGCGGACGCTCTTGGGCTTACGGCCGACCGCCTTTCCGCTCTGGGGCTTGTCGACCGCGTGCTCTCCGAACCGCTCGGGGGCGCGCACCGCGATCCGAAGTTGATGAGCGTGACCCTGAAGAAGGCGCTCGTCGACGAACTGCGCGGTCTCTTGACGCTCACGAAGGAAGAGCTTCTCGCGCGCCGCGCCGAACGGCTCGACCACTACGGCGTCTTTACGACGGAAACGGTCAAGAAAGAAGCCTGATGCCCTGAGTCTCATCGAAACGAAACGCCCGGTTCCTTGCGAACGGGCGTTTTCTTTTCGGAAGGGCGCCGAGACAAAACGGTCCGCTCATGAGGTCCTTTGAGGCTCGGATTTGACGCAAGGCAAGGAGATGCTTCACGCGGACACCGCAAAGCAAACGGCGGGAGTAAGATTCCTCTTCGTCAGTCCCCATCGTCTAGTGGTCCAGGACGCCGGCCTCTCACGCCGACAACACGGGTTCGAACCCCGTTGGGGACGCCAGGTTTTCTAAAGATTGCCCGTCCGCCGCAACGGATTCGGGCAATTTTTTTGTCCCTCGAAAAAGTGAAATCCGTCGGCCGGTCAGTGAGAAAAACGATTTCTCTTCATCGGCATGGAGAAACGGTTCGTCGCCCGCCGAATGGTTTCCGACGGTACATTCGAACCGTTTCGCCGGGTTTCTCCGTTGAAGCGCGAAAAGCGGGCATGCCGGTCTCCTTCGAGCGGCAACATTTCGACGAATTCTTGCCGCGACGGACCGGTCCGTCGCGGCGGCGACGAACGGGCGCAGAGAGTCACGGGAAGGTCCCGTGGATTTCAAAGCCGTGACGCCTTCGACGCACTGCTACAATGGTCGGCAACACTGAAGACAAGAGGCCTTCCCGTCCTCGAAGGTCCTCTCCTCCAAGAGAGCTTGCCATGACCACTCTTTCGCATCTGAATGTTCGTTTCGCTTCGCGCCTTCTTTGTACGGTAGGCGCCGCCGGTCTCCTCGCCGCCTGCTCCTCCGAACCCGAACAGCCCAAGGGGCCGACGCCCGAAGAGATCGCCAAGGAGGCGCAGGGCGCCTTCGTCGCGAGCGTTCCGGGCGTCTACGAGGGTGTTTTGCCCTGCGCCGACTGCTCGGGGATCCGCACGGAACTTTACGTTCGCGCCAAGGGGAGCTACACCCGTGTTTCGCACTACGAAGGAAAGGAGGGCTCCTGGGAAGAAGCGGGCGTCTGGCGCGTGGAATTCGCTCCCGACGCGCAGACGATCGAGGGCGCCACGGTCATCTTCGAGCCGGTTCTCTCGGACGATACGGGCTGGAAGGCCGTTCCGCAGGGACCCGCCCTGCGGCTTCTCGACCGAGAAGGAAAGCCCGTAGAAGGGGCGCTTGCCGAAGACTACGTTCTGCGCAAAAACTGACGGAGCCGTCTGCGAAGACCGCGTGCGGGAGCGCGGGAATGGATTCGGCGCAAGCATCCAGCATGCGCCCGGAGAAGAAAATTTCGTTCGCTTCGTGAACGGCAAAGTTCTCGATATGCGACAAAAAAGGCCGAAGCCTTTCCTGCGGCGGCAGGTTGGCTTCGGCCGGGGGAGTCCCGCGACAGATCGGTCAGAAGCGCTTTTGCGTCTTCGCGAAGTCCGTATGGGAGGAAACGTACACGACCTTCGGGTGCGTGCCCGCGGCTTCGTTCATCGGACGGGCCTGGGCGAGCAGGGCCTTCGCTTCGGGCGACGGGTTGTCGTAGTCGACGAAGGTGAGCGCACCCGTCGCGCAGGCGGCGACGCAGGCCGGAGGCAACCCCTTCGAGGTGCGGTGCGTGCAGAGCGTGCAGTGCTCGGCCTTGCCCGGCGTACGGGCGTTTTCCGGACGCACCGGGATCACTTCCAGCGGGGTCTTCTCACCGAAGTACGAGGTCTTCTTCGGATCCGCGAACTGCGGAGCGCCGTAGGGGCAGGCCTTTTCGCACATGCGGCAGCCGATGCACTTGGCGTGGTCGACCAGGACTTCTCCCGCGGGCCCCTTGTGAATCGCCTTGGCGGGACAGACCTTCATGCAGGCGGGATCTTCGCAGTGCATGCAGGAGAGTCGGAAGTACTCGATCACCCGGGCCTTTTCGTGCTCGATTCGGTCGATGCGGTTCCACTTGACGCCCGGAAGAACCTGATTTTCTTCCTTGCAGGCGGTGAAGCACGCGTGGCAGCCGACGCATTCGTTGGTGTTGACGATGATGCCGTATTTCATGGTTTTGCTCCTTACGCCTTCTTCTTGACGCTCACGGGCACTTCAAAGTAGCAGCAGTAGCCCGACATCGGGTCGCGGTGTTCGCGCGTCATGAGGGTCTGAGTGTTTTGCTTGCCGAGCCACCCGTACTGGGCGTCGATCATGCCTTCGGGAACGATGATCGAAACGCAGGCGCGTGCCTCGACGGGACCGCCGTAGGGACTGCGGATCTCGACCCAGTCGCCTTCGCGGATGCCGCGCTTTTGGGCTTCCTTCGGGTTGATGTTGATCGTGAGCGCGTCCTCGATTTCCATGAGGTAGGGCTGATCCGTACGGGTCTTCGAGTGCGTGATGTAGGGCTTGCGCGATCCGTTCAGGAGACGCAGGTCAAATTCCTTCGAGAGCGGCATCATCGGACGGAATTCCGGAATCGCGGGATAGCCGAACTTGCGGGCGCGTTCGCTCGCGAAGTCAAGCTTGCCGCTCTGCGTGTTGAAGCCCGGCTTCCCGTCGGGACGGAGACGCCCGAGTTCGTACTTCTTCGAAGCGGGCTTCGGAGCGGGGAGCACCGAAACCTTCGGGAGCGCGGCGGCGAAATCGTCCCAGTTGCAGCCTTCGTACTGGCGCAGCACGAAGTCGCAGGCCTTGACGGGGTCGCCGTCGAAGAAGTGTTCGGGCTTGTCGACGATGCAGCCGATTTCGAACGCGATGCGCCAGTCTTCCTTCGCTTCGCCCAGGGGCTTCACCGGACGACGCACGGCGACGCGCGGACCGTAGAAGCCAAAGGGCGCGTAGCGTTCGTAGTTCATGGCCGCGGGCAGAATGATGTCGAGGTCGCGGTGGCTGTCGGGACGGTAGAAGTAGTCCGCGCTGAAGGCGAAGTCGAGTTTCGCGATCGCCTTGGCGTAGACCTCGGGCTGCGGCCAGATGTTGACGTTGAAGCCCCATCCGCAGAACATGCGGACCTTGCCGGCATCGATCCATTCGGGAAGGTTGTTCGGGCTGGCCTGGTCCTTCATGTCGTGCCAGAGGGGCACCTCGTTCTTATCGAGGCGGCGCGCCTTCTGTTCGGGGGCGTTGAACCACGGGTGATCGGCCAGTGCGGAGTGCAGACCGTAGGCCGCCATCGTGAGGCCCTTGGCGCCCTGCGGGAACTGCACGCCGCCCGGGATGTCGATGTAGCCCATGACGATCGGAAGGAGCAGCACGGCGCGGGCGTTGTTGACGCCGTTCGAATTGTGCGAGAGCGACTGCGTCGTGAGCGTGAAGGTGCCCGGTCCCTGCGCCCAGAGGCGGGCGCCTTCGACGACGAGCTTCGCGGGAACGCCCGTGAGTTCTTCGGTCTTTTCCGGCGTGAAGCTTTCGCAGTAGGCGGCGTACTCTTCAAAGCCGTGCGTCCACTTCGCGACGAATTCCTTGTTGTAGAGGTTTTCCTTGATGAGGACGCGGATCATGCCCGCCACGAGCGCGGCGTCGGTACCGATGCGCGGTTGCAGGTGGATGTCGGCGATTTCGGCGGCCTTCGTGCGGCGCGAGTCGATCGTGATGATCTTGCAGCCGCGCTTCTTCGCGGCCTGAATGGCCTGCCACCAGCCCATGGGCTGCGCCCAGACGTTCGTCGCGAGAATGAGATAGACCTTGGTGTCGGGCGTGGGCGAGCCCCCGTTGTTGGGCATGCCGAAGTTGAGTTCTTCGGCCATCATGCAGCCCGAGCGGCAGCCGACCGACGATTCCGTGCCCCAGGTGACGGAGCCGAAGTAGCGCGCGAGGCGATAGATGGCGGGACGCGGTTCCTTCGGGTCGCCCGCGTAGAACATCACGCTGTCGGCACCGTACTTCTCGCGCGTGGCGAGCATGTGGGAGGTGATCTCCTTGTAGGCTTCGTCCCAGGAGATGCGCACCCAGCCCGGATCGGCGGAACCCTTGGGGTTCGTTCGCTTCATCGGGTAGAGGAGGCGGTTCGGATTGTAGAGGCGCTGCAGGGTCGCCCAACCCTTGGAGCAGAGCCAGTGGTTGGGATTTTCCTTCCAGTTGTCGATGCGGTGGATGACGTTTCCTTTCGCTTCGAAGCGAATGCCGCAGGAAGGCACGTGGTTGCAGGAGTCGCAAATCGTGAAGCCCGTCCAGGATTCTTCGGGGGCGGCGCCGTCGGTCTTCGCAAAGATCGACGGGGCGGCGGGAAGCGCCGCGGCAAGCGCGCCGGCACGCAGAAGCGAGCGTCGTGAGAATTTCGCGGTCATGGCAAAGAGTCTCCGTTCGTCGTTGTGGGAGTGTTTTGGGATCTTCTCAACGATAGGCTGACTGCACGACGGCGCAAATTCTGAACGAACCCGACCGAACTCTCAAAATGTGAAGGATGTTTTTCGCACGAATGACGTTATGGTCTGACGGAATAACGAACGGATCCCTCCGGCATGGGAGAAGCTCTTCTTGCGCGCGGGACCTGAAAACCTTCGGTTTTCTCTTCGAAGCTCTTTGCGAAAGGAGCCTGCGTGTTTACGTCGAATCTCTCGTGGGGCAAGCTCTTGCATTATCAATGACTGCAAGCAAAAGGAAATCGATGCGGTGATCGAAATGCCGAACGGTATCGGCGACCGTTCTTTTTCGATAGTTCCGAGGGAGACTTTTCGCGGCAACGCCCAGAAATGTCGCCGCAAGGGAGGGATCGCCGAAATGCCGTTTCGGGGCCTCCTTCACGCGAACCGACGAGCGCACATTGGGGGGTGATCGTCGATCACGAAAAGCCGTTCAAGGGTGTCGAGGTGGGTTTTGACTGTTCGCCAAATCAGGTCCTGGCCGTCTGCAGCCTTTATGTCTTTCTGCAGCGTTCCAATGTCTACATCATGGAAATTCTCTAATTTCCAAATCAGAAAATCTTCTGACATGTATGTCAGAGAATTTTCTGAAGTGGAAAGATGGAAGAAAAGGAGGCCGGGCGTTGATCTTGGCCGGAAGGTCTTTGTGTCAACCTCTTGCCGAGGAGATTTCTTCGAAGTCTTTGTGGACACAAACTGGAGGCAATAGATCCGGCCCCCTATTTAACCGTTTCGCTCAGGTCCCAGACCGGATCGTAGAGATCGAAGGATTCGGAAAGTTTTTTCGCGACCTCGTCCGGGTTGAGCCCGCGCAGCTTCTCCGCGATGACGGAGCGGAACCACTGCAGCGCCGGATCCCTTTCGGTCCGCTCATGCCAGATCATGCGGGCCTTCCAGACGACGGCGCTGGCCGTCGGGGCGGCGGGAAGGATGGCGAGCGGCAGTTCCTTGACGAGACACTTTGCCGTAAAGGTGGGGAGCATGACGTAGAAGTCGGTTTCCAGAAGGAAAAAGGCGCTCGCGAGATAATAGCCGCAGTCCATGGCGACGCGGTCGTCCGCCCGGCGCACGGCGGCTTTTCCTTCGATCGATCCGTAGGTGAGCTTGATTTCTCTGTAGGGGGCGAGATCTTCCGCACGAAGTTTCCCGCCTTCGCGCCGACGTTCCTCCATGAGATAGACGAGCGGATGGTCCTTGCGCACGACGAGGACGTGATCGGTGGCGAACAGCTCAAGCTCCCGGTAGTCGGACTCAAGCTGCAGGGGCGGCGCGTAAAAGGCGACGTCGATGTTGCCCGAGGCGAGGAGCCTCGGAAAGTCGTCGGTGAGCGGAACGCAGGAGAGATGCAGGCCAGGCGCGGTCCCGTAGAGGTCTTGAAGACACGGCATTAAAAAGCCGAAGATCGCGTTGTCGACGCCCGCCACGCGAATCGTGCTTCGCAGGTCGGCGGGCGAGAACTGTGCCGGACGGCGCACGATGTCGATGAGTTCGTCCTGCACGGCCCGCAGTTTCGGCAGAAGTTCGTTCATTCGGGCGGTCGGAACGAGTCCGTCGCGTCCGCGCAGGAAAAGCGGATCATGGAGGAGTCCCCGAAGCGTCGTCATCTGCCGCGAAGCCGTCGCGACGCTCACGTTCAGCTGTTGCGCGGTGAGCGTGATGGAACGCGTATCCCAGACGGAGAGAAGGAACCAAATTTGCTCGGATGTGATGTGTTCGCGGTTCATGACGGGGTCGACCTTGAAATGGGAAAGCGCAAAAAGGAGGAAGCAGGCGCACTTCCGTCAGCCTATCAGCGGATCCCGCAAGTGGGAAGAGTTGACGCGGCGTCGTTTTCCCGAAAGGACGGGTGAAATCGTTGCCTGCCGTGCGGACGTTTTCGGGACGTGGCCCGAGCGTTGAGTGCGACTTCTTGTCGCCGAAGTAGGACTGTTTCGCAGGATCCAAGAACT
>ENA-UERG01001569-UERG01001569.1-human-gut-metagenome-genome-assembly--contig:-NODE-1569-length-18466-cov-33.948665_pt1 | contig 18466 bp, 20 predicted proteins | sample MGYA00242954_ERZ507954 | MGnify/ENA primary metagenome ERZ507954 (study PRJEB26167, sample SAMN06115478) | human gut metagenome | host: Homo sapiens | place: China:Sichuan | collected 2015-01-21... | reverse complement strand
TTGTTGGTGGTTTTGTTTATCGTAGTAACGGTGGCTTTTATATGGTTGTTGTTACCGGAAATCAAGAGAAGTACGCGTAATGCGGGAACTTCAATGAAAGAGAAGAAATGGCGTTGCAGAAGTTGTAAGAACTGTAAAATGCTTTTCGAGGACGGGAAGGTCGTGTGCGATAAAATGGACTTCAAAACTCCGCAGGATATTCCGGATATCTGTAAGAAGATAGAAATAGAGAACGTATTCGACGAGTTCGAGGACGATATTGACAGTTTGTCGGAGTAAATTTTGTATTTGAGTACAAAAATGCCGGTAAGAGTTTGCGGTCGGAAGACCGTTTACGGTGCGAATCCGTATATCGGCAATTTCTCCTTTAGTTCCCGCTCGTAGTGGTGTTGCGGGCGGGACAATGAGAGAAAGGAGCAAAGAATGAAAGTATTAAGGCGAAAATTCAAAAATAACGAATTCGGCGAGAATATCGAAGGCAGCGAAGAAAAAGTTATCGAAGAGATAAACGTTGCCGGATATCGGGAACTTATAGAGTTCGAAAAAATGCTTGCGAACATATCGGGGCAAACGCTTAACGTTCGTTACGATAGAGGCAAGTTTGAATGTATCGTGCTTGCAGATCGAAAGAAACACGAGTGCGAATACGTAAGCATAATCGGCTAAAACGCCCACGGGCGAAAAAATAAGGAGAATATTATGGAAAACTTAAAGTTATGTGAGATTATCACAAGCGGCGATTACGGAAGTATGACGGATCTTACGGATAATCAGCGTAAATTCGTTACTTTGCATACGGAAATATGCCGTAAGGGCGCATACGTCGTAAGCGGAATGGTGGAGTTTGCTGAGAAACTCAAAGAAATGCGCGACGGAAAGAGTTACGTCGAAGCGGGTTTTGGAAGTTTCGGTGAGTATTGCGAAAAGGCAGTCGGAATAAAAACGAGAATGGCGTACAGATACGTCAAGGTATACGAAGATTTGCCGAAAGACTTTTTGTACTCGAATACAAAACTCGGAATAACGAAGTTGTCGTTATTGGCGAGATTGGATAAAGAAGAACGGGAAGAGTTGACGGGAACGGTAGACGTCGAAAACACAAGCGTCGAAGAATTGCGCAAAGCGATAGAAGAACGCGACGCGAAGATAAGCCAACTCGAATTGACTGTGAGTGAAACGGAGAGTGAAAATGCGAAGAAGATTAAGAAGAGTGAAGATGACGCGGCTCGTGCGAAGAAGAGTCTTGAAAAGGCGTTAAAAGAACGCGATGAGTATAGTCGCGAAATCGAAAAATTGAAGTCGTTGCCGAAAGAGGTAGAGAAGATAACGGACCCCGAAACGGTAGCGAAGTTGGAATCGGCGGAAAAGGCTTTATCCGAAAAGGACGAAGAGATAGCCCGGTTAAACGGTCGTATAAAAATAGCGAGTGATACGGTGCTTACGAAGTTTGGCGTAAAATTCGGCGATTTACAGGTGTTGTTAAAGGATATACAAAGCCTTATAAACGGAATGGACGAAGAAACCGCAAAAAAATGTAAGTCTGCCGTTAAGTCGGTTATGGGAGTATACGCCGTATGAAGAAGAGAGAGTATATCGAAATGCTTATGCAGGATATTGCGACCGAAACCGATAAAAATAAACGATTGTATTCAGACGTGATAGACTGCGTGGATATCGCGTTATCTGGCGAACCCGACGATTTCGAAGTAAACGGAAAGATAAGCGTTAAGGAACTGTACGAAGATATCGAAAATAAGGCTCGGACGGAAAAATTAAAATGCGTCGGACCTTTCGAGGTTGCGGAAATGTTCGCGAAAAAGTTCGGAACGAGTTATAAGCGGCTATCCGCGCAGATTCGCCCGGATAATTCGAAAATAGTAAATCTTGAAGATTTTATTTGAGGTTTGCTATGGAAAACTTAATAGATTTTTACGGTCATAAGATAGCGGACGGAACGGGTAAGGCGTTAAGACTATACGACGAGTACGGCGTAATAAAGTCGCATATTTGCTTTTACAGGAAGAATCCGAAAGAGAAGATAGTCGAATGTTATTGTCCGACTACGGACGGTACTTTCGAGATAACGTATGCCGAACTCGGTAAAAAGAAAATGAACGAGTTTGTGTGTCCCAACGAGTGCAGTTGCGAGCAATGCGGTTGTAAGTTTTATAACGCGAATTATTCGCATAAAGGTTTGAACGTCGTAGGTTCGTTCGGTTATTTTGAAAAGTGCGACGGCGGAGTCGTGTTCCGCGGGTACGACATTAAAATAGATTATTCAGCCGAATGGTATGCGGGAAATTTCGACGAAGCGGGCAGTTATCCGTTATACCGTCGCGGGGATATAAGCGCGGAAGAAGTAACGCGAGTGTTTTACGGCGAGAAAGGTAACGTTGAGTATTATTCGAGATTGTATCGCGGTTATTACGGTTTCTATACGGGCTTCGGCGAGTGGCGGAAAAAAAAGAACGTCGTAGTAGGCTATCTTTACAAATATTTAGGCGACGTTAAAAACGATCTTAACGGAACGATTTTAGAAGGTGTCGTAAAGTATGCGGAAAAGTTTAACGACGTTCAAGGCGGGGTATATACTAAATCTTTTGCGGATATATACGCTATGCTTTGGAAGTACGCGGGAGTAAGGCGACTTGTGGAATACGGTTTTTACGAGTGCGTCAGAGATTATGCCGAAAACGTGTTAATGTACGGTCATGCAGTGGCAGACGGCTTTTATATGAGAAGAAACACTATAAAGGGCGTATTAAACGTCGAGCCGAACATTTTTAACGGTATAGATAAATCGGTGTTGTCGTTACGTTCGGTACGTAGTATAGCAGCGGCATATAGAGATTACGGTATATATCCTACGGAAGCGAGTGTAGACGCGGTGTTGTATTACGGTTTTAATAAAATCGTTCAGATTGCGAATGACGCTACCACGGTCAGAAAGATTCTGAAATACGTGCGTATGCAAAATCGTAAAAATTCCGACGCGGATTTCGGTATATATTACGATTATATCGTTACCGCCGAGAAATTGAATTTTGATATAAAAAGCAAAGAAGTGCTGTTTCCGAAAGATTTAATGCGTGCTCACGATAGGGTAATAGGATATTACAAAGTTGTCGGTAACGTTGTAAAACGAAAAGATTTTATGACGGCGATTAAGAATTACGCGAATTATTCTTACGAAGACGAAGAGAAGTACGTCGATCTTATAACGGAACCGAATTTATTGGCGTTGTGGTCAAAGAAGTTCGATAATTGTTCGTACGGTTATTGCGACAGGATAATAAACGGTCAATGCGTAATATTTCTCGTAAGGTTAAAAGCGTTTCCGGAATACCCGTGTTGTATGTTTGAAGTAGAAACAGATAGTTTGCGTGTAGTACAGGCTCGTGATCGGCACAATCACACGGTGAGTAAATACATTAAAGACTTTATAGACGGTTTTGTCGATAAATTGAAATTGAGAGTGAAAATATGAGAAATATCGAGTCTGCTTTAAGCGTGTCGGACGATTTAAAATTCAAAGCCGCTTGCGAGTTGTATAAAGAATTGTCCGACGATATGACGGACTTTTCGGGCAGACATATAAAGTTCGGGTTTGACCTTATAAGGTTCGAAAAAGACCGATTGTATAGCGTTATTAAACCTGTAAACGCGAATTTCTTTTCTCTTGTGTATTCGAATATCTACGAATTTTGCGAAGCGGAGTTCGGAATGAAGAAACGCGCGGCTGCTAATCATATAGCGGTTGCAAGACGTTTTGCGGATAAAGACGGAAAGGTACTCGAAAAGTATAAAGATTACCGTTTTTCGCAACTTGTGGTAATGCTTGATACGAAAGAATTTTTAGTACCGGTGCAGGACTATTTCAAGCCCGACCTTAAAGTCGAAGATATGAAGAAACTCGTTAAGGCGGTCAAGAAAGGTACGTTCGATTTAGGTAAAGACGTTGTATGGAACGTCAACCGCATAAATGAAACGTTGGAAGCGGAAAAGGCGGGTAAGGCTGAACAGGTTCGGGCGAACATAGAAGCGGTCGAAGAGAAGTACGAAAGCGAAGACAAGATAACGGCTGACGGTGAATTTATAGCGGGGCAGAAAGAAGAGGTGCATATAAATGCACTTCCCGAAGTGTCGGAAGTCAAAAAGCGTATAAAGCGGGTATTCAGAGAAAAGGGCTATACTTTTCAAGTAAATGGTAAGACGGTAACGGCGGAAACCGTTATCGGAAATATCATAAAAGAATTATATAAGGAGTAGCAAAATGAAGACTTCGAAGGCAGGTTTTACTTAGTTATGTTGGGTTACGTTGAGTACGGCAGTTTCGTAATGCATCGCGTATCGTTTGCAAACCGAACGCAGATGAACGATATATTGCTGACGTTAAAGGCGCGAGGCATATCCGGGAAAGCGGTAGATACGGCTGTAATGACGAACTACGAAAGGGCTTTCGTACCAAGAGCGGATATGAGTTATGCGAAGTTCAAAGAGTCAATCAGAAAAGAAAATCAAATAAAAATAAAGTGAGGACAAAAAAATGGCAGAAAACAAAAATCAGGCAGTAAACGAAGAAGTAAAGACGACGACGGACGCGGCGATGATCGACGAAAACGAGTACATAGCGGACGATTCTCTCCCGATATTCGTTGAATGTGAAAAGAATCGCAGTGCGAACGGGAGAGTGTATAACAACTACTTTGTACGCGGAGAACGTTTCGGAAGAGAATTCCGTAGTTTTTTGAAGCCGAGAGATAACGGCGGTTATGCAGTTTTGGAAGATATATTTTCTACGGCAAAAGACGGTAAAATACATCTTGATATCGGCAGAGCGGTAAGGGCGGGAGCGGATAATAAACTTATCCGTTACAATTCTTATTCCGTAAAGGCGTGCGATGAATACGGCGCGGAATTCGTTCAGAATCTTATTCCCGACGGCGATACGAGTAAATCGAATCTTGAAAGTATAATTCGTCAAGTGAGAGCAAAACTCGACGCAGCGGCAAACGCTCCGACGGACAAGCAGGAAGACAAAAAAGTAAAATAATAAAAGGTAAACCCGAACGGGAGAAATCTCGTTCGGGTAAAGGTATTTTATGTCATTTATAAAAATTACGCCCGTTATGCGGTTGGCGATGAAGACGAGCGGCGGATATCGTGAAAGAGATATCGTAAATAATGCGAAATGCGCAGTCGTCGGTAAAAATCATAGGTACGTAAAAGTTATACGTAAACCAAACCGTTACGGCGAAACTAAAACGGCGGTCTTCGATATGAAGTCTTGCTCGTGGAGAGGTTAAAGGAGTTCTATATGGCATACAGAACGAGAAGAACTCGCAAAAAGGCGAGAAGAGTAGTAAGGAAAAGAAGAGTAAGTTACACGGGAAGACGTCGCAGAAGCGTAAGAACCCGTAGACACTCGAAGAAATGGTAAACGGCAGTCGTTATAAAAACGGCAAGTCGATATACCATAAAAGCGAATTACAGCATATATCCGTTGCGCTTAATAGTTTCTTTAAGATTCCGAAGGGTACGGAAGTTAAAGACAGCGAAAACGGCGTAACGTTTATATATCCGAGCGGGAAAAGGTACGTCAGATATTTTTCTTCGGCGGATCCGTTGGTAGTGAAAAAAAGACTGCCGCCGGACACCAAAGTGGAAAGATATAAAGACAAAACCGTATATAAATATCCTTCCGGCAAAAAATTCACGGAAAGGACAAGGAGTAAAGAAAAATGAGAGGCACTAAAAAGAACAAGGTTTTAATGATCATACTTTACGTCGCGTTGACGCTTGTTATCGCGTCCGTTTGTTTTGCGTTCGTAAAAATCGGTAAAATCGAAAAGACGAAAGATATAAAGTCGAATTCGTATACGATCGGGGCATTGAACGCTGAAGACGGTAAAGAAGTCAAGGACGAACACGCGCTTCGTACGGGTTATTTCGACGCGGACAAATTCAACAAGATAACGATCAAGGATAAAGCGGACGTAACGTATCAGATTTTCTATTTTGACGAAAATAAAGCGTTTATAGGTAAGACGGAAGCGTTGTCGGCAGATACTACCGAAATCGCGAAAACGCAGACTGTACAATCGGCGAGCAAAAACGTCAAGTATTACCGCGTGGTTATTTCTTTGAAAGACGCAAGTAAAAAGGTAAATTGGTTTAACAAGGCGTCGTACGTAAAACAAGTAACTTTAACGGTCAACAAATAATTCAATAGTAGTTGTAGGCCCGTAAATATTTTTACGGGCTTATAATGACGGAGATAAACTATGAGATCTAAATCAAAAAGTATAATATCGATAGTTCTCGTCTGCGTCCTGTCTTTGGGTGTTTTGGGACTCGTAGTCGCGCTTGTACGGAGTAAGTCGGACGGGAACGTTACGGGCGGAATAATCGAAATAAGCGAACAGGACGGACAATTGACGACCGTTGAACTTAACAGTTTAAGCGGCGGAGCGGATATAAAGTTCAACGGCGAAATTTACCGCTTAACCCGCGACGGATCGAATAAAGTATATTCGTATACGGACGCGGAAAACGTATTTTATCGTAAGTTTATAAGTATAAACACCGAAGACGGAACGTATACGCAGTGGAGCGAGAAAAGCGAAGATTACGTAAGTAAGGCTACGCTTGCGACTTTACTTAAAGGTTACGTTAAAGACTACGAAATGGATAACGCGTTGTCTGACTATATGAAAGACGCAGACGTAAACGACATAATCGGAGCCGCGCTGACGAACTATATGACTTCTGTCGAAATGCAAAATCTTTTGACTAACGCGCTCGCGTCTTATGTTAAAAATTCCGACGGCAAAGGGCTTGTAAATATGTATTATTTGTATAATCAACTGACGTTTAAGACTAATACGCTCTATGCGGTACAGGGTTTCGATAACACGCAAAATCTTGCGGATTTTACAATCGTGGGCGGTGGTAAAGACGGAAAGACAGGCAGATTCGCGCTCGTATTTATCGGGGATAAAATAAACGAATCGCTAATCGTGTATCAGACCGGTTCTATTATATTAAGTGATTTAGCGGGTACTTCGGGCGGCTCTACGGGAATAAAACCCGCGTCGAACGGTTATTTAAGGGTATTCGAAATCGGCGGAAAAGTATTTTAATTAAGTAAAAATAAAAGGAGATAGAAATTATGAAGAAAGTATTTATGAAACTAATATGTATGGGCGTTATAACCGCCGTATTATTCGGTATGACCTGTCTGACGGGTTGTTCGACAATCAAGAAGTACATAAATAAGGCTGATAACGCCGTATTAGATTACGAAGACAACGGCGGGGAAATACAGATACAACGTGCTACTTCGGTATTGAACGCCGAAAGCGGATACGTCGAGGAAACCGTAACGGCAATAATTACTCCGTCCACCGTGGCGAATAAGGCTGTCGATTGGAGTATCGTGTGGGCGGATAACGCTCCGCTTAAAAATTCGGCTATAAGCGATTATCTTACGGTAACGCCCGATTCGGACGGTTCGTTGACGGCGAAAGTACGTTGTTATAAGTCGTTCCGCGGCAGTTCTGCCGTGTTGTACGTTACTTCGAGAAACAGCGGAGCGAAAGGTTCGTGTATAGTATATTTCGTCGGAAAACCGAGTTCTTTAACGGTAGATACTTCGAAGTTGACTATGAAAGCGCGCGGGACTTTACAAGACGTGTATTGTTTGAGTAACGGTTCGACTTATACGCTCGATATAACGTTGTCTAACGTGTTCGGGGATATAGGCGAAGATTATAAAAATCTCACTCTTGAAGTTTCGGGTATAGGCTCATTTGTTCAAGGCACCGCTAATATTAACTCTGCGGGGTATACTTGGAGTAATGAGGAAAACGTAGCGTTAGATTCAGTTAAGGATAAATATATCGCCGTAAGTATAGTAAACGGTAAGTTGGTTATTGAAGCAAAAGGACGTTACGAATCAGAAAAAGGCGATTATGTCGGCGGAAGTTCTTCGGGATCTATAATGGCTAACAGATATAAGGAAGACGTAACTGGGCAAGACGGTTCTTTGCCTTATTATTCAGTGGTCGTAAAAGCGTCGAATTGTGATAAACAAATTGCTTTACATGTTTATATAGACGTTTCTGTAACCGAAGTAAGCACGAATCCGACAGAAGTATCGTTCTGAAAGGCGGTGGCATATGAAGAAATCTAACAGTACCGCCTGGGCAGTTTATCTTATTTTCGTGCTTGCGCTTATAGCGGTGGCGGCAATGTTCTTGTATAAGAATACGGGCGGTTTTGAAACAGATTTCAAGACGTTTTACGTAAACGTCAACGGTAAGTCGGTATTCGAAAGTGCTAACGGCTACGGCATAAAGGACGACGAAGAATTGAAAGTAAACGTAGTGTATACGTTTTCGAAAGTCGATTCCGCTAAAAAGGGATATTCGTTAAAAGTCGTGCCGAACGTCGAGCAGAAAAACAATTTTAAGTTTACCGTAGATGGCGAAGAAAAGTATTTCGACGAGTTATCTAATCTCACGAAAGGTTTTAATATAGACAAACGCGACGATTATTTCACTATATCCGCCAAAGGCGATCTGAACGCTATATTAAAAGCGGTATGCGACAGCGAAGAAATAAGCGATTGCGTCGGGTATTCGTTCGAAGATATGTTCGCGCTTGAAGTGTATTCGTATAACGGTAAGAATAAAGTAACGCTTTATTTCTGCGTTTTGACTAACACGTCGGGAGTACGGATAACGCCGTCAAGAATAGAGTTTTAAGGTGGTGCAATGAGAATACAAAAAATGGCAGTATGGAAACGTATAGCGATATCTGCACTGTTGGCGGTAGCGTTAATATTTACGGCATTCGGCGGACTATATGCGTCTGCCGCTTTTGCCTATGCCGCCGAAGAATATCCGTTTGACGAAACGAACGTAATGGACGATTTACAATCTTCGACTGTGAACGGAAAGAAGTTCGATATACTCGATTACGTTTTCGACGAAAACAAGCGATTACAGATAATAAACTTTGTCGAGTTTAATTATTCATACCGTTCTTCGGCGAGAGAAAATTACGCGCTTTACATATACGTATATAATCCTGCGGCGATAAAAATAATCGAAGAAAGCGGACAAAACAAAATACAAATGGCGGTTGCGTGGAATAAGTCGGAAGACGGAACGGTATCGCCGACGAATTACGAAAAATTCAGATTGAAGTTCTGCAATAAGTCGGAAGACGATAATTACAAGGGTTTGTTTTATAAGTTCCGAGTTGTAGATATGCCGCTTGCGGACGGAAGCACAATGGCGGACAGGGTTAATTCAAACGAACGCCGTTATGACGTTTCGGGCGTAGAACTATTGACCGTCGGGAACAGCAACGCGACCGAATACGGCGTAGGCGGTACGTATAAATTTACGGGATATGTTAAAGGTTGCGGACCCGATAAATATGCCGATTCCTCTTTGACGTGCGAAGTTGAAACTTTGGAATCCATTTCTTTGAAATTGAATCATACGAATTTTCGTAGCAGTAGCGTTTCGAGCGTAGGTAAAGACCATTATAACGAAGTGAATACGGTATATTTTTCGGTGCCCGAATCGTTTTTTGAAACTTACGGAAACCTGCAAAAAATTCATGCCGAATGGTGGGAATATAAGACGAAGAAAATGGCTGTTACGTCTGATATGGAGTTATACAACACTATGCTTGATTACACGGGCGTAGAAATAGGCGATCCAACCAAAGACGTACCGTTTTCTTTAGAAACCATTTATACCGAAAGATATTTGTCGGGGTGTGCTTATTATAATTATGCTTGGACTTATAACGTTGATTTATCGCCCAAACTTGGTGCTGATAAAAGTCCATATATAGTTTATAGTTCGCTTGAAATTCAGCATATTTTACCCTATGTATTTTATTCCCCTGCAAAATCTGTTGACGGTATATTTAAGTTTTTGTATTCAAAACCAACGGCAGGAGAAGTCGGAGGAAATATTGTTGCTGATTATATATATTCGTACACAAACGATTTAGGGCACGGATACATAGACTGCAACGGAAGACAGATAAGCAAAGACTTATTTGCGGATAGCGTCGATAGCGGCAGAACGCGAGGTTATAACAATAAGACCGTAGACTTCGGTGATACTTTTGACCTTAAAAGTTATGACAGCAATCATAACTGGATAAATAAGTTATTTGATTACGGCTTTTCTTGGCCGGAAACATCCGAAGATTATAAAAACGTGCAGCCGATTATAACATTAACCGACAATATGATTACAGGGAGTGCCGATGACATAGCAAAGAGTTTGCTTGTAAATAGCGACGATGTATCCGATATAAAGGGCTATTATGCTGCCGAAACCGCAAAAAATAACAGAGTAATATTTTTTCGTTTTGCGAATACCGATTATTATTGCGCTGATGGTTATACTAAAAAGAATGTGTATATAGCACAGGAAACCGTATTTTTAGACTTTGACGTTATAGACCTTACTTTTAATAAAGACGGCGTTTATTACGTTATTCCAGCCGTGGCAAGTCCGATAGATATTATTAACGGTCTCACTCCACCACCCGCAAGGCTTAATATACTACGGCTTATTTTATTGTTATTCGGCTTGATTCTATTGATTATAATTCTTTGGCCGTTTTTACCGACGATATTAAAATTCGTGTGGGGCGTAATAACGTTTCCGTTTAAGATTTTGGCGGGAATCGGCAAAGGAATAAGCGGTGCGGTAAAAAACAAACGAGCAGAAAAGAGTAACGAATCTGCGGGTAAAAGGAAAAAATAAGAGGTACACAAAAGATTATGGGAAAAAGAGCGAAATTCCATTGTAAATCGAAAGCGCAGAAAAAGGCGATTGCCCGAAGTTATGCCAAGAAGAAAGGCGGCAGAGTCGAGGCACCTTATCCCCATTTCAGATATTACAAAAAATCGAATCACCCCGCACTTATAGTTGGCGAACAACCTATTGACGAATATAGATATCGCAAGGTTATGCATAATGAAAAGGACGGCGGGCGTAAAAATGAAATCGTTTATCCTAACCCGGATAAGAGAGATCCGAAGCCTATGTATATAGGTAAACGAATTCGACACGATAAGAAAGATAAATTTGAAAACAATCCATTGCCATGGAAATATCCGAAAAAATAGCATAAAAAAAGTAGCGTCCACAAGAAGCATTATCTTCTCGCAATGGGTCGTTACAACCACGCTACTACTGCTATTATATGCTTATTTTCCTGTAAAGTCAAGCGAAACGGAGTAAGAAAAAATGAAAAAGGACAATAAAAATTTAATAATACGCGGAATAGTGTATGTGGTATCTATAATCGCGATCGTGTGGCTCGTGGGCTACTTTATATACGTGGGGAATCATTTATGAAACGCAAGGTTTTTAACGTAACGATTACCGTCGTTATAAGCCTCGGAATAGTCGCTTTCGGAGTGTTTAGGTTTCCGAACTCCATATTAAGGCTTGGAGAGGCTTTTCGCGATTTATATACGAGTATAGTCAACTATTTTTGTTGGGCGATCGATATAAAGTGTAACACTCCGCCGACAGTAATGAATCTGCCGTCGTGGCATTTTCCTACGAAAGGTGTCGGAACAACGGGCTTGCCGTTTGATTTCGAGGGTTTCAAGCGGAGTTTCAATTTATTTTGGAATTCGTTCTTTGATATAAATACGTTTAAGGCGTATAACGTACAGGTAAGAAAAGTCGTATTTAACGGTTTTAAGGTTATAGTATTGGCGTTGCCGTTCGTTGTGGTGTTGTATATTCTTATCGCGCAAGCGTTGAATAAACCGAATACCAAACATAACGTAGATACGAAGCCTTTGGAGATTTATAAGCGTATAAAGGTAAAAGCAATCGAGCCGTGTGTAATTACCGTAAAGGAATATATAGCCTTTTTACATAGGAATAAAAAGATTGTAATCGCATGGGCGTTTGCCTGGGCGTTGTATTTTAACTTTATAACGATAATAGTCGAATTTTTCGCGTTTTACTTTTATTTCGTGGCGACGTTTTCTATTAAAACGCTTTACAGACAGTTTTATAAACTCGTCATAGACTTGTCCGTAATGTTTGATTTCGTGCCGTTGCCGGTGTTCGTGATACTTATAATTTACGGTTTAAGCAAGTGGGCGGACGATATAGGATATAACGAGTTAAGGCATAGAGAGCGTAAAAACAGGGGCTTTCTGAACGAACGCGGCGTGTCTACGGTGTTTACGGGTAAAATGGGTAAGGGCAAAACGACCTTAATGACGGATCTTGCGTTGTCCGCGCAGGTCGAACTCCGCGAAAGGGCGTTGGAAGTTCTTACCAAAAATTATTTCCGTTATCCGACGTTTCCGTGGATAGTTCTCGAAGACGAATTAAAAATCGCTTTTAAGAAGCGGAAAATTTGGGATAAATATTCCTGCGAAAGGTGGGTAGAAAAGAAAAAGGCGCGCTTTTGCAATAAGCCGAGTAAAGAGAAGATATTCGGGTACGACATAGAACGCGAGCCGTTGACTTACGACGACGGTCTGACGATAAAAGATATCTGGTCGAGTATAAAGTCGTACGCCGTGTGTTACCTTATATACACGCGCGGTTCGGCGTATATAGTGAGTAATTACAGTTGCCGCGTTGACGATATAAAGGAAGATATAGGTAACTTTCCGCTATACGATACAGACTTTTTCAATCGTAAGACTTATGAAATAGACGATATATCCCGGCGTTCGCACGTTCTCGATTACGATATGTTGCGACTTGGGCGAAAACTTCAAGAAAACAATCCTAACGCGTACGCTTTCGGTTACGGTGTTTACGTTATATCCGAAATAGATAAGGAACGAAAGAATACGCTTGAATTAAAGGGAGTAAAAGCCGATGCGGGCGAAACGAATCAGAAGAACGATTATTTTAATAATAACGTTAAAATGAGCCGCCACGTGTGTACGGTCGAAAACGAAAACTTCGTATTGTTTTTCGGCGATTTGCAACGTTCGGGGAGTTTAGGGAGCGATTTAACCGAACTCGGCGAACTTATAAACGTTGCGGAACGCGAGCCTATGCGCCCGACGTTGCCGTTTTTCTCTCCGTTTTATCTTTACGAGTGTGTATATTCCGCTTTATGGGCGTGGTATGAGCCGCGTTTTTTGAACGGAAGATTTTCCCGCGGTAATAACCGGTTATCGGATAGGTTTGTTCGTTGGTTGGTTTCGCGTATGCGGCATAGGTATGAACGAAAAATGAATACGTTCGGGTCGAGTAAAACGACGTTGGACATAGACGGTAAGACGGCTTACTATTATCTTCAAAGCAAAAAGATATATTCGGACAGGTTCTGTACGGACTGTCAAAGCGGTATTTACGAGCGTTTCGGTAAATATAACCGCGTCGGAATCGACGATTTGCCGACGTATAGCGGTTCTATGGCAACTCCCGATGAACTCGACAAACAAAACAGTTATTTCCAGAACGAAGTAAAGACTTACGGCGGTTTGCCGATAGACGATTAAAAGGAGAATTATATGACCGAAAACTATGAGTACGATTTTAACGTGCGTATTCCGCAGCGAGCGATTTACGGCGTAAAGTACGTCCGCGGCGCGCTTGCGGGATATATAACCCACCGCATTAAAAAGCGTAGAAATATGGCGGTATGCAAAGAAAAAGACGAATTGGCGGAATTGTTCAACGTTGCTTACGAGCAAAGCGAAAGGCTCAATCTGACGGGTAATATGCAGATTGAGTACATTAACGACGATATGGTAAACAAGTATAAGTTGAATCATAGTTCCGATTTGTTTGCTTTGGTCGAAGAAAAGTACGACTTTACCGATTATATAACGGATAAGATTAAGGCGAAGAACGTTGCGCGGTATATGCGTGTTAAAAGATTCCACGAAAAAGCGAATTTGCATATATGGAATTTTTTCGTTACACAGACGTACGATAATGCGAAATACGCTTCGGAAGACGACTTCAAGAAAGCGTATCTGACGTGTTTGAGCCATTTGTCTACCGATTTTGGTTGGCGGTATATGGGCGTATTCGAACGCGGTAAGTTGACGGGCAGATTACATTTTCACGGCGTATTTTATATCCCAAACGGGGCTATGAAAGGTTATTTGACTGCGAGCAGATATTTCAGCCCGTACGAACACCGTATGAAAAGCAGCGTTATTAACTCGTTTTTTGCCGAACGGTTCGGTCGGTGTGATTTTGAGTGTATAAGCAAAGAAACGGGCGTAAGCGCGGTATCTTCGTATATCCTTAAATACGTTCGTAAAAGCGAAAATAGGGTTGTATACAGTCGCGGAATAAGCGATAAAATTGTCGTCGAATTGACTTCTGAAGATATAATTTACGGCGTAAAGAAGAAATATGCGGATAAATTCGTAATCTTCGACGATATATTGCAAGGCACTTTTTTAGACACGCGCAGGCGGTTTATAGTGAGTTAGGCGATTTAACGAAGGGCGGCAATTAAAGTCTTTTTACGGCGTGTAGGGTGCCAGAGGCTCCGCAAAGCGGAGAAGCCCCGCTGTAAAAAGACGTCGGGAGAAGTAACGAGTTTACGTATTTTTTCTTAACGGCAGTATCATAGAATAAAACGGCGACCGACAAAGTCGCGCGACAATAATATATATTATAACCCGTAGAAACGCTACGGGTTTTAGTCGTGGTTAAAAGCAGTGTAAAGCGGAGTTTGAAGAAAGGCAAAAGAGCGGGTTAGCGGTGTGCCGCTTCCCGCTTTTGCGTTTATAGACGGTACGGACATTTATAGGGTGCGGCGCGCGTAGCGCGCCGCACCCCTCGTCTAAATAAATGTACGTCTAATTGCAGTAACTTTTTTTGATTGATTTATTGGTTATTTTTGTCCTTTTGGGACTGTTTGGGATAGTTGTCTATGATTTAACAAAAAATAAGAAAATATCGGCAATTTTTTTTAGATAGGATAGGGTAACTCGCACTCTGACTCCGTCATCCGGGAGTTCAAATCTCTCTACCCCAGCCAAACAAAAAGAACAGGCTTTTGCCTGTTCTTTTTGTTTTACTTGCGAAGCGGTTAAAGAGAGATTTGAACTAAGAGCGACGCCGTCGGGCGAAAAAACAGTCCTGCGGACTGTTTTTAGCGATGACCGAAGATATTTGCAAAGCATCGGCTTAAATTTCAGAATTTGCTTTGTAAATATCAAGAGGAAAATCCTCTACCCCAGCCAAACAAAAAGAACAGGCAGAAGCCTGTTCTTTTTGTTTTACTTGCGAAGCGGTTAAAGAGAGATTTGAACTAAGAGCGACGCCGCCGGGCGAAAAAACAGTCCTGCGGACTGTTTTTAGCGATGACCGAAGATATTTGCAAAGCATCGGCTTAAATTTTAGAATTTGCTTTGCAAATAACAAGAGGAAAATCTCTCTACCTATAATATTTTTTTATTCTTTATTTTTATTTGCGGAGGACTTGCGATATTTCGCGGGAGTTACTCCGTACTTTTTTTTGAAGGCGTTTATAAAATAAGAAACGCTTTCAAGTCCTATGGCGTGGCAGCACTCTTCCATAGAACAAGCCGACGTCTGCAATAAAAACGCCGCGTGGTTAAGCCTTAAAGACAAAATATAATCGGTCAGGGTAACGCCGAATTCCTGCTTGAATTTTTTAGAAAGGTATATCCTATTATAACCGAGTTCGGAATAGACGAATTCTATTGCCTGCGGGTCTATATAATGATTGTTTATCGACAGCAGGCACTTATTTCTGAAATCGAGCAAACTGCCGCCGCCCTGCGTTTCCATGCAGATACCGCCGAGCAGTTGTACGACTAAAACTTTTTCGTAGTTCTTTCGGCTGATATCCGAGTTTGCGTCGGACAGGAACATAGCGAAACACCGTTCGTGAAAGGCAACGTCTTCGTCGGACAGTTTGAAATGCACTATTTTACGCTCCACGATATCGTCGTATAGATTTTCGTCGATAAAATCGCAGGCGGTTTTGAGTAAAACGGGGCGAATAAGCACGTCGCGGCGTTCGCAGCGGCTTTTTTCGCGTATGAAACGGTGCGGAACGCCAGGGCTTAACAAGTAAGCGTCGCCGACCGAAAGTCTCTCGGTCATATTCGACGCAAGATGACCGATCGAACCCGACTTGATATAGAACAACTCGAAAAACGAGTGGTCGTGCAGGACTTCGTTACTTTCGTCGTTCAGTTTAGTCGAAAGGTTTAACGTTGCGGGTAAAAGATGATAAGTTTCCATAAGTTAATTTACGGCAATTTTTTATTTTTGTATAGTAATTATAAGATACAAAGCAAAAATTGTCAATATTTTTCGGTACAAAAGTTTATACAGAGCAATTTTATGTTTTTTGAAAGTGTTGAATAACGACAAAAACTATGCTACAATAACTATTGCCAAGACGAGTTCGGGGTTGAAATCGTTCAAGGCAACAAAAAATGAAAGGGGTACCCCTTTCTCGTCTGCGACGAGAAAGTCCCTTAAAGGAGAGAAAGGGATGAAAAAGTTATGGCAAATGCTTCTCGTTTTTGCGATGGCGGTATCGTGCGTGTGCGCGGTGGCGTGTTCGAATAAAAACGAGAACAAAACTTGTAAGCACGACTACGAAGAAACGGTAGTCGCGGCTACGTGTACGACGGGCGGTTATACCGAACATAAGTGTTCCAAGTGCGGCGACACTTATAAGGATAACGAGGTTGCGGCTCTTAACCACGATATGACGGACTGGGCGGAAAAAACGCCCGCAACGTGTACCGCGGCGCAAGTTTTAGAAAAACATTGCAAGAGAACGGGTTGCGATTACGAAGAAACAAAAGACGGCGACGCCGCGCTCAACCACGATATGGAGTGGACGATTACGCTTAACCCGACCTGCACCGAAGACGGAAAGAAAGACGGCGCGTGCAAACGCACGGGTTGTACTTATACCGAAACCGACGTCAAGATAGACAAACTCGGTCATCACTACGTAGAATCGAAGACTGACACCAAAGCCAAAGCGGCTACTTGTACCGAAGATGGCTTAAAGGTTGAAATCTGCGATAACCCCGGTTGCAACGACGCCGAAACGAGAAAAGAGAGCGTCATACCTGCGCTCGGACATACCGACGACGGAACGAAAGCGGTGGTTACCGCTCCCACTTGTACCGAACAAGGTTATACCACTTATCACTGCGAAACTTGCGATCAGGATTATCGGGACGATTACGTAAACGAACTCGGACACGAAATGGCGTTAGAACAAACGGTAAAAGTTTCTTGCCTTACCGACGGTTACGAACTTTGGATATGTCAGCGCGATAATTGCGAATACAGTGAAAAGAGAGAAATCGCCGACAAACTCGACCACGTATTCGATATGGACGGCAATTGTAAGAGCGGTTGCGGAAAGACGATAAACGACAAACTCACTTGGATAAACACCAAATACGACGTTACTTATAACGAATCTACGGACAGACTTACGCTTATCGGCGGCGATCCCGGTAAAGATCAGATTCAGCAATTCGTAACGATTCCTGCGTTTCTCTTCAAAACTATGAAGGAGGCCGGCAAAACGCAATTCGCCGTCAACCTGTATAAATGGAGCGAAACGACGCCCATATTCGGATTAAACCTTACGGAAGAATCCGCAGACTGGAAATACACCAACAACGTCGATACGTCTTCGGACGTTATGACCATAACCGACGAAATGGTAGAAAAAGGATTTAAGTTTATACTTTTATATGCCGACCTTACGCAACGCAATCCCGCTTGGGGAGCAACTGAAATAACCACCGGTCTTGATTTTGATATCGAATTTATTAAACCGTTTGACATAAACGATAAATCGATGTGGGTAAGAAGCGAATTTGCTTCTACGGTGTATTCAACGGAAAAGGGCAAATGGACGATAACCGATGCAGCGCCGGGAACGGGCGACGTTCAGAAAAAGGTTACCATAAGCGCGGACGTATTCAAGGCTATGAGTGAAACGTACGGCTCGTTCAAATTCAAATTTACGACGAAAGACGCGGGAACTGCTCCTATATTCGGTTTCAAAGAAGTTACCGAAGATTGGACGAAATACAAATACGGTAGTAACGCCTACACGAGTGCCGAAAAGGCTATCACCGCCGACATGTTGACAAACGGATATTCATTCACTTTGCTTTATGCGGATGCGAACAAAAGAGCCGGTGTCGAGGCAGCCGACGTAACCGGTTTTGATATGGATATAGAATTTATGCCGAAATACGACCTTAATAATAAGGCAACGTGGATAATGAACGGTTTTAATTCGTGTGAATATTCAGTCGATACGGGTAAGTGGTTTGTAAGCGGTAAAACTGGAAGTGAAATTCAGTTACATATTCGAGCGGAAGTTGTTAAATCCATGGCAGAAGAAGGAAAAAATCAAGTAAAAATTCGATTTAGGCAAAGTACCGGTTATGGGC